>Ga0335078_10013734_pt1 | contig 11999 bp, 9 predicted proteins | sample Lox_Sample_32_FD_206711 | JGI IMG/M metagenome (GOLD analysis project Ga0335078, IMG submission 206711) | Soil microbial communities from Loxahatchee National Wildlife Refuge, Florida, United States - Lox_Sample_3.2 | ecosystem: Environmental > Terrestrial > Soil > Wetlands | place: USA: Florida... | reverse complement strand
CGGCGGGCGGCTTTCACCTCGAGCGGCGCGTCCGGCACGGTCGGCAGCCCGGCGTCGTGTTCGAGTGCTTCGATGGCGGGACCGTCGGGTTCGCGGTGCTCCGGTACCGGATCGACGTTGATGCCCATCGCGTCGTCGCCGGGGGTGGGCTTGGCGGTCTTCTCTATGGCAGGGAGTTTCTTCCCGCAGTTTTCGCAGAACTTTGCCGGGGAGTCGGAGTGGTAGTTCTTCCCGCAGCCGTGGCAGGCTTTGCCGCCGGATTTGAACGCGGCCTGCGGCAGGCTGCCGCCCACCTGCTTCTTCGTAGTCTCTTCCTCGCCGGGGCCACCGGGGGTGATGGCGCCGTCACCGGCGCAGTCGGGGCATCTGCGGTTGCCGGCGAGGATCTTGCCGGAGCCCTTGCATGTCTTGCACTTCGTACCGGCCGTTTTGACCGCTGCGGCGCCCTTGGCTGCTTTGCGGGCGGCCTTGGCGGCTTTCTTCCCGGCCATCTCGTCCCGCCATGCTTGCGGCAGTTCCGCCACGAACGACGGGCCTTTCCGCTTGGCGATGCGGATGATGTTCGACTTCAGTTTGTCTGAGCTGTAGTTGTCTGCGCCTGCGCGGCCGATGGATGATGCGGCGTCGGACACGTCGCCGGGTGTGACGATCGGGAAGGACCGGTTCTTCCCGGCGAAGTCCTCGGCGGCGATTTTGTCGCGGTCTACGCCTCCGCCAACATCTGGATCTATGTTGCGTTTGCTGATGCCGGGTGTGCCGGTTTTGCCTGCTTCTTCGTCGGCGTCGTCGGTTTCGATCTCGGCGTCGCTCGCGTCGGCGTCTTTCTGATCACCTGAGCCGTCGTCGTCATCACCATCGTCCCCGTCGTCATCGTCCTCGTCGTCGTCAGGCCTGCCGTTGCTGCTGCCCTTCTCTAGCTCCGCGCGCAGCCGCAGCAGCTTCGCCATGTCCGCCGGGGTGAACGTCACCGTCCCTGTAATCCCACCGTCGTCGTCGGGTGCGGCGGCCTTCGCGAGGAAGTCATCCGCGCCGAACACCTTCCCCACGAGCTCGGCTGTTCCATCCGACGCGGCTTTTACCATCTGGAAGGAGCAGTTACCGTTCGCTGGCCGGTCTACCAGCGACAACTCTGAGAGGACACCGCCCTTGATCAGGCCACCGCGGGCTTTGCCAGTGATGTCCCGTTCGATCACAGGGCGGGAGATCCCCACCGAGTAGGCGCGTAGCACACCCTTCTCGACGAGGCGTTTCGCGACCGGCTCGACGATGAGCGCCTTGACGTAGTGGCCGTCGGGGGTGAACTCGATACCGATGCCTTTACCGGCGGGGTCGCGTTGCGCCTGGTGCTGGACGCGGACGTTCCCGCCGGTCTCTAGCCAGTCGGAGAGAGCCTTCTGTGACCATGCTGGATCGACGATTTGCTCGTCGGTATCGACGGTGCCATCCGTTGCTTTCCCGAACACCAGCAGATCACCGTCGCTGGTGTGCTCAATCTTTTCGATCGGGAAGCTCGCATAGGTGAGTTCCTGGTCGGCGGTAAGAGTGGCGGCCACACGCCTCCTAGGCGAGATGACGGACAGTGGAAGGTGTTCAGGCGGGCCGCAGGAAGACCGCAGGCGGCTGCGTGATCAATGCTTGCCCCGGCGGGGCGATGTACTGCGAGCCGACGTTGATGGTCATCGGCACCGCCGGGTTGATGGTGATGGTCATCGGCACCGCCGGTGCGGCGATGACTGTCATCGGTGGCAGTACCTGCGGCGGCAGCGGCGGCGGAGTGACGATCGCCGATGCGACACCGCCGGCGGTGGCGGACAGCGGCCCGATACGGGCCCGGGTTATCTTCGGCGGGAACTGCGGGATTTTACGCGGCTGCGGCAGGGCGCCGAGCGGTGTGACGACCCGGGAGGCGTAACCGCCTGCTGCTGTACCGCGCGGACCGAGGTGTGCCCGCGAGGGGGCGGGCCGGATCGCCTGCGGCGGAAGCGGCTGATGCAGCGGCGGCGGGCTGCCGAGCGGCGGGGTGACGACATGCGATGCGAACCCGCGCCACCGGGCACGGCTTGGTGGCGGCGGACGGAACTCGAGCACCGGTACCGTCGGCTGGAGCGCGCCGAGTGTTGCACGGTTCGTGATACCGCCGGCGACGGTGCCGGGACCGATTCGGGCACGGGCCGGGACGACCCGCTTGAACTGCGGCGCGGGCCGCTGATATGGCTGCGCGGTGGGTGGCGACGCGGTGGCCGCCGCGCCGCGCCATAGGGCGCGTGCCCGGACTGGGACCGGGCTGCGGAACACGAACGGCCGCGGTGGACCCAGCGTGCCGAGCGGGGTGATGATCCGCGATGCGTAGCCGCGCCATAGTGCGCGGGCCGGGGCCGGGCGCCTTGCCTGTGGCGGCAGAGGTTTGAACAGTGGCGGCGGGCTGCCCAGCGGGGGTGTGACAACCCGGGAAGCGAAGCCCCGCCACAATGCCCGGGTCGGCGGCGGCGGACGGAACTCAAGAACTGGGACGGTCGGCTGCAGCGCGCCGAACAGGATCTTGTTGGCGATGCCGCCGGCGACGGTGCCGCGGCCGATGCGTGCCCGTGCGGGGACGACCCGTTTGATTTGCGGGGCGATCCGCTGGTACGGCTGCGCGGTGGGGACAAAGTTCGCTGCGGTGGCACCACCGGCGACGGTGCTGTGGCCGGTGATGGCGCGGGTCAGCGGCGGCGGGAGACGGCCGGGAATGACCGGCCGGGTCGGCTGTTGTGTCCCCGGCGGGGTAACGATCTGCGAGGCGATACCGGCTGCGGCGGTGCCGCGGGGGCCGGTAGACGCCCTGGCCGGTGCGGGTCGTTTGATCTGCGGTGCGGGCCGCAGGTACGGCTGCGCTGCGGGGATAAGGTTCGCCGATGCGATGCCGCCGGAAACGGTTCCGTGGCCGATCCGGGCGCGGATGTTTTTCGGCGGGAAGATCGGGACTTTGCGCGCTGGCGAGATGGTGCCGAGCGGTGTGACGACCCGGGACGCGTAGCCGCCGGCGGTGGTGCCGCGGGGGCCGGTGGCGGCGCGGGCCGGGGCCGGGCGCTTGATCTTCGGTGCGGGCCGCTGATATGCCTGCGCGGCCGGGACGATAAGTGCCGGGACAGCGAGACCACGGATCCGGGCCCGGGTAGGCGGTGGTGGACGGAACTCGACCACCGGGACCGTGGGCTGGAGCGCGCCGAGCGATACCGGCGCAGGGCCGGACAGGCCACCCGCGATCCGGTTGTGGCCGGTCAGGGCCCTGCCGGTACGCCGCTGCCCGATGATGATGGAGATAGCGGGTGGTGGCGCGCCGAGGGTCGGCGGCGCCAGGACATTGATCCCGCCGGCGGTAGTTCCGTGACCTACCCACGCCCGGGTGATCTTCGGGGGGAAGATCTGAACTTTACGCGGGGGCGGGAGATGCCCGAGCGGCGTGACAATCCGCGACGCGTAGCCGCGCCACAAGGCACGGGCCGGGGCCGGGCGGTGCGGCGGGATCGGTGGCCGCTGGTACGTCTTCGCCGCGATCGTGACGGCGAAGACGGTAAGACCGGCCGCCGGCTGGCTGCGGGTGCCGAGGCGTGCTCTCGCCGGGGGCGGCAGGTGGCTGATGACCGGCCGGGGGGCGGGTCGTGGCAGTGACCCGAGCGGGGTAACAACCTGCGAGGCGACACCGGCCGCGATAATGCCACGCGGGCCAAGATGCGCCCGCGCCGGGACCGGACTACGGAAAACGAACGGACGCGGCCGGGACAGCACCAGCGCCGGTGGGTAGTTCTGGGTGGCGAGACCACGCCACACCACCCGGCGGGGCGGTAGGTGAACGATGACCGGCCGCAGTGCTGGCTGCGGCAGGTTGCCGAGTGGGGTGACGACGCTGGACGCGATACCGCCAGCAGGCGCCCGGCGCGGGCCGAGCACGGCTCTGGCTGGCGGCAGATGCTGGATGACCGGGCGGGGGGCAGGCTGCGACGGTGAACCAAGCGGGGTGACAACCGCGCTTGCGACACCGCCCGCAGCCTGACCACGCAGACCCAGGCGTGCTCGTGCCGGTGGGACGTGGACGAAGACGGGGCGGGGCGGCGGCTGCTGCTGGAACCCCAGCGGCGTCTGGACACCTACCCGGCCAGCCGCCAAATAGGTGCCGGGGCCGACTTTGGCCCGGTGCGGCGGTAGGTGAACGATGACCGGCCGCAGAGCGGGCTGCGGTCCGGCACCGAGCGGGGTCACGACCTGGGAAACGAAACCAGCGGCTGCCGCGCCGCGTGGCCCGCAGCGGGCGCGGGCCGGGGCTGGGGACCGGAACACGAACGGGCGCGGCGGACCGACCGCACCGAGCGGGGTGACAACGTGGGAGGCGACACCGGCGCCGACGGTCCGGGACAGCGGGCCCACCTGGCCGCGCGCCGGAACGGGGTTGCGGGCGATAAACGACTTGACCTGGTAGGCCGTTATCCGGGAGGCAGCCGGCCCCTGGATGAAGATGTTCGACCGGGGGTAGGCCCGCTTAAACCGTGCCATCCCGGGCCTCCCGCATGTTCAGCGGCGGCTAAGACGCCGGTTCTGCGCCTGCTCCAACCGGGATGCTCTCAGATAGTTACGTTTACTCTTCCCATAGAACATAACAAGCGGCGTTACATGTGACGCTGGCAGTGACTCTGACCCGCACGACTGTCGACAGGTTCGACTGAGGCTCCCGCCCGAGCGGCCATTGTTTTACGTAGACGGCGGGTGGGGTGATGAGTTGCCAGTCGAAGGGGCGGTAGGCGGCGACGGTGCCTTCGACTGAGGGAGTGAAGCAAGTGAGGTTGGTACCGCCGACGCACAGGGATGGGACGGCGGAGAAACTGGCATATTCGGTGGGTGTGATTGAGGTACCGGTTGTGGCTGTGCCGGTGGATCCGAACAGTTCACAGGCGACAACAGCCGACGAGGCGGGAGTGTCGAAAGAGATACCCCACTCGATGACTTTGATGGCGACGGTGGCCGGGACGACGACCTGGATCATTGTTTTGATCGCGGTCCCGGTAGCTACTTTGACCGGCGCAGCCGTGGTCGGGTAGGCGGCGTTGCCGACCCAGTAGATGGTTGCGGACATCGGCGGCTCCTTCGGTCAGGTTTTGACGCCGACGCCGGCGAGGTCGTTCCAGGCGGAGTTGACGGCGAACTGGATGTCGGCGTCCGGTGGCTGCTTGACGACCTGGCCGGTCGCTGCCCCGACGTCGTTGCCGGCGACGGAGATGGTGAATGCGGTAGTAGAGGTGACGGTCACTAGCCAGGTTCCGTTAGCGGTGGTGTTAACCAGGTGCCCGCTGATTTCGGCGAAGTCTCCAGTGCTGAGCCCATGCACGGTTGCTGTAGTGACCACTATCGGGTTTGCGTTCGTGGACGAGGCGATCGACACCGGTGGCCCGACATCCCCGGCGACGGTGACGTTGGATGCCGCCGCCCAGGCGAACCGATCGAGATACAGGGCGGTGTTGTTGAGAACCTGGATCGCGTATTCGTGGCGCAGGCTGTAGGTGGCGCCGCTCTGGACGCCGACCGCTTCGGATGCGATCTGCAGCCCGGCGGTGACCATGGCGGCCTGGACACGGAACCGGAATCCCTGATCGTTGGCGAGGTTGGCCATTGTGATCAGGCTGGATGCCATCGGGGGCTCCTCACCATAGGGATGCGCGTTGCACGGCCTGGCCAGCGAAGTTTTTGGTGAATACGGGGGTGTATGCGGCGGATGACAGGACCTCGGCGGCGATGATGCCGTAATAGACGGAGGCGAAAGCCATGTTCTCGCCGACAGTGACTGAACTGCCGGTCGCCGCCGTCGTCTGGATGGACAGGTTCCCCGATGCGAAGCTCGTCGACACGTTGTCGGTGACGCGGTTGGTTCCCGGTGAGGTGGCGCTGCTGCAGTGCTCACCGTTGCCGGTGAACCCGGCGATGATGTTCCCGCTCGTGTTCGATGTGACTGCGGTACTGAACGAGGACACGCTGGTGCCGGTGCTGTTGGTCGTATAGATCGTGCCGATGCCGGTGGTCTGGTCGGCGCCGTTGAACGAGATCGACCCGCCGAGGAAGTTCGGGTCGCCGGTGCCGATCGTCATCACCACGTTGGCGGTGCCCGCCGGGGCGGCGATCATCTTGTATACGAACAGGGCGTTGCCGCTCGCGTGGCAGGTCAGCGCCGACACGGCGGCGCCCAGCGACGTGCCGCCGTAGGTGACCGATGTGGGCGTGTTAGCCCAGGCGGTGGTGATGCACACCAGCAGCAGCGTGTTGGTCCCGGATACGGTGTGAGCCCAGGTCAGCGGCGACGAGGTGCTCATCGCCCCCGCCGACGACGGGCCGACCGCGTCGAACGCTACCGGCATGGTGTCACTGCCCGAGGGACAGGATCTCGAAGGCGATGATGCCGTAGAACGGGGTGGTGAAAAGGATGTTCTCACCGACGGTGACCGGGTTACCGGTCGCCGGGGTCGTCTGGATCGCGAAGTTCCCGGAGGCGAAACTGGCGATGACATTGTTGACGACCACGTTGTTTCCCGGCGCGAAAGCACCCGACGGGGTCACCATCGGCTGGCCCGTTCCGGCGAACCCAGCGATGATGTTCCCGTTTGTGTTGGACCCGGCGATCGTGCTGACCGACAATGCGCTCGTTCCAGTGGTGTTGGTTGTGTAGACGGTGCCGATGCCGGTGGTCTGGCTGACACCGTTGAACGAGACCGAGCCACCGACGATGAGCGCGCCTTCCGCGACGTCAGTGACCGTAACCGTCGCGGTGCCCGGCGTCGCACCGGTCAGCTTGTACACGAACAAGGAGTTGGAACCAGCGCCGCAGGTCAAAGCCGTGACAAGGGTCATTGTCTGGACGCCGTAGGTGACCGACGTCGGGGTAGTGGCGAAACCGGTGGTGACCCCGGCCAGCAGCAAAGTGTTAGTCCCGGACACGGTGTGCGACCAGGCCAGCGGCGACGCGTTGCTGCTCGTACCCGCCGACGACGGGCCGACCGCATCAAAAGCCACCGTCGGCACCACACCCGGTGTCGCGAAAGCGGGCCCGATCGGGTTCATCGCGGTTCTCATCCCGGCGCGCCCCTATCGTCAGTGAGTGAGGATCTCCACATCGAGCCAGGCGTTGAAACCGGAATTCCCTGTGCCCGGATAGAAGACGGTAGGGTCCGAACCGGCTGTGCTCAGACTGCTTTGCGGGCTGCCGTACAGGTCCGGCGCCGATCCGGCCGGGTCGGAGTAGGCGGCCAGCGGCCCATTAGTGAGCCCAGCCGCGTACGGGCCGCCGGCGTTCCACTGGTTCAACGTCGACGGGTAGGGGCCTGTGAACCCAGTCACCGCCCGGTACGGCACGCCCTGCGTCAGCGGGATCGGTGAACTGTAGGCGGCGCAGTTCCATTCCCCGCCTAGCAGCGCACCGGAAGTGAGCGCCGAGCCAGCTACGAGGGCGCCGCTGGCTGCCCCGGTTTCCGTCCACAGCGCGAACGTCTGCGCCGAAAGGGACTGGCCACCACCGGGGCACGCCCACAGCCAGAACCCGCGCAGGAAACAACGCGGGGCGCCGACCGTGAACCCGGTGCCCACCGTGACCGGGGCGGCGTTCGCGGTCGCCGTGACCGGCCCGATGGTGCCCGCGAACAACTGGTAGGACACCGGCGCCGGGTTGATGTAGGAGATCCAGGCCGGGTTCAGGAGGATAGGCACAGGGCCACCTCACCTATGACCCGGGACTGCCCGCCGCTGCTGCGGGGCCGGGGTCATCCGCACATCCGGTACGCACCCGGGATCCGGTGACCTGAACCCGGGAATGTAAGGGACCCGGGGGAAACAGTTCCCGCCGGACGGGAGCGCCAGCCTCACTGCGGGAGCTGCCGCCTTCGGTGCCGGCTTGCCGGGATGGCTGCCGGGTGGGCAGCCGGACCACGGGGTCAGCGGCGGCGGGTGTGACAGTTTCGCGGTGAAACAGGACGGCACCGGAACCCCGGTGTAGGTGCTTCCCGCGTCCTGCCCGTACGTGCCGCCCTGCCAGGTCGCTGTGGTGACAGTGTTGCCCTGGTTCCCGGCCTGGAACTGCCATCCGCCGGGGCCGATCTGAATGTAGGTGTTGCCTGACCAGACGTTCCCGATGCCGCCGGATGCTTTAGCGACGTAGCCGCTGAGGGCGTAAGACTGCCAGTACCGCATCAGGATCGTGGTACCAGGCAGGAACGCTATCGCCAGCTGGAAGTTGCACTGGTTAGCCGGCACGGCGCAGCCGGTGATCGTGTTCTGCTGCGTGGTGAACGTGTTCCCCGAGACGGTGATGTTCCGGGAACCCCAGTTGCAGTTGTCCCAGTACAAGGCGGCCGGGTTCCCCGTCTGAACCCCGGGGGCGCCGCCGTAGTAGTCCGCCAGGCCGCAGCCGCCGTAGGAGGAGATCGCCAGTTGCGCGCCGGTGACATTCCCCGGCGAGTTGTCGAGGGTGAAAGCGTTCGCGCTGGTCACCGTGTTCACGTTGCCGAGGAAAGCGCCGGTGTTCAGGTTGTAGACACCCTGCCCCGGTTCGGGTTGCTGAAGTGTCTGAGTACCGGATCCTGAGATCGGGGCACCGTAGTTGCCGCAGATGGTGTACGTGCCGACGGTAGAGGTCACCGACGAGCCTGAGATGGTGACATCCGCCGCCGGGGTGTACAGCAATTTAGTTTGCTCGTAGTAGGTTGCGCTGTTGTTCTGGTTGAAGGTGCCGAGCGACGGGCCGCACGCCGAGTCGGCGTTGAGGTTGCCGGGGAAACGGTTCGTGTCCGTGTACGCTTCGACGCCGCCGTAGTTATAGGACAGCAGGTTGTTTTCGACCAGCAGCTGCCCGCTGTAGTTCGAGTTTTCGCTGCCGCCGCCGTGGGCGGCCGGTATGGCGATCGTGTTCAGGTTGCTGTTGCCACCCGAGCCTGACAGGTAGATCGCCGGGAACGGCACACCGAACGAGGCGCTGACCGGCCCCGCGCCGTTGGTGCAGGACACGCCACCGCAGTTGAGACCGAGATGGCCCGCTGGCCACGCCCCGTCGGACGCCCAGCCGTTACCCACGAGGGTGTTGTCGGTGACACTCGAATTGTAGCTGGCCTCAATCATGACACCACTCGACCAGTTCGACGCGATGTAATTATTGGAAATGTTCGCGCCGGTGTTGTCGAAATCAAGCCAGATGCCGACATTATAATTGTCGTGAATGTAATCGTACGTGAAAGTCGGGTTGAGGGAAAATCCCAGCTTCCCTGCGCCGGAACAGCCGCAGGCGAACGGGCTGGCGCCGGGGCCGCCGGAATCCGGGTACTCCCCGAGCGCGTTCCAGCTGATCTCATCATGGCTGATGTTGATGTCGTTGCCGGTGCCGTTGAACGCGCCCTCAGCGTTCTGGGTCAGGCAGTCATACGTGGCGGTGGTGCCGTAGCCCATGTTGATCGCGTAGCCGCCGCCCTGGCCAGGGTTGGCGGTGGTGTTGAGAACACTGCCGCCGTGACCGTCGGGGGCGTACAAGTTCGGACCGATAGTGTCGTACAGGTAGGTGTCGCCATCTTCCCACTGGCCGCCGTTGATGTTTCCCATCACGGCGCTGCCCAGGATTGAGGTGAAGTTTTTGATGGTGAGATATTCCCAGGTGTTGTTGACGACACTTCCCGAGCTGGGAGTGCTCAGGTTTGGGGCGCCCTGGCCGCCAACGCCGTCGAGTGTCGCTTCCCCCGCGCCCGCGGTGTAGCCACCGACATAGTCCGAATGGTTACCGGTGTATGTGGCGTTGCGGATGACATGGTCGCCGGCCTCGAAGAAGATGACCGTGTTGGTCACGTCGAGGGCACCCGAGCTGGCGAGTGTCGTGTTATCACCGGCCGGTACGATCATCCCTGCGGTGGCGCTGGGGAAATCGGTTCCGGCTGAGCCGAAGGTCGGCAGGCCGGGGAACTGGCCGCTGGTGAAGGTTGTCGCCGCACCGGTGTAGAACCAGGGCGAGTTGAGGATCGGCTGGCCGCAGACCAGCGTCGGCGCGGCGGGCGGCTGCCCCTGGCGGCGTGGCAGCGCTTGGTGTTTCACCAGGTGGTACCCAGCGGACGCGGGGATGGCGGTCAGCGCGAACACGGGGGCCAGCAGGAGGACAGCGGCGACTGCGAGCAGGATCCGGCGTCGCATGCGATCACCGCCCTCCTCTACGGGTCATGTGCTAGCGCGCAACGCCCGCACGGTGGCCACGTCGGCTGCCATGCGTTCCGCCCGCCACATCTCGTACGCCTTCTTGTCACCGGGCACGCCTTCGAACGCCTCCCAGTAGGTAGCGTCGAACTGGCCACGGCCAGCGGCGGGATGGTTGTGCCGCACCATCACATCCGGCAGATATGTGAGGCAGTCCGCTTCGCGGCCGATGACGGTGATGACCTCGTCAACCCACCAGTGCTGCAGTGTCGGCAAGCACATCCAGCCGAGGGCGCGGACAATGTTGCTGGACATGACCCACGCTTCGCCGACGTCGTCGCGGATGCCGTCGTCCGGGTAGGCGATGCCGGTGCCGCCCATGCCGTCGATAGCGGCCAGGAGCAGCTTGTCCCAGCCGCAGGTCTGCGTAACGTGGTCGTCGCCGAAGGAGGCTAGCGCCCGGTAGTCGGCGGCGAAGTCGAGGGCGAGCTTGTTGGTCCAGGCGCCGAGCCCTTTACGGAGACCGGTGACGATAGTGACCGGCACCCCCGCGGACTGGGCTGCGGCCTGCGCGGCGACGACCGACTTCTGAAGGTCCGGGTCGTCATCGTCGAAGCCGAACACGATGTCGGTCTGCGCGGTAGAGGTTTTCGCGACCGCTCGCACGAACCTAGCTACGTTGCCGGGCCTCCCGCGCGAGGGGACGATCACGAGGAGGTCACGTGGCATTAGCCTTCCTTCTGTGAAAGTTGCGATCATCGGATACCGGGGCATCGTCGGTAGCGCCCAGATACGGCTGTGGGCCGGGCACGACCTCGTGCCCTACGACACGGCGGATGAGGTGCCATACCCGACTGAGATCGGCGGCTGCGATTTCGCTGTGGTGTGCGTGCCAACCCCGGCTGCGCCGGACGGCAGCGCCGACCTGAACTACCTTCGCCGGGCGCTTGAGCAGCTACCGGATGAGATACCGGTACTGATCCGCTCGACCGTGCCACCCGGCACCATCGACTCCATCAGCATTACGTGGCCGGGACGGCTGACCTGCCATGTCCCAGAGTTCATCTGCGAACGCGACGGGGGAGTCTGGTCCGAGTCCGCCGATGTGCCCTGGATGATCCTGGGCGGCAGCGACACGGCCCGCGGGTTTTTCCGTCCGCATCTCGCCGAGGTGTTCCCCGGCCACATCCACGAATGCTCCGCGCTGGTCGCAGAGCTCGCCAAGTACACGGCCAACCTGTACTGGGCGGCGCGGGTGACCTTCGTGAACGAGATGGCGCAGGTTTGCGAGGCGTTCGGCACGGAGTGGGAGCCGGTGCGTGAGGCGTGGCTGTCCGATCGGCGGGTCGTCAAGGATTACACGGCGATGGAAGGCTTCCCGCCAGGCTTCGGCGGTCACTGCTGGCCGAAAGACCTCACCGCGCTGATCGAGGAAAGCCGCGAGTCCTGGTTACCGGCGCGGCCGGGTTTATCGGCGGCTACGTCGTCCACGAGTTGCTCGACCGCGGCTACAAGGTCACCGGCCTGGACAACTTCTCCAAATACGGACGGGTCGCTCGCGCCCACTTCGCTGATCCCCGGTATCGGCACGTCGCCGGGGACGCCCGCGATACCGATCTGATGCGCCGTCTCGCCCTCGACGCCGACCATCTGATAGCTGCGGCGGCGATGATCGGCGGGATCAGTTTCTTCCACACCTATCCGTATGATCTGCTCGCCTGCAACGAGCGGATCATCGCGAGCACCTGCGACGCCGCCATCGCCGCCCACCAGACCGGGCGACTGCGGAAAGTCACCTACGTGTCGTCAAGCATGGTGTA
>Ga0335078_10013733_pt1 | contig 12000 bp, 12 predicted proteins | sample Lox_Sample_32_FD_206711 | JGI IMG/M metagenome (GOLD analysis project Ga0335078, IMG submission 206711) | Soil microbial communities from Loxahatchee National Wildlife Refuge, Florida, United States - Lox_Sample_3.2 | ecosystem: Environmental > Terrestrial > Soil > Wetlands | place: USA... | reverse complement strand
TTCGAAGAGGCAACGAATCCCGCATGAAACCCGACGCCAAAGTTTTGCAGTTCGTCGCCGGCTTGAAGCCGCGCGATCGCGTCGCCTACGCGCGCGCCGTGCACCGCGAATTCGCCAACGCGTACAACGAAGGCTTTATATCCAAGGCCGCGGTGCCGTCCGCAACCATGGTCGGCGACACGCTCGGCATCATCATGGGCAAGAAAAAGCCGGCCCAGGTCGGCGGCATGAAGTCGGCCGCCGGCACGCCGATGGGCGTTCCCCCGGCGCCGCCTTTCTCGCCGGAGCAATGGATGCAGGCCGCCGTCATGGCGGCGTGGAAGAAATTTCCCGAACGCGCCGCGTCGATCGGTCTGAATCCGCCGCCGTACCCGACCGCGACCACGCAAATGGAAGGTCAGGTGCCGCCGGAAGAGCCGACGCACGGCGAGTCGGTCGTGTCCGCGCAACGCGTGCTTCAATACCTGTTGGCGCGGTTCAACCCGATCCGCGGACTCAACACCCGGCGCCTGGGCCATTACCTGGAGCAATGGAAACTGGGTTTCCTTCGCTGGCAAGCGCTCACGTGGAACGAGATTCGGGAACGCGACGACGACATTAAGCCGGTTGAAGCGAAGCGCGTCTTCGCCGTCTCGCGGCTCAAATGGGAAATCGTCAAAGACGAAGAGACGCCGGAAGCCGAGCAACACAAACAGGCGTTGGAAGCGGCGTACAACGGGATCACGTGCACGGACGCGCTTGACCAAAACCAACAGGGCAAGGTTCAACTCTTGATCCGGCAACAAATGGAAGCGATCGGCGCGAAATTCAGCGTGCACGAAATCGTTTGGAAACCCGACGTGACGGCCGATGGGAAGGCGACTCTTACCGCGCACTTCCGCCACGTGCCGCTTTGGTTTTTCGAGAATCGCACCGGGCAACTCCGTTACCTGCCGTACGAACTCGCCTTGGACGGCATACCGTTGGACGCCGGCGGTTGGCTCATCACGGTCGGCGACGGCCTGCATTTCGCGTCGTCGATCGCATATATGTACAAGCAACTCGGCCTTCGCGCCTGGGCAAACTTTATCGACAAGTACGGGATGCCCTTCATTCACGCGAAGACGAACGCGGCGTACGGGTCCGACGAGTGGAACCAAATGGTGCAAGCGGTGGCCGCCATCCGTTCCGACGGGTCGCTCGTCACCAACCTGCAAGGGCAGTTGGAAACGCTCAAAGTCGAAACGCTCGGCGGCGAAGTGCCGCAAGAGAAATTCGTCGACCGGATGGGCCGGGCGATCGCGCGGCTTTGGATGGGCGGCGACCTGTCCACGCACTCGCGCGGCGGCTCGGGCGGCGTCGGCGCCTTGCCGCAAATCGCCACCGAAGACGAGTTGGCCGAAGCCGATTCCATCCTTTGCTCGGAAGCGCTCAATTTCTACTTCGACCGGTGGGTGTTGCGGTATCAGTTCGGCACGGGCAAGCCGAAGGCGCGCTTCAAGATCGTGCCGCCCGAAGACATTGACACGGCGAAGCAAATCGCCGTCGACCAATTCTTGATCGGGTGCGGCGTGCCGATCGCCGTCAAAGACCTTCAACGCACGTACGGGGTGCGCGCGCCCGACGCCGGCGAAGAGTTGGCGAAGGCGCCCGCGGCCGGCGCCGGCGGCACGAATCCGCAAGACGTGGAAAAACTCGCCGCCACGGCGCCCACCGGCGCGCTCGAACTGGGCAACGTGCAACTCAACTACGCCGCGTTCAAGCGCGCCGCGCTCCGGTCGCTCACGCTCGCCCAGGTGCGCGCGCTCGAACCGCTGCGCCGGCGCTTGGTGGAAATCGCCGCAATAGACAATGACGAGCAACGCCAAGCGGCACTTGTCCAAACGAAAAAAGACTTGCCTATTATTTTCGGGCGCGTATCCGACGAAAGTGGAGAGTTGATTAAAAGCCTTGAAGCCATCATAGGAACGGCCCTTGTAAGTGGCGCGGTTGAAGGCTCGGCGCTCCGCTCTTAGTTGCTCAAACTGTCCAAGGGCCGGATATACGTAAAGGCGGGGGCGACGCCGATCGCGTTGGCAAACGCCGCGGCGGTGTCGACGTATATCTTCGGGTTGCCCAATTCGGTCGACGCCGTGACCGACGAGCACGGTTGGACGGTGATTCCGTACGGGGTTTGGGCGCACGCGGCCGGGTACCAGCGGTTCGGCATGAAAGAGGCGGAAGCGATCGTCGACGCGTTCAAGAGCGGGTGGGGCCGGCTCAAACGCGCGATCGTCGGCCTGCCGATCTTCAAGGGCCACCCCGACAACCCCGACATGGCGAACTTGTACCCCGACAAGACGGAGTACGGGCAGATTGCCGACATGGAAGTGCGCGACACCGGCTTGGCGGTCAAACAGGTGTTGGGCGCCGCGGGCGCTGCGCTCGTCGCCAACGGCCGCGACCGGATTTCGCCGAATTGGTACGTGCGCGACACGGGCGAGCGCAAGAACGACCGCCCCATCTTCGAGCCGGTGGCGATCAAGTCGGTGGGCTTGGTTTCCAAACCCAACATTCCCAACCTTTCGCTCGTAAACTCCAAAGAAACCGAACCCATGAAAGACGCACTCTTGGCCCTGCTGAAAGCCATCTTCCCGTCGCTGACGAATGAATCGGCCGACGCCGATTTCGTCGCCGCCGTCACCGAACTTACGAAGCGGCCGTTGCCCGAAGCGCTCGCCAACGCGCAAAACGACGCGGCCACGGCCAAGGCGTCACTCGCCGCCGTGACGGCCGACCGCGACCAACAGAAGGCGCGCGCGGACGCCGGCGCGAAGGCGTTGGCCAACGAAAAGGCGGCGAAGACGAAAGCCGCGTTGGACGGCGCCATCAAGGCCGGCAAGATCACGGCCGCCGAGCGCCCGACCTGGGAAACGATCTTGGCGAACGACTACGACGCCGGCTTGAAGATTCTGGAGTCGGTGCCCAAGAAGGTGAAGACGGAGCCGCGCGCCGACTCGAAGACTTTGGCCGAAGCCGACCGGCACGCGCGCGCCGCCTTCGCCAACGGGCAGACCGGGGCCGACGACGGAGCCAACCCCGGCTCCGACGGCAACATGGTCAACCGCGGGGCGAAGATTCAAGAGATGGTCAACAAGGAAATGGTCGCCCTGGGCCATCACCCCGGCATGACGCCGAGCCAAAAGAACAAGATTCGCAATCAAGCGTGGGCGAACGTGAAACGCGAAATGCCCGGCCTATTTGCCCCGGCCGACGTGGGCAAAGCCGACGGCTCGCGGCACGCCGACGACGACGAGCCGGCCAAGGAATAACCCGGCCGGCCCACCCAACCCAACCATTCCGAAACCCGTTACCCGTAACCCGATCGTCAACAATCCCATGAACAACAAGTCATTCGGCCCGTTTCACATTTGGGCGAAGAAGAAATTCGGAGTCGTCAGCATCGTGCCCGTTGATATGCGGGCGGTCTTGCGGCGATTCTTTGGCGGCTTCCCGCGGTTGGCCCTTGCGAACGCGGCCGAAGGTTGGCACCCCGAAGGCAATTTGAGCGTGTACCCGATCGACTACACGCTCTACACGACCCGGTACTTGCTCGTGTCGTTCGCGGCGGCCGGTGCCGGCGCCGCGCTCGTCTCGGCCGGATTCGCCTGGGCCGCGAGCGTGCCGGATGGCAAGTTCGTGAACTTGTACCCGACGAGCCGGTTGCCGATTCCGCTCGGGATCGTCACCGACGAAATCACGTCGCCGCCCGACGTGGCGCCGTTCGGCGTCAACTGCCAGTTGCTTGGCGGCGGCCAACGGCGCACGTCCCAGGCCGTGACCGACGGGGTTGTGCCGTTCGACACGCTTCTGGTCGGCTCGGCGACGACCGCCGGGTACGTCACGTCGCTTCCCGCCACGCCCGGTTCGTATTGGTCGCCGGGTCTGTCGCTCACAACGAGCGAAGGCGCCGGTGCGTTGATCGAATTCGACCCGCGCCCGCAAATCGTGAACGTCGGGGTTATCACCTGACGGCCAACGCCTGCAACACCCACCCTTAACACAATAAGGCACAACAACATGAAGACTTACAAAGACATTGGGGCGTTCAAGGCCGCGGTCGAACAGGAATTCGAGCGCTTCGCGCGCTCCACGTTGGCGCTCGCCAACACGGCGGAAGCGTACGAGCGCTTCCCCGACCTTCCGAGCGGCGACGACATCCCGGCCGGGCGAATCTTCGCCATTCCCGAAGCCCGCGCCAAGATGATGTTCCCGACCGACTCGGCCGGGATGCCGCTTCGCTTGATCGACAACAACGGCGAGCGCATCTTGGCCAACGAAGAGCGCTTCACCGCCGCGTACTACTCCGAGCCGCTGACGACCTACGCGGTTGGCTGGCAAGACCCCGAAAACCTGGAAGCGTTGATCGAATTCATTGCGCCGCGCGTGCCCGTCGGCCGCCGGTTCGAGTTCAAGAGCGCGGTCAACGTCGAAGCGTTCCTGTCGGAACTCGCCGACGAGCGCATGGTCGGTTCCGACTTCAAGGAAATCGAATTCAAGGGATCGACCGTCTTGGGCAAGACGGTCAACCGCGGCTTGCGGTACCGCCTTGATCTTGACGAAGAGGGCGCCGGCATCTTGACGGAAGAGTTGATCGTGTCGCGCATCTTGCAGCGGCTTCGGCGGAACATTTACCGCCGGGCAATCGCCACGCTGCTAAACGCGTCGGCGTCGTACAACACGCCCGCCACGTGGACATACAACGCGACGAGCAACCCAAGCCCGCAGCCCGACGAAGACATTCGCACGCTCATTCAGACCACCCAGGTTACGAGCGGCGTTTTCCCGAACCGCCTGTTGATCGACCTGAAGTCATGGAACATTCGGAAGCGCGCGTATGCCCAGCAAGCACTCGCCGCGGGCGCGATCTACGGGTACGGCCGCACGGTCGACGACGTGGTTGCCGATCAGTCGGTGGACGGCATGATGGTGTCCAAGGCGCTTTATCAGAGCGCCGAGTGGGTCACGCCAACCAAGTCGTACGTGCTGCCGCAAAACCTTGTGGCGTTCTACGCCCAAGACAATCCGACCCGCGATGATCCCTCGAACCTGAAACGCTTCGTGACACCGGTGGCCGACGGCGACTTCCGCGTGTACCGTCAGCCGATCGGCTCGAAGTTCGTCGACATCAGCGTGGAGTATTACGACGTGGTTCAACAGACCGCCACGATTGGACTAGGCCAACTGACGATCACCTAAAAGCGGCGAATCACCCGCCGCCCCATGCCCGCCCAGTAGAACGACCTACGCCCCGCCCATGATCCCAAGCATAAGCCGCGCGGTGCATTACGTGTTGCCCAAGGAAAGCCGGCACCCTGGGCAACACCGCGCCGCGATCATCACCCAGGTTTGGACGGCCAACCCCGGCGACCTGCCGACCGAAGAAACGCCCGTTCAACTCCACGTCTTCGCCGACCTGTCGAACGACGGCTTCAACCCGCCCGGCGTGTTCGTCGTGCGAAACTCCACCCAAGACCCGTACGGCAAGCAATTCGGCTCGTGGCACGAGCCGGAGCGCGCGAACGTGCCGCCGCGGGTCAAGCCGGAGCCGGCCAAGGCGCCGGCCGCCACCGCCCCACCGGCCAAGGAATTGGCACCCGCATGAATGGTTTCGGCATGATCGCACGCGCCAACGGGTCGTCGCCGCTCGGATGTCTGACGCGGGCGGCGCCCATGGTCGCCAAGAACGAAGACCGCTTCACGGCGGCCCATTGCTCGCAACCGGTGGGCGTCGTCGCCAACAAGGTGCTGACGGCAAAGGCCCGCGCCCATATCAAGCCGGCCAACTTCGCGTTGCCGGGCGGCCGGTACCCGATCAACGACAAGGTGCACGCGCGAAACGCGCTCGCGCGGGTCGCCCAACACGGCACGCCCGCGGAGCAAGCGAAGGTGCGGGCGGCCGTCCACCGCAAGTTTCCCGGCATCGGGGGTTGACGCCATGGCCGGCCTACCCGCCGTTCCATGGATTGCGGTCGGCCTGATCGACCTTCAAAACGCGCAGGCCGGCCCGCTCGTCGTCGCCTTTCAGAGCACGGCCTTGGCCGCCGGGCAACCCGACCCGACGCCCCAGGCGATCGCCGACGTGTCGGACGAAATCCTTGGGTCGATCGGATTTTCGGGCCGGTACACGATGGACGCGAGCCAAGGAACGGTCTTCCCGAACGTCATTCCGCCGAACCTGAAAAACATGGCGGTCAAGAAGATTTGCCGCCTAATGAAAGGCCGGCTCGAAATGCCGCTTCGAACCGACGAAATCGAAGAGGGCCGCACGTACGAACGCACCTTGGACGCCTTGCGCCGCGGCGCCTTCCCGATCGACGCGACGAACAACCCGTCGGGAAGCAACATCGCCGTCAAACCCGGCTTGGTCGCGTCGAACTATGGGTACCGGCGCGAGTTCCAACCGCATGACCTTCGCAACTTGTGAACCTGATCGGCGCACCGCTTCCGACCGCCGCGCCCTGGCCCCTTCCCCCGCGCGCGCTCCACGAAATTCGGATTGACCACCCGGCGGTCGAAAGCCACCCGAATTTTCTGGCGCGGATCGACCCGCGCGACTTGGTGCCGGCCGCGCGCCATTACAACCCTTCCATTTGCCGGTTCGACGGGCGCACGCTCATGGCGTACCGCGCCGAAGGGTACACGGCGGTTTCGCGGGTCGCGGTGGCCGAGTTCGACGACGAGTACCGCGTCACCGGCAACACGTTCGTCGACCTGCCGACCTACCCCGGCGACGCCCATTGGGAAGACCCGCACTTGTGCGTTGCCGACGGCCGCCTGTACGTGCTCGCCCTTTACATCCGCCTGCGGATGCCGCCCGTCTGCCGGCCGCGGCTCTTCAGGTTGGACGCCCGCGCCCAGGTCGACGAGGAAATCCCGGTGCCCTTCGGCCGGATGGGCGGCATCGAAAAGAATTGGACGCCCTTCGAGTTGCAGCACGGCGGGGTTGGGATCGTGTACCAACAGGCGCCGCGGGTCGTGCTCGAAGTCGCCACGTCGGCCGGCCATACAAGCCCAGGCGTGCCGATCGCGCCCAAGGGCGCGTCGTTGTCGGGGCGAGCCGGGCCGGTTCGCTGGCAGGGCGGGTACTTGGAGTTTGTCGGCGGGTGGGTGAACATCGGCGCCCCGCGGGTCGGCCGGTACTGGTTTGGCGCCCAAATGGTCGAAGGCGCGCCGCCGTACCGCGTGCTCGCGTACACGCCGAAGCCGCTCGCCTGGGGCAGCGAAGCAAGCCCGACCATTCACTCGCCGCGGCCGGGCGCCGGGCATCCGTGCTGCGTGTTCCCAGGCGGCGCCGTGATCGAAGGCGACGACGCCATTGTGTCGCTCGGCGTGAACGACTCGTATTGCGCGCTCATGCGCTTTAACGTCCGCGAACTGATCGCGGGAATGGCCCCGGCATGAGCACGTTTCCCGGCCGCCACGTCGCCACGCCCGACGCGATCGCGCAGAAGGGCGATTTCGCGTTCGTCCCGTTCGGCGACACCCGGCCGACGTGGCAATGGCTCCACTTGTGGTTGCCGATAGACGACCCGCACCACGACCGCGCGGTTATCCCGGTGGCGCGCGGCGCCGCCGCGCCGCCGGCCTGGGGTTGGAACGGCAACGAGGAGCGGCCGACCGTAACCCCTTCCATCAAGCAACAAAAGGTCGTCGGACACGACGCCAAGGGTTTGCCCATACTCGAAGAGGCATGGCACGGCAACCTGGTCGACGGCAACTTCGTCACGTGATCTTCCCGCACCCCGTATCACTAGAAGAGGCGATGCAAACCCGCGCCGCGCGCGCGATTCTGCCCACCGACCTGTCGTCGAAGATGCTCCGGCAACTGCCGCGAGCGGTGCGCGAGCGGGCGATTTTCTCGGCCGGCGTCCAAAACGTCGATTTCCTTGAACGGGCGCGACAAGCCATTGACGGCATTGTGGCGGGGTCCACCAATGCCGCCACCCAAAGGACGGCGTTGCGGGAGTTGGCCGAGAAATTCGATTTGGCGGCGCTCACCCAAGACGCGCGTTTGAACCTGATCTTGGACACGCAAACCAAGATGGCGAACGGCTTCGGCTCGTGGATTGAAGGTCAGCACCCGTCCGTGCTCGGCGCGTGGCCGGCGCAAGAGTTCTACCGGGCGGAAGACCGGAAGGAACCGCGCGATTGGCCGGAGCGGTGGGCGAACGTCGGCGGCGAATTCTATCCCGGCGACTCGGATTACCCCGAAGGTCGAATGATTGCCCTTAAAAACGACCCGATTTGGGAAGCCCTGTCGGCGTTCGGCCTGCCGTACGCGCCGTTCGATTTCAATTCGGGGATGGACTTGCGCGACGTTGACCGCGAAGAGGCGGTCGACCTGGGCATCTTGGACGAAGACGACGTGGAAGAGCCGGAGTCGCGCGGCTTGAACGAGGGCTTGGAAGCAAGCATTTCCATCCGCGGCGACACGGAACTGGGCTTCGCGCTCGGCCAATTCCTGGGCGGCATCGCCAAGGTGAGCGTGCAAGGGATCGTACGTTTCATCGGGGCCGGAAGCTAATGTTGAACGTCACCATACAAATCACGAAAGACACGGCGACGCCCGCCATGGCCGCGCTCGCCGAAGGCTTGACGCCTGAAAACCTCTTGCCGGTCTTCGGCGAAGCGGTGGCCAACGCCGTGCGCGCGAACTTCAACGAGTTGGAACACACCCGGCCGAACCGCCTGGGCGGCGACCGCGCGCATTACTATTCGGGCGCGCGCAAGGGAACCAAATGGGTCGTCGACGGCGATTCGGTCTTGATCGGAATTCAACAGGTCGGCATCCGCCTGCGGTACTTCGGCGGCGTCGTGAAAGCCGGCAAAAACCCGTCCATCATAACCGGGCAACCGACCCGGTACCTGACCATTCCGGCCACCGCCGAGTCGTACAATCACCGGGCCGCGGACTTTCCCGACCTTGTGGTTTTGTGGGGCCACAACGGGCCGTTCGCGCTCGCGCGGCGGACGCAAAACATCATGGCGGTCGCCAAGCAACGCGGCTTCGAGACGGAACGGCAGGAAATTCTCTTTTGGTTGAAGACCGAAGTGGCGGTCAATCCCGACGAAACCATGTTGCCGGGCATTGACGATTTGAGCGACGCAATCCACCGGGCGTTTCGCAACCACGTGAAGGCGTTGTTGGACCCTGGGGCGATCGAACGCGCGCGCCACGCGGCGAAGGAACGCGAAGTGTACGCCGCGTTCGGCGCCGGAATGTAAGCCATGCCCACCTTTCCCGAAACCAACCCGCCGTCGGTCTTGGAACTTGACCAAGACGACATTTACGCGCGCTTGCTCGCCGACCCGTTCTTCAAGGCCGGCGTGCCGGTCTTGGAGCGGCGCAAGGGGATCACCGAAAGCGACGTGCAAGCGGCCCTGTCGACCATGAACCAAGCCAACGGCATGGTCGGGTCGGTGGCGATCGTCTTAATGCCCGTGTTGAGCGGGCAAGACCCGAACGCGCCGGGGCCGCGGTACACCGTGCGGTACACCGTCCAAGTAATTGATTATCCGGTTATCCGCCGGCAATCGAAGGGGGGCACCGGAATGTCGGCCGAACTGATTTGCGACCGCGTGCGGGAAATCCTGCACCTGTTGAATTTCGGCCGCGGCCAAACGCTCGCCTTCGACCGGTTGGAGCCGACCCAGGAACCGGCCGGAATGGTCGGGTACGGCGTCACTTTCCGGCGCATCGGCACGGACGCGCCGCCGGTCGGGTGCGCCGCGGTCGGCATTTCGCCGCTTTCGGGCGGCGTCAACCCCATCTTGCCCGGCCCGCAAACCGTGACGCTCACGTGCGCGACGGCCGGCGCGGCGATTTGGTACACGCTTGACGGCTCGTACCCTTCGTCAGTAAATCCGAACGCCACCTTATACGCGGCGCCGTTTGTTGCGCCGCCGGGCGCGACCGTCCGAGCCGCGGCGGAATTAGCGGGCTTTCAGCAAAGCCAAGTGATTTCGCAAGCCATATACGCCCCACTTCCGCCCCCCGACTTCGGTTCGGATTTTGGGACCGACTTCGCAACATGAAAACCGCACGCCTTCTTGCCGCCTTCTTGCTCGCCGCGTCCGTCGCCACCGCCCAAACGGCCAAGAGCCGAACCGACCTTTACGCCGAAATCTCGGCCAACTTGCCGACGAACGGCACCGGGCAAATCACCGCGGCGGCCCTGCGCGCGGTCGTCAACGACATTGTGGCGTCGACCTTCAACCCGACTTCCGACCAAGCGATCACGCTCGGCGGCCCGCTCACGCTCTTGGGCTCGTACTCGTTTGCCGGCGCGCTCGCCGGCCCAACGTCGATCACCTTCCCAACCGGCGGCACGCTGATTTCGACGAGCGGCTTTCCCGGCCTGGGCCAACTGCTCGTCAGCACCGGGCCGAACGGCGCCACGTCGTCGTCGGGCATCACGACGGACGGCGCCGGCAACGTGAGCGTGGCGGGCACGGGCACGCAAACGGTCGGCGGCTCCGGTTCCGTGACGCTGGCGAACCGCACGTACGGCGGCATTTATATCGACGACGGGTCGACCGGCCAATCCATCCCGAACGGCGCGACGCAAACGCAAGTGACGACCTTCAACACGGCGGCCGGGCACAACGGGCTTTCGAACGACGTGACGCCCAGTTACACAACCAATTCAATCACGGTCACGCGCGCCGGCACCTACCGGATTTGGCTGGATTTGTCGGAAATCGACGGAACTAACAACGTCACTTGGCGAACGACGGTCTATGTAAACGGCGTGCGCCTGCCCAACGTCGAAGTGCACCAAAAGATCGGCACGGGCGGCGACATGGTTTGCGGCTCGGCAACCGGAGTCGCCGCGATCGGCGCCAACCAATCCGTGACCGTTTGGGTTTCGCACGACAACGGCTCAGCCGTCACGCTCACGATCCAAGACATGAACCTGACCCTTGAACGCATCGGAAACTAGCCTTTAACCCAAGGAAAACCCACCATGCCCGGCCAATCCATCACCCAGCTAATTTCCGGCCCGTGCCTCATCACGTACCGCGGCGCCACCTTCCGGTCGAAGGGCGACGTGACCCTTGACCTTGCGTTGGAAACGTTCGTCGTCGACACGGGCATCTTGGGACAGGTCGACGAGCGCACGCGCGAGCACCCCGTGCGCCTGCATTTCGTGCCGGATGGCGAATGGGCCAACTTGGCCGTGCTCTTCCCGTATCAAAACGCCGCCTTCGGCTCGTACGTCACGCCGCAAATCACCGTCTTTTCGATCGCCGGGAGCGCCGTTTACTCGCCTTCGAACAATTTAATGGCCGGCGACTTGGTGTACGCCGCGGCGTACGGCGGGTCGATCGTCAACGGCTTGGCGGTGGGCGTGCCGTACTATGTGCACCCGATTTCGGCCGACGCGTTCACCCTTCACACGACGTACGCCGACGGCGTGTCGGGCGCCAACCCGATCGGCATTTCCATGGGCACGGGCACGACCCGGCTCGTGGTCAACAACCCGCTGACGATTCAGACCCAGGCCGGGCAACTGATTACGTACCTAAACGCGGCGGTCGTGCAAATGCCGGAAATCATCGGGTCGGCCGTCGCTACGGCGCTCGGCGAAGTGACCTTCGAAGCGTTCCTGTCCGACGGCCTGGATTGGAGCGCCACGAACTCGCTCTTTACCCAGGTCGCCAACCCGTGGCCGGGCGACCCGTCGTTCAACCCGCAAAACATCTTGACGGGCGAAATTTCGGCGTCGTGGCTCGGGTCGGCGCCGTGGAATCTGTTTTCGACGAAGAACGGGTGGCGCGTGCGCTTCGCCATGACGCTAACGCCCGTCGAAGTCGATTCGGTGGGCATCATCACGCGGCGATTCTCCAACTTGGTCGTCACCGCGCACGCTACGCCGATCGGGATTCAAGAGTCGGACTTGCAGACCGCGCTTTACCTGCAAGGCGCGGGCGCGGGCCGCGGCCGGTCGCTCGCCGCGAACGGGGCCGACCTGAAAC
>Ga0335078_10013732_pt1 | contig 12001 bp, 7 predicted proteins | sample Lox_Sample_32_FD_206711 | JGI IMG/M metagenome (GOLD analysis project Ga0335078, IMG submission 206711) | Soil microbial communities from Loxahatchee National Wildlife Refuge, Florida, United States - Lox_Sample_3.2 | ecosystem: Environmental > Terrestrial > Soil > Wetlands | place: USA: Florida... | reverse complement strand
TATCGAAGCCGGGATAGACGGCCCAGACGTAGCCGCGGCTGCGGTCGGCGGGCGCCGGACAGGCATCGCCCGCGAGGTGGGTGGAGGCGTAGATGATGTGCTTGTTATCGCCCAGGAAATAGGCGCACGTGGTGACGCCTTTTCCGGTGGAGACCAGGTGCTGATCGCTGCCGTCGGCGTTCATGATGAAGATCTGGTCGCAGCCGTAGGGCGGGCGGGTGGTTTGGAAGATCAGGCGCTTGCCATCCGGACTCCAGTAAGCTTCGGCGTTTTGACCGCCATGAGTCAGTTGATGGAGATCGATGAGGCGCACCGATTGGGCGGCGGCCAGGGATGCGGCGGCGAGTACGAGCGGGATGAATTTTTGCATAGACGCGATGATGAAAGTATATGCCAGCCCGAGTGTTCCGCTCAGGCTTGGCCCCAGCCGCTCTCAAACCATAGCGTAATGCTCGACCCACGCGCCGAACACGGGAATCGCGAGGCCGTCATCCGAGGTGAGTAAGTAGCGCTGTACGAGCCACCGCCGGGCGGCCGGCGTGAGATCGACCGCTTTCCCCTGAGCCAGACCTGCGAGGGCATCCTGCGCGAACGCCGGAGCGTTCTTGTAAGTGTCCCGGAAATAGCTCTCCGCCCACTCCATCGCGCGGCCCTCAACGGCGTGCACGTCGGCTACTGTTGCTGTCGTACGCTTGTTATCGTTCAGCAGGCTGACCAGGAGCGAACCGAAGACCTGCACGAGATACGGCTGTCCGCCCGTTCGCCGATAGACCTCGTGGGCCACCGCTTCGGGAATCGCATCGGATGGGAAGCCGGGAGCCGGTTGCGTCAGCAGTCCCGTGGTCGTCGGAAGATCCAGAAAAGGCAGCTTGATTTGACGCGCGCTGATGAAATGATCGTCCCAGACGCCGTCGAGTTGGTCGAAGGGCGTGGCTCCGGAGACTAGCAGACGCACGCCCCGGCGATGCTGGATAGTCGCGCGGAGCAGGCCCATTAACTGGAGGAACTCCAGCCGGCTGCCGGGGAACAGATCCTGGAGCCGCTCGAACTCGTCGATGGCGAGGAGAACGCGGCGGCCGTTCGGAAGTTGGTCCAGCTTAGCCAGCCACTCGGCCGCGGCTTCCATGGGTGGGCCGTCGGGGAGTTTGGGCAGGGCCGCGCGCCAATATAGTTTCGCCTGGATGACGGACTGTTCCGCCAGCTTGTTCCAGAAGGCGCCCGCCGACGCCACGGGATGCGCCTGCAGGTCGAAGAACACGCAGATCGTGTCAGGCAGCAGAACGGGAAGCATCTTGAGGAGCGAAGTTTTTCCGGCCCGCCTGGGTGCGAGCAGTTGCAGGGAAGCGGCACGGGTTGTGTCGGAGAAGATGTCCTCGATATCGCGAACTGCGTTTTCGCGGCCGCGGAATAGTTCGGGTCCTTCTTCTCCCGAGAGCGGATTGCCCGCGCGAAACGGGTTCGGTATGAGCCCCGCAGCCTCTTTTTCGGCAGACGCACGCATCGCCTGCCCCGCGCGGCGGAGCGCCTCCAGCGGCTCTTCGAACGGCTGAGTGAGTGCGTTGCGGTTGGAACGAAGTTGGTTTTCGATGGCGTTCAACCGGACGGCCAGCCCGTCGAGGTGCTTCAAACGATGATGCGGGTTGAATGCCGTCTGCGCGGCCATGAGATAACGCCCGGCTTCACTGAAGGCGAGCAGTACGCCATCCGCGCCCTGGATGCCGGGCAGCCAGAATCCGCGAAGCTCCGCGATGGCCTGAAAATCGTTGGCGTCCGAGAGACGTTTCAGCTCTTTGGCCTGGAGTCTGGCCTCCACTCTCCGTCCCGTTTTTCGCTGACCGGGCGCGATAGAGCAGGCATCCAGCACGCGCCGAGCGAGGTGGGGATCGGCATCGGCTTCCGCCAGGATGTGGCCTTCCAGTAATGGATGGGGCAGATAGCTCAACTCGTGATGTAAGACTGGGACCCAACGGAGCGAGCTTCGGCGGGTCAGCGAGTTCCAGTAGCGCGCCGCCGTTTGGCAGATTGTCTCGAACAAGTAGATGGGAAGGCGGGACAGGGCAGAGGAGAAGGTGAAGACCGCATCGAAGCTATAGCCTTGAGCTTCAGGAACCCTGCCGCCAGCTACGCAGTAAGCCGCCCCAAGAGCGGCCATGCCAACAGCCCCGCCAACGATCGCGCCAACGGCTGCGCCAACGACCGCGCCGGCAGCCTCCTGAACAACCACGGCAGCCACGTAAGCAGCCACGACAATCACAACCGCGCTGAGCGGCACAGGCACAGCCGGGCCAAGGGCGGCCAAGCCGAGAGCCATCCCTAAAGCGACCGGCCAGGCTGCACGTGTTGGAAACAGGCTGACGATCAGTCCCACACCAGGAGCAACCAGTAGGAGCATCTGCAACGACCGCAACAGCCACCAGTTCTCGCTCCGAGAACGGCGACGCCGAAGCAGCTTCCATCCGCTTTCTATCGGATTAACCCCGACGCGGCGAAGCAAGCGATGCAGCGTGACCGGCCGCATCCAGAACAGCCACACGAATCGCCAGAAGCCAGGGAGATCGCTCATGTGGCAATCTCGCCGCGCAGCCAGGCGGCGAACAGCTCGCCGAATGGCCGGCCATCTTCCGTCAGGAGGCCGCGCTGCTTCAGCCCTAACGCGTTCGAAGGTACTCCACGCGCCGCATCGCGAAGCGCCTGCTGTCCGGCGGCGCCCAGCCCCTTCCAAAGCTGACGGAAGTGAGCCGGCGACTGCGCTTTCAATTCATCGAGCGCGCTGCTGGGACTCCTCCCGGCGCGCCTGGCCTCCACCAGGAATCCACCGAACAGTTGCAGGAAGAACGAATGGCTTCCACACCAGTGCCGCATCAGATCGGCATCGCCCGGACCCAGGTACTCCGAGCCCAGCCGAATGGTTGCTTCGGCGCCACCGGGCTCGAGCAGACCGACCCAGGCGGCTTCCATGCGGTTGGTGATCGGCGAAGTTTTATTGTTCCGGCTGAAGACCTCGTCGGGCGCATCGCGCGATGAGAACACGACACAGATGCGCCCCAGAAGGTCGCGCAACCGGTCGAAAAAGCGCACGTCGCAGGATTGCACCACCGATTCCACCTCGTCGACCAGCACGACGGGCGGAATGCCCGCTGTGGAGGCGGCGTCGATCCATGCCGTGAGGCGGTCGGCAGCGCTATCCGCGTCGGGCGGCGAGTCAAGGCCCGTTACGCTCTCGACGAACCTGTCGGCGGAAACACCGGCGGGTCCCTGTCCGGAGACAAGCTTCACCGTGATGCCGCGCTCCCGCAGTCGTTTTTCCCAAGCCATCAGAAGCAACGTCTTGCCGATACGCCAGTCGCCGACCAGCCACATGCTGCGACGCTCATCGAAGGCGGTTTCCAAGCGGCGGAACATGCCGGCGCGGCCGAAACACTGCTCCGGACGGGGTGTCCACGGGCTGAAGGGGTTCGCCTTCTTGAAAGGCGTGGACACACCGAAGGTCCAGGTGATCCGTCCCTCTTTGCTTTCGCGGTAGAGGCTGTTGTCGTCGAACCAATGGCCGCCCTTCGGTGAAAAGGAGCGGAAGCGCACGAGTGCCTCAATGGGGCGCAGGTCCGAATCCAGTTCCAGTCGCACGAACTGGCAGGAATTGCCATAGGTATCGGCGAGACCGCCCTCGTAAAGCGAGCCGGCAGCCAACTCGCGCAGGCGCCGGTCGGGATCGATCCACTCCACCACTTCCGTCTGATGCAGATGACCGCGCAGGACCAGATCCGAGTGCTCGGACAGCAGGCGCCTGGCGGACGTGCCATCGGCAAGCTCGTGCAAGGGGTGATGCGCGAGGACGATCCGCAGACCCGGCAAGGAGGTCCCTGCGTCGTCGGTCAAGAGGCGGCCTAATTGATTCTCAGTCAGCAATAATCGGCCGGCGTCGGCGTCATCGCCACACAGCCATGTGGTGTCCAGGCCTACGATGTGGACGGGAAACGCCCAGCCGGCGAGGTTGATGGACTCCCGGTAGCCGAGGCCCTCGACCGCGAGTTGGGGGCGCCCCAGCTCATCTTTGACCCAGGCGCGGTAGCCGGTTTCGCGCTCCAGGATGGCGGATTTCCAGGCGTCCTCGAAGCCTGGGGGGGGGGGACCGATACCATTCATCCAACGTGAGACTCCCAGCGAGTCGCTCGATGAGGCAAGCCGCATGCGCATGGACTCCCAAACGCTCTTTTGCACGTCGCGGCGGATGTCATGGTTGCCGGGAACGACGAACAAACGATCGAACCCGAGATCGAGTTCCGCGCATAGCGCCTGGAAGAAATCGGTTACTTCGGCGTACTCATCAGGCTTGCCGGATTGCGCGGCGTCGCCCGTGAACAGGACGAAATGGATGAGTCCTTCTTCTTCGAGCAGCGTTTCCAGATTTCGCCGCCATGCGTCGCCCAGGACACGGCGACGGCGCCAAGGCTCTTTCTCTTGCGAGCCCCTGGCGTGGAGGTCCGAAATGTGCAGAAATTGCAGACGATACTGCCCGTATGCCATCGGCCTTCATACAGTCTAGCAGCGACGTATTGAAGCGCAGGGCTTGCACAATAGTGTGGCAGCCCTTCCGTTCACCAAGCGCCAAGACTGGTTCTGCCAAGCGGACGGCGTTTGCCCCCCATATCACGCACCACTCGGGAAAAGTCACCGGCCCGCTGAACCCGTTAGGTGCACAGACTCCAGAGGAGTTGCAGAATTCACAAGGCGCTTTCGTGCGACCAATATTGCCTCTTCAGTCTGCGGAGGGCTTCAGTCTGCCCCACGGCACAAAGTCCATGGCATTGTTACTAGCCCGGACCTTGCCGCAGGGACATTCCCGTCAACGCCAGCGTCAGACCGATCATGATGACTACCGTCGCCCAGGATGCCCAATTGAACCACCGCGGATTGACCCATTCGCCCATCAGGTCGCGCTTGTTGATGAGGATCACCATAAAGATGAGAATGAGCGGCAGCAGGACGCCGTTCAGCACCTGCGAGAGCAGGATCATCCGCACCAGCGGGAACTTCGGAACGAGCACCACACCGCCGCCCACCACGATCAGCGAGGTGTAGAGGAAATAGAAGACCGGAGCTTCGCGGATGCGGCGGTTGACGCCGGCTTCGAACCCCAACCCTTCGCAAACGGAATAGGCCGTGGAAAGCGGCAGGATGGACGCGGCGAAGACCGAGGCGTTCAACAGGCCGGCGCTGAACAGCAAAAAGGCATATTGACCGAACGGCTTCAGCCCGACGGCGGCATCGGCGGCGTCTTTGATATCTTTCGGGGCCACGCTCCAGATGGCGCCGGCGCAGGCCACAATGATGAAAAAGGCGATGACGTTGGTCATGATGCAGCCGACCGTGACTTCCAGTCGCGAAGCGGCGTATTCCTTCACGGTGATGCCCTTCTCCACCACCGCCGACTGGAGATAGAACTGCATCCAGGGGGCGATGGTGGTGCCGACCATGCCGATGAGCATATAAATGTAACTGGAATCGAGCATCAAAATGGGACGGACGCTGTTGACGGCGGCGGCTTTCCAGTCCGGCCTGACCAGAAATCCCGAAATGATGTACGTCACGTAGATCACGCTTGCGCCCAGGAAGACCTTTTCTACGCCCGTGTAATTGCCTTCCACCACTAGAAACCAGACTCCGATCGCGGCCAGAGGGACAGAAATGTACTTACTAATATGGAATAGTTCGAGCGAACTGGCGACGCCGGCGAACTCGGTCATCACGTTAGTAAGGTTGACGAAAACCAGCAGCGCCATGAGCAGGAACGTGATGCGCAGGCCGAATTCTTCGCGGATGAGATCGGAGAGCCCTTTCCCGGTGACCGCGCCCATGCGGGAGCACATTTCCTGGGTGATGATCAGAACAATCGTAATGGGCAGGAGCGTCCACAGCGGCAGGTAGCCGAACTTCGCGCCGGCGGCCGAATACGTGTAGATGCCGCCCGAATCGTTATCGACCATGGCGGTAATGAAGCCCGGCCCGAGAACCGCGAGAAAGACCAGGATATGGGAGCGGAACCGTTCCAGGACTTTCCGCATCCGCTATTTCTGCCTCAAAAGAGAGATGATATCGTCGGCGGTGATTACACCCGCCAGCTTGCCTTCGTCATCGACCACCGGCAAGGTAAGAAGGTTGTATTTGTCGAAATACTCGGTGACACGATCGTGCTTCTCGTCCACGGTCACCTGGATGAGCGTTTCCGATGCCAGGTCTTTCAGACGCGTATCGCCGCCCGCCAGAAACAGGCGCGCCAGGGGAATGGCCGCCGTCAGGTGCTCTTCCTCGTCGATCAGGAACAGCGTGTTGAGCGATTCCAGCAGTTCCTCGTTGCCCTTCAGTCCGGCCATGGCGTCGGCCACGGTGGCGTTATCGTGGAGCACGACGTACTCGGTATTCATCAGGCCGCCGGCCGTGTCTTCGTCGAATTCGAGCAGTTCCTGCACTTCGACCTTGGGCTCGGAGTCCATTTCCTCGAGGATTTCTTCGGACGTCTCTTCCTGCAACTCCGAAAGGACGTCGGCCGCCTCGTCGGGCGCCATTTCCTCGACGATATCGGCGGCTTTTTCGGGCTCGAGAGCCTCGAGAATGCTGGCCTGCATCTTGGGATCTTCGACTTCGGACAGCGCGTCGGCGGCCGCTTCGCTGTCGATGGAGTCGAAGATGGCCTCGCGTTGGGCCGGACCGAGGTCCTCGACAATATCGGCCAGATCGGCCGGGTGCATGTCTTCCAGCTTCTCGTAGGAGATGTTCAAGCGCAGGCGGCGCAGGGGGTCGGGCTCGACCACATTGGCGAATTCCCAGCGGATGGAATTGGGCGGGATGCTGCTTTGCAGACGGCGAACCCATCGCCACGGCAAGACTCCCTGCATCAGCCGGCGGAACATGCTGCGGACGCCGATATCGACCTCCAGGACGGTTAGAATATCGCGCTCGCCGTCGTGCTGGACGGCCATGGTGACGTCGGTGACGCGCACCACCTTGCGGCCGGTGACATCGATGATCTGCTGGTCCAGCAGGTCGCGGCCGATGCGTAGCATGTACTCGTCGTCGTGGTAGGGAAGCAGTTGCTCGTCGCTCAGTTGGATGCCGGCAGCCAGCGTGACGGATTGTATCTGGTCGAAGCGGAGGGTCAGCCAGGTATCGCCGCCGCCTACCAGGAAGCGCTCGATGCGGGCAGCGTGCTCGCGCGGGACGAGGGCGGCGTCCTTGACGCGGCCGATGCGGCGGTGCTTGAGGTCCAGCACCGGCATGGACAGCAGTTCGGTGAAGTACAGGAGGTTGTCCGCCATCGAAAACGCCCCGGCGCCAGACAGCCCGAGCACGCTTCCGGATGGTCCCGACTTGTCGCCTGCACTTGTGCTCTACACAGCTTACCGTCGCCAATTCCAATATGGCGCATCGGGTCGCGAAGCCGCAAGAGAAAATGGAAATTATCTTTCAGTTTTCGAGGATCATGGCGCCGGGCAAGGGGATTTTGCGAAATCGTGCGTCGGATGGGAATTCATCCAGTGCCGCAAGATTCTCCGATTTGTGAGCCGATCCAGTAATGCGAGGTTCCGCCCGTCTGAAAGAGCGGTAGGCGACCGTGTCGATGCAATCACGGTTCATCGCCAGAGTGCGACGCGCGCCGGCCCGTTCCTTCCAGTGGCGGCAGAGACACCCAGGCTGCGACGCAGGAGATCGATAACGGTTTGCTGGTAACCGGCTCGCCGGCTGGCTCGATTTCGCTCCGGCAAGAACTTCGAATGGGCCGGAATGGACCGCCAGTTCCGTTTCCGCACGCCTCGCGGCCCGCAATCCCGCTGAATTCACAGCCGCCGCCGTTTCGGACCCATTCTTGCTCGTTCCTTTCGATACCCAAATCGGCAGTTGCCCGGCTGACGGTCCTGCTAAAATAGGAGCCTTAGGAATATGCTTTTTAGGTTTGTAGTACCAGGCTTGGCGGCCGCCGCGTTTGCCGCCAGCGCGCAGACAACTCCGGCCCCGAACATCCACATTGTGGAAGAAATCGTGGCCAAGGTGAATGGCGAGATCATCACCCGCGGCGAGCTCGAGGAGAAGTACAAAGAGATCGACATGGCGGCCCAGCAATCGGGTTTGAAGGGCGGGGCGCGCGACGAAAAGGTCAAGGAAGCGCAAAGTAACGTGCTCCGCGAGGAGATCGATGACCTTCTGCTGGTGCAAAAGGCCAAAGACCTGCCCGGTTTGACCGTGGATGCCGATGTCACGAAGTTCTTCAATGCCTGGCAGGCGCAGCTCAAGATCAACGACGAGAACAAGTTTCACGAACTGCTGCAACAACAGTTCGGCCGCACGTACGAGGAGTTGAAAGACCAGAAGAAACGCGAATTGCTTGCGCAGCGGGTGATCGGCTACGAAGTGGTATCGAAAATCTCGGTTCCCGAGGCCGATCTGCAGAAGTATTACGACGAGCACAAAGCCCAGTACGTGCGCGACGAGGAAGTATTCCTCAGCCAGATTCTGATTTCGACGGAAGGAAAATCTCCCGAACAGGTCGCGATCGCGCAGCAGCGCGCCACCGAACTGGCGGCGCGCGCAAAAAAGGGGGAGAAATTCAGCGATCTGGCGCGCGATAACTCGGACGACCCGGAAACCGCTCAAAACGGCGGATATCTGGGCGCGCCGTACAAGCGCAGCGATTTACGTCCGGAACTGGCGGTTGTCTTCAGCGATAAGGCCGTCAAGGGATACGTCACCGATCCCATCAAGCTCGACTCCCCACCCGGATTCCTGATCGTCAAAGTCGAAGAGCATTATGCCGCCGGGCAAGCGTCCTTCGAGGAGGTGCGCGACGAAGTGCAGCAGGCGATCGTGGGTCCGAAGATGGAGCCCAAGGTGCGCGAGTATCTGACCAAACTTCGCGAGGAAGCCTTCCTGCAAGTCAAGGACGGATACGTCGATACCGGCGCCGCTCCCGGTAAAGATACGCGATGGCAGGAAGTGGCGCAGTTGAAGCCGGCGACCACCACCAAGGAAGAAGTGTTTTCCAGCTCGAAGGCGCACAAAAAGATTCTCGGCGTGGCGATCCCCGGCACCAAGGGCGAGGTGAAGACGCTGGCGGAGACGGAGAAGGCGCCCAGGCCGCCCAGGCACAGGGCGAAGGCGGATATCGATCCGGAAGCGCGCGCCGCGGCGGAGCAGGCGAAAGAGGATAGCAGCCCGCCCATGCCTCCCATCAAACAATGAAATCTCCTTACGTAAGCGAGCTCGAGCCGAACAAGCTGATCACTACCAGTTTTCTGGTTCACTCCAAGGAGATTCGTCAGAAAAAGAGCGGCGAGCTGTATCTTTCGCTGCTGTTGGCCGACCGCACCGGCGAGCTGGACGCCAAGATGTGGGACAACGTGGGGGAAGTGATCGACGCCTTCGACCGCGACGATTTCGTGCGCGTGAAAGGGCTGGTGCAGATCTTCCACAACCGGCCGCAGATGACCATCCACAAGATGCGCCGGATGGACGACAGCGAGATCGATTTCGGGGACTATTTCCCGTCGTCGCGCCGCGATCAGGACGAGATGTGGCGGGAATTGCGCGCCATCGTCGCGGGAATCGGAAACATTCATCTGAAGGGATTGCTGGACGCGGTCCTGGATGACGAGGACATCGCACGCCGCTACCGGCGGGCGCCCGCCGCCAAGCATATCCACCACGCGTTCCTGGGCGGCCTCATCGAGCACGTGCTCTCTCTATGCGTGATGGCCCGCCTGGCGGCGCGGCATTACGATTTCATCGACGGAGACCTGCTGCTTGCGGGCGCCATATTGCACGATATCGGGAAGATCTACGAGTTGAACTACGAGCGGGGCTTCTCCTACTCGAATGACGGGCAGTTGCTGGGGCATATTTATATCGGATTGCGCATCGTGGCGGACAAGCTGCGCGAGTTTCCGGCGTTTCCGCCGGCGCTGCGGTCTCTGCTGGAGCACATGATTCTGAGCCATCACGGCAAGCTGGAATTCGGGTCGCCGAAGGTGCCGCAGTTTCCGGAGGCCTTGATGCTGCACTACCTGGACGACATGGATTCCAAGCTCGAGTGTATGCGCTCGGTGATCGAGAACGACCGGCAGGTGGAGGGTTGTTTTACGGCGTACAATGCGGCGCTGGAGCGCGCCGTGCTGAAGAAAGACCTGTTTGTGAATCCGCCGGAGGTTGCGAAGGAGCCGGCGCCGAAACCGGCCGCGCCGCCGTCCCCGGCCGGGTCGAATGGCAATCAGAAGTCCGATTCGGCGTTTGCCGACAAATTGAGACAGGCGCTTCAGCCGGCTAAACCAGCGGAGGGGAGCTGATGGCGCGAACGCCGCGGGAAGTGCCTCCGCCGCTCGAGTTGTTGTGCCTGCGCGCGCTGTGGTCGCTCGGCGAAGGCAACGTGAAGGCGGTGCAGCAGATCGTGGCCGAATCGCGGCCGCTCGCCTACACCACCATCATGACCGTCCTCGACCGGCTGGTGCGCAAAGGCATGCTGGCGCGGCGAAAAGTCGGCCGCAGTTTCTCCTACGCTCCGCAAGCCACGCGCGATGCCGCCCGCCGCGCCGCCGTGCGGGAACTCCTGGAGGGCTACTTCGACGGATCGGAAGAAGCGCTGATCTTATTCCTGCAAACAAGGGCCGGGGAGCCTGCGCCGCTCGCCGCGCCGGATTCCGGCCGCATCGATACCGTGCTGCTGTAAGACGGAGAGCCAGCAACGGTTCAATCGGTGGTTTTTTATCTGTGTGTATCCGTGTGCATCGGTGGCGTCAAAGATCGGCTTCAGGATACGGATGCGCGCCGACAAGAATGCACCGCTCCCCGGCGGTCGCGGCGGATTAAATCGCGGCGGAAATCCGCAATTCCTGTGGTATTCTGAGGGTCTTCACAATGGCGCAGACCAAGTTGCTGCCGCGGATTTGCATCGCATTGGGCCTGCCGGATGTGCCAACTCTGTTGAGCCATGCGCGCCGCGAGGCCGCGGCGGGGGAACTTTTTCTGGAATTCAGACTCGATTTTCTGGATCACCCGGCCGCGGGGGCGGCCGCCATCGCGGGTTTCCTGGAGGAATTCCCCGATTGCATTCTGTTGGCGACCTGCCGCCGGCACCAGAATCGCGGCCGGTTTAACGGCAGCATCGAGGAACAGCTCGCCATTCTGGATCTCGCGGTGCGTAAGGGGGCGCACGCCATCGATGTGGAGATCGAGACGGCCGAAGTGGCGCAGGAACGCCTGAGCCAGTTTCGCGGGCGGACGCAGGTAATTGTCTCCTACCACAATTTCGAAGCCACGCCGCCCATGGATACCGTGGTCAGCCGGGTAATGAAGGTGACCGCGGACGCCTACAAGATGGTGACCACCGCGCGCAAGCCATCGGATAACCTGCGGGTATTGGCGGCTGCGAAGGCGCTGCCGAAACAGCACGTGATCGTGCTGGCGATGGGGGAGCTGGGTTTTCCGACGCGCGTGCTTTCGCCCATTTTCGGCGGCGTTTACACCTATGCCACGCCGATGTTGGCGGAGGGGACGGCGGCCGGACAGGTCAGCGCGAAGTATCTGCGGCATTTGTACCGCGTGGAAAAACTCGGCAAGACGGCCAAGATCTACGGCGTCATTGCCGATCCCGTGCGCCACTCGATTTCGCCCGCAGTGCATAATCGCGCCTTCCAGGCGCGGCGCGTGGACGCCGTATATCTGCCGTTTCTGGTAACGCCGGCTTATTTACGCGATTTTTTCTCGCTCGCCGACAAACTGCCGTTGGCCGGTTTCAGCGTGACTATCCCGCACAAGCAGAAAATCATCCGCTATCTGGATGTGGTGGATCCGCTGGCGCGGCGCATCGGGGCGGTGAACACGGTGTGGCGCAAGGCGGGAAAATGGCGCGGCACCAATACCGACGCCGCGGGCGTGACCATTCCGCTGGGGAGGCTTTTGCGCCTGCAGAAATCGTCGGTGCTGATTGTGGGCAACGGCGGAGCGGCGCGCGGAGCGG
>Ga0335078_10013731_pt1 | contig 12001 bp, 9 predicted proteins | sample Lox_Sample_32_FD_206711 | JGI IMG/M metagenome (GOLD analysis project Ga0335078, IMG submission 206711) | Soil microbial communities from Loxahatchee National Wildlife Refuge, Florida, United States - Lox_Sample_3.2 | ecosystem: Environmental > Terrestrial > Soil > Wetlands | place: USA: Florida... | reverse complement strand
CGTGTGAAATAAGCGGGTTAGGTCCGGCATCGGTCTGGTGTTCGTCTGGGGGCGGTCCCACGTGGATCGCACAAGGCTGTGATATTCAACGACTTACGAAGTTAGCCAGTTGGCTCTGGGGTGCGGGTGTCTCCCCTATGCCTGGACGCCGCAGGCCCGGTGCAGGCCCGGCGAGTACCCGACGTGGTTTGCGTAAGTCATTGACGTTAAAGCACTTGTGGCCTTAACTCTGGCGGCAGGTGCGGCGCATATTACGTTCTCATTTCCAAAGGATCTCACCGGACGGCGTCAAGCCGGCGCTTATCTTCGCGGACGGCGGTTCCCCGATTGCTGTCTTGTCGGATGGCGACCTCTATTACGTAAGCGGCGTTGAGGAGTTGACCCCTGGTGGCCTGCAGGTCGCACGCAATTCGCCAAGCGGAGAGATTTCGGTCTGCGCGTCCAGCCTGACGAGAATAACCGAGAAGCCGATCACTGGGTTGGCGGCTGCGCCAGACGGAGAGCTCTACATTGCCTGCCCCAGCGCCGTCTTCAAAATGAAGAAGGACGGGACATTTTCCACGCTGGTCGATCCAATTCATTTGGAGGGCTGCGACGTGGATTACCCCGACAACAATACCAATAACGCGCTTCCGTATCTGCGGGGTCTGGCAGTGGATAAACAGCGAACGGTCTTCGCGGCTGGCACAGCCTGTCATTGTCTCGTGAAAATAACCTCTGCCGGCAGGTTTGAACCGGTATTAATAGCCGAGCGGCCCTGGTCCCCCACCGGCGTCGCCGAGCACAACGGAGATGTTTACGTCCTCGAGTATACTCATGCGACTGAACCGAAAGAGCAAGGGTGGCTGCCGCGGGTGCGGAAGCTGGCAAAGGATGGCACCGTCACGTCCCTGGTGACAATTACATCCGAGACGAATGTCCCTGCAGAAAGATAATCGCCGAGGCTGGGAACGCTGCCCACCATCTAGCCAGAAAAAGCGGCTTTCGGTCTTAACCTCGCCATTTAACTTCAGTCGTGTTCTAAACCGGCGGCGGGGTGGGCCGCAATGCTGGTGTGGGGATGGATGTGGGTTACGGCGTGCGGTCTTCGATCTCGATGTTTACAGCTTTGTCGGTCTTGATGGGTTCCGCCTCGGCTGCCCGGGCATGGTTGATGGCTTCGCGATGGGCCACCCACCAGGCGGCCCGTTGTTCGACGTTCCAATCCGCGATGTGCGGGCTAGCCGCCAGCAGCGCGATCAGTTCGTGGGCGGATTGCGGACGGTCCTTCGGGTCACGCTCGAGGCAACGCAAGATCACGGATTCGAGGTGTGGGCAAATCGGCCGGCCAATCCTGGCAGTTGGCGGGATGGGGTTTTCCTCCAGGCGCTTCTTGCAGATCTCTGCGATCGTCTCGCCGTCGAAGACGCTATGCCCGGTCAGGAGGTAGTAGCCCGCTGCGCCGACGGAGTAGAGATCGCTGCGTGCGTCAGCATTGGCTCCGTTCTCGACTGCTTCGGGTGACATGTAGCTCGGGGTGCCGGCCATGATTTCGGTGTCGGCGGCGTCGAGCACGGCTCCGTCAGCGCTGACGACGGGGCGGACGAGGCCGAAGTCGAGCACTTTCACCATGTCGGGCACGCCGCCGCGATCAGTGACGAAGATGTTGGCCGGCTTGATGTCGCGGTGGATGAGCCCGCTGGCATGGGCTTCGGCCAGGGACTCGCAAACCTGAATGAGCAGGTTGACGACGCGTCCCTCCGGCTGCGGGCCGTAGGCCTCGACAAACTCGGCCAGATTCAGGCCGTCGAGATACTCCATCGCGTAATAGAAGATGCCCTCGGGGGTGCGGCCGTAATCGAAGACCTGGATCGTATTCGGGTGCATGAGGCGGCAGGTGAGGCGGACCTCGCGTTCAAAGCGCTGGATCGAGATGGGATCGGCCTTGTCGGGCGTCAGCAGCTTGAGCGCTGTTTCACGGCGGAGCAGAGCGTGGTGAGCCTTATACACGACGCCCATGCCGCCTTCGCCGATCTTCTCCACGAGCTGATATTGGCCGAGCTGGCGGGCCTTGAGTTCGGCCTCGGTCAGGCGCCGGCGCCACATCACCTGCCGGTAGGAATAGAGCAGGATCACGAGCGAGGCCAGGACCAGCATCAGGAAGAGAATGACAAACACCGTCCGCACCAGGCGCAGCGTGCGATAGGCTTCCCGCGCATCCATTTTGGTGCCGACACCGAAGCCATAGTGCGGCAGCCACATCCAGGCCCCGATGACGGGCACGCCGCGATAATCGCGGAACGGCTTCACCTCGACCCCGGTGCCGCCATCTACGGCGCGGGCAACCATCTCGATCAAGGGCCTGAACGTGTTCGTGCCGGGGGGCTTGAAGCCGCGGGTCAGGTCGCCGCCGGGATCGGTTAAACGCAGCGTCAGGGCGGAGCTGGCGCCGGGCGCGGCTGACACCAGCCCAAATGACTGCAACTGCCCTTCGAAGCGGCTCTTCGAGAGCATGACTCCCTCCGGGTCGAAGGCAAAGGTCTCTCCGCTTTCGCCCGAGCGCGCGACGGAGAGGATGCGCGTGAATTCCGCGTCCGGGTTGATGATCAGCGCCAAGGCCCCGCGCGTCACGCCGTTGGTGTCCTTCACCGGCGCGGCCACCTGCATGACGGTGAGGGTGCGGGGCCTGGCGGCGGCATTAGTTGCCGGAGCGGTTCCGAACCGTTGTCCCGGCCCCGGCCGCGTAGCGCCGCGCGGCCGGCCCGGGCCGCGGCCAAACTGCGGCCTGGCCCCGCGCTCCGGCGCCTGCATCTTGAAGGGGGTGATAATAATCGGCTCGCCGGACGCGAACAGCTCGTCGAACCGCGGCTGCAACTCATCCGCGACCTGGGTGCCCATACGGCTGCGCACCCGCCCGGAATCCAGGACCACCTCACCATTGGTGTTGACCAACTGGGCCACGGTGTAGCCAAGGCTGTTCAATCGCGCTTGCAGCCGGTCGCCGATGATCAACTGTCGCGCGAGGTTCGCCATGGCCGGTGGGTCCACAGTCCTCTTCCCGCCTTTGCTTAGCAGCTCGACGGCGAGGTTTCTAAGGCGGGGCTCCTCCGCCAGCACGGCGGCGATGCGCTTCTGGTTGGCCATCCATATCTCAAGGGCGGTGACATCGGCGCCGAGGGTGGTCCGCAGGTCTTCGGTCAACTCTTGCTGCATGACGTCGCGGAGTTCGCGATCCGCCCACCATCCCACGCAGGCCACCAGCAGTGCCGCGACCAACGGCATGATCCAGTCCTGTTTCGCTCTCATGGGCCGCGTCAGTCCAGGAAAGCCGTCAACGGGCTGGTCGGGCTGGCGGTGTTCTGCGCGGCGGCCAACCCGGACTCGAAGGCGGCGCGCCCGGCTTCGACCGCCATGCGGAAGGCTGTTGCCATTCGGTTTGGGTCACTCGCTACCGCGATGGCGGTGTTGACGAGCACGGCGTCGGCGCCCATTTCCATGGCCTCGCTGGCGTGACTGGGCGCGCCGAGGCCGGCATCCACCACCACGGGCACCACCGCCTGCTCAATGATGATGCGAATCTGGTCGCGGGTCTGAATGCCGCGGTTCGACCCAATCGGCGACCCAAGCGGCATGACCGTGGCCGTACCGATGTCCTGCAGTCGTTTGGCGAGGACCGGGTCGGCGTTGATATAAGGCAGGACGGTGAAGCCTTCCTTCACGAGCGTCTCCGCCGCTTTGAGCGTCTCGACGGGGTCGGGCAGCAAGTAGCGCGGGTCGGGGTGGATTTCGAGCTTTACCCACTTGGGCAAGCCGGCGGCCGCGGCCAGGCGCGCCAGGCGGACGGCTTCCTCGGCCGTCATCGCCCCGCTGGTGTTTGGCAGCAACAGGAACCGCTTCGAGTCAATGTACTCCAGGATGTTGGCGAAAGGGTCCTTCTTGCCACTCAGATCCGCCCGCCGCAACGCAACCGTGACCATTTCCGCCCCGCTGGCCTCGAGCGCCTCGCGCAGCACTTCCGGCGCTGAAAACTTCCCCGTGCCGAGGATGAGGCGCGAGCGAAACGCTCGCCCGGCGATGACTAACGGCTGATTCGATAGGGGCATGGCGGGCAATGTAGTCACAGCCAGTCCCGTTTGTCGAGAAAGGCGGTGGAAGTGCGGGCGGCTCGGGGGCCACGTCACGAATCGTGAATCCCGACCCGCCCCTGGCTTTAAGGTGGCTTTGGGGTAGCTTTGGGGTGGCTTTGGCCGGCTTCTTCCTTCTGCTTTCTCCCTTCTGCATTCGCTACTGGGTGGCTTCTACCCCTTGCTTGAGTTTGGGACTGTGCACCACGGCTTCGAAGCCCGGCCCGCGCGAAGTGCCTTTTCTAGTTGACTGCCTTCACTTTCCGGTATAGGCTATGCTTGAACACGAAGGTTTGAACCTGGCTGGCAAACACAAATGGCTCAACGATCACGGGCACCAATCCGTACGACATGACAAAAGGCAATTCACATGAGTAGTCGCCATCGTACTTGTCAGAGTTGCGGCATGCTGCTAAAGCGGGACGTGCAGGGCGGGCGCACGAATGCGAACGGTTCGCGATTCGCGTCATGAAATCACCCGCACTGCCGGCCGGTTCAACGGCTTCTGCCGCGAAGCAACTTGCGGCCTTCATCGCCAAGTTCGACCCCCAAGTCGCCAAACTCATCCGCGCGTGCCGGGCCGAGCTGCGCAAGCTGTTGCCCACAGCGATCGAGCTCGTATATGACAACTACAACTTCTTCGTCATCGGCTATGCCTCGAGTGAACGCGCATCGGACGCCATCCTCTCCCTCGCTACCGCGGCCAATGGGGTTGGTTTGGCATTCCTCCACGGGGCGTCGCTGCCCGATCCCAAAAAGCTCCTCCTCGGCGCTGGCAAGCAGAACCGCTTCATTCGCCTCCCGACGATCGAGCCTCTCCGGTCGCCCGACGTGCTGACACTGATACGCGCGGCGGTGGCGCAAGCCAAGACGCCGCTACCCGCCACTGAAGGCGGCTACACGGTGATAAAGTCCATCTCGGCCAAGCAGCGTCCGCGCCGCAAACAGACTGGCGCCACCTGATTTAGCCGGAACGATGCACTTCGTTTCGGGGAGCACACGCGTCCTCGCGTGTTCCGACCGGCGCCCTCGCCGGTCGGCGCCCGAACGAGCAGCACTCACCAAGAAGTGAGACATCCCAGGCCCTCTTGTTTTTCGCGGGGGCGCGGTAAACCGCACGCGATCGCGCGTGTGCTCCCCTTTTCGACTGCACCATTACGGCTTAAGGCAAGCTCCACGCCGTCGGCGTACCCAATTGCCAGGGCCACTGACAAAGTCACTTGGACTGCGGCGGCAAGCGAAGCGCGACGCCGCTTTCCCAAGCAACAGAGAGGGCTTGGTAAACTCCCATGCACCGTCTCAAGCAGAGGTGGGCGCATCGAATCAGAACCAGCATTGCGCCCCCTCACCCCGGCTCTCCCGCTCTATGAGGTAGAGGGGGAACCTCTCTCTCCCCATCGCATCGGGAGAGAGCCGAGGTGAGGGCCAAACCGAGGGTAGTGTCGCCACGCCCAGCCAAAGCGGCGTCGCGCTTCGCTTGCCACCGCAGTCCATAGGGGCGGGGCGATGTGACTCGCCGACTTGGTCAGTGGCCCTGATCCAGCAGCCGCTCGCGCCAACTTCTCGTTGCGGAGCGCTAGCGGCGCCACTAGGCTCGCCAGATGCCGCAACCGCCTGCCGAGAACTCAACCTCATTGAGCGCGGCTCCGGCCGCCTCGCAGCGGCCGACGCGCGCGCGTTACTGGGTGATCGTCTTTGCGGTTTGCCTGGCGATCATTCAATACGTTGACAAGGTGTGCATCTCGCAGGCCGCGCCGTTCATCCAGCGGGATCTTCACTTGCGGGAGGACCAGATGGGCTGGGTGTTTGGCGCCTTCACGCTGGCCTATGCGCTGTTTGAAATCCCTGCCGGCTACCTGGGCGACCGGTTCGGCCCGCGGCCAGTGTTGCTGCGGATTGTCATCTGGTGGTCGTTGTGCACCGCCGCGCTGGGCCGGATGTGGAGCTGCGGCTCGCTCATGGTGACGCAGTTCCTGTTTGGGGCCGGTGAGGCCGGCGCGTTTCCGAACCTGACCAAGACGTTCAATCGCTGGCTGCCGCCGCAGGAGCGCAGCCGGGCGCAAGGGATCATGTGGATGAGCGCGCGGCTGGGGGGTGCGCTCACGCCGATGCTGGTGTACGTCTGTCTGCAACACGTCACCTGGCGCGCGGCGTTTCTGGTGTTTGGCCTGCCGGGCGTGGTCTGGGCTGTCCTCTTCTTCCGCTGGTACCGCGACGACCCGCGCTCGCATCCCCGGGTGAATGCGGCCGAGGCCGCGCTGCTGCCGGTCGAAGCGGCGGCCGGGGAGCGCTTCAAGGCCCCGTGGAAGAAGCTGTTCACGTCGCGGACCGTTTGGTGCCTGTGCGGACAATACTTCGCGTGCAGCTACTCGTTCTGGTTCTTCATCACGTGGTTTCCGACCTACCTGCTCAAGGCGCGCGGCCTCGACCTGAAGCAAAGCGCCCTGCTGGCCGGCACACCTCTGTTCGTGGGGGCGTCCGGGTCGCTGTTCGCGGGTTGGATTTCGCCGATTCTCAGCCGGCGGCTGGGGAGCGTGAAGACGGTCCGGCGCGGCATCGGGGCAGTCGGGGCGTTCGGCGGAGCCGCGTTGCTCCTGGCGCCTGCATGGCTGACGAATCCGTACCTGGCGGTTGTTGCCATCGCGCTGGTCGCCTTCTGCAACGACATCCAATTGCCCGGCGCCTGGACGGCGTGCATGGACGTGGGGGGCAAGTCGGTCGCCACGCTCTCCGGCACGATGAACATGATGGGCAACGTGGGCGGGTTCGTCTCACCTATCGTCTGCGGCTACATCGTGAAGCAGACGGGCAATTGGAACCTGGCATTCTATGTGACTGCCGCGGCCTATGTGATGGGCGCCTGCTGCTGGCTCGGGATGGACCCCGTCACGCCGCTGGAAGAACAAGGCAGGCGGAGATGATCTGAAGCCTCATTTGGCCGCCAGCAAACCCACCACGGTGCAGGCGATGGCGATGAGCGCGGCGATCAGAGACTCTCCTGCAATCAGTCCCGAGGCGACTGGCACGTAGTAATGCTCCGAGCTTTTCTTGTTCAACCGCTTCCAGACGGCCACCAGCACCGCCCCGATGGCGAAGGAGAGGCTGTTCTGAAATACCATGACCCACGAAAGGCCCAGCCCCATGGTCGACGGCAGGCAGGGCTCTGCCTTTGGGAACAGCTTCCCGGCCACCGGCAGCGCTACCCCCACCAGTGCCCCGATCACGATGGCCCAAATGGCCGTGACGGGCAGCATGTGCAGACCTTGGGTGAGCAAGTCGGCCACGGCTTTCCACATATAGGTTGCGGGGGGATTGAACGCTTCGAGGGCCTGCTTGTTGGGCACCATGGCGTACCAGGCCGGCACAATCGCCACCAGGCCGAAGAAGATGCCGACGAACTGCGCGATGAACTGCTTCCGCGGGTTCGCGCCCAGGATGTAGCCGCTCTTCAAATCCGTCAGCAGATCCGCTGCGGCGCTGCCGGCTGTCGCCGTCACTCCGGCCGCCATCAGGTTAATGGAGGCAATGCCTTTTGCTCCCGGCAGGGCGGCATAGAGCAGTTGCGTCAGCTTGCCCATAGCTCCCATCGGAGTGGTGTCCGTCTCCCCGGTCGCGCGGCAGCAGACCAGGGAGATGACGAAGGAAAGCGCGACCGCAATCAGTCCCAGTGGGATCGAGATATGGAAGGCCAGGTACTGCACCAGCACCATGCCGATGGTGATAGGAACGAGCCCGGCGACCAGCCAGGAGGCGGGAACTTCGATGGCATCCATAGCCGCGCTGTGGGCTGGCTGGTCGCGCTGCTTGAAGAGGGTGAAAGCGCGGGCGAGCGTGCGCCATTGGAGCGCCACGGTGGTGAGGCTGGAGAAGACCATGATGGACGTGCCGCCCCACAAGGCCCAGCGAGTGGGATTGAAATCCCCATTGGACGCCATCGTGAACGAGGGCACGTAGCCGGCCAGGGTAGCGTGGGTCAAGTCCATGACCAGCAACTGCGGCGCGACGACAAAATAAAGCAACACCGCCCCCAAGAGCATGGACAGCGACACGCGCAGGCCCGTAATCATCCCTGCCCCGATCAACAGCACGCTGGGCTCAAACACTAGGCCGGTCATCTGGCCGCGGGGAATCGGGTTGAGCCATTGCGGGAAGTTAATGACCTCCGGTATGTAGAGCAGTCCTTGCAGCTTCTCCAGCCATGCCTGAGGCCGGCCGCAGGTCCGGAGTTGCTCGACCAGCGTGCCGTAGCTGCGCAGCAAACCCACCAGGCCGCCCGCCAGCAGCGCGAAGAGCAGCGCGTAGGCCTTCTGCATCGCTTCGGCCCCTTTCGAGTAAAGGCTGCGCAGGGTTTCGGCGCAGGCGATGCCGCTGGGGAACTTCAACTGCTCCCGGTTCACCATCTGGCGCTTCAATGGGATGGCGAGGAAGACGCCGAGCGCCGCCGTGAACAGCGTGAACGCGGCGACGACGGGCCACGGCTGGTGATGGCCTTCAATGAGGAGCAGCGCGCCGAACGCGGTGCCGATCGCCGCGCCGGTGGAGTAGCCGGCGGCGGTCGCGGTGGACTGCATGCAATTGTTCTCGAGGATGGTCATTTGGCTCAGCCGCCCGCCGAAAAGGGTACGGATGGCATTCCAAATGACGAAGGAGAGCACGCAAGCGGTGATCGCCACGCCGAAGGCCCATCCCAGCTTGAGCGTGGTGTAGAGGTTCGAGACGGACATGAACATGCCCAGCACGCCGCCCATCAGGACGGCGCGCAAGGTCAGTTGCTTTTGGCGGTCGCCCCGACCGGTGTAGATCTTCTCGAACCACTGCCGCTCGATTTCTTCGGGCGTGCCCTTGAAGCCCCGTATCGGCAAGTCGAGATCGGCATCTGACACCGCTTCCACCGGTTCGGCAGGGGACGCAGGCGGCTGGTTCAAGTCATGGCCCATCCGTGCAATTGTCGAGTGCCGAGTGCCCCGGCGCTAGGACTTTCTTCGCTCCCACATCTTATTTCTCCCGGAAAGACGGTATTTCCGGGTAAGTGAGGTTTCCGCAAGCTCGAGGCAACCTTGCCCTCGTCCCGGCGCGGACGCAATGTTTTTGCCTTGGCGCGTAGTGGTGTGCTTAAATGCCGTATGCGGATGTCTCTGCGCTTAGTGTCGCTCGGCTTCGGCCTTGTCGTCATGTTCGTGTGGCTGCCGTTGCTGGCTTTCGCACAATCCGACTCAGCGCACATGCAAACAAATTCCGAAAAGCCGGAGCCGTGGCCAGGCGGCGTCATTCCTTATGACATTTCCAAACTGAAACCGGCTCAGCAAGCCATCGCCCTGCGAGCAATGAAGCGCTGGACGGACACGGCGACGAGAATACAGTTCGTTCCGCGTACGACGGAAGCGGAATTCGTCAGCTTCACCGGCAACACGAACGCCGGCAACAACACGAGCCTGGTCGGTTTCAAGAAGGGTGCTCGCGCGGACATTAACATCACCGCATTCTGGTGGCGCCAGGGAGAATGGATGCCCGCGCATGAACTCGGCCATGTCCTCGGCTTCTTCCACGAGCACGAGCGTTGGGACCGAGACCAGTGCGTCACCATTCATTACGAGAACATCAAGCCCGGCCGTGCGCCTGATTACGATTGGATTCCGAAGACGAACTGGATTGTCAGCACGCTGCCCTACGATTACCAGTCCATCATGCACTACCGGTTCTGTTGGACATCCAAATGCGAGTCTGAGTGCAAGGACGGCGTCGGCAGCAGCCCTTGCGCCGTGATTGAACCCGTGGACAAACAATACGACGTTGTCATCGGCCAATGGACGTTCAACGGCATTAGCGCGCTCGATGCGGAGAAGGCGCGGCTGGTTTACGGAGCAAGATGATATGGAACTGCGCGAACAGAGGCCCCGCCTGACGCTGGCCCAGAAGCTCGGCGACGTGACTCACGTCTCGCCGTTGTTGCGGAAGGTGCGAGCGCTGAGTGGTTGCGCTGAGGACCAGGTTGGCGAATGGCTGCTGAAGTGCGCGGTGGAGCGCGGGGCGACACATTATCGCCGTGATTTCTCCCCAGAGCTGCCGCCGGACAACCCGGCGCTGACTAATGAGGAACTGGGCGTCGCCATGTGCCTGGCCCACCACCCTTTCGATCCGATGCTCATCCGAGCGGCGGCGCAACTGCTGTCGGCCCGTGACACGGACGCCAAGACTTTGGCGCGTCTGGTCGTCATGGAGCGTTGTGAACCCGTCCTGTTGCACATTGCCGGAGCCGCGGGGCGGGTCGCTCCGGAACAGGAACCGTGGGCCTCATTGCGCGCTCAGCTCACGAGCCGCCGCCAGTTGCGAACAGACGCCCTGCCGCATTGGTCACGGTTTGTATCGCAGACCGGCTTCACGCCAGCCGGCAGGGGCCAACACGTTGAATGGCTCACGCGTGATGAATAACCCACTGGAAATCCTGCAAACTCTCGACCGCCATCTTCCCGAGCCGGCGGAATTGACGGTGTTCGGGCGGTCCGCTCTGGCGTTGGGCTTTCCCGATTCGCCTCCTTATTATGGGGCTACGCGCGATGTTGACGGCATCATCCCCGTCACGGCTGAAGAGCCGGATGCCGACTTCTGGCTGGCGCAGCAAGCGACAAATGCTGATTTGAAGCCTCGCGAGCTCTACATCACGCACTTGTTTAGCGAGTTGGATGTCATCCTGGAGCCCGATTGGCAACCTCGGCGTGTCGCTCTGGATTTGCCTCTTGCGAAACTCAAGGTGTTTCGCCCGGCGACAATTGACTTAGTGCTCACCAAGATGGCGCGGGGTGACGAGCAGGATATGGAGGACATCCGATTTCTGCTGAGCCGGGAGCCGATTTCGCCGCGCGAACTGGAAGCTGCCTTCGCTCGCGCTCGCGTGCCGGATGTGGAGGAAATCCGCCAGCTCTTTGTTGCCGCCCAGCCTAAAGTGCTCAAACTGGCAGGCGACACCTTGCCGTAGAATATGATGAATTCCCTTCGGATCATGCGTCCCGCCTGCTGTTATATCGGAGCCCCGGTTCTCCTGGTGTGTCTGCTCCTTGGCTGTGAGACGGCGCGGTGGCAGCCGAGCGTCGAGCAGACTTCCACTCGAGACATTGTCGGGCGAGTGGGCGAGAACCGCTACCGCACGCCGGTCAACCAAGTCCTCACGCCGGCGGGGCAGCAGGTGGAGTTGCCGGGCATGCGGCCGCAGGCGCTGGCGCTGAGCCCTGATGGCCGGTTGCTGGTCACCGCGGGCAAAACGCACGACCTGGTGGTCCTTGAACCGCAGTCTGGGAAAGTGCTTCAGCGAGTGCCGCTGCCTTCGGAGAAACAACTGCAACCTGCGCCTAAAGCCGTCTCCGAACACATTCTCCAGCCGGATGAGGAGGGGCAACTCAGCTTCACTGGGCTGGCCTTCGCTCCGGATGGCTCGCGCATCTACCTGGCGAATGTTGATGGCAGCATCAAAGTCTTCGGCGTTGGGAAAGATGGCACGGTGGCCGGCCTGTTCACGATGCCGCTGCCGCTCGCCAATGCCCCGCGACGCAAGCCGGAAATCCCCGCCGGCCTGGCCGTGTCCCGGGACGGCAAACGCTTGTACGTGGCGCTCAACTTGTCGAATCGGTTGGCCGAACTGGACGCTGCCACGGGCAAGGTGTTGCGGCTTTGGGATGTCGGCGTTGAGCCCTTCGGCGTGGTATTGGCGGGGCACAAGGCCTACGTCAGCAATTGGGGCGGTCGGCGACCCGACGCGAACAGCGTGACTGGCCCCGCGGGGCAAGGGACGCTGGCGCGCGTGGACCCGGTGCGTTACATCGCCAGCGAGGGGTCGGTGTCGGTGATTGATCTGCGCTCAGGGACGGGGGAGTCCAAAGTCCAAAGTCCAAAGTCCGAAGTCCTGA
>Ga0335078_10013730_pt1 | contig 12001 bp, 9 predicted proteins | sample Lox_Sample_32_FD_206711 | JGI IMG/M metagenome (GOLD analysis project Ga0335078, IMG submission 206711) | Soil microbial communities from Loxahatchee National Wildlife Refuge, Florida, United States - Lox_Sample_3.2 | ecosystem: Environmental > Terrestrial > Soil > Wetlands | place: USA: Florida... | reverse complement strand
CGTGGTTTATTTTCCGGTCAGTCCGGTGAGCGCGGTGGAGGTCGCCATGTCAATGCCCACGGGCGGCTGGTCGCCCAGTCCGATGGGCCCTACTCCCGGGCCACGCCCCGACTCCAGCGGCCCGGAGGCAACGCCCTGCGCGCGCTGTGGGCACCGCGCCGATTCGCACTCCCGTCCCCGTTCCTGCTCGATCCGTGGCCGCTGGTGGCGGCGCTGCCCATGCACCGGCTACACCAGGTCCGATCCGGCTGCTCCCGCGGCCCCTGGATCACGCTCACCGGCTGACCGCTAGCAACTGGCCGCTTGATCCGTCGATCAACAGAGCATGTCCGGTCAGTGCTGTAACAGGGCGTGTGCACTCGCCATCAGGCCCACAGGGTCGCTCCGGTCCATCTCCAGGCTCACGGCTCCGGAGGCCGCCTCTCCAATCCAGCGAATTTCTGCTCCTGCCTGCTTAGACTCGACCGCTGGTCGCTGGGACGGTCCGGATCATTCCGCGCATATTCCGGATCATGGTCGTCCGTGCTGTGACGGGGTGGCTCGCGTCCGGTCCGGGCAGGCTCCCGCCTGGCCCGTGGCCTCTGGCCGGAGTGCCCGTATTGGTCTCCGGGATCAAGCATGACTTCGCGCGGTACGTGCACCAGGCACTTTGACCTGTGCTTGTTGCCCTGCGGCCAGATCGGCGCTTGATGCCGTAGCGGAGGCGTGCCACAATCTGGCGACAGTCCGGCGGGGAGCCTTGGCAGCTTCCGCGGTCATCCGGGACCAGGTGGTCACCGTCGAACGGACTCGCCCGGGCGGGTCTCCAGTTCAGGCTGACATGCGGGAGATCGCGACGATTCCGCAGAACGCAGCTCCGCTAATTCCCGCCTACACGATCTATCGTATTTGCAGCGGGCATGGCCGGGATGACGGTGAGAAGGGCGGCGCGGAGCATGTTCGAGCGGTTTACCCAGCGGGCACGCCGGGTTGTGGTGCTGGCGCAGGAAGAAGCCAGGCTGCTCAATCACAACTACATCGGCACCGAGCACATCCTGCTGGGCCTGATCCGGGAGGGCGAGGGCGTGGCCGCCAAGGCGCTGGAGTCGCTGGGGATCAGCCTGGAGGCGGTGCGGCAGGAGGTCGAGAAGATCATCGGCCGGGGCCAGCAGGCGCCGTCTGGGCATGTCCCGTTCACGCCGCGGGCCAAGAAGGTGCTTGAGCTTTCGCTGCGCGAGGCGCACGCGCTCGGCCACAACTACATCGGCACCGAGCACATCCTGCTCGGCCTGATCCGGGAGGGCAGCGGCGTGGCTGCGCAGGTGCTGGTGAAGCTGGGCGCCGACCTGAACCGGGCGCGCCAGCAGGTGGTCCAGCTGCTGCACGGCTACCAGGGCGAGGACGTGACCGGTGAGGGTCTCCCGCTGCCCGGCGATGCTCTGACACGCGTCGACTCGCTGGATCGTCGGCTGGCCGTGATCGAACGCTGGGTGGGCCTGCGGCCCGACCTGGGAGACCTGGACCAGGAGATCGCGCAGGTGTGCCGGGAGAAGGAAGCCGCGATCGACAGGCAGGATTTCGAGGCCGCTGCTGCGCTGCGCGACCAGGAGAAGCAACTGCTAGCTGCCCGTGCTGGCCGGGAGAAGGAGTGGGCAGAGGCCGTTGCTGGCCGCATGCCGCTGGCCCAGGAATTGGGCCGGGTGAAGGCCGAGCTGGAGAGGCTGCGGGCCTCTTTGCGCGAGCACGGCATCGAACCGGGCGACGACGCTGCATAGGCGCGATGCGATGGTGAGCACGGCCGGGCGCTGCACCGCGCCTGTGTGGCGTATGAGCCGCCTTGGTCTGCCCCGCTGGGCGGCAGTGGCCCGGCGTGCGCCCGGCCGGGGCCTCCCAAGGCCAGAGGCCGGGCGCTGGTGCCGGGCCAGCGGCGCCGCGTGCGGCGCCGCCTTGATCTATAAGCGGCTCAATTCGGCGACCTCCTCCCCGGCTCTCCCAAGCCCTCTAGCAGGAAGCCGCATTCTCAGCTCGCGATCCGGCGCGAGACGCGCTCAGAATCAGTGCGCCGGTCCGTCTGCATGGACATGAAGCTCACCGTTCAGACGTTCCTGACCCTCGACGGCGTGATGCAGGCCCCCAGCGGACCTGAGGAGGATCCCAGCAACACCTTCACGCACGGCGGCTGGCAGGCCGCGTTCCCCGACCCGGCCGTCGGCGAGTTCGTCACCGAGCTCAGCAGCCACGCCAGCGCGTTCCTGTTCGGCCGCAGAACGTTCGGCATCTTCCGCGGCTACTGGCCAGATCAGACCGACCCCGCCAACCCCATTGCCACGGCGATCAACTCGCTGCCCAAGTACGTCGTGTCCAGCTCGCTCAGCGAGGCCGATGCCACGTGGCGCGGCGAGCACCCTGACACCGCTCGCCTCGTGACCGGCGACGTCGTTGCGGCGGTGCAGGCGCTGAAGGACGAACCCGGCGACGAGCTGCAGATCTGGGGAAGCAGCCTACTGCTCCGGACGCTGTTGCAGCACGAGCTCGTCGACCGTTTCCGCCTGATGACGTTCCCGCTGGTGCTCAGCTCCGGTCGCCGCCTGTTCAACGACGGCATCCTCCCGGCCACGATGCGCCCGGCCGGCCTTACCGTGACCGATCTCGGCATCGTCATCGGCACCTACGAACCAGCCGGCCCGGTTCGCCGGCGGAGCGCCGCGCACGCTGGTGCAGCGGAGCGTGATCTCGGCATCAACCGCCACGCGCCTGACCTGCGACGTCTCTCGGTGATCCGATGACCGCTGTCAACGCCAATGAGATCGCCTTGGGCATCGAGTCGTTCGGTGACGACGACGCGCCACTCGTCCTGCTCGCGGGCGGGACGACTATGCTCTCCTGGCCCGACGCGCTTTGCGAGCGCCTCGCCGCCGGCGGGCGCCGTGTAGTGCGCTACGACCTGCGCGATAGCGGGGAGTCGACGACGATGGACCCGGAGGCGCCCGCCTACACCCTGCGCGGCCTCGCCGCCGACGCGGCGGCCCTTGCTGACGCGCTCGGCGGGGGGCCTGCGCACCTCGCGGGGATCGGCGTCGGCGGGATGGTCGCCCAGGTGGCCGCGCTCGACCATCCGGGCGCGTTCGCGGCGCTCACCCTGGTCGGCACCCGCGCGGTTGCCCCTGGCCCGCCCGACGATGACCTCCCCGGCCATGACCAGGCGACGATGAGCCGGCTGTTCGCGCGTCCGATGCCCGATTGGACCGACCGCGAGGCGGTTGCGGAGTTCGCCGCCGCCGGCGCGGAAATCCTCGGCGACGACCCCGTCGCCGCGCGCGCAATCGCTGCGCGCATCTGGGACCGCACTCCCGGCACCGCACCCCCGGTCCAGATGGCCAACCAGATGGGCATGGTGTTTTCCAGGCTCGACTGCACACCCCGCTGGCGCGAGCGCCTGCCCGAGATCGAGGTCCCCACGCTCGTCGTCCACGGCCGCCGCGACCGGTTCTTCCCCGTCGGCAACGGCGAGGCGATCGCGCGCGAGATCCCCGGGGCACGGCTGCTCGTCCTCGCAGAGGCCGCCACTGCGATCCCCGATGCGGCGGTCGGCGAGGTTACCGAGGCGATGCTCACGCTCGGATAGAGGACGGCGGGTGCCGGGCGGGTCTGGCCTGCACGCAGCAGTGGACGTCGCAGGCTCGATCCGGCCGCGCGCCCGCGATCGGCACGATCCCAGCCCGAGGTTGTCCAGGATGCTTCTCTCGATCCATGTCCCGTAAACCCACGGCTTCTGCCGTCAGCCCTCTACGGCGACCAGCGCGTCGACGTCACCAACCGGTACTGGTACGGCATGACGCTGTCGCTGCCCGCCAGCGTGCGGGTCGCTACCGACGACGCCTTCGACGCCAGTTCTCTGACAGATGCCCTGATCACCGAGCTGTACTGGAAGGTCTTCGGGTTCACATTGGTGCCCGGGCACAGCTACGCGCACGCCCGGGTCCGCGACAATCCGGTCGGCCAGCAGATCAGCATCAACAGTTACGCCGATCCGGTCTCCTTCGTCATCAACGCCATTTTGACTATCGGGGAGTTCGCCTCAGGCCGAGATTCTCTTCTTCGCCCTGGGTAAAGCCTTCCAGCTGGCCGACCCGGCAACAAGGCAGCAACTGGAACTGAAAGTGCTCAAGGCGATCAGCAACCCGAAGAATCTGCTCAGCACCGCCGAAGGCGTTGACGCCATGACCGCGGAGATCGCCGGCAAGGACTATCTCCGATCCAGGCTGATCCTTACTCAAGCGCGTGACCCGCGCTTCGGCAATCCATTCGCCGGGATGGACTGGTCGTCCTTCCTGCGGCCGGTCCTCGGCTGCCTGCCACCCACCGGCGCGAGCTGGGATCACGTCGTCGTAGACACCAGCCGCTATGTGGACGTGACAGGCGACGGCGTGCCTGATGAACTGCTGCTTACCGCCTGCCCCACCTCGACGTCCTGTAGCGACCTTGAACCTGATCACTAGTTCGGCGGGGCGGGGATCCGCTGCCGCTCGCCGACAGCGGCCCTAGCCAACCCCTCCAGAACCGCTGCTCAGCGCAGCCGGAATGCGGGATCATGGAGGCTCAGGCACGGGCGGGCCCCGGAGAAGCCGGACGGCCGCAGCGCCGACTCGCGGATTGTAAGGTGACCTGTCGCGGGATCCGGTCAAACCTTCCGGGTCGGCAGCCCTCGGTGAATGGCTGACGATCCACCGCGCGGAAGCGAGTTGAGATGAGCGATATTGACCTTCGGTCCGACACGGTGACGCTCCCCACCGCGGACATGCTCCGGGCCATGACCAGTGCGCCGCTCGGCGACGACGTCTTCGGTGACGACCCCACCGTCAACCGGCTGGAGGAGACGGCAGCCGAGCGGATGGGCAAGGAGGCCGCCCTCTTCGTAGCCAGCGGAACCATGGGCAATCTGCTCGGCCTGCTGGTCAGCGCCCGTCCCGGGCAAGAGGTCATCGCGGATGCTGACTCCCACTTGTTCCTGAACGAGGCGGCAGGAGCCGCGATGGTCGGGGGTATCCAGATCCGGCAAGTGCGGACGGAGCGGGGCGTACTCAGCCCGGCGCAGGTCCTGGCCGCGCTCCGCCCCACCGACGATGATCACCAGCCGCTGTCAGCTGCCGTCATGATCGAGAACACGCACAACTGGCATGGCGGAGTGGCCTGGTCCCTGCAGGATCTACAGCGTCTGTCCGAAACTGCCCGCTCCAACGGCCTAGCCGTGCACATAGACGGCGCCCGGATCTTTAATGCAGCTATCGCCACCGGGGCGGATGTCCGGGCCATCGCCCAGTACAGCGACACGGTCTCCTTCTGCCTGTCCAAGGGGCTCTGCTGCCCGGTCGGCAGCATATTGTGCGGACCAGCTGAGACGATCAGGCAAGCCAGACGCTGGCGGAAGATGCTGGGCGGGGGTATGCGGCAAGCCGGAGTGCTAGCCGCTGCGGGCCTGGTGGCCTTGGAGACGATGGCGGGCCGGCTAGCCGATGATCACCAGAACGCGCGTTCACTGGCCGAGGGCCTGGCCGAGGTGGCCGGGATTGACTGCGACCTCAGCAGGGTCCAGACGAACATCGTGTACTTCAAGCTGAAGAACATGGACGCAGCCCGGTTCCTGGCCGCGTGCTGCGAGCAGGGATTGCTCGGCGGAGCATACGGCACGGACCTGGTCCGATTCGTGACCCACCATGGCATCAGCCCCGCGGATATCCAGCGGGCACTGGCCATCTGCCGCGAAGCCCTCCGCGGCTAATTGTATTGCGCGCGGCCCGACCGCATTCCGCGCCGGCGGAGGCGACATCGAGCTCAGCCCCGCGGAAAGATGGTCCTCCCGCCGCACACCGGACACGCGGCAACGGTCAGTGCGAAGGGCATGCGCTGCATCCAAGCGCCCCGCCAGCCAGGCTTGAGCCCAGCCGACAGATCCGCCACGCGGCGGACGTTGGGCCGGAATGCCGTTTCGTCCGTGTTACCGGCGTGTTAGGCGCCATCCGCACCCGGACTTGTGTTGCCTTTGTGTTGGCGTGAAGGCCCTGGACAGTCAGGGATATCTGGCCCGCAGCCGACTCGCGCCAAAGAGCTCCGCAGGGCGCCCGGCGGACCGAGCATCCGGCCTGCCGCCAGGAACGCGCCGGTCCCGGCCGGATGGCTGTGCGCCGGCCCGGCCCTCCATCACCGCAGCGCCCTGGAACGGCGGCCCAGCGCCGATAGGACTACGCACAGCAACGAGAAACGCCTGCTCAGCAGCTCAATATTGCGCGGAACGCTTAATATGTGCCCACTCGCGCTGGGCTGTTTCTGAGGTGCTGGGCACGCAGATCATCCAGTTCGGAACGGACGTGTCGGCGAGCCGATCCGATCTGTAAAGGCGCGAATCCACGGCTTCGCTGCCCGGGATTCCCGGCCTTACGGTTCGGATTGCCCGAGGGGTGGCGGGGCGAGGCGGTGGATGGTTGCGGCGGCCTCGAGCCTGTTGGGCGCCCCGAGCTTGCGCAGGATGTGTGAGACGTGGACGCTGACGGTCTTGGCGCTGATAACGAGCGTCGCGGCGATCTCGCGGTTGGTGTAGCCGCGGGCGACGAGGTTCAGGATCTCAGTCTCGCGTGGCGTCAGGCCGAGGATCTCCTCTGGGCCCTGGTTTGCCGTGGAGAACGTGGCTTGCGGGGGCGTGAGCTCGAGCCGCGCGCGCTGGGCGAGCAGCTCAAGCTCCCGCAGCAGCGGCTTGGCTCCGATCCGGGCCGCGGCGGCGTGCGCCTCCCGCAACGGCACGGCCGCCTCGGCGCGGGACGCGCCGGCCGCGACGAGCGCCTCGGCCTGGCGCCAGCGGCAGTACGCCACCAGGGGCGGCCGCTCGAGCCGCTGCCAGCTGTCTGCCGCCTCCGACCACGACTCGGGCAGCGCGACGCCGCGGGCCCGCGCGTACTCAGCCTCGGCTAGGGCGAGCCATCCCCCGACGTTCGGCATGACCGCCGCGGTCTCCGCCGCCGCGCCGCGAGCGACGGTGATGAGCTTGTGCGCCCGGGTGAGCCAGTTGCGGACGGCGTCGGTGTCCCGGCGGGCACGTGCGAGCGCCGCCAGCTCCGCCTGCGCGCGTAGCCCTGTGGCGCACATCTGGACCCGGGCCGGCGCGGCCTCGCGTCGGCCCGCCTGCGCCAGGCCGTCCTGGACGGCTGCGTCCGCGTCGGTCCAGCGGCGCTCCCAGAGGGCCAGCTCTGCCAGGTAGCCGTCGTAGAGGCCGAACGCGTGGTCCTCGCGCCGGGTGGCCCTGGCGGCCTCGAGGTGCGCGCGCGCGGCGTCAAGCTCGCCGCGGCCGATCTCGACCGCGGCGCGGATGGTGAGCAGCCAGTACGGGAAGCTGGAGGTGATGCCGCGGAGCGCGGCGGCGCTGAGCCTGTCGGCCTCGTCCCAGTCACCGATCGCCAGCAGTGCCTCGATCTGGTTCGCGGCCAGCAAGGCGCTGTAGATCCCGTACCGGCGGACCACCTCGAGCCCCGCCTGCCCCAGCCGCGCCGATTCCCGGGGCCGCCCCAGCCGTGTCAGTAGATCAGTGAGATTGACGTACGCGCGTTCCAGGCCGAGATGATCGCCGGTCTCCTCGGCGAGCCGCACGGCGCGGCGAACACGGGCGACACCCTCGTCAACGTGGCTGAGGCAGGCCAGATCCATGCCGAGCACGGTTAGCGCCCGGATCTCTGCCTCGGCTGCGCCGAGCTTCCGGGCCAGGGCGAGCGCCTGCTCGGCTACCGGCAACGACTCCGCATGGCGCCAGGCGACCATCAACCCGCCCGCGAGTGACCCCAGCGCGTACGCGCGCTCCGGCGAGGCCGGCTCAGCTGGCACGATCTCGACCGCCCGCTCGAGCGCGGCCAGTGCAGCGTCGTTGCTCCCGATCTCGTACAGATACTCACCCAGACTCACCTGAAGGAGCGCCGCGCGCTGCGGGTCATCCGCGCCGGCCAGCTCGATCGCCCGCTGTCCGAGCTCGACCGCGCGCGGCGCGGCGCCGACATGGCTGGCGAGCTCGGCTGTCCAGGCGCACAGCCCGGGAAGGTCAAGCCCGGTGAGCCCGGCCGCGTCCGGCACCCGGTGCCAGAGCGCGAGCGCCCGCTCCAGGTGCGCGTGAGCTTCTGCGAGGCCGAAGACCGCCTCGGCCTGGCGTGCGGCTTCGACCGACGCTGCCAGCGCCTGCGCCGGGCGGCCAGCCGCCGCCCAGTGCGGTGCCAGTTCCGCCGCTCCCGCCGCCCCGCTGCGCGCCAGCTCCCCGGCCAGGCGCGCGTGCAGCTCCTCACGCTCCCCCGGGAGGATGGTCGCGTAGATCGCCTCCGCCAGCAGCGCATGCCGGAACCGGAAGCTCCCCGTCTCCGGCACGGCGACCAGGACGCCGCCCTCGGTGGCCGCGCGCAGTGAGTCGCGCAGGGCGGCGCCGGCCAGGTCCGCGGCGGCGTGGAGCAGCGGGTACCCGACTTCGCGCCCGGCCGCCGCGGCCAGGCGCAGAACCCCCTGCGCCTGTTGGTCGAGGCGGGCGACACGCTGCAGCAGCAGGTCGCGCAGTCCCTGCGGGAGTTCCGCGCTGCGCTCGCCGGACGCGGCGAGAAGCTCTTCGGCGAAGAACGGATTGCCCTCGCAGCGGGCGGCGATCGCGTCCGTCAGCGCCGCAGGCAGGGAATGGCCGGCGTGAGCCGCGAGCAGCGCCGTCAGCTCGCCGCGCTCAAGCGGCCCGAGCTGGAGCACCAGCGCAGAGCCGCAGCGCCGGACCCCATCGGCAAGCCTCCGCATCCGCCCGGCCGACCACGGCTCGTCCGCGCGGTAGGTCACCAGCAGCACAATCGGCCGGCTGTCGAGGTTGTGCGCCAAAAAGACGACCAGATCGAGCGTCGAGGCATCGGCCCAGTGCAGATCCTCCAGCACGAGCAGCACGGGTGCCGAAGCGGCGCACTTGCTGAGCAGCGCCAGCGTGTTATCGAAGACGCGGACCTGCGAGCCGGGCGCCTGCCGGCCGGCCTGCCAAGGCTGCCCAAGCGGACGCAACGCCTCGGCGAACGGCTGGTACGGCAGCTCGGTACCGACGAGATCGATCGACCGGCCCAGCAGAACCCCGAACCCTGCGCGGCGGGCACGTCCTGCGAGCTCGGCGGCAAGCCGGGTCTTGCCGATGCCCGCTTGTCCCGCGACCAGGACGGTCGCCCCCGTCCCCGCCCGCGCCGCGTCGAGCGCGTGCTCAAGCTCCCCGAGCTCACGTGCGCGCCCGACGAACACCCCGCTGGTGCCAGCCCTCATCCCGGTCAGTATCGCGTACCAACCCCGCGGCCGAAAGGGCCGCTCATAAGCACCCAGGGCACCGAAGATACGCAAGCCGAGGGCCAGACATAAGGCCCTGTTCCCGATGCGCTCCCCGCCACCCGGCAGCCACGATCGAGTCGTCCAACTAGCGTGAGGAGGCCGCAGATGACGACGATCGCACAAGACGAGCAGAAGCCGGCCGGGCGGATGAAAGTTCACGTGGTCCCCGGCGGCCGCGGCCTGCGGCTGCACGTACGGGAGTGGGGCAACGCGGACGGGCCGCCGATCCTGTTCATTCACGGCTGGTCGCAGAACCACCTGTGCTGGGCCAGGCAGTACGACAGCGCGCTCGCCGCCGAGTTCCGGCTCGTCGCCTACGACCTGCGCGGCCACGGGATGTCCGAGGCCCCGCTCGAGCCCGGGCACTACACCGACGGCAAAGCCTGGGCCGATGACCTGGCAGCGATCATGGACCAGCTGCGGCTCGACCGGCCGGTGCTCGTCGGCTGGTCCTACGGCGCGTTCGTCATCTGCGACTTCGCACGCGCCTACGGCCAGGACCAGATCGCCGCGATCAACTTCGTCGAGGGCGCGGTCAAGCTGGGCGAGACGGCCTTCGGCACCCTCATCGGCCCCGGCTTCCTCGACCACTTCGCCGCAGCTACCGCCGACGACCTGCCCACCAGCATCGCGGCCATGCGCTCCTTCGTGCGGGCCTGCATCATCAAACCAGTGCCGAGTGACGACCTGGAGACGGCGGTGTGCTGGAACGTCGTCGTGCCCGCCGCGATCCGCGCCCACCTCGCCGCCCGCCAGATCGACTGTGATGACGTGCTCGGCGCTCTCCAGGTGCCGGTGCTGGTCACCCAGGGCCGGGCCGACACGGTGGTCCTGCCCGCGATGGCCGAGCACGTGCTCGCCGCCTGCCCCACCGCTAAGGCGTCCTGGTACGAAGGCGTCGGTCACATCCCGCACCTGGAGGAACCCGAACGCTTCAACCGCGAGCTGGCCGAGCTGACCTGGCAAGCCCGCACCTGATCAGCCGGCGCGGGCCAGCGCGCTGAGCCCCTCGGCTGCACTGATCGCCGTCCCGGAGGCGTCGAGGACTACGCCACGGCATCACTACCGCGTCCACCGGCGACCAGCGCCACCAGATCAGTCAGCGCTACGGCATCCGCATGGTCCTGGATGAGCCGACGAAACCAGCCGATGCCCGCCGGCTGATCCCGCCACAGAACGATCCTTCGGTACGCCGTCACCAACCCGCCTGCCGGCCACGTCCGGCGTGCATAACGTCGGAACTCCTCTGATCCTCCCTGGCGGTTACACGTGTGCGTACTCGACGCAGACCAATTACGCTTCGTGACCTGCTGGAACCGCTTGCTGCGGACCCGTGCGGGCAGCTGCCAGAACACGGTCCTGATGCCGGGCGCAGGTCCGGGCATCCTCAAGACATGGAAACCGGAGGGCGCCCGGACTACGGCGTGTGCGCCGCCGTGGACGTGCACTACCTGAGGGCCGGCGGTGCCCGGGCGGCAGCCGTGCCGGCCGCCGATGCCGCCTTCGCGCACGTGCTGGCCGAGCGCACCGCGGTGGTCCCTCAGGTATCGTCCTGCCGGCCGGGCGAGTTCTACCTGCGCGAACTGCCGCCGCTGCGCGCGGTCCTGGAGGATCTGCGCGGGCTGGGCCTGCTGGTGGCCGGTGGCTACGCCGATCTGGACCCCGGCGGCCGGCCCGGCCTGGGCGCGCACGCGCACGCCGAGTCCGGCATCCCGGTGATCGGGGTGGCCAGATCCAGGTTCCGCGCCGCTACCCACGCGGTGCCGGTCGTGCGCGGATCCTCCGGACGCCCGTTGTTCGTGACCGCGGCCGGGATGCCCAGCGCTGAGGCGGCGGACCTGGTCCGGCGCATGGCCGGCCGGTACCGGCTGCCCGACGCACTGCGCCTCGCCGGTACCCTCGCGCGGGCAGGTCCATCCGCAGCCACAATGACCGGCCGCCAGCCCGACTGACCTACGCAGACGCGCGAAACGCGGCATGTGCGGACGTTCAGCCCGGCGGTGCCGCTGCATAAAATACGGTCGGCCTTGCTCAGGTTGGGCAACAACCAAGGCCGGCCCGGCGGCCAACTGTGCGAATGTGTCGGTAGAACCGCGCGCGTGCCCGTCGATCGGATCGCCCTTGGTAGCCGTCGCCAGCGATGTTCTGCAAGCGCGTTCGGAGCGCCGGGAACGGCCCAGCTGTGGTGTTCTGGAGCTTTCTAACCGCGTGCCTATTGAGGCGCTATCGCTGCGCCGGCGCAATCGGTCGAGGCATCAGAGCGCGGACGGGGCTGGGGCCGGAAGCGGCCCGCAGCGTACGTTGGCATGCTGGCTGAAGGTGTCGAGGGTTTGCCGGTGATGCGGGCGATCGCGCTTGTGGGTGCGCATGAACCGGACCCGGCCTGGGATCTGGCGCGGCAGTGGATACCACTGGTCGAAGTCGAGCTTGAAGGTCTGGAAGGCACGCATCGGCACCCGTTCCAGCACGATGCTGAGGTTGTGCTGGATGAGCGCGGACCAGACGGCCAAGATAGCCTCAGGAGCGTTTCGGGCAAGACCGTTCAGGTCCAGCTCGTATAGAGGAGCGTCGGCGAGCTTGTCCAAGAAGAACAAGTGCGACAGGAAGTACGCAGAGAACGCGCTGTTGCCGAACGCTGTCGATGTCGAGTTGATTG
>Ga0335078_10013729_pt1 | contig 12002 bp, 8 predicted proteins | sample Lox_Sample_32_FD_206711 | JGI IMG/M metagenome (GOLD analysis project Ga0335078, IMG submission 206711) | Soil microbial communities from Loxahatchee National Wildlife Refuge, Florida, United States - Lox_Sample_3.2 | ecosystem: Environmental > Terrestrial > Soil > Wetlands | place: USA: Florida... | reverse complement strand
GGGGCAAACGCGTAGTTCATGCCTGCTTCTTCGGCCAGCACTTTGGCGATGTCCTTACCTTCCGTGCGGCGCGCTCCTAGATCCACTTCCTGCAAGATGCAGAGGTCGGCTTTGGTCTCGCGAATCGCCGCCAGCACGCGATCCAGGTGTTCGCCGCGATCGATATTCCAGTTCAGCACGACAGCATCGCGGTGGAAATTGGAAGCGTGAGAGAAATTTCCCGTGAGGACAGTTTCAAAGGGAGCGGACGGGGGCGGATCAGCGGCGCCGGCCAAGGCCACCGAGAGCGCGAGCAAAGGATAGCTTTTATGAATCAAAGTTCAACTCTCATACATCATCAAAACACATTGGAGATTGAGGCGGGAGCGAGGAGAAGATGAGCCTCCGGAGGGCGGGTAGCGCCTGATTTCAGGCACTGCCGCAGGGCGAAAGCCGAGCCCCGCGCAGGGTGCTATTCTAAGATGTCGTGCGCCGAATCCTTGCTATTCTCGTCCTCGCGCTGCCGGCGGCGGCCGCCACTCCTGCTTCGCTGCTCGACATTTTGAGCGAGGAGTTGCAGCGCAATTTTTCGATGCTCAAGGAGAAGGCCGACCCGCCGCCTTACTTCATGGCTTATACGGTGACCGAGGAGGAGTCGCAGGGCGTCTCGGCTAGTTTCGGCACAGTAAACGGTGAACGTAGGAACAAAGAGCGCTTCCTGGACGTCACTATCCGAGTGGGCAGCCCGAAGCTGGACAATTACCACGTTGTGCAGGGCCAAAGACCGCGCTTCACTCCCGGCTCGGTGCTGCCGCTGGACGATGTTCCGGACGCAATTCGCCGCCGCGTGTGGCTGGAGACGGACCGCACGTATCGGCTGGCCGCCCGACGGTTGATCGAGATCAAGTCCAATGAGCAGGTGAAGGTCAAGCAAGCGGACGATTCGGCGGACTTTTCGGTGGAGATGCCGGAGAAATATGAGGAGCCGGCGCCGCAGCCGCTGCGCATTCTGGATCGGGAATGGATCAATCGCATTCGCAAATGGTCGGGCGATGTGGGGAACCATCCCGGGGTGCTCAATTCGGGCGCAAGCTTGTCGGTGGAAAAGTTGACGAATTATTTTGTCAGCACCGACGGTACGCGATTGCAGCATGGGCACACCTATATCAATGTCAATTTCAGCGCACGCGGCAAGGCGGACGACGGAATGGACCTGGCGACTTTTCGGGATTTTCAAGCCAGCGACTTGTCCCGGCTTCCGCAGCCCGAGGTGATGGAAGGGGCCGCCAATCGTGCCGGCGACGATCTGTCGAAGCTGCTTCGCTCGCCCACCACGGAGCCATTCATCGGTCCGGCGATTCTGTCGGGACGAGCCGCCGGGGTCTTCTTTCACGAGATCTTCGGACATCGTATTGAAGGTCATCGGCAGAAAGACGAGGCGGATGGACAGACTTTCGCAAAAGCCGTGGGCGGACCGGTGCTGCCCGATTTTCTGTCGGTGGTCTTCGATCCTACGCGCAAGAACCTGGGCGCGATCGATCTGAACGGGTATTACGCCTACGACGACGAAGGAGTGAAGGCGCGGCCAGTGACGGTGGTTGAGAACGGCATTTTGAAAACCTTCCTGATGTCGCGTTCTCCGCTCCAGAACATCGAGCATTCCAACGGTCATGGACGCCGCCAGCCTGGCCTGGAGGTAGTCTCGCGGCAATCGAATCTGATTGTGGAATCGAAGAAGCAGGTGTCCGAGCAAGCCCTGCGCCAGATGTTGATCGCGGAGATCAAGCGCCAGAACAAGCCGTACGGACTGTACTTTGAACAGGTGACCGGCGGCTACACCACTACGCAGCGCCGCGGTCTGCAGGCATTCACGGTGATACCGCTGATCGTCTACCGCGTGTATCCCGATGGCCGTCCCGACGAGCTGGTACGTGGAGTGGATATCGTTGGTACGCCGCTCGCCAGTTTCGCCAAGATTTTGGCCACTTCCGATAAGGAGGAAGTGTTCAACGGCTATTGCGGGGCCGAGTCGGGAGAAGTGCCGGTTTCAGCCAGCTCGCCCGCGCTGCTGGTGTCGGAAATTGAAATCCAGAAGAAGGACCATGCGCAGGACCGCCCGCCATTGTTGGGGAGGCCGACCGAATCGGGAGGGACCCGATGAACCGGAGGTGGCTGGCCTCGACGTGCCTGGGCCTGCTGGTTTGTTTCTCGCGGGTCGCGCCGGCTCAGGATGCCGATCCGCTGCTGCGCGCGATGAAGGATGAGCTGGAGCGCTCCAAGCAACTGCATCTTGCGAATCTGGATACCCCGTACTTCATCGAATACCGCGTCGAAGACACGGTCAGTCATTCGATCGGAGCGACTTTGGGGGCGCTGATCGAGAGCAGCGAGAGCGCCTATAGAATTCCTAGCGTGAAGGTGCGCGTCGGCAATTACACCTTCGACAACACCAATCACGTTCTGTCCGACGCTTATAGCGGAGGCCGGTTCGATGCAGGGAATCTGTCGCTCGAGAATGACTATATCGGATTCCGGCACGTGCTATGGTTGGCCACCGATCGAGCCTACAAGACCGCAGCCGAGGCCATCGCGCGAAAGCAATCCTCGTTGAAGAATGTCAGCCTGCCCGAGCAGCTGCCCGATTTTTCCAAGGTTCCGCCGATGGTCGCCATTCTACCCACGCAGAAGAAACCGTTCTCGCCGACCATCTGGCGAAACCGGATCGTGAAGCTCTCCGGAGCATTTACCGCTTTTCCGCAAGTGCTTTCGTCCGGTGTGGAGATGCAAGTTTCGCAGTCCACAAATTATGTGTTGAACTCGGAAGGCGCCACGCTGAGAACGCCGGAGGACTTGGCCTTCATTCGTGTGCAAGCGTTTGGGCTGGCTCGGGACGGCACCGAGGTGCGCGACGCCGAAGTGATCGAGGCTTTCGACGCCGACGGGCTTCCCTCCGAGGACGAACTGCGGCGTAAGATCACGGCGGTGGGCGAGCATGTCGCCGCGCTTTCCCAAGCTCCGGCTGGAGACGCTTACGACGGTCCGGTGTTGTTCGAAGCGCCGGCCGCCGCGCAACTGTTCGGCCAGGTACTGGGCGACAACCTGAAGGTGACTCGAAAACCGATCGCCGATCCGGGACGCAGCGCACCACACCTCACAAGCGAACTGGAAAGCCGGATGGGCTCGCGCATTTTCCCGGACTGGATGGACGTGGTGGACGATTCCACTCAGGCCGAGTTCCAGGGCCACATGCTGCAGGGCCATTATCTCTACGACATGGAGGGTGTCGCCCCCAAGCCGGTCACACTTGTGGAAAAAGGAACTCTCAAGACGTTCCTGCTCACGCGCACGCCGGTGTTCAAGGATTACCAGGGCTCCAACGGGCATGCGCGCATGCCTGGCTCATTCGGCAGCAGGGCGCCGGGCTTCGGCAATCTGTTTATTCGGGCGTCCCAGACGACGCCGGCCGCGGAAATGAAGAAAAAGCTGATCGATTTGTGCCGCGAGCGGAACAAGCCGTACGGCATCTTGATCCGCAAAATGGATTTTCCATCGTCGGCGTCGACCGCCGAGCTTCGGCGCATGGCCCAGGCGGCGCAGCAGTCCGGCGGAAATGCGCGGCTGGTGACGCTGCCGTTGTTGGTGTACCGTGTTTATCCGGACGGCAAGGAAGAGCTGGTGCGGAGCGTTCGATTCTCCGGCCTGTCGACGCGTTCCTTTAAGGACATCCTGGCCGCGTCCGACGAAAACTATGTCTTCGATTTCATCGATTCCAACGCGCCTTTCGCGCTGATGGGAGCAGGCTCGTTCATCGCCAGCGCTTCGGTGATCGCGCCCGCGGTTTTGTTTGACGAACTCGAGCTCGAGCCGATCCAGGAAGAAGTTGCAAAACCGCCGATCGTTCCTCCGCCACCGCTGACCGGAGAATCGGGCAACGTCCCGCCTGCGGCCGTTACGCCGAAGTCCTGATCCATGGGCTTATTAAGCCGCGCCATCTTCCGCGAAGTCGCGAGCAGCGCCATTCTCGGCACCGTACTCTTTACGTTTGTTCTGTTCCTGCAACGCGTCGGCCGGCTGTTCGAAATTTTGGTCCGCAGTTCTGCTCCGCCGCAGACCGTCGCGCATCTGTTCGCATTGGCGATCCCATTCACGCTGACCTTCACAGTGCCGCTGGGTGTGCTGGTGGGAGTGCTGATCGCGCTCAGCCGGATGTCCACCGACGGCGAGATCACGGCCATGCGAGCGGGCGGAGTTCCCAGCCGCAAAGTGATCGCGCCGGTGCTGTTCCTGGCTACGCTGGCGATGTTGGTGACCGCGACCGCGTCGCTATGGCTGACGCCCTACTCGACCTGGATAACGCGCAAGATTTTGAATCAATTAGTGGCGGCTGAACTCACCGCCGAAGTGCAGCCGCGCGTTTTTGAAGAGCAGTTTCCCAATCGGATTCTCTATATCGGCGATGTCATCCCGGGCGCGCTGACCCGCTGGCGGAACGTGTTTATCGCCGATATTACGCCGCCGGAAGAACAAAAAAAACAGGATCATGAGCGTGGCCCGGGGCCCTTCATCACCGTGGCATCCGACGCCATCGCGGTGCCCGATGTGGCGCGCAACGCCATCCAGCTTTCGCTCCAGAACGGATCCAGTTATGAGGCGGGCAAGGACATTCAGGAATACTATACGACGGCCGCGCCGAAGGGCGAACAGATCCTGGAAGCCACGAAACCCAACGAGGTGCAAGCGAAGGGCTACACCGAACTCGACAGCCTGCCGCTGTACCGGCTGGCGTATCACAAACCGGATCTGGATCGCGACAGCGTCATCCAGGCTCGCATCGAGCTGCATCAGCGCCTGGCGCTTCCGCCGGCGTGTTTCCTGCTGGCTTTGATCGGCATTCCGTTGGGGGTTTCCTCGCGCAAGGGGGGAAAGTCCAGCGCCTTCGTGGTAACCGTCGCGCTGGCGTTCGTCTATTGGATGGGTTTGATTGCGGCCAACGGACTCGCCAAACAGGAGAAGCTTCCGGTCGGGCTGGCGATGTGGATTCCGAACGCGATTTTCGCCGTGGTCGGATTCATTCTGATTCTGCGCCTGGAGCGTCCCGGCGATCGGGATCTGATCCGCCGATGCATGGATGGGGTTGCGGCTGCGGTGGCACGCTTCCGAAAGAGCTTCCCCGCAGCTATGGCGCGGGTCCGGCCGAGGCGCGGCGCCTGGCGTCTGGTCATGATGCCTCAGGTAGTGGACGGTTACGTGCTTCAAAGCTTCGTGTTCTATTTCGCGCTGCTGCTGGTCAGTTTCGTCCTGATGACGCACGTCTACACGTTCTTCGAGCTGCTGAGCGACATCGTCAAGAATCACATCACGATGTTTCGCGTGTTCACATATCTGTTTTTTCTCACTCCGCAACTCATCTACGACTCGGCGCCGATCAGCGTTTTGGTCGCGGTTCTGATCACTTTCGGTATTTTGACCAAACATAATGAGATCACCGCGTTTAAAGCAAGCGGGATCAGTTTGTATCGGCTTGCCATTCCAGTTTTGTTTATCGCGCTGGTTCTGAGCGGGGCCCTGTTCGCCTTCGATCATTACTACGTTCCGGGCGCCAACCGGAAGCAAGACGCGATTCGCAAGGAGATCAAGGGCCGGCCCGTGCAGACTTATCTTCACCCGGAACGGCAGTGGATCTTCGACCCTGGATCCAAGGACGATCCGCGCATTTTCTATTACAAATATCTGGACCCGGCGCAGAAGTTGATGGTGGGTCCGCAGGTCTATGAACTCGATCCGGTTGGCTTCCGCGTGCGCAAGCACATCGCCGCCGAAAAAGCCCGTTGGGAACCCGCGCTCGGCACCTGGATCTTTGAGAACGGCTGGAGCCGCGACTTTACAGGCAAGCACGAGAAGTTCGACAACTTCACGGGCCAGGCCGCCACATTCAAGGAAATCGACGAACGGCCGGACTACTTTTTACAAGAGGTCCTGCAAGACGAACAAATGAACTTCCAGCAGCTGGCCGCCTACATTCGGGATTTACAGCGCAGCGGAATCGACACCATCACGCTGCAGGTGCGGTTCTACCGGAAATTCGCGCTGCCTTTGTTTGCGCTGGTGATGGCGCTGATCTCGGTGCCGTTTGCATTCGTGGCCGGCAACCGCGGCGCGATGGCGGGGGTAGGGGTGAGCTTCACCATAGCGATCGCATATTGGTCGCTGGGCAAGCTGTTCGAACAGCTGGGCGACGTGAATCTTCTGCCGGCGGCGCTGGCGGCCTGGTCGCCGGACGCGCTGTTTGCGGTAGCGGGCATGTACTTCTTCGCGCGGATGCGGACGTAACCGCGGGCTTTCGCCTAGCGGTTCGCGGACACCGTCTTGGCGGACGTGTTAATCCAAACGGTCTTGATGTTCGTAAACTCGCGAATGCCGTGAACGCTCAGTTCGCGGCCATGGCCGGAATACTTCACGCCGCCAAAGGGAACGCGCGGATCGGACGCCACCATCTGGTTGATGAACACCATTCCGGCTTCGATTTCATTGACGAAGCGCTCCTGCTCGGCCGGATCATTGGTCCAGGCGCTGGCTCCCAGTCCGAAGCGCGTGTCGTTGGCGATGCGAATCGCCTCGTCGATATTGGCGACGCGAAATACGGAAGCCACCGGGCCAAAAAACTCCTCTGAGTATGCCGGGGAATTTTTCGGAATGTTTGTGAGAACGGTGGGCGGATAATAGCAGCCCGTGCCGGCGATCGGCTTGCCGCCCGTGAGGACCTTGGCGCCGGCTTTGACGGTGGCATCCACATCGGTTTGAAGCGAAGTCACGGATTCGGCATTGGCAAGCGGTCCGAGCTGAGTAGCGGTATCCATGGGATCGCCCAGCTTGAGCGATTCCATTTTCTTAACGAAAGCGCTTTCGAACTGATCTGCAATCTGTTCGGCCACGATAAAGCGCTTGGCCGAAATGCAGGACTGTCCGTTGTTGACGATTCGCGCCTTGACGGCCGTGGCGACGGCTTCGTCAAGATCGGCACTGGGCATGATGATGAACGGGTCGCTGCCGCCGAGTTCGAGCACAACCTTCTTCACTCGTTTGGCCGCGGCCATGCCCACCTGAATCCCCGCGCCCTCGCTTCCGGTCAGGGTAGCAGCGGCCACACGCGGGTCGTTGAGAACGTCTTCCACCTTCCCGCTCCCGATCAGAAGCGTCTGGAAAGCGCCTTCCGGGAATCCCGCCCGCTTCAAAATTTCTTCGATTTTGAGCGCGCATTGCGGCACATTCGAGGCGTGCTTCAGCAGCCCGACGTTACCCGCCATCAAGCTCGGCGCGATGAAGCGGAAAACTTGCCAGAATGGAAAATTCCACGGCATCACCGCGAGAATCACTCCCAGCGGCTGATAGCGTATATAGCTCCGGGTCGCACTGGTTTCGATGAGTTCGTCGGCCAGAAAGCGCTCGGCATTTTCGGCATAGTAGCGGCAACCCCAGGCACACTTGACGGCCTCGTCCATGGCGGATTGAAGGGTCTTACCCATTTCGGTCGTCATCAGACGGCCGAAACTTTCCTTCTCACTCTCGAGAATCTCCGCTGCTCGCGTCATCATCCTGGCACGCTCGGCGAAGGTCAAGCGGCTGAACTTGGGAAAAGTTTGCGCGGCGAGCCGGATCTTGGATTCGACCTGAGAATCGGAAAGAGGTTCAAATGTTTTAAGGAGTTGCCCGGTTGCCGGGTTGATGCTTGTGATGGCCATGATCTAACTGTACCAACGTGCGCTGAGTTGGCGCATGCGGCCGCGAGGCGCGCTGCTTACTGCTGAGACTCGCCGCGAGCGCTCCAGATCGCGCGCGGAACGTCCGGCGCATTGCCGCTACCAGCCGTTGACGGCTTCGCATCGAAGAGTTTGATATTCGGCTGGCCGTCGGCATCGATCGTAAATGATGCAGCGATCGCGCCGGATTCGTTTACCAGGTACACGGGGAGCCGCAGGCTCTCGGCGGAGCGAATAATAACACCTGATTTCGACTGCGCGTGTACCGGCGTGGGCCAGATCTGTTGAGACAACATGCCTCCGGCGAATCCAGCGGCGACGGCGATAGCTAGATTTAGTTTGGCGTTCATCCAGACAATCATACTCGCACGGGAGTGCGGAAACAGCGGAACGCATGGTCTATGCGTACTAGAACGGCCGTCGACGTCTTAGCCAACGGGAGCGATCGATTCCGTGTTCGTTCCGGATTGAAGATGCCTTCCTTTGGATCAGACATAGCTTGTTGAAAATGTTTGATATCCATGGTATTGGTCTATATATTGGGAGGTTGTCGCCATGGCCACTACCGTCTGGAAGGGGCATCTCACGTTCGGCCTCGTCTCGTTTCCCGTCAAGCTGTACACCGCCGCGCGCAGCGAAGGCATCAGTTTCAATCAGCTCCACAAGTCCGACAACTCGCGCATCAAGCAGGTGATTTATTGCCAGGCGGAAGACAAACCCATTCCGCGCAGTGAAATCGTCAAGGGATACGAGTACGAGAAAGACCGCTACGTCGTGGTGGAGGACGAAGACATCAAGAAGATGGCTCCGGCGACCGCGAAGGTCATGGAGATCCTGGAATTCGTCAAGCGCGACGAAGTGGATCCGATCTATTTTGAGAGCTCGTTCTACATGGCCCCCGATGAGGCCGGTCAAAAACCGTACGCGCTGCTATACGACACGCTCAAACGGACCGGCTACGTCGGCGTGGCAAAAATCGCGATGCACAACCGCGAACACATCGTGATCTTTCGCCCCGGCGCCCACGGCCTGCTCATGCACACCATGTATTTTGCCAACGAAGTGCGCAAGGTGGAGGAGTTTCGCACTGACACCGGTCTGGTGAAGGAGCAGGAGCTGAAATTAGCCGAGATGCTGGTGGAATCGCTGGCCGCGCCCTTCGAGCCGGAGAAGTACCACGACAGTTACCTGGACAATTTACAGAAGCTCATCGACGCCAAGATCAAGGGCCAGGAAGTGGTGACGCCGCCTAGCGCCGAACCAGCCAAGGTAATCGACATCATGGAGGCATTGAAGAAAAGCCTGGCCGCTGCCAAGAAGCCGCCCGCTTCAGCAGAAGCGTTGGAAGCGGAGGAGCCGAAGCAAAAGGCCGCTGCCGGGAAGAAGCGAGCCCGTTAACCTGCCGCGCTGGCCTGCGCCGGAAAAGCCTTCAGCAATTCCTCGGCGTACTGTGCACCTGCCGGCGTGTCTTCATGCTTGAAAAAGACGTAAGCGTCGCGACCTTGTTGGAGCAGTTCGCCGGCGCGCGCGGCGATCTCGGCGCGGTCTTCGGCCGAATACTCGGGCATTCGGAGTCTCGAGTAAACGAAATTCGCCGTGATCACTTGCGGTACGACCAGCTTCTCTGATTCGGCCAGGCACAGCGATGCGCCGTATTTTTCCAAGAGCTGATAGACGCGATCGGTAAGCCACGAATCGTGGCGAAATTCGAATGCGTAGCGAATATCGCGGGGCAGCGTCGCCAGAAATTCGCCCAGCAGCGCATCGTCGCACTTCATCGCCGGCGGCAATTGGAACAGCACCGGTCCCAGCCGCCGCGCGGTTCGTAGCGGATCGATCGCGCGAAAAAACACGTCGGTGAACTCCGACGGCTTTAAACGCTGGATGTGCGTGATCCGCATATGAGCCTTCGGGCAAAAGACCAAGCCCGCGCGAGTTTGGCTCACCCAGTTTTCGAGCGTCGTGGCCGCGGGCAGCCGGCGGAACGTGTAATTGATCTCGACCGCATTCAACCGCTCACTGTAATACGACAGAAAATTCTTCGATGGAAGCTTCGCGGGATAGAAGTCCGGCTTCCAACTTGTGTATGCGAATCCCGACGTGCCGGAGTAGAGGTGTGCCATGGCTGAATCCAACGCCCCAAGCGCCGCATCCCATACAATAGTCGAAACAGCAGTGATTCCGCAAAGTTCACCGAAAAAGCCTTCCTCGGTCCGGCTGCGCGAGTTGTGGCCCGACATCCGCGAGATGATGCGGCCGCGGCGCCGTTTGCTCGCCTTGGGATTCGTTCTGATGGTCATCAGTCGGGTATGCAGTCTGGTTCTGCCGACCTCGACGAAGTACCTGATCGATAACGTGATCGGAAAAAAGCAGCTCAATCTGCTGGGGCCGCTGGTGCTCGCGGTGATGGCCGCAACCATCATCCAAGGCATCACGTCGTTCGCCAACACGCAGCTCATCTCCAAGGCCGCGCAGCGGCTGATCGCTGAAATGCGCCGCAAAGTTCAAGCGCACATCGGGCGGCTCCCGGTTGCATACTACGACGCGAACAAGACCGGAACTCTGGTATCGCGCATCATGACCGACGTGGACGGAATCCGTAATCTGCTCGGTACCGGCCTGATCGAATTCGTGGGCGGGCTGCTGACGGCCGTGCTGGTTCTCGGTTTTCTGCTGCGCATCAGCGCGCTGCTCACCTTCATCGCGCTGGTCATCATCCTGGTGTTCGCCGGCGCGCTTCGAAAAGCTTTTGGAACGATACGTCCGATTTTCCGCGAGCGCAGCAAGATCAACGCGGAAGTCACCGGGCGGCTGACCGAATCGCTGGGCGGCGTGCGCGTAGTCAAGGGCTACCACGCCGAAGCGCGCGAAGAAGAGGTATTCGCGAATGGTGTGCAGCGGCTGTTGAACAACGTTCTGAAGAGCCTGACGGCAACCTCCAGCATGAGCCTCGCCGCCACGGTGCTGATGGGCGTGGTGGGCGCTGTGATCATGTACGTCGGCGCGCGGCAGATCACCGCCGGGCGCATGACGTTGGGCGATTTCATGACCTTCTCGGCACTGTTGGCGTTTTTGATCGCGCCTATGTTTCAGATCGTCGGAATCGGAACGCAGCTCACCGAGGCGCTGGCCGGCCTGGAGCGGACGCGCGAAATACTGCACGAACGCCCGGAGGATCAGGATCCGCACCGGGTCGCTTCGCTCGCCGCGATCCAGGGGCAAGTTATATTCGATCACGTCAACTTCTCCTACGATTCCGGCAAGCCGGTGCTGCACGATGTTTCGTTCCTGGCCGAACCGGGAAGCGTGACCGCGCTGGTGGGTCCCTCCGGTTCGGGCAAATCGACCATCATCGGCTTGGTTGCGGCGTTCCACGTGCCCGAATCGGGAACTATATTCGTGGATGGAGTGGACCTCTCTACCGTGCGCCTGGATTCGTACCGCACGCAGCTCGGCGTCGTGCTGCAAGACACGTTTCTATTCGACGGAACTATCCGCGAAAACGTGGCGTTTGCGCGACCGGACGCGAGTGAGGAACAGATCCTGGAAGCTTGCCGCATCGCGCGCGTGGATGAATTTGCCGAGGGCTTCGAAAAAGGATACGAGACGATCGTTGGGGAACGCGGCGTCAAGCTTTCCGGCGGCCAGCGGCAGCGTGTCTCCATTGCGCGCGCGATACTCGCCGATCCGCGCATCTTGATCCTGGACGAAGCTACTTCCAGCCTCGATTCCGAATCCGAGGCCATGATTCAGGAAGGACTGAAATACCTGATGCAGGGCCGGACTACGTTCGTGATCGCGCATCGGCTGTCGACCATTCGCCGGGCCGATCAAATCCTGGTGGTGGAAGGCGGGCGCATCGTGGAGCGCGGCCAGCACGAATCGCTTTATGCGCTGGGTGGCCGATACTACGATCTCTACACGCGCCAGCATGGCGTGCAGACGAATCTGTTTCTGGCGCCCGGAGAAGGTCAGGAACAGCCGGCGGCGCCAGACGGATCGGCGCATGCCACGGCACCTGCGGCTACGGCGAACCCCTTATCGACGGCAGTACGTTTGATCCGCGGGTGAGCGGCGAAACGTTCGGTCCGTGAATTGCACTAAGCAATGTATGTTGATTGCCGGTGGTCTCGCGATTTTGGTGATATTCAGCCTGTTTTTATCAATGGTGCACAACCCGCCGACGATCGGCCGGTGAACACCGCTGTTCAATTCTGACACACGTGTCGTCACACGGATTCGAAGTAACGCGTCAGCTCCCAATCG
>Ga0335078_10013728_pt1 | contig 12002 bp, 12 predicted proteins | sample Lox_Sample_32_FD_206711 | JGI IMG/M metagenome (GOLD analysis project Ga0335078, IMG submission 206711) | Soil microbial communities from Loxahatchee National Wildlife Refuge, Florida, United States - Lox_Sample_3.2 | ecosystem: Environmental > Terrestrial > Soil > Wetlands | place: USA... | reverse complement strand
CACCGGCCCGGCCGGCCTGGGCGAGCGGATCCGGGAGGCGCTGGTCGTCCTGGAACGGACCGGGCTGCTGGATATCGACGGGTCGTACGAACCGCCGATGACCCGGATGAGCACGGTGATCCAGGATGCGGTGCGGGCCGCCACGCCGGCCCCGATGCGGGACCGGGCCGTGCGGGTCGCGGCCGACAGTCTGCTGGCCGCCTGGCCCGGGGACGAGCAGGATCCCTGGCTGGCCGACAGCCTGCGCTGCTGCGCGGCCAGCCTGCAGCAGGCCGGCGGCAAGCTGCTGCTCTCCGGCAGCTGCCATCCGCTGCTGCTGCGGGCCGGGCAGAGCCTGGACACGGCCCGGCTCAGCGGCCCGGCGGTCGCCTACTGGCAGGCGCTGGCCGCAGCGTGCGAGACCGCGCTCGGCCCCGCCCACCCGGATTCGCAGCTCATCGACGAGCGGCTGGCGGAGGCGTACCTGGCGGCCGGGCGGCCGGGCGAGGCCGTGTCCTGGTTCGAGCGGGTGCTGGCCAACCGGGTCAGGGCGCTCGGCCCGGACCACCCGGGCACCGCGACCGCCCGCCGCGACCTCGGTCACGCCCTGATGGCAGGCCGCCAGTTCACCGAGGCCATCACCGTGCTCGGCGGCTCGGTCACCGAGTACCAGCGGCTACGCGGCCCGGACCACCCCGACACCCTGGCCGCGCGGGACGAGCTCGCCGCCGCCTACCGGGCGGCAGGCCAGTTCGGCGACGCGATCCCGCTGTACCGGCGCACGCTGGCCGACCGGGAGCGGGCTCAGGGCGCGCGGCATCCGGACACACTTACCACCCGGCAGCAACTGGCCGACACCTACCTGGCCGACGGCCGGGTGAAGGAGGCAATCTCGCACTACAAGCGGGTGCTGGCGGACCGGGAGCGGGTCCTCGGCCCAGACCACCTGGACACCATCGCCGCCCGCGGCAACCTCGGCTCGGCGTACCACACCGCGGGGCGGATGGCATCGGCGCTGCAGCTGTACGAGCAGACCGTGGCCGGCTATGACCATGCGCTCGGCCCCGATCACCCGGACACGCTGGCCCGCTGCCTCAGCCTGGCCACCGCGTACTACACGGTCGGCCGGCTGACCGACGCGCAGAGCCTCCTACGCGAGACCCTGGCCCGCTGCGAGCGGGTGCTGCCCCCCGGCGACCAGATGACCCAGGTAGTGAGGGAGAGCCTGACCAACGTGGCCGGGGCCAGCGGCCAGCCCGGCTAACCGTGCTGGCTAATCCGGGCTGGGCTGGCAGGCTCTGCTAACCAGGGCTGGCCGAGCAGGTAGCGCACGGTGCTCACGCCGTTCTCGCCGGCCAGCTCGCCGTCTGGCGCATGGTGCCCGACCCGGTCCTCAGACACATGCACGATCCGCCAGCCCTCGGTGGCCAGCCGGTCCAGGCAGGTGAGCACCTCCCGGATGGGGTAGCCGAACTCGGCCATCGGCAGCCCGATGTCCAGCGGTATCTGCTCCCCACCCCGGTATAGGCACGCGGCCCAGGTACGCAGCTCGGCGATCTGCACCATCTCCCGCCAGTCGGCGAACTGGGCGGGCGCCGTGGGCCGTGGGAACCGGGCCTGGAACTCCTCGGTGATGTAGTCGTGCGCCGCCTCGGGATCGACCATTCCGTCGGTGCCATCCGGGAACGTGATCCGGGCCACCTCCACCCGGGGCCCGCCGTCGTGCAGCCGTTCGTGGCCCACCTGCACCTTGGTGGCGGCCTGCCAGTCGGCCAGCTGCTGGTCCCAGCTCACCCTGCTCCGCACTCCGACCGTGGCCGCCCGTATGTGCTCGTCCCACCAATGCCGGGCCGCCTCGTCCCCGGCGTCCTTGGCTACCACCAGCGGCTGCTGGCCGGGGATCTGCACGATGTCGAAAACCGCCCGGGTGATGACCAGCATCGCGTGCCGTGGCAGCACGCTACGTCGCCCGCTCCGCGGCCGGGGCCAGCACCATGTCGAAGGTGACCCGGCTCCACGGTCCGCTCATCGGGCGCCCCTCCGGGGCCGGGCCCGGCGGGTGCTCGGTGAACTCGACGATCAGGCTCTCTTTCACGCCGAACACGGCGTCCTTGTCCAGGTACTCGTCGCCGGCCACGAAGATGTGCGTGACCAGCGGGCGGTAGCCGGGGACCACCACCCTGAAGTGCAGATGCGCGGGCCGCATCGGGCCTCGGCCCGCGGCTTCCAGCAACTCGCCGACGGGCCCGTCGTCCGGGATCGGGTACGGCGCCGGGTGCACGGACCAGAACCGGTACCCACCGTCCGGGCCGGTGCGCAGCCAGCCCCGGGCGGCCGTCCGGCCATCCGGGTACTGGACGTCGTAGAACCCGTCCTCGTCCGACTGCCATATGTCGATCCGGGCGCCGGCGATCGGCTGCCCGGCCGTGTCGGTCACGGTGCCGGACACGTAGCAGGGCCGGCCCTGCGCTCCGTTGGCGATGTCGCCGCCCAGCGGGGTCTCCGGCGCACCGGCCACGAAGAACGGGCCGACCACGGTGGACTCGGTGGCCCCGGCCGCCGTTGGCGCATTGATCCCGATGGTCAGCATGGACATGCCGAGCACGTCGGAGAGCAGGATGAACTCCTGCCGCCGGTCATCGGTGATATGCCCGGCCCGGGTCAGGAAGTCGATGCCGAACTGCCATTCCTCCTGGGTCAGCCGGATCTCCCGGGCGAAGGCATGCAGATTACGGACCAGGCTCTGCGCGAGTTCCTTGTACCGCGGGGGGGTCGCGCCCGCGAAACTGGCCAGAACCTCCGCGGTGACCGCCGCCTCCCGCGCGGCCTGCACCGCGGCCTCGTCGGTGACCGGCTGGCCGGCCCAGGCGGCGCGCAGCAGGGTACGCAGCTCAGCCACCCCGACGGGCACCGGGTTGTCCGCGGGCACGGCCGGCTCGATGAGCTCGGCCGCCTCGTCAAGGTCATCCCCGCGCAGCCCGATGTCGCGCAGCCCGCCAGGCAGGCCCAGCCCCGCCGCCAGGGCCTGCACCGCGGCCGCTGGGTCGGCCGTGTCCAGCGCCCGGCCGATCCGGGCCGCCGCCTCCGGCGCGCCGGGCAGGTTGACCGCCAGCACGTAGGGCAGCACGATCGCGTGCGTCTGGGCGTGCGGCAGGCCGTACCGGCCGCCGAGCACATGGCAGATCTTGTGATGCAGCCCGGAACCCGCCGTGCCGAACGCCGTGCCGGCCAGGTATGCGCCGTACAGCACGTCGCTGCGGGCCACCAGCTCAGTGCCGTCCTTGACGGCCAGCGGCAGCGCCTGGGCCAGCACCCGGATGCCCTCGGCGGCGGCCAGCGCGGTGACCGGATTGCGGCCGGGCGCCCAGAACGCCTCAGCGCAGTGCGCCAGCGCGTTCAGCCCGCTGGCCGCGGTCAGCCCGGGCGGCAGCGACACGGTCAGTTCCGGGTCGTAGAGCACCAGCCGGGGCCGCACCCGCGAGTCGGTCCCGGTGGTCTTCCGCTCTCCCTCGGTCAGCCCCCAGACTGGGGTGACCTCGGACCCGGCGTAGGTGGTGGGCACGGCGATGACCGGCAGCCCGGTGGTCAGCGCGACGGCCTTGGCCGTGCCGGTGGCCGATCCGCCACCGATGCTGAGCACCGCGTCGGCGCCGGTCTCGGCGGCCTGCTGCCGTGCCGCCTCGGCCACCGTCACCGGCACGTGCTCCTGCACCCCGGTGAACAGGCCGACGACCCGGCCGCCCAGCGGCACGGCCAGCTCGCGGGCCAGGCTCGCGGCCCGGGTGTCGGTGATCAGCAACAGCCGGGACACACCCAGCCGGCTGACCTCGTCGGCCAGACCGGCCCGGGCCGTGCCCGGGCCGAACACCACCCGGCCGGTTAGCGCGTCATATGTGAATGGCTGCACTAGTTAGTTATAGCCGGACCGGAGGCGCGGGGGTATGTACTACCAGCGCGCCCGGCGGCGGCGCATCCCACCGGTGAGCCGCATGGCCGCGACCACGATCACCGCGATCAGCGCCACATAGAACAGGAAGTGCAGCGCGGAGATCACAAACGAGATCAGCATGATCACGGCGAAGATGCCGAGCAGGAGCAGCAGGATTTTTCCCATGCCCCCACGATATGCGAGCGGGGCCGCACCGGCGCGGGCTGAGGCCGGCAATCTTGCCCGGCCCAACCTGCCGACCTCCGGCACGGCCGGCCAGCCTGGCCGCGGGCGGGCCCCTGCACCGCCCGCGGGCCGGCCGGCCGTCAGTGGACGGCGGTGACCCCGACCAGCACCAGCAGGATCGACGCCGTCGTGATCAGGACCCGGCGCAGCAGCGGAAGCAGGTACATGGGGCTCTCCTTGGTCGCAGCCGGGCCGCTCTGTGGCCCGGTCGCTAAGGAGAGCCGCCAGCCCTCGTGCCGCCAACAAGTTTTGGCCGGGAGATTCCGCGACACGCCGAGGTTGCCGAGAAAAATAGATATCATTATGATAAGCGACTAGTATCAGCAGCAGACGTTGAGGAGGCCACGATGGCCACGAATAGCGCACCAGCGCCGCACCCCGAGGCGCCCTCGGCCCAGCCGAGACCAGCATCCCAGCTGACCGCCCCCGGCGGCGCGGGCGTCATGGCACCCAACCCGGTGCCCGACCCAGACCGGCCCGGCCAGCCACTCACCGAGCGGCCGGCCGCGTCCGCCCCGGGCGTTCCGATGGCGCTCGGTGGCACCGTCGTCTGCGGCGTCACGATCTGGCTGATCGTGGCCGCGCACACCTTCAGCCCCGACATCCAGGGCTGGCTGGCCTTCCTCATCACTGTGCTCGCGTTCGTGGGTGTGTTCATGCTGGTCGGCCTGACGCCGATCCAGCCCGGTGAGGCCCGGGTGGTGCAGCTGTTCGGCCAGTACCGCGGCACGGTCCGGCAGCCCGGCCTGCGCTGCTGTAACCCGTTCTCCAAGCGGGTCAAGATATCCACCCGGATCCGCAACCACGAAACCACGGTGGCCAAGGTGAACGACGCCGACGGCAACCCGATCGAGATCGCGGCCGTGGTCGTCTGGCAGGTGTCGGACACGGCCAAGGCGCTGTACGCGGTGGACGACTTTGTCAAGTTCGTGGCCATCCAGACCGAGACCGCGGTCCGGCACATCGCCACCAGCTACCCGTACGACACCGGCGATCCGAACCAGCTGTCGCTGCGCGCCAACGCGGACGAGATCACCACCCAGCTGTCGGCCGAGATCGCCGCCCGGGTCGCCTCGGCCGGAGTGACCATCGTCGAGTCCCGGCTCACCCGGCTGTCCTACGCTTCGGAGATCGCCCAGGCCATGCTGCGCCGTCAGCAGGCCAGTGCCGTGGTCGCGGCCCGGCAGCGGATCGTCGAGGGCGCGGTAGGCATGGTCGACCTGGCCCTGCGGCGGCTCGAGGAACAGGACGTGGTGGAACTGGACGAGGAACGCAAGGCGGCCATGGTGTCCAACCTGCTGGTCGTGCTGTGCAGCGAGCAGGCCACCCAGCAAGTGGTCAACACCGGGTCGCTGTACCAGTGACGGAACGGCGTCCAGATTGAGCGAACGCAAAGGAATGCTGCTGCGGCTGGACCCAGCCGTGCATGACGCGCTGGCCCGGTGGGCCGCGGACGAGCTGCGCAGCACCAACGCCCAGATCGAGTTCGTGCTCCGCCGGGCACTGGCCGACGCCGGCCGGCTGCCCGGCCACGCGGGCCGGATGCGCGGCCGCGGGCGTCCCCGCGCCACTCCCCAGGACGAGGAGGACGGCGGCGATGAGGAGCCGGCCGAGCTGGCGGACGCGCGGCGCGACCAGTAGCCACCCCGCCGTGGCGGCCGGCCGCTGGTAGCCTTCCGTCCCTGTGACCACCCCCGCGACCGCGCCAGAAGATGACGCCACCAGCCCACCAGGCAGCGTTAGGCCAGATCTTCTGCTCAGTTTGCGGGGCTGGCAGAAAGCGGCCTACCGGGAGTACTTCGGGCGGCCACGCCGGGACTTCCTGCTGGTCGCGACGCCCGGCGCGGGCAAGACGGCGTGGGCGCTGACGGTCGCGGCCGAGCTGCTGGCCCGCCGGGAGATCGCCGCGCTGACCGTGGTCACCCCCACCGAGCATCTCAAGCATCAGTGGGCGCAGAGCGCGCACTACGTGGGCATCTCGCTGGACTCCAGCTACCGCAACGCGCAGGGGCGGGCGTCGGCCGACTTCACCGGGGTAGCGGTGACCTACGCGCAGGTGGCCGCGCACCCGGTGCTGCACCGGGCGCGGACCGAGAACCGGCGCACGCTGGTCATCTTCGACGAGATCCACCACGCCGGGGACGCCCTGTCCTGGGGCGACGCGGTCCGCGAGGCATTCGCCCCGGCCCGGCGGCGGCTGGCGCTGACCGGGACGCCGTTCCGCACCGACACCAACCCGATCCCGTTCGTGACGTACGCCCCGGAGCCAGACGGAAGCCGGCGCAGCGTGTCCGACTACGTGTACGGCTATGGGCCCGCCTTGGGCGATGGCGTGGTCCGGCCGGTGATCTTCCTGGCCTACTCCGGTGAGATGCGCTGGCGGACCAGGGCCGGCGACGAGATCACCGGCACGCTGGGCGCCCCGATGCTGCCCGACCAGCTGGCGCAAGCCTGGCGCACCGCGCTGGACCCGGACGGCGAGTGGGTGCAGCGGGTGCTGGAGGCGGCGGACAAGCGGCTCGTCGAGGTACGCCGGGGCATGCCCGACGCGGCCGGCCTGGTCATCGCGACCGACCACGAGGACGCCCGGGCCTACGCCGCGCGGCTGCGCCGGCTGACCGGCCGCCGCCCGGTGGTGGTGCTGTCCGACGACCCGGCGGCCAGCAAGAAGATCGCCGCGTTCGCGGACTCGGATGCCCGCTGGATGGTCGCGGTCCGTATGGTCTCCGAGGGGGTGGACATCCCGCGGCTGGCCGTCGGGGTGTACGCCACCAGCGTCGGCACGGCACTGTTCTTCGCGCAGGCGGTGGGCCGGTTCGTCCGGGCCCGGCAGCGCGGCGAGACCGCCTCGGTGTTCCTGCCCTCGATCCCGGTTCTGCTCGGTTACGCGGCGGAACTGGAGGCCGAGCGCGACCACGTGCTGCGGGCCACGCCGGACGATGCGGAAGAGCAGGCGCTGGCGCAGGCGCAGCGGCAGCGGGACACCCCGGACCGGGATGACGCGCTGCCGTTCGAGGCGCTGCAGGCGTCCGCGCACTTCGACCGGGTGCTGTACGACGGGGCCGAGTTCGGCACCTCCGCAGCTGAGGAGGACTTCCTCGGGCTGCCCGGCCTGCTGGAGCCGGAGCAGGTCGCGCTGCTGTTGCGCAAGCGGCAGGCCGACCAGCTGCGCAGCACCGCCCGGGCCGGTTCCGCCCCCGCCTGGGCGGCTCCGCGGGCCGAAGCGGCGGCCGGCCCGGGGACCGGCCCGGCGCCGGCCACCCGGGAGAACCTGGCCGCGCTGCGCAAGGAGCTGAACGGCCTGATCGGCGCGTGGCACCACCGGACCGGGCAGCCGCACGCGGTGGTGCACGCCGACCTGCGCCGGGCCTGCGGCGGCCCGGCGCTGCCACAGGCCACCGCGGACCAGATCCGGGCCCGCATCGACATGATGCACCGCTGGGCCAGCTCGGGCCGTTAAGCCGCGCTGACCCGGGCGAGGACCAGCGTGAGGTCGTCCTCGCCGTGCTGCATGAGCTGGCTGGTGACTGCCGCGCAGGCGGTGTCGAGGGGCGCGGCCCGGTCCGGCGCCAGGGCCCGGCTGAGCGCGTCGGCCAGTGCGGCCATGCCGTCGTCGAGCGGCCTGCTCCGGCTCTCCACCAGGCCGTCGGTGTACAGCGCCAGGGTGGCGCTCGGCGGCAGGCTCAGCTGGGTGGGCTGGAACGCCTCGCCGCCCAGGCCGAGCGGCAGACCGGGCGGCAGGTCGAGCACGTCGGTGCGTCCGTTGCCGCGAGTCAGCAGGGGGGGCAGGTGGCCCGCCTCGGCGATCAGGCAGCAGTTCTCGGCCGGGTCGAGCACCGCGTACACACAGGTGGCGAACGGGGCCCCGGGCAGGCCCGCGGCCAGCCGGTCCAGCCGGCGCAGCACCGCCGCGGGCGGCAGTTCCAGGTCGGCCAGGGTATGCGCGGCGGTGCGCAGCTGCACCATGACCGCGGCCGCCTCCGGGCCGTGGCCCATCACGTCACCGACGATCAGCACCGCCCGGCCGCCGGACACCGGCACGATGTCGTACCAGTCGCCGCCGACCATGTTCGCGCCGACCGGCCGGTACCAGTGCGCGACCTCCAGCCCGGGCGGGACCTGCGGACGGCCGGGCATCAGCCCACGCTGCAGGGCCAGCGCGGTGCGCCGCTCCTGGCCATACCGCCGGGCGTTGTCCAGGCATGACGCCGCCCGGTCGGCCAGCCCGCTGGCCAGCTCGGCATCCGCGGGCCCGAACGGCGGCCGGCCTGCCGCCCGGCCGAACGTGACGCAGCCCAGCAGCGCGCCCCGGGCCAGCAGCGGCACGGCCAGGTAGCTAGTGAAGCTGGCCGCGATCTCCAGGCCCACGGGGTGCCGGCCCACCCGCTCCGCGGTCTCGCCGTCCAGGTGGTCGAACAGCAGGACCGCGGCCCCGGCCATGATCTGGGCCTGCGGGGTGCCGGGGCCGAACGCCAGCACCTCACCGACCGGCAGCGGGCCACCAGGACCGTAGTCCGGCCGGCCTGCCAGCCGGACCGCGACCCGGCGGGCTACCGCGGTGGGCCCGGTCAGCGACGCGCCGAATTCGTCGGCGAGCAGCCGTTCCGCCAGGTAGATCACGGCCCCGTCGGCAAACGCGGGCACTGCCACCGCGACCGCCTCGTCCGCCGTCCGGGTCACGTCCAGCGTGCTGCCGATCTGGGCCGCCGCCTGAGCCAGCAGCGGAGCCGCACTGGGACTGGGCGCCCTGGGACTGGCCACCCTGGGACTGGCCACCCTGGGCTGAGCGATGACCAGCACGCCGGGCGCGGGCCCGGGCAGAGGCTCGCAGCGCAGCAGCAGCACCGCGCCCGGCTCGTCCCCGGCTATCCGCCCGGTCCACACCTGCCCCGCCGCGACTTCGGCCAGCGCCCGGCCGACCAGGTCACGGTGCCCCGGCCCGGTGAACAGCACGTCGCATACGGGCCGGTCCAGCACATCGGCGGCCGGGCGGCTGAACAACCGTTCAGCAGGCCGGCTCCACGAGGCCAGCCGCCCCGCCGGGTCCAGAGTGAACGTGGCCAGGGCGGCCAGGTCTGGGCCGCCGGGAGCGGGCTGCACGTGGGTGCCGCCACCAATCCTGAGAACGTTTTCACCGCAGCTGCTGGCGGATCATCCTAAACCCGGCGCGATGGATATTCTGCTTCGTAACCTACGAATAGCCAGTAATGGCCGAAACTCGTGGGCCGGGTGCGGCTGGGACGCGCCCACCCCAGACCTGACCGGCCAGGACTGGCCATACGGGAGGCGGCGTGGCCGAGGATCTGGAGTGGGTGCCGGACGGGGTGGACACCAAGCGGGCCAACCCGGCCCGGGTATACGACTACTGGCTCGGTGGCACCCATAACTTCCTGGCCGACCAGGACCTGGGCCGGTCCATCGCCGCCGTGGAGCCCAACGTCCGGGTGATCGCCCGGGCCAACCGGGCGTTCCTCGGCCGGGCCGTGCACTTCCTGGCCTCGGCCGGTGTCCGCCAGTTCCTGGATATCGGCTCTGGCATCCCGACCCAGGGCAACGTGCACGAGGTGGCGCAGCGCGCCGACCCGGCCGCCCGGGTGGTCTACGCCGACATCGACCCGGTGGCGATCGCGCACAGCAAGGCCATTCTGGCCACCAATCCGAACGCGGCCGTGATCGACGGGGACGTCCGCGATCCGGGCCAGGTGCTGGACCATTCCGTGACCCGGCGGCTGATCGATTTCAGCCAGCCGGTCGGCCTGCTGCTGGTGGCGGTGCTGCACTTCCTCAGCGATCTGGACGACCCAGCGGGCTGCGTGGCAGCCTTGCGTGACCGGATCGCCCCGGGCAGCTACCTGGTGCTGGCGCACGCCACCAACGAGAGCCGGCCGACCGTGGGAGATCATGGCCCTGTTCGCCGGTTTCGACCTGGTCGAGCCGGGCCTGGTCTACCTGCCGCAGTGGCGGCCGTACTCCCCAGCCGACGTGCCGGACGACCCGAGCAGCGTCTGGTTCCTGGCCGGGGTGGCCCGCAAACCGTAGGGGGGCACATGTCAGCACGAGCCTGTACGTCAAGCCGCCGGTGCGGTTCCCGCCCGGCGTCGAGGACGAATTGGTCGGCGAGATACTGGCCATGGCGCTCGGGGACGGCAACTACCCGGGTGACCAGGTCGCCTCGGCCAACTGGCCGGGCACCGGCCCGGGTGAGCACGGGGTCAACAACGCGATCTCCCCGAAGTACTGCGATCTGTCCGGCTTCGCCGATCTCACCGGCGGGCCGGACGTGCTGTGGGTGCACGGTGACAGCGACCAGATCGTGTCCGACACCTCGCTGGTCGACCTGGGCCACCTCGGCGCGCTCGGCGCGATACCCGGCTGGCCGGGCCCGGACATCTACCCGGCCCAGCCTATGATCGGCCAGGTCCGCGCGGTCCTGGACCGCTACCAGGCGGCCGGCGGTCAGTACACCGAGCACGTCCTGGCTAACTGCGGCCACTCCCCGCACCTGGAGTTCCCAGCCGAGTTCGAGTCCGCCGTCGCCGGGTTCCTGAACGCCCACGGGTGACCTCGACCCAGGACGCCAGCGCGAATAGCGGACCGACCAGGCCGACCAGGAGGGCGCAGCCGGTGAACGCGCTCTTGATGAACGCGCCACCGACCCGGGCCACCACGTAGTAGTACAAGATCACGACGACCATCAGCAGCAGGTAACCGCCCAGCATCGTGCCGGCCACGCGCCGGGCCAGGCGGCGCCACCCGGCCGCGGTGACCGGCGCGCTGGCCTGGTCCTGGTGGGCACGGGTGGCGGCGGCGCCGGGGCGGCGGGACAGCCGCAGGCCGACGGCCAGGGCCACCATGATGATCACGAAGCCGCCGACCATCGGGTCGAAGTCGGAGCGGAGCAGGTACGAAGACATGTCCGGGCTGTCCGCGGGTCAGGCGCGGAGCAGGAAGTGCCAGCCGCGGACGAAGATATGCCAGCCGAACCAGAGCCACAGCGCGAACAGCGCCCACCGGCCGAACGGGTAGCGCATGATCGCCCGGAACGTGTCGCTCAGCGTCGGGACGTAGTTGCTGAGGTGGCTGAGCGCGAGGCCTTCCCAGGCGAACAGCGCGCCGAACAGCACCGCCCAGACGAGATAACCGATCAGCGGATGATGTGCCACAGCGACCTCCTCAAGGGCCGTCAGATGCCACCGTTATGCTGCACCCGTTCCCGATCCACGCGAGAGGGGGCGGCTCGTATGACCGAGCCCGATCCGGGCCCGCCGCCGGCCAGCCCGTCAGCCCCGCCAGGCATCGACACCACGGTTGCGCACCCGGCCCGGATGCTCAACTACGTACTCGGCGGCACGGCCCACTTCCCGGTCGACCGGGAGACCGCGGAACGCCGGCTGCGGGTGCTGCCGGGCTGGCGGACCAGCGCGCAGCAGAACCGCCAGTTCCACGGGCGCGCCATCCGGCTGCTGGCGCGGGCCGGAATCACCCAGTTCCTGGACATCGGCGCCGGGCTGCCCACAGCCGACACGGTGCACGGCATCGCCCAGGCGGTCAACCCGGCCTGCCGGGTGGCCTACGTGGACAACGACCCACTGGTCCCGGTGCACGCCCGCACGCTGCTGCCCAGCCGGCCGGAGGGGCGGATCAGCTACAGCCAGGCCGACCTCCGCGAGCCAGACCGGATCCTGGCCGACCCAGACGTCCGCAGCACGCTCGACCTCGGCCAGCCAGTCGCGCTGATGCTGCTGGCGGTGCTGCACTTCATCCCGGACTCCGCGGACCCGGTGGGCATTGTGCGCACCCTGCTGGCCGCGCTGCCCGCGGGCAGTTACCTGGTCGCATCCCACCCCAC
>Ga0335078_10013726_pt1 | contig 12002 bp, 6 predicted proteins | sample Lox_Sample_32_FD_206711 | JGI IMG/M metagenome (GOLD analysis project Ga0335078, IMG submission 206711) | Soil microbial communities from Loxahatchee National Wildlife Refuge, Florida, United States - Lox_Sample_3.2 | ecosystem: Environmental > Terrestrial > Soil > Wetlands | place: USA: Florida... | reverse complement strand
CGGCTCCGACGATGATGTGCCCGGTGTGTGCGGGGCAGTGGACGAAATCCCATTGACGGAGAGGTCGTTCGCCGCCCTCGACGATCAGCAGGGCCTCGCCGGAGAGGACGAAGAAGTCCTCCTGGTTGGCCTCCCAGTGGTACATGCCGATCGATTCGCCGGGCGCGAGCACGAACAGGTTGACCCCGACCTGTGGGAAATCGGTGTCGCCCTCGAACGACAGGCGGACCCCGAGCTCACCCCAGCGGCGCCAGCGGCCGTCGCGCGCGTTCAGGACGAACCAGCCGTCGCCGGCGGGCACGAGGCCGGCATCGGTGCGCTCAAGGCGGGCCTCGGGAACGATCACGGGATCATACGAATGACCGCGTTCACGATCGAGCCGATCGGACGCCGGCGGCAGATCGCACCCCCCGGCTAGCCCTACCCCGCAGACTCCGGCCCTCCGGCTGTTCGGGAGCGCCTGGTCGGTTCAGGCTGCGCACCATGATCAAGCGCTTCTCACCCACCGCCATCGGTCGCTGGAGCACGCGCCGCCCCGTGCTCGCGATCGCCGCCTGGTTGGCATTCGTCGTCGTGGCCGTGCTCGCGCTGACCTCGACCGGTTCCAAGCCGCTCGAGAACGGCGCGGTCGGTGAGTCCGCGCGTGGCTATGCGTTGATGGACTCGCACCACGTCGGGCTCCCCACGGACGAGTACGCCTACCTCCACAGCGACTCGGTGCGGACCTCGACGCCGGCCTTCAAGGCCGCGACCGCACAGGTGGCGTCGCGGATGGGCGCGGCGCTCGGCAGCCGGCCGCGCATCAGCGTCTCGCGTGACCAGCACGCGGCGCTCGTGACCGCCCAGGTGACCACGCCATTCGACACGCCCAAGCTGGAGGCGGCGGTGAAAGCGGTGGGCGCGGCCCACGCGGGAGTGACCGCGATCGTGGCGGATCCGACATCCGGCTCGGGCAACGACCTGCACCGGGCCGAGCAGCTGTCGATCCCGATCACGCTGCTCGTGCTGCTGATCTCGTTCGGCGCGCTCGTGGCCGCGGTGGTACCGGTGATGCTGGCCGCCACGGCGGTGATCGCGGCATTCGGGCTGCTCGGCCCGATCAGCCAGCTGTTCCCGCTCGACGACAGCGTCAAGACCGTGGTGCTGCTGATCGGGATGGCCGTCGGGGTCGATTACGCGCTGTTCTACGTCGTCCGCTCGCGCGAGGAGCGGATGCGCGGCGCGTCCACCCGCGAGGCGCTCGAGCGCACGTCGCGCACCTCCGGCCGGTCGGTGCTGATCGCCGGCACGACGGTGGCGATCGCGATGGCCGGCCAGTTCGTGGTCGGCTCGGACATCTTCAACGGCATCGCGGCCGGGACGATCGTCGTGGTGGCGTGTGCGGTCGCCGGGTCGGTCACCGTGCTGCCCGCACTGCTGCAGCTGCTGGGGCCGCGCATCGACCGCGGGCGCATCCCGTTCCTGCCCCAGCTGGCGACCACCGGTGAGTCGCGGTTCTGGTCGGGGCTGGTCGACCGCGTGCTCCGCCGGCCGGTGCTTGCCGCCTGCCTTTCGGGCGGGCTGCTGGTCGCCCTCGCGGTGCCCGCGGTGGGGATGCGCGTGGCCAAGCCGAGCTCGGCCGCGCTCTCCTCGGCCAGTCAGTCGGAGCTGGCCGCGCAGATCACGGGCGAGTTCCCGAGCACGTCGTCGCCGGCGATCGTGGTGGCGACGTGGCCGGCCACGCACAGCGCGGCCATGCGCCGAGCGGTCGACCGACTGCAGAGCCTCGCGGCGACCGAGGGCATCGCGCACCCGCCATTCCCGGTCGGGCTGGGCCCCGACGGCCGGTCGCTCGCGCTCGGAGTCCCGCTCGCCGGCTTCGGCGACAACGCTGCGAGTCGTGACGCCGTCCGCGAGCTGCGCGACACGCTCGTGCCGCAGACGCTCGGAAGGGTTCCCGGGGCAAGCACGGCGGTGACCGGTGACACCGCCGAGGACGTCGACTTCACCAACCAGATGCGTCACGGCGTTCCGTACGTGGTGGCGTTCGTGCTCGCGCTCGCGTTCGTGCTGCTGCTGGTCGCGTTCCGATCGATCGTCGTGCCGATCAAGGCGATCGTGCTGAACGTGCTGTCGGTCGGCGCGTCCTACGGCGTGCTCGTGCTCGTGTTCCAGCACCACTGGGCGCAGGGCGCGCTCGACTTCCGCTCGGACGGCGCGATCATCTCGTGGCTGCCGCTGTTCCTGTTCGTGGTGCTGTTCGGGCTATCGATGGACTACCACGTGTTCATCCTCAGCCGCGTGCGGGAGGGCGTCGACTCGGGGATGCGCACCGAGGACGCGCTGCGCCACGGGATCTCCCGGACCGCCGGCGTGGTCACCGCCGCCGCGCTGGTGATGGTCGGCGTGTTCTCACTGTTCGGGACCGCGAGCGCGCTCGACCTCAAGGAGGCGGGCGTCGGGCTGGCGGTAGCGGTCCTGCTCGACGCGACCGTGGTGCGCGGCGTGCTGCTGCCGGCCACGATGAAGCTGCTCGGCGAGCGGAACTGGTACCTACCGGGTTGGCTCGCCTGGCTCCCGCGGATGAGCCTCGAAGGGGAGACCCTCGAAGGCGGGGTCGTCGACGCTCCAGGTCCCCGACCCGACCCGCAACCGGTCCTGGCCTCGGTGGCCGATTGACGCGACAATTCCCTCCAGCATGAGGTCGAAGCTGCTCGCGGTGGTGCCGGCGGCGATCCTCGCCGGAGTGGGCGCGACCTGGCTCGCGGCTCACGCCGGCGCCGATCGGCCGACCGAGCCGGGGCCGGTCCTGACGCTGCTGGTCGGCGCTTCGCTGATCGGGTGCGGACTCGCCTCGTGGCGGGCGAGGCCCGACAACCGTCTCGGTCCGGTGATGGTCTTGACCGGGTTTGTCTGGTTCGCCGGATTGCTGAGCGAGGCGACGAACGCACCGCTGTACACGGTCGGGGTCGCGATCGAATACATGTTCCTGTGCGGCTTCATCTACATCGTGCTCTCGTTCCCGTCCGGGGAGCTGGGGGGGACGGTCGACAAGGCGATCGTCGTGATGGCGATCGCCGGCTCCAGTCTCCAGCTGGCCGCGATGCTGTTCGGAAGCGGGTCGGGGCTGCGCTGCGGAGGCGGCTGCGGGGACAACCTGATCCAGGTCTTCCACGACAACGGGCTCGCGCTCGCGCTGCTCGACCTGCAGCGGGCACTCGGCGCCGTCCTGACGCTGACCGCGGTGGGGCTGTTGACGTATCGCTGGCTGCGGGCGAGCCGGCCACAGCGGCGCGAAGTCACATGGGTGCTCCTGGCCGGAAACGCAACGCTGATCGCGCTCGCGGTCACGGTCGTCGACGACCTGCTCGGCAACCCGCTCAACTCAGGGCCGGCAAAGGTCTGGTTCCTGACGCTCGCGCTCGTGCCGATCGCGGTGCTGGCCACGTTCGTGCGGCGGCGGCTCGCGCGCGGGAGCGTGGCCGGGCTCGTCGTCCAGTTGGGCGCCCCGACGGGGCCGTCCGACCTGCGCGTCGCGCTCGCGCGGGCGCTCGGCGACCCGTCCCTCGACCTCGCGTACTGGTTCCCCGCGGAGGCCCGCTACGTCACCGCCGATGGCCGCCCGGTCGAGGTGCCGGCCGCCGGCGGCGGCCGGCGTTCCACGGTCGTCGAGCGCGACGGCACCCCGATCGCGATGCTGTTGCACGACCCGGCGCTCGAGCACAACTCGGGCCTCGTGCAATCCGTGTGCGCCGCCGCCGGGCTCGCGCTCGAGAACGAGCGGCTCCAGGCGGAGCTGCGCGCGCGGCTGGTCGAGCTGGGCGCCTCGCGCGGACGGCTGGTCCAGGCCACCGACGCCGAGCGCCGCCGGATCGAGCGAAACCTCCACGACGGCACGCAGCAGCGACTCGTGTCGATCGCGATGTCGCTCGGTCTGCTCGAGTCCAGGCTGGCCCCTGAACAGGGCGACGCTGCCCCGATCGTGCGCGAGGCGCGAACCGCGCTGGCGCAGGCGCTCGAGGAGCTGCGCGAGCTGACCCAGGGCATCCACCCGACGCTGCTCGTCGAGCGTGGCCTCCCGGTCGCACTCGAGGAGCTGTGCCGGCGGGCCGGCCTCCCCGCGCACCTCAACGTCGCCCTCGATGTTCGCCTCCCCGACCAGGTCGAGACCGCCGCCTACTACCTCGCCAGCGAGGCGCTGAGCAACGCCGCCAAGCATTCGCACGGAAGCGAAGTGCGCGTCGACGTGGCCTACGACGGCGCCACGCTGACCGTCGAGATCGCCGACGACGGAATCGGGGGCGCGGCGATCGGCCCGGGATCGGGTCTGCGGGGCCTGGCCGATCGCGTCGAGGCGCTCGGCGGCCGGTTCACGGTGTCGAGCCCGCCCGGCCGCGGCACTCGCCTGGTGGCGCAGATCCCATGCGCGTAGCGGTCGGCGACGATGCGGTGATCCTCCGTGAGGGGCTGGCGCGGCTGCTCGAGGAGGCGGGGTTCGAGGTCGTCGGAGTGGCCGCGGACGCCGAGGAGCTGCTCGAGCTCGTGGACCGATCCGAGCCCGACGTGGCGATCGTCGACATCCGCATGCCGCCGACCCACACCGACGAGGGGCTGCGGGCGGCCAAGGCGATCCGGGCGGCCCACCCGGCCACCGGAATCCTCGTGCTGTCCCAGCACGTGCATGCCCGCTACGCGATCGAGCTGCTGTCAAGCGGGACCGACGGCGTCGGCTACCTGCTCAAGGAGCGCGTCGCCGATCTCGACGAGCTGTCGGCGAGCGTCCGCCGCGTCGGTCAGGGCGGCTCGGTCCTCGACCCGGCGGTGGTCAGCCAGCTCGTCGGCCGCCGCCGGCAGGCGGACAACCCGCTCGAGCACCTCACCGACCGCGAGCGCGAGGTGCTGGCGCTGATGGCCGAGGGCCGCTCGAACAGGGCGATCGCGGAGCGGCTGTTCGTCTCCGAGCACACCGTCGAGAAGCACATCAAGAACATCTTCGGCACGCTCCAGCTGCCGCTCTCACCCGATGACCACCGGCGCGTGCTGGCGGTCGTCACCTACCTCGACTCGCAGTAAGTGGACATCTGGCGCCCGCCGGCGCACGCATCCGTGCCGGCGCTGGTCCCCGCCGGCGTCCAGCTCGACGTGGAGGGATCCGCCCCGTTCGCGAGCCAGGTGATCGAGCCGCCGTCCCGGCCGCCGCCGGTGTCTCAGACCCGGTAGCGCTCGGTGACCGCCGCGAGCTGCCCCGAGAGCACATTGAGGCTCTCGGCGGCGAGCTGGGACTGGTGCGCGCCCTCGAGGAACTGCGCCGTGCCCTCGTTGACGTCGTTCATCGCCCGCGCGATCTGCTCGATGCCCACGCTCTGCTGCTGTGACGACGCCGCGATCTGCTGAGCGGCGGCGAACGCATCGTGGATCGTGTCCGACAGGCTGCGGATGCCGTCGCCGGCGCGGCCGGTGAGCTCCAGGCCATGCTCGACGACCTTCGTGCCCTCCTGGCTGGCCACGACCGCGGCCGACGTGGCGGTCTGGACGTCGCCGAGGATCGACTCGACCTGGGCCGTCGCCGCCTTGGACTGCTCGGCCAGCTTGCGGACCTCCTCGGCCACCACCGCGAACCCCCTGCCGTGCTCGCCGGCGCGCGCGGCCTCGATGCTCGCATTCAGCGCGAGCAGGTTGGACTTGTCGGCCAGGCCGTTGACGGTGGCGGTGATCTCGCCGATCTGCTGGGTCCGCTCGGACAGCGTCAGGATGTCGCGCGCGATCGCGTCGACCCGCTCGCGGATCTCCTCCATCGCGCTGGTGATCGCGCCCACCGCGGTCGTCGCCTCGCCCGAGACCTGGAGCGAATCGCTGGCGCGGTCGGCGACCTCGCTGGCCAGCTTGGCCGTGTCCTCGGCAGCGAGCCGGAGCTCGCTCACCGTCGAGGAGGTCTCGCTGATCGCCATCGACTGGAGGCTTGCGCTCTCGGTGTGCTGGCGGACCGAGGTCAGGATCTCCTCGGTGGACGTGCCGATGTCCTGGACGCCGGCCTGGATGTGGCTCGAGATCTGGGCGAGCCCCGAGACCATGGTGTTGAGGCTCTCGGTCAGGCCGCGGAGATCGTCGCTGCCGTCCGCGGTGACCGTGGCCCGCAGATCGCCGTCGGCGACCCTGGCGGCGAACGCCGAGTAGTCGCGGACCGCGGCCTGGAGCGCCTCGCGCGAGTCGCGCTCGATCTTCGCCGAATCCGCGAGCTGGCGGTGGCGCTCATCGGTGAGCGCCCGCAGGCGCAGCAGCGCCAGGCCGAACCGGGCGCCGGCGGCGACGAGCGTGGCCGTGGCCAGGCCGAGGGCGACCTGGTTGATGTGGTCGAGCGACCCGACGAACAGGATCAGCAGCGCGAGGCCGGCGGCGACCCCGGGGATCACGAAGCCGGAGCTCGTCTCCTTCAGCTCGCTCTCGTCCGGCCGCGTCGAGGAGACCCAGACCGACAGCGAGAACAGGAGCAGCGACGCCGGCCACGCGATCGAGTTCCAGAAGTAGCCGAAATGGGTGGCCCCGATCCCGTTGTCGAACAGCGCGCAGACGTCGCCGATCGCGTTGGCGAGGCTGGCCGCGGCCATCAGGTACCACCGCGTCCGCCGGCCGGCGGGCACCATGCCCGCGGCCGCGAGCGTGAGGATCAGCAGCAGGATGTCGCCGACCGGGTAGATCAGGTTCCAGGCCACCGTCACGGCGTCGTCGCCGGCGGCGCTCTGAATCGCCCCGAACGCGAACGCGGCGAACGCGGCCGCGCACGTCAGCGTCGCCAGCACGCCGTCGAGGTAGTTCGCCGCCGTGAACTTCCGGACCTCCTGGCGCATCAGCATCATCACGCCGACGTACGCCACCGGGAAGAACCCGGCCCACAGGTAGTTGGCCAGGATCGGGGTGGGGGGGTTGGCGTTGTGCAGACCCGCGTACGTCTCCGCGAAGTCGCCGAGCGCCCACAGGGACATCCCGGTTCCGAGCGCCAGGCAGAAGCCGCGATCCTTCGGGCTGACCGCGGCCCTGAGCAGAACCAGGAGGCTGGCCAGAAGCTCGTACGCGGCCACGCCCCACCCGTCGAGCCACGTCGTGCTGGCGCCGTTGGCGCGCACGATCAGCAACACGGCATAACCGGCCAGGACGAGGCCGAGCAGCGCGTACAGCGCGGTGACCCCACCGCGGCCGTTCCGACTCGCCCGAGTGTCAGAGACCGTCGCGTCTACGTCGCCCATCCGTGGTGCCATTCGTGCCCCCATTGCTCCGATTACTCGGGTTATCGGCAGGGCGCAGACGCGTCTGTAGGCGCGCTGTCTGAGACGCCTCTTAGAGAGTTCGTGGCCGGCGCGGGTTCGCGTGGCGGGCGCGGTTCGCCGCCGCGCCACGGCGGGGCAGCCGGTTAGCCGGCGTCGGTGGCGATCATCACGTCGGAGGCCTTGATGACAGCGGTGACCTGGCTGCCCTCGGCGAGCCCGAGCTCCCCGACGGCCTCGACGGTGATCGAGGCGACGAGCCGCTGGCCGGCGACGTCGAGGACGACGTTCGCGATCGCCTCGCCCTTGTTGATGCTGGTCACGGTGCCCGCCAGCTGGTTGCGTGCGCTGAGCTTCACCTGCGCCTCCTGGGATCTGGTTGGGTAGCTTCACCTGGACGACTGAAACTGAACCGTCGCAGAGGAGAACATCCGTGTCCAGCAACGTGTCAGAGAGGCAGGCTCGCGAGGTCGCCGAGGCCGCCCGCGAGTCCGAATGGGGACTGCCGAGCTTCGGCAAGGAGCTGTTCCTCGGCAACTTCCGACTGGATTTGATCCACCCGCAGCCGTCGTCGGATCCCGGCGCGGTGCAGAAGGGCGAGCGCTTCCTCGCCCAGCTCCGCGAGTTCCTCGAGTCCGACGTCGACCCGCTCGAGATCGAGCGCGACGCGAGGATCCCCGACCGCGTGATCGAGGGGCTCAAGCGTCTCGGCGCGCTCGGGATGAAGGTCTCCGAGGAGTACGGCGGCCTCGGCCTCTCGCAGGTGTACTACAACCGTGCGCTGGCGCTCGCGGGGGTCTGGCACGGATCGCTGTCGGCGCTGCTGAGCGCCCATCAGTCGATCGGCGTCGCCGAACCGCTGCGGCTGTTCGGGACCGAGGAGCAGAGGCGCAAGTGGCTGCCGCTGGTCGCTCGGGACCACATCAGCGCGTTCCTGTTGACCGAGTCCGACGTCGGCTCCGATCCGGCGCGAATGGCGAGCACCGCGACTCCGGTCCAGGGCGGCTACGAGCTGACCGGGCAGAAGCTGTGGGCGACGAACGGCGCGATCGCCGACGTCGTGGTCGTGATGGCCCAGGTGCCCAAGGGCGACGGTCATCGTGGCGGGATCAGCGCGTTCGTGCTGCCCTACGACAGCGACGGGGTCTCGGTCGAGCACCGCAACCAGTTCATGGGACTGCGGGGAATCGAGAACTCGGTGACCCGGCTCGATCACGTGTTCGTTCCCGAGGAGAACCGGATCGGGCGCGAGGGGGAGGGCCTGAAGATCGCGCTGACGACCCTGAACACCGGGCGCCTGGCGCTCCCCGCGATCTGCGTCGGGATGGCGAAATGGGCGACGAAGGTCGGGCGCGAGTGGTCGACCGAGCGCGTCCAGTGGGGCCGGCCGATCGGCAAGCACGACGCGGTCGCCCAGAAGCTGGCGTTCATCGGGGCCAGCGCGTTCGGGCTCGAGGCGATGCTCGATGTCGCCAGCCGTCTGGCCGACAGCAAGTCGGGCGACATCCGCATCGAGGCCGCGATCGCGAAGCTGTACGGGTCCGAGATGGGGTGGAAGGTGCTCGACGAACTGATCCAGATCCGGGGCGGGCGCGGCTACGAGACGGCGGCGTCGCTGAAGGCCCGCGGCGAGAAGCCGGTCCCCGCCGAGCAGGCGCTGCGCGATATGCGGATCAACCGGATCTTCGAGGGGTCGACCGAGATCATGCACCTGCTGATCGCGCGCGAGGCCGTCGATCAGCATCTGCAGGTCGCCGGCGATCTGCTCGAACCCGGTGGCGAGGTCAAGGACCGGATCGCGGCCGCGGGCCGGGCCGGGGCCTTCTATTCGAAATGGCTCCCGCAGCTCGCGGTCGGAAAGGGGCAGCTGCCGCGCTCCTACGACGAGCTCGGCGCGCTCGCGCCGTACATGCGCTTCGCCGAGCGAGGATCGCGCCGGCTCGCCCGGTCGATCTTCTACGGCATGACCCGGTGGCAGGCCAAGCTCGAGTACCGCCAGGCATTCCTGGGGCGGCTCGTCGATATCGGCGCCGAGCTGTTCGCAATGGCCGCCGCGGCGGCGTACGCGGACACGATCGGGCGCGAGCAGCCCGAGCGGCGGGCCGAGGCGCAGGAGCTCGCCGAGCTGTTCTGCCGGCAGGCCAAGCGGCGGGTCGAGGCGCTGTTCGGGGAGCTGTGGGACAACGAGGACGACGCCAACCGGGCGGCGGCGGCGCGCCTGCTCGACGGTCGCTACCGGTGGCTCGAGGACGGGATCGTCGATCCGTCGGGAACGGGTCCGATGATCCCCGACGAGGTCAAGCAGTCGGCTGCCGGTGAGGTCAAGGAGTCGGCTGCCGGGGAGGCCGCGCGAGCCGGCGCGCTCGGGTAGGTGACTCGCGGGCCCGTCAGGCGACGCGCTTGATCCGGGCGGTTGCGTCGTTGGCGGGCGCTGCCGGCCGGCGCCTGAGCCAGGCCGTGAGCTCGGCGGCCGGAACCGGCCGGCTGAGGTAATAGCCCTGGGCGAGCGTGCAGCCGAGCTCTGACAGGTGGTCCCACGCCTGCTCGGTCTCGACGCCCTCGGCGACGACCTGGAGGCCCAGGTTGCGCGCGAGGTCGATCGTCGAGCGCACGATCACCGCGTCGTTGTCGGAGTCGGCCATGTTCATCACGAACGAGCGGTCGATCTTGATCTCGTTGACGGGCAGCTGGCTGAGGTAGGAGAGCGAGGAATAGCCGGTGCCGAAGTCATCGATCGAGAGCGCGATTCCCATCGCAGCGAGCTTGTCGAGCACGCGCTTGGTACGGACCGGGTCGGACAGCATCGTCGACTCGGTGATCTCGAGCTCGAGCAGCGACGGGTCGACGCGGCGCTTCTCGAGGAGGCGCCGGACCTGATCGGGGAACTCGGCGTCGAGCAGGTTGCGGACGCTCAGGTTCACGGCCACGCCCAGCGTCATGCCCGCGCGCTGCCAGGCGCGGCACTGGCGGAGCGCCTCGTCGAGCACGTACAGGGTGAGCGGCTTGATCAGCCCGGTCTGCTGCGCGAGTGGGATGAACTCGTCCGGTCCGACCAGGCCGCGCGTCGGGTGGTTCCAGCGCAGCAGCGCCTCGACCGACTCCACGGCGCCGCTTGCGAGCGCCGCCTTCGGCTGGTAGTAGAGCACGAGCTCGCGCTCCTCGATCGCGCGGCGCAGCTCCGAGACGAGCGTGAGCCGCGCCGGGTCTGACGCGTTGCGGGAGCTCTCGTAGAAGGCGAAGCCGCCCTTCTCCTCCTTGGCGCCGTACATCGCGACGTCGGCGTGGCGGAGCAGCGTGTCGACATCGTCGCCGTGTTGCGGGAACATCGCGATGCCGATCGATCCCTCGGCCGGCAGCGCCAGGCCGTCGATCGTCACCGGCTTCTCGAGCGCGGCCCGGATCTTCTCGATCACGATGACCACGTCGCGCTCGGTCCTCGGCTTGGAGATCAGCACCCCGAACTCGTCGCCGCCGAGACGCGCGACGGTGTCGGACGAGCGGAGGATCCCGCGCAGGCGCTTGCCGATCTCGATCAGCAGCGCGTCGCCGGCATGGTGGCCGAGCGAGTCGTTGACGTCCTTGAACCGGTCGAGGTCCATCATCGCGACCGCCACCTGGGCGCTCTCGCGGTCCGCGATCGCGATCGCCTGCTCGATCCGGTCGCGGAACAGCGTCCGGTTGGGGAGGCCGGTGAGGCCGTCGTGCAGGGCCTGGTGCTCGTTGATCTCGGACTGACGGACGAGCGCGTCCTCGGCAGCCTTGCGCTCGGTGTCGTCCTGGACCATCACGATCCCGAACGACGGCCGTCCATCCGGCTCTCGGACGATCGAGAACGACGCGCACACCCACACGACGGAGCCGTCGCGGCGATTCAGGCGGGTGTCGATTCGCAGCGAGTTCGAATCGCCGGAGAACAGCTCCTCGACCGCCTGGCTCACGCGCTGGTGCTCATCTGGATCGAGGTACTCCGCGATGTGGGTACGCACCTGCTCGGCGTCGCACAGGCCGAGCATCGCGCACATCGCCGGGTTGGCGTCGACGATCTGACCATCGTCGCTCAAGGTCATAACGCCGGTGATCGCGCCGTGATAGATCGCCTCAAAACGGTTGAGGGCGTCGAGCTGCCGGCGCTTGGCCTCGAACTCGGCGGCGCGGCTGACGCCCTCGGACAGGACGCCGGCGAGCAGCTCGAGCGTCTGGCGATCCTCCTCGTTCAGCCGCTCGGTCTCGGACGTGCTCATCACGCTCAGCGCGCCGACGGGCTGATCGCCGCCGAACAGCGGCACGCAGATGTGCGAGCGGTCGCCCATCACCGCTCGGATCTGCGGATTGAGACGATCGTCGTCCTCGGCATACTCGATCAGCAGCGGCCCCCGCGCCGCGATCGCAAAGCGCGACACGCTCTGGCCGAGCGGGCGGCGGTTGCCGAGGAAGCGGGCCCCGATCCCGCAGGCGGCGCGCGTGATCACGTCCTCGCCCTCGATCAGATGGATCATCGCGCCCTCGGCCCGCGTCAGCGCCTGGGCCCGCTCGACGATCACCTGCATCACGTGCTCGAGATCGCCCGAGGACGCGGCCGAGATGTCGCGCTGGGTGGCGATGATCCGCTCGAGCCGCTGGGCCTTCTCGATCAGCTCGTTGTGGGCGAGCTTGGTCGCGGTGATGTCCTCGATCATCGCGATCGCGACCTGCGAGGACTCGGCCACGCTGGCGTCGCTCCACACCGTCACCCGGACCCAGATCACGTCCCCGTTCTTGCGGACG
>Ga0335078_10013725_pt1 | contig 12002 bp, 11 predicted proteins | sample Lox_Sample_32_FD_206711 | JGI IMG/M metagenome (GOLD analysis project Ga0335078, IMG submission 206711) | Soil microbial communities from Loxahatchee National Wildlife Refuge, Florida, United States - Lox_Sample_3.2 | ecosystem: Environmental > Terrestrial > Soil > Wetlands | place: USA... | reverse complement strand
TCATGCGCCCGGCTGAACGAACGCAGCCCGTCGTAACCGGGAATCACCACCCGTTCCGATTCCGCACACGCCCGGCGCGGATTGCGGGAGACGACCTCGCGGATAAGCCGTCGGTAAACTTCCGGTTCCGCAATGGGTTGTTCCGATGCAAAGCGGGCATGATAAAAAAATTGCCGCGTCGAGCGCACCATCACGAAGCAGCGATGGTAATACGTCGGCGGCGGATTGGAACGAAAGGTGGTCATCGCCCCGGTGACCGGGTCAAAATGATATTGCCACACCAGCTCGTGTGGAAATGCGAACGTGTCGCGTTCAAACTGGAAAGGACGGACGGACTGCTCGGTCGGCGCTCTCATGTTTACCGGGCAGCGCGCGTATTCTTCTTCGCCGGCCCGCTGGCTTTGGGCATTCCCGCCAGGGTGAGTTCGGCCGACAGTACCCTGATATTCGCGATGGAGGCGGAAACCTCCGCTTGAATCAAAGCACCCAAATGACCGGTGATGACGGCTTCGATTCTGAGTGTGTCGCCGGGCCGAGCCGAACCGAGAATTTTGACGGCGCGCAGTGCGGTCAGCTTCATTCGCGGCCAGGTAGGGTTGGCCGGGTCTTCCTGCGCCACCATGCCGGCTACCTGCGCGCCAGCCTCGACCAGCAGCACGCCCGGCAGAATCGGTTCGCCTGGCAGATGGCCGCGTAAATAAAATTCGTCGCCACGGACGCGGTACTCGCCCACACCTTCCTTGCCCGGCGTCAGACTCACCATCCGGTCCACGAACCGGAATTCGGGCCCGTGCGGCAGCGATTTCATGGCCAGTTCCAGAATTTCGGGCAACGCGCTCATGAAAACGGCAGTTGAGATGAACCACGAAACACACGAGAGGAACACAGAAGAAAGCCCCTGGGAGACATCCATTTCATTGTAGCGGTGGTCTGTGACCGCCGCACATCTCCCGCGAAATTAGATAGTTTGCGATGCTCACAGAGCGCCGCTACATCGTTTTGCACAGGTTTCATTCGGATTTAAAAATCAGTCGTTTCCCTTTTCGTGTCATTTCGTGTGTTTCGTGGTTTCAAATCCTCATTTTCCGTTCAGTGGTTCAACCACGGTGTAGTCCGGCGGCAGTTTGAACTGGAACTGGTCCGATTGAATCGGCTGGTTGAGCACCACGTTGGTGAAATCGTTCCGCAAGCTTGAACCGTCGGCAAATTTCATCTCCGTGGCCGCAATCGTGAAATCGTTCGTGTGAAAACCGATTAGAATTTCGCTGATGAACTTGCGGGCGGACTCGCTTTTGGGCTGGAGCGTCATTTGCAGGACCGCATTCGTTTCCGTCGCGGACAACAACTGAAAATTTTTTTCCATGGTCGTCCGGTCACGGGGCAAGGTGGCGTCCAGCAAGGCCAGCGCGTCCTTGATCGGGCCGGACGGAAAGGCGCCGAGCGGATATTTTTCCGCCTGTTTGAGCCGGGGATAGATGATGAGCAATTGGTCCGGCTGGCGGAGCACGATGGTCTGCGCCGGTTGACCCAGCTCCCAGCGGAATTTATCCCGCGTCACCAAGACCTTGCCGGTGGACACTAAAGGTTGATTCAGCACTTTCAGTGTTCGCGTCTGAGTGAAATCGCCGGACCAGCTTTGCAGATTGGTCTGCACCTCGAACCATTGGTTGAATTGCGCGTCGGTATCGGCGCCGTGGCCCTGGGAATTCCAAGCACCAAGCACCAAGCTCCAGAGAAACACCAAGCACCAAGAACCAATGCGGGGCCGACGCGCGAATTTAAGATTTGAAATTTGGAGCTTCATTGGTGCCTGGATGTTGGTGCTTGGAACTTTTCAGTCGGCGGCCAGATAGGGGTGAATTGATACCATTGGTCAATATCCTTGCGAATTTCCGGCTCGAATGCACGCAGGATTTGCTGCGTCAACTCCCGGCGCGCTTCGCGATTGCCCAGCTTCTGGCGGTCGTAAGTGAATTCCGGCAGCACTTTCACGGCATAACCGTCCCGCCGGCGGACGATGGTCACCCCGATTAACGCGCAGCCCGAGGCCCGCGCGAGTTCCGCTGCCGCGAGCGAGGCTTCAAACGGGTGACCGAAAAAATCTATCGGCACACCGCCTCGCTCCGGGGGCCGGTCCAGCGAGATTGCCAGGTCCGCGCCGGCCTGAAGCTGTTTGATGACCTCCACAAAGGCGAAATCGTTCTGGCCGATGACCAAAGTCTCCACTCCGCACCGCCGCCTCGCCGAGATGCGCAAATCGGTCAGTCCGTCGTCCGGCTCGGCTTGCGTGAGAATCGTCAACTGGATGCCCAGTTGTGTCAGCAACAAACCGCCGTGCTCCCAATTGCCGAGGTGCAGGGTGATGAAGAGCGTGCCGCGTCCACGTTGCCGCGCGGCGCGGATGATGTCCAACTCGCCCGGATTAGTCAGCCAGTTTTGCACCGGTACGCCGCTTTCGACGCGCCATAAATCCACCAGCTTCGCGGCGAATTTTCGGTGAAGCCGGCGGGCGACCTTTTCCGCCGCCGCCCGGTCGCCGGCAAAGACGGGTAGAAAATTCTGCACCACCACTTCGCAGCGCTGCCGCTGAAGCAACCAATACAATTCGGCCACCATTGCAGCGAATCCTTTCACCAACCCGACCGGCAGGATGCGCACGATGACCAATCCGAGCCGCCACAAACCGGCGCGATACCAAGAAAACGCGTTGATGGATGATGGATGATGGATGATGGATTCTTTCTTGGTGATTTCAGACCTTGAACCTTGAACTTTGAACTTGGAACTGAACAACCGCCACCACGCCGGCAGCAGGAAAACCGAAATCAGCATATTGGCGCCAATGCCCACCGCGCAAACCCGGCCCAGGCTGGCCATGCCCGGGTTGCTGGAGAATCCCAGCGAACCGAACCCGGCCACGGCCGTGCCGCCGCACAACATCAACGCCCGCCCGACGGAACGCCGGACGATGCCGAGGTCGCCGCCGTGCCGGCGCAACGCCAGTTGGATGAAGATGGTGTAGTCCACGCCCGTGCCGAGCATCAGCGGCACGGCCATTAGATTCATCAGGTTCCAGGTCCAACCGCTCATCGCCATGGTGGCCAGCAGGCACAAACCACTCAGGCACAATACCGCCACGCCGAGCAGAATTTCCGTCACCCGGCGAAAGGCGAACCAGAGCGAGAGCAACACCAGCACCACCATCGGCATTACCACCTCCCACATTCTGGATTGCACACGCTTCAGAGTCGCGTTGCCCAGCAGTTCCCAACTGGAAAGCAACGTGCTGTTCGTGGACAATTGTGAAGACAGGTCAGCCAGCGCCGCCGACTTGACCCGATTGGTCGCGGGATACACCAGACCCATCACCAGCCATTCGTCAGGAGTTCGGGTTATGAACCGCTTCAACAACCATTGGCTCACGTGATTGGTCGGCCAAAAGACGGTTGTGCTTTCGCCAGCGCGCGCCCACGTCCGCACCAGGGCCTCGGTCAAGATCAGTGCGTTAGTGTTGAAACCTTCCGCCAACGCCGCGTCCTGCAACAACTGACCCTGCTTGCCAAAAATCGTAGCCGTCACGCGGTTGGACGCCTGAAAGTCAACACGCGGCCACAACGTACTCGGCAACAAATATCGGCCGATGACGTGATTCGAAACCGCGTCGTCCAATAATTCATCGGCTTTGGTGAGACGCCGATAAGCTTCAGATTCATCCTTGCCGGAAATGATTACCCAAAGGGGCTGCGGCGGCAACCCGAGTTCGGACGTGATTTCGTCGAGCGCCGTTTGCGCCTCGCCGTGCTGGGGTTGCAGGGCGTTGCCGGTCCGGTCCAATCCCGGCTGGCGCAAACACAATACAGCGCCTGCGCTGAACAGAATCAAACCGGTCAACACCAGCGCCGTGAAACTGGCGGGCGAGCCGCCCGCGCTCCGAGTCATTCCGGCCTTCTGCGGTTGCTGGGGTGCGACGAAATAGCTCCACCAGCGGAACGGCGGTTGATTCGGACGCGGTTTCCGGCGTTCGGGAAACAACGGCGGCAGATAAATCATCACCATCACCAGGGCCGATAAAGCAATGCCGATGGCGACCAGCGTTCCCAGTTGGCCCAAGCCGGGCAGTCCGCCCAGGTTCAGCACCAGAAACGCGCTCATCGTGGTGATGGCCGCCCACAAAATGCTCGGCGCAATCGCGCGGCGGACTTCCGGCACCGTCATTTGCGGATGCGCGAGCGCCTCCTGGTAATGGACGACGGCATAATCCACGGCCAATCCCAGCAGCACGGCGGCGAAGCCCAGGCTCACCACGCTGACTGTTCCCAACACCAGCCCGCCCAGCGCCAGGGTCGCGCCCAAAATCAGCATCAACAACGCCAGTAGCCACAACATCGGACGCCAGCGCCGGTGCATCAGCCAGAACAGCAAAGCGATGATGACGGAAGTCGCGCCTACCGAACGGCTCATGTCGCGTTGCATGCTGGTAGCGATTTCTTCCACAAACACCGGTCGCCCGGTGTAACGGACCACAACGCCATTCCAATCTTCCCTCGTTTGGCCGGCCCGCAATCCGTCCACGACCGCGTGAATCGCCTTCAACCAGCTCTCACATGAACGGTAACTGCTCAAATCCACGGCGGATTCCACATACAACAATCGGAATTTTCCGTCGGGCGAGGCGAACATCTGCTGGTCCTGGTCGGTGGAGAATCCGGCAAGATTGGTCAGCGCCGGCATGGTCAGCAAATCGAACGGATCGAATTCGCGCCGGGCCAGGTCCATCGGCGACATCGAAGTGGCAAGCGCTTCCTTGGTTCGCTCCAGCACGGACTTGAGCTGGCCCGGAGCGAGGCGATTAGTCAGCGCGCCGAACGATTCCGGCGATTGATTGAACCACAGCCAGCCGAGCAATTCGCCCAGTTGCTCCGGATGCTCCATCCACGGCGCCTGCCAGGTTACCTCCGCGACCAGGTTGGTTTGCCGCCGCAAACGGTCCGCCAATTCGCCCGCCAACCGTTCCGCCTGTCCGGGGTCCGGCGCGCGGAGGGCGATGATCAACTCACGCGCGTTCGCGAAATGTTGCTGGTAAAGTTTCAGGCCCTGGACCGTTGGCTCGTCCGATGGCAGCAGGTCGAGGATGTCCACGTCGAACCGCAGCCGCCACAGCCCGACGCAGACCGCCACCGCGAGCAACGCCCACCACCAGCGTTTCAGAAAGAGACTCACGGCGAAAGATAGCCTTCCAGGGTTTCACCCGTGCGGGTGTTCTCCAGCCGCCACCCACCGTCAGCCTTGCGCTCAAAATGCAGGTGCAAGGGAAGCGGTTTTCCGGCCAGCGCCGCGGGCAGATAAAGCCAGGCAAATCGGGTCGGCCCCGGCCCGTGCCCGGAGAAACCCATTGGCCGTTGCGGAAACCGGATGAGCCAATGGTCGGGCGTGATCTGCGCGAACACCATGGACAACGGCGTCTTGTCGAATTGAATGAGCGCTCGGCCGGCGTCGTCGCTGGCCAGCACGAGGTCGCCGCCGAATTCCGGCAGCCCTTGTTTCGGCCGCCAGAGTGCCTGGCCTTGTTGAACGTGCCAGCCGGAGCCGGAAGCCGTGAACAGACTTTGAGTGGTCGTCCGGCAGCCGCAGAAAAGCATGAGCACGGCCAGCCAGACTGACCAGAGGAAAGGGCGAGGCAAATGACTCTCGAATGACCGCATGTAACGCGGTTATTGTTGTGGAAGCTCGACGGTTGTCAACGCTTTCGGCCTGCCGTCAGCGGGATTTTGATTTTATCAAGTCAAAGCGCAGGCTGAATTGGCGGCCATGGCCCGCCAGCAGCCAGCCCAACATCAGTATCAGGAGAAAATTTTCCAGCAATTTGTGGCAGATGAATTCCACGCCCGTGCCGCAACCGCAATCGAATTTCACTGCGCAGAACGCGATGCCCAGCGCCGATTGAATGGCCAGGGCGCGATGGAACACCAGCACCGTGAACGGCACCAGCATCGCCGTCAGCGTCAAGGCCGCTCCGCGCACCGCGATTCCGGCCAGCAGCAGCAATCCGCAAAAGATTTCAAACCAGGGCAGGGCCGCGGCAATCGAATTCAAAAGCCAGTAGCTTTGCACGAGGTCGTACTGCCGCAACAGCTTCAGAAAATCCACCGGGTGCAGCGCCTTGCTCAAGCCGGTGTAAAGAAAAGCCGCGCCCAACAACCACCGCACCAACACCGCGGAGAGGTTCAAGGCGATGCGTTTCGTGTTTGGCTGGCCGGTATTCATTTGCCCGGCTTGCGCACGTCGCCGCTGTTTCGTCCGCCGATCTCGACGGGCAGACCGTTGGTGGTCCATTCTGTGATGCCGCCTCCGTAAACCAGGAGCTTTGGGCCCGGAATCCCGACGTCCCGCAGCAAAATGGCGGCGGTTTCGCTGTCATCGCAATCGCCGCCATTGCAGTAAACCACGATCTGTTCCGCCGCCTGGCAGACCGGCAGCACGGTGTCAAAATATTTTTCCGGACGATACGGATCAAATTCGTAAGCGCCGGGAATGTGACCCTCCCGGTAATGTTGTTCGTCCCGGGCATCCACGAAGACCACGGTGTTCTGTTTGAAGCGCGGATCGTGAAAAAGTTGCACCGCTTGGGTGCCATCAACCAGTTGCAGCCCCTTTTCCTTCAATTCCGCGGCGAGCAATTGCGTGGGGTCAACCGGCAGGGAATTGGTGCCGGCGGCATTGTGCAGTCCGGCGGCGGGCGGAGTTGCCGACACGAGTCTGCCGGTCCCCGCCGGGAAATAATTTCGGGTGAGCGCCAACCCCCGCGGTGAGACCCGGTTGGCGGCGAAAGCGAAAACGGCGCCAATCACCACCACAAGCGCAGCATCCAGCAAGACATATTTCGCTGCGGATCGGCGGCCGGGCGCCTGGGACCGGATTGAATCGTCTTTCACAAGAATCGGCCTACAGCGTGGGCAATCCGTTCGCACGGAACAACCCTTTTCCCACTGTCAAATCCGCTCAATAACAAGCTTAAAAACTCTTATTTACATGACTATACGTAGTATGCTATCCTAATAACAATAAATGTAAAGTGCTTGCCAAGGGATGGGCAGCGGCAATTTTACCAACGGCTAGAGTTACCGCGTGAGACAAAGCACAGGGCCTTGGGCAGGAGGCAGCCGAATCAGTGGCGGCGGCATGTGGTGCTTATTGGTGTTACATTGGGCCGGCCCGCGTGCAAATCTAAATCCGTAAACGAGAACCGGAAATGAATATTTTCGTCACAGGTTTGAGTTACAAAACCGCGCCGGTGGCAGTGCGAGAACGGCTCGCAGTGCGGCCTTCGCTTTTGCCCTGCCGCGGCTGCCAGCTCAAGCTCGGCGCCGGTCTGGACGAAGTCGTGCTGGTTTCGACCTGCAACCGAGTTGAGGTTTACGGGACAATTTCAGCTTGGGTTCAAGGCCGCGTGTTTCGGATTTTTCAACAGCTTTGTCCCGACGTGGATGTGACGCCTTATGTCTACGTCAAGGAGGGCGCTGCGGCCGTGGAGCATTTGTTCTCGGTCGCCAGCGGCCTGGATTCCATGGTGATTGGTGAAACGGAAATCACCGGCCAGGTCAAAAATGCCTATCAAGCGGCGCAGCGATTCGGACTGACCGGTCGCGTGCTGAACCGGTGGTTTCAAACCGCGCTGCAGGTCGCCAAGGAAGTCCGCACGCGCACGGCCATCGGCTGCGGCGCCACTTCGGTCGGCAGCGTGGCAGTCGAACTGGTTGAGAAGATCTTTTCCGGCGATTTGTCCGACAAAACGGTGATGATTCTGGGCGCGGGCAAGATGGGTGAGGCGTGTGTCCGTCATCTGGCCAAGCGCGGCGCCCGCTCGGTGCTGGTGGCCAACCGCTCCTTTGAGCGCGCCCAATCGCTGGCCGCGGACCTTGGCGGACGCGCATTGTCGTTTGAGGAACGAATGGCAGCGATGACCGAAGCGGATATTGTGGTGAGCTCCACGGGCAGTCCGACCACGGTCCTCCACAAGGACGAGATTGCTGGTATTTTGGCGGCCCGGGCAAACCGGCCCTTGGTGCTGGTGGACATCGCCGTGCCACGGGACATTGCGCCGGACGTGGAGGAACTGGAAAATGTTTACCTTTACAACATTGACGACCTGAAAACAATCGTGCGTGAGAATTCCCGGATACGGGAACAGGAGCTTTCCAAGTGCAACGAAATCATCGCCCGGCGTGCTGGGGCGTTGATGAAGAAATTAAATCCACCACGCGTCATCCGCCCGGCGGCCCCTGTGGAATTGGTGCCCGGCTGGACCTTGTGCGAAGCGGCGACATGAACCAAACGGACTTTGAGGAGAACATGCAAACGACACGGACATTGGTGAATCCGGGAAAATAACGAACTTATGAAAACACACAATCTGCCCTGGAAGATGTTGGCCAGCCTCGCGGCAACGACATTGACGTTTGTCGGAGCTGTGACCACTGTCAACGCGGCATCGATCGCATTAAATGGCCAGGTCGAGCAGCGGCCCCTCACCCCGGGAGAAATCGCAACATACGGGTTGACCAATGCCCAGTTTTCCGCCGGCATCAGCACCGTCGCCCTGGGCGAGCCGGTGTATCTTGACGCCTTGGTGAACAACTCCATTGCGCCCTCGAACATTGTTGGCGTTGTCTGGTCGCTGCCCAGCACCAACAAGCCTCTGGGTTCGCTGGCGATGTTGACCAACAGTCCGTTGGGGAGCAGTGTGCCGCTTTACAACCCGGCCGACCGTTCAATACCCAACAATACCCAAGCCGGCGCTTTGGTATCCCAACTGGCGGGCCGGACCTTTTTTCGCCCGGATGTCGTCGGACAATACACTGTTCTGGCCAGGATCACCACGACTGGTGTCAACAATGGGACAAACATCGCCCCGGCCACGACGAACATCGCCGTCACCATCACGGCGGCCACTTATTATGGCTTGCAAACTTGCGAGGCCTGCCACAGTGGCGGCGTTCTAAATGCGCCCAGCATTTACCCCACCTACACGAACACGCCCCATGCCTCGTTCTTCACTCGTGCCATTGACGGCCTGGTCAGCAGCTACTACAACCAGAGTTGCATTCAGTGCCACGTTCTCGGCTACGATACCAACTCGTTCGCCGTCAACGGCGGCTTTGATGATATCGCGAAGGTGTACGGCTGGACTTTCCCGAGCGTGTTGACCAACGGGAACTGGGCCGCCATGCCGGCGGCATTGCAGAACCTGGCCAACATCCAATGCGAGAATTGTCACGGTCCCGGTTTTCTGCATCCGGTTCAGAATGGCATAGTGGGAAATACCAATTTCATCAGCGTCAGCTACAACGCGGGCGATTGCACGCAATGCCATGACAGCCTGCCCGAAGAATACCAGGCCGCGGAGTGGTATAATTCATTGCACGCCGTGACGACCCGACTTCCTTCCGGCTCCGCCAGCCGCATGGCCTGCGTTCGCTGCCATACGGCTCCGGGCTTTATTAATTACGTCGCCAATCTGGGCAACACCAATGCTTACGCCACCAATGTGGTTTACGAAGCGATCAACTGTCAGACCTGCCACGATCCCCACGACGCCTCCAACCCGGCTCAACTGCGCACCAGCACAACGGTCGCGTTTAACGGGAATACCGGCTTTGTGGTCACCAATGCCGGTCTCGGTGGTTTCTGCATGAACTGCCACAACAGCCGCAACGGTTCCGTCACCAACAGCATAGTGAATTATGCGCTTGCCCAACCGACGTGGAACGGCGGGTCCGCCTTTGGTCCGCATGACAGCCCGCAGGGCGATATGCTAGAGGGCATTAATGCCGTCACCTACGGTCAGGTGATTCCGAGCGCTCCCCACGCCAACGTGGTGTCCAACACCTGCGTCGGTTGCCATTATCAGCCGATAGCCCCCACCGATCCGGCGTTCACCCTGGCTGGCGGCCATTCCACCGAGATGAGTTACATCAACAGCCAGGGTGTCAACGTTGACGTGACCTATGTCTGCACCCAATGCCATGGAACCCTCACCAACTTTGATATGCTGGTTCCCGATTACGTTGGTGTCGGCTACAGCCTGGGAGTTCAGACCCAGGTCCAACTTCTGCTCAACAAGCTGTCGGCGCTCCTTCCGAATTCGACTTACCAGGCGAATGCCAACAACTATGTTGCGGCCGGCGTGGTCCAGTCATCCATCACCACCCAGACCAACTGGCCGACGCCATTCTTGGAAGCTGCCTACAACTGGCAATTCGTCGACAACGATGGAAGCTTGGGCATTCACAACGCGCCCTACGCAGTCGGCCTGCTCAAGGCTTCGATCGCCAATCTGACCGGTGTTTCCACCGTCGGTGGCCTGCCGGATGCGTGGGAGGAAGCCTATTTCGGCCCCGGCTTTGCCACCAACGCTGCGGCCGGCCCCAACGCCGTCAACAACAGCGCCGGTGTTCCGAACTGGCTGATGTATGCCTTGGGTGTCAGCCCCTTTGGCGCCTTCACGGTGCCGGGCAGCGGCGTGATCTATTTCGATGGCAATGACATCGTCAACGGCGCCACCAACACCGTAGCCATCTACACGGCGGCGGAAATCGCCTTCAATACTCAGATGGGCACCACCTATCAGATACAAGGCATCAGCGCCCTGACCGGTGGCTGGCAGAACATCAGCACCAATATTCCCGGCACCGGCGGTTCCATCAGTTACCTGACCCCGACGCGGAACAACGCGCAGATGTTCTTCCGCGTGGTGCATACCCCGTAATCGGGTAAAATCATTTGAACACACCCCTTCCCGGCAACGGGAAGGGGTTTTTGTTTGCCCGTGGAGGCGGGAAGACTCTCAACCAACATCGGTTCCATCAAATGGTGGGGACAGCGCGTTCTGCCGTCCGGCCATCGCAGCGCGATGACCCGACCTTGGCATTTTTGCGGCGATTTGTCTTCGTGCCGAAGTCCTGCGCCGGCTGACCGGGAATCATTTCGCGGCGGGAGGCGCTGCCTTCATCTGCTCGAAGGCGGAAATCTGGACCTGTAGTTGCGCGGCGATGGCCTTGAGTTTTTCCGTCTGTTCCAGCTGGACCTGCTGAAGATGTTTCATCGCGGCTTGTTGCTCTGCCTCGGACCGGCCGTTTTGCGCATCGGCAAGCTGTTGCTGGGCGGCCTGAATCTGCTTTTGCATCTCGACTCCAGCTTCGCTGAACTTTTCCACGGTGGCCTGGCGTAAAATTCCGATGCCGTCTTCCAGCGACGTGCCATTGACATCGGGAATCAGGCGCAGGATTTGGTTGGTGGTTTCGGAGGAAATCGGGGAGCTGGTCTTGACGACGGGCGATGGCGGTGTGGCGGTCACCTGAAGAATCGCTCGGGCGAGGTCAAATGGCAGCGCCGGTTCCCATTCGGGTTGGATCTGGGACAACGATTCCTTCCGCCGCCCGCTCGCGACGGTGATTCCCAGAAAGCAAGCGCCGCCCTTGTCCAGATTGAAAGGATGGATGCCATCGGCCGCGGCGGCGTCCGCGTTGGCTTCCGAAGTCGAGGAGTTCCGGATCACGTGGATTTTGCCATCGTTGGCGGCTTGGAATTCGGACAGCAGACGGTCCACCCGCCGGGAAAAATCCTGAAGCGATTCCGGGGCACCTCCCGGCGGGAGCACCGAATAAAACCGGATTTCCACGGGCGAATTCAGATGGCGCAGAAGATCCAGGGTTTGATCGGAGAGTCCCATACTGCCACCCGCGGTGGGTGCGCCGTATTTGAACCAGATGCCAGCCAGGATGGCTCCCAACAGGAAAACGACCAGCATCAGAATCGGTGTGCTCCGGCCGGATACCCGGGCGGTATGCGGGCCGGGCTTGCGCGGAGGGTTGGTGGAGGATGAATTCATTCAGCGTTGTCTTTTTTTCTTTATCCTTCCGGCATTTTCCCGGCCTGTCAATTTTTGAAATTCCGGGACGGGCGGGCAGGCTGCTTCAAGGGCAACGTCCCCGGCGAGGTTAGGC
>Ga0335078_10013724_pt1 | contig 12003 bp, 12 predicted proteins | sample Lox_Sample_32_FD_206711 | JGI IMG/M metagenome (GOLD analysis project Ga0335078, IMG submission 206711) | Soil microbial communities from Loxahatchee National Wildlife Refuge, Florida, United States - Lox_Sample_3.2 | ecosystem: Environmental > Terrestrial > Soil > Wetlands | place: USA... | reverse complement strand
TCGCCGTACTCGCCGACCCCGCCAAGCACGCCGCGATCGACGGCACCGGGTGGGTCCGCGAGCCCTTCGACAGCCAGCACCTGACCGAGGCGGGTCAGATGTTCCAGATGGCCATGTACAACGACAACGTCCCGGGTGGGCACTACCAGATGGCCAACCGGGTGCAGGTGTTCGACCCGCCACGCGCCATCTCCTGGGAGCCAGGCATGAACACCAGCGATGGCAACCCGCGGATCGTCGGCCACATCTGGCGTTACGACCTGGCCCCTGCCGGACCATCCAGGACCGAGGTCACCCTCTCCTATGACTGGTCGGCGGTCCCCGGCTCCCTCCGCCAGCGACTCCCATTCTCGTTCCCCCCGTTTGCCGCAGATCATCTGACCAACTCGCTGGCCCACCTCGCCGAACTGGTCACCGGGTAACCGGCGGCAGGCCGGCCAGTCCCTGCCTCTGGCCAGGCCGGGTGGCTGTATACGTGGCCGCCCGAGCCGTCCGAGCCCGGCGCAGTCCCGGCTCGGACGGCTCACCGGGCCGGCGACGGCCCGGGCGCCCCCGCCTACGCCGCCCTCGCTCGCGTCACCGACCTGCCAGGCGTCCGCCCGCCCACACCGAGGTCACCCAGCTCGACATGTTCCGCGACGAAGACCTCGGTCAGCGCGTCCGGCCCGTCGAAGCCAGCGGCCAGCCAGCTCTTCCGGCCAGTACGAGCGTTGTCGATCCGGATGGCGTAGAGGTCGGTGCGCGCCGCGAACAGCGCCTGGCAGAAAACCTCTACCCCGAGTGGATGGAGCGCGACGCCTGGTCCTCCGGCGAGTGTCTATAACGAGTCCGGCCGAGGTTCTGCCATCGCGGATATTCCTCAACGGCCTGGACCAGCACGGCCCGCGTCAGGCGACCCAGGCGAATGTTCCAGGGGGATCGCTTGGTCGAGGGTCGATGGATGCATTCCGCAGAGCCATCGCTAAACGGCTATCTGGACATCGGCCTGCGACAGATCGCCGATTTAGCACGCCTGCGTCGTTGGGTGGCGTTACCATTCCGGGTCCCGCCAACCGGCGATAGGGGCAGGTGCCTCGGCGGCACGGCTCCCTCAGGAGGTTATGAGCACGGTGCACAGTGCCAGGATCGCCAGCATTTGCAGCCCGGAACGTGCGGTGATGATGCTGTCCCATCGCTGCTGGAGCAGCCGGGCATCAGGCGGAAGTTCTCCTCGTTGAGAGGCGGCGGTAAGCCGGGCGTTGATGGGGGCACTGATCCGGGCGTAAATGATGAGCCAGCTGGCCAGTGCGATCACCGCGATGGTTCCTGCGATCGTCGCGCCCACGTGCCCAGCCCAGGCGACCACCGCGGTTCCCGCGATAGCGGTGCCGATGCCCGCTACACCTGGCACGCGCAACCTCCGGTCCCCGAAGTCGTGCACTCGGCCCATGGTGGACACCAGGGTCCGGTCGTCCACCAGGGCCAGTGCAGGACGTAGGACGATCGCCGAGAAGACATCCGTGCCGTAAATGATCCCGCAGGCAAGCACGGATATCACAATGAGCACCTGGCCGAGCGCTGTCATGTCGCGCTCCGAGTATCCCCGAGGGCGAACGCGGGAATCATGCCGACCTGCTGGAAGAGGTCGAGGAGGTTGAGCTCGTCCCAGTGCTCTGCGAACTCGCCGTTCTCGGTCCGCCAGATGTCGATGGAACGCATCTCGATCGGGTTCCCCGTCGCAGGCATGCCGTAGAAGGGACCATCGTGAGTGCCTCGGTAGGTGAATCGCCCGACAACGCGATCTCCGGCCACCACCAGGTCGTCCATTGTCGCTTCGATGTCCGGGAACGCCGCGAAGAAGCTCGACCAGAAGGCGCGGTTGGCTTCGCGTCCGTCTCCCACGAACGGGTTGTGGTTGATGTAGTCGACCGCTACAAAGCCATCGACCGAATCGGGATCGTGGTCGTTCAACCCCTTCAGGTAACGCGCAGCGAGCGTGCGTCCATCGGTCTGGCTGTCAGTCATGATGATTCTCCTTCTGGATTCTTGGAAATCAGGTCCCTCACCTGGTGCCCGAGCGCGATGAGCTGCGGAATGAGCCGGGCGGCGACAGCACCACTTGCCCCCGCGGCTGAACTTCGCATCGTGTCTCCTTCTCGGATATTCGGATATGCAAGAAGTTACGAGGCGGGGATGCGGCGGGCGTCACCTGAAAGTGGACATGACGAGTGGAGTCTTCGGTGGCAGGTTGCGGCACGAAAGTGCCGACGGCGCGCAGAGGATCCGCGTTAAGGGATCAGGCCCGGCTGGCGCGCCCCGGTCGACAGCCTCGCCGCGGCGTGCGTCTCTGGCCGCGGCTAGGGAATCAGCCCTAGTTCCCGCGCCCGGGCGACGGCCTCGGTGCGGTTGGCCACGCCGAGCTTGTCCAGCAGGTGGCTGACATGCTTCTTGACGGTATCGAGGGTGACGACGAGCTGATCTGCGATGGCCTGGTTCGACTTTCCTGCCGCCAGCATCCCCAGTACCTCCACTTCGCGGCTGGTCAGCTGTACGACCAGGCCCGGCACCGCCGCGGGTGCGGTACCGGACCGGGAGCCCGGTCCAGTGTGCCCGACGTCAAATGCGCGCTGGAGCCGGGCCAGGCAGCCGAGCGGGACCCCGGCGGCGGCCTGCCCGGCCCGCTGGGACGCGATCAGCCGGCCCAGCAGCGCGGCCATCGGCGGGCCCTCGTCGGCGAAGACCCGGACATACCCCTGCGGGCAGGCCAGCGTGATCACCTCGGCGAGAGCATTCACCGCGTCGGTGTCCTGGCCGCAGGCGGCCAGCGCCAGCGCCCGCAGCGCACCAGCCTCGATCACGCTGCCAACCCGGCCCTGGGCGACCGCCGCGGCGTGCAGCCGGTCCAGCAGCGCGAGCGCCTCGGCAGGCAGCTGCTGGGCCAGCAGCACCCGGGCCAGCACTAGGTATCCCGGCTCGCGCGGGTAGGACGGCTCATCGTCGGCGTGCAGGCCGGTCTCATGCGTCCACCGCGCGGCCGCGGCCACCTCGCCCTGGGCTAGCAGCAGCCGTGCCCGCTGCGCCGGAAACGGGTTGAGCAGGCCAGCCGGGGCTGGCGAGGGCCGCCCGGCTTCGCTGATCGCCTCCAGTGCTCCCGCAGGATCGCCTGCGGCCTGCCGTATCCACGCGAGTGTCACCAAGCCTGCGGTCGGCGATGTCCCCGCGAGGAACTGGCGTTCTAGCGCAATGCCCTCAGTCACATACCGGAGAGCATTGTCGAGCTCGTTCCGCTGGTAGGTCACTTCGGCTAGGCCTACATACACCAGGCCGACGGTCGGGACTGGCGGGCGGCCGGGTACTGCAGTGGCTCTTAGTGCCTGCTCGTAGGTCTGGATGGCCATGTCCAGGCGGCCCAGAGCCCGCTGGACCTGGGCGAGCTGGTAGCGGTGCCATCCGGTGAAAGTGGGCTGGCCGGCCGCCTGCCCCCGGTCAATGCTGGACGCGAAGGCGCGCTCAGCTTCCACGAGCCGGCCACGAAGCCACTCGGCCATGCCCAGGTATCCCCGGGCGGTAGAGTTCAGCAGCCACTCACCTTCCTTGCTCTCGGCCAGGGCTCGCGAGGCGAACGCCGCCGTCTCCTCGGCGTCACCGCGAAGCTGGGCGAGGAAGCCACGACGGATCGCGATCAGTGCCGGGACATTCACGAGCATGCTGCCGGCCCGGCCGACGGTAGGCTCGAATGGCTCCTCGGCCGCGGCGCCCGCGTACGCCTGCTCGGCCGCGTCGAGCAACGGCTCCACCGTCTCCATGCGGCCGTCGTAGGCCGCCAGCAAAGCCTGCGCCAACAGCAACCGGGGACGGGTCCGGACCAGGTCACCTGGCAGCGCCGAAAGCCACCGCTGAACCGTAACCCCCTCGCCGCGCAGGTAGAACAGTTCGTCGAAGTACTGCTCGATCAGCCGCGCGGCCCAGGTCACCTCCCCGGCGGCCACCGCGTGCCGGATCGCGTCATCAGCCATTTCGTGGTCGTCATACCAGGCCGCCGCGTTCCGGTGCAGCCCGGGAACCTTGCCGGGCTGTTCGGCCTGCAGGCGGGCTCGCAGCAGGTCGGCGAACAGGTGGTGGTAGCGCCACCAGCCGCGCACCTCATCCAGCGCCACCACGAACAGTCCCGCCCGTTCGATCTGCTCCAGCAGCGCCTGGCCGCCAGGCCGGCCGGTGACCGTGTCGCACAGCTCTCCCGACAGCCCTTCTAGCACCGAGGTCTCCAGCAGGAACTCACGCACCTGGCCAGGCTGCCGTTCCAGCACCTCCTCGGCCAGGTAGTCCAGCACGTAGCGGTGGCTGCCGGTGAACGCCGCGACGAAGCCGTCAACGTCGTTGTGTCCGCGCAGCGACAGGCCAGCCAGCTGCAGCCCGGCTGCCCAGCCCTCGGTCCGCGCGGCCAGCGCCGCGGCGACCGCCGCGGGCAACCGCGCCTCGGGCCGCGCTCCGCCGGGGGCCGCTGAGACCTGCTGCAGCAACGCCGCCGCCTCGCCGAGCGTGAACCGCAGATCCGCAGCGCGCAGCTCGGTCAGCTGCCCGCCAGCCCGCAGCCGCGCCAAGGCCAACGGCGGGTCGCTGCGGCTGGCCAGCGCCAGGTGCAGTCCCGGCGGCCGGTGCGCAAGCAGGAACCCCAGCGACTCGTGCACCGGCTGCGAGCTGATCACGTGATAGTCATCCAGGACCAGCAGCAGCGCCCCGTCTGCATCAGGCTGGCCGGCTACCTCGTTGACCAGGGCCGTCACCAGCGGCTCGAACGACGGTGGCGGCGGCGGCCCGAGCAGCGGGCCCATCCGCTCGCTGATCCCCGGGCGCACCCGGTCCAGCGCGGCCACTGCATGCCGCCAGAACCGGGCCGGATCGTTGTCGCCAGCATCCAGTGACAGCCACGCGACCGGCCGCTGGCGGCCCCGGGCCCACTCGGCCAGAAGGACAGTCTTGCCGTACCCGGCCGGCGCGCAGGCCAGGACAAACCCTCGTCCCTGGCCCTCGTCGAGCAGCTGCGCCAGCCGCGGGCGCGACACCAGATCCGGCCGCAACCTGGGCACGTGCAGCTTGGTGGCCAGCAGGACACCGCGCTCCGACGTTGCGGCCTCGGCGGCCGACTCACCCATCAGTAACCTGCACGACCGGCGCCTCCAGCGATCTTGCGTCGCTGCCGCAACCCATCGTAATCGTGAGCCTCCCGCCCTGAAGTCCGGGAACTGATCCCGGGCGGCACCATCGTGCCGGCGCCGTCACGGAAAGATTCCACCCAGCATGGGCGCTTTCGGGTGACGCCGATCCCGTCTCAGGTTCGTAGCGTGCAGCTCTATGAAGCTGAGACGAAGGACGGTACATGGGCTTGAACTTGCGCTACGAGATCCGGGTCAAGGGCGTCCTCGACGGGCGGTGGGCCGCCTGGTTCGAGGATCTCCACGTCAGCAGGGACGGGGAGGAAACCGTCATCTGCGGCCCGGTTGCCGATCAGGCTGCCCTGCACGGGTTGCTGACCAAGGTACGCGACCTCGGGCTGTTCCTGATCTCGGTACGCCACCTCGATCCAGATTGACTATCGCGCGCCGCCCCGGCGCCGCCCGCCGTCGGCCAAGGCAATGTGATCGCCGCCCGACGATCTACAAGGACCGCCACAGAAGCTCAACGCAGCACAGGGCGGCCTCACCATCATCCGCCCGAACCAGTCATCGGAGGCATCAATGAGCACCTTTACCCCGAACGAACTCCCTACCCCGTCACACCACCTGCAATTGACGCTGCCGGGGGTTGAGTTGGTCCCCGCGCCCGCGGCGGCCGAGGGGTGTGATGCGCTGGTGACGGCTGGCGTGAGGCCAACCGGAGTGTGGCTGTGACCGGACACGCGGTGGTGATCGCCGGAGGAGGCCCGACCGGGCTGATGCTGGCGGGCGAGCTGGCGCTGGCAGGGGCCGACGTCGCTATTGTCGAGCGGCGCGCCAGCCAGGACCTCCCTGGCTCGCGTGCGGGTGGTCTGCACTCACGCACCATCGAGGTTCTCGATCAGCGTGGAATCGCTGACCGGTTCCTGGCACAGGGACAGATAGCCCAGGTTCAATCCTTCGCCAGGATTCCGCTGGACATCAGCGACTTTCCCACCCGCCATCCCTACGGGCTCGGGCTGTGGCAGAGCCACGTCGAGCGCATCCTGGGCGGCTGGGTCGAGGAACTGGCGGTGCCGATCTACCGCGGATGTGACGTGACGGGCTTCGCGCAGGACGGCACCGGCGTCGATGTCGAATTGTCCGACGGCCGGTCGCTGCGGGCGGGATATCTGGTCGGGTGCGACGGAGGACGCAGCCTGATCCGTAAGGTCGCCGGTATCGGGTTCCCGGGATGGGACCCGACGAGCAGCTCCCTGGTGGCCGAGGTCGAGATGGACGGGGAGCCAGAGTGGGGCCTCCGCCGCGATGACAAGGGCATCCATTCCCTGGACAGGCTGGAGGACGGGGAACAGGTACGGGTCGTGGTGAGAGAACGGCACATCGGGCATACCGGCGAGGCCACCCTGCGTGATCTTAGCGAGGCACTCATCGCCGTATGGGGGACGGACTACGGAGTTCACAGTCCCGTCTGGATTTCCAGGTTCACCGATATGACCCGGCAGGCGGCATCCTACCGGGACAGACGGGTGCTGCTGGCCGGCGACGCGGCGCACATGCATTCCCCGGTGGGCGGGCAGGGTCTCAATACCGGTGTGCAGGATGCGGTGAATCTGGGCTGGAAGCTGGCCCAGGTGGTCAGGGGGATATCACCAGAGAACCTGCTGGATACCTACCACGCCGAGCGGCACCCGGTCGCTGCCCGCGTGCTCCAAACCACCATGGCGCAAACTGCGCTTACCCGCAGCGACGCGCGAGTGGACGCCCTGCGCGGCACCATGTCGGAGCTGCTGAGCATGGAGGGCCCGCGCAAGCGGCTCGCCGGGATGATGTCCGGGCTGGATATTCATTACGACCTCGGTGCGGGACACCCGCTCCTCGGACGCCGCATGCCCGATCTCGATCTGGCGACCGCCAGCGGCCCGCTGCGGGTCTTCACCCTGCTGCACGATGCCCGGCCGGTGCTGCTCAACTTCGGTGAGCCCAGCGGCCTCGATATCACTCCGCGGATAGAGCGAATCCAGTTTGTCGACGCGAAATGCGCTGGCGTGTGGGAGCTTCCAGCACTCGGCCAGGTCACTGCTCCCACAGCCGTGCTCATCCGGCCCGACGGATACGTCGCCTGGGTGGGAGACATCACCCACTCCGGGCTGCCCGACGCGCTCACCACATGGTTCGGACCGTCTGCTGCGGCGACGAGGTGCGGCCAAAAACCGATTCGTCCCGCCACCCAGTTCTTGGACACTGGGCTGACCGCCTGAGGGACTTTGGCCGCGGGTAAAGCCGCGGGTAACGAGCCTCGCTGATTCCCCCGAGCCGCTGTGCCGCGCCTGTTCGGCTGGCGTAATAATCGGCGCCAGCAAGGCGTACCGGCCGGAAGGGGCAGGCATGATGAGTATCGCGGCCGGTGATGGGGCCGGATTCCGGCCGGTGGCCGAGAACCAGGGGCGGCGGCGTGCTGCGGGAATCTACGGGGCGATCATCACCGCGGCGATCCTGGACACGGCTGGGGGGCATGTGTCCACGGCGGCGCTGGTGGTCTCGGTGGTGGTCACGTTGCTGGTGTACTGGGTCGCCGAGGAGTACGCCGAGGTGCTGGGCGAGCAGGCCGGAGGCGGTCGGCTACCGGGCCGGGCTTCGATCCAGGGTGCGCTGGCCTCGACCTGGCCGATGGTCACCGCCTCCTACCTGCCGTTGCTGGCGGTGGTGCTGGCTGCCGTGGCCGGGGCTTCGAAGCTGACGGCCGCCAATGTCGGGCTGGTGGTGGCGGTCGTGCTGCTGACCGTCCATGGCTGGCTGGCGGGCCGGGCCGCTCAGCTGCGGGGCTGGAAGCTCCTGATCGCCGCCTCGGTGGCGGCGGTGCTGGGCCTAGTAATGATCTTGCTCAAGGACCTGGTCCTGCTTCACCTGCACTAACACCTGAAGCTGACGCTGACCGACGGGGTGTACGCCATCATCAGCACGCTGCTGCATCGATCCCTGCTGGGTTGAAGACGCCCTCAGGATTGGCTGACGCCAGATTCCTGAGGGCGCCCGCAGCGCGTCTCCAGGCTTGCTAGAGAGCAACCCCTGGAGGCGTCTGACGATTAGCGAACATCGCGAGCACCTCCTTCCTGATACAGAGGACATTTCTCGCCGCGCGGCGCGCTTACTTTAAGACGGCGCGCCGACGGGCAGCAAGGCATTTACCCGCGTCGAGAGCGCCACGCGCTCGCCGGCCAGTCAGGCGGCGCCGCGGTATCGGTGTAGGTGGCTGGGGCACGTGGCCGCAACGGCGTGACGACCCGATCAGTCATGACAACCTCCAAACGGGGAGTGAAAGAGCAACTGGCTCCCCAGCCGTGGGCCAGGATGTCGTGCTGCTGGTCGTCGGTGAACCGCAGCCTGGTCGGTATCCTGCCAGGGTGAGCGACCACGGATTCTGGGCGGTGCAGAGCCTGGTCACAGAGCCGGGGCCCGCCGCGGCCGCGATCGACCAGCTACCGCCCGGCCTCGGCGCGCTCCGCGCGGCGAGCCAGCAGCTGGTGTTCCACCACTGGGCCGATGGCGATTGGGCGGCGAATGGCATCGCGCCGGAGCGGATCAGCGAGGTTGACACCCGGTACGCGGCAGCGATGTTCGCCCGGCTCGGTGAACTTGCGGATCTCCCGCTGTCCGCTGCCCGCCAGCCCAGGCACCGGCTGGTCGGTTGCTGCCGCGATTTCACCGTGCTATTCGTCGCCATGGCCCGGCACAAGGGGATCCCGGCCCGGGCCCGGGTTGGCTTCGCCGGGTACTTCTTTGACGGCTGGCTGCTCGACCACGAGATCGCCGAGGTCTGGGACGCATCGGCCGGGCGCTGGCGGCTGGTCGAGCCAGAGATCGACGACGGTCACACCGATCCGGCCGACGGGACCAGCTTTGACGCACTTGACGTGCCCGCCGACCGTTTCCTGACCGCCCCGCACGCCTGGCAGCTAGCCCGCTCCGGTGCGGTTGACCCGGAACGGTTCGTTACCGACCCCGGCCTGGAGATCCCCGCCACCCGGGGCTGGCCCCAGCTCCGGCACAACCTGGTCCACGACCTCGCCGCATTGAACAAGACCGAGATGCTGCTGTGGGAGGACTGGGGCGTGCCGGACTCGCGGACGCCACCGGGGCCCGGCGAACTGCCGGTCCTGGACGAGCTGGCCGCCTTCACCGGGCAGCCCGGCCCGCCGCTGGCCGGCCTCCGGTCGGCCTACCGTCGCCCAGAGTTCGTGGTGCCGGACACCGTGACCAGCTACAGCCCCGTCCGGAACTACGTCCCGGCAGCAGTCGACGTCAGCGCGGTGGCCCGCGCAGCCCGCTGACACGCGCTTTGGCGGAACCTGCCTCGTCGCTGTCACAGGGCCGAGCGAGACAAGCAGGCGCGGGGTGAGCGGCGGCATGACGGTGTTCGCCGCGCAGCCAGGTTGCGGCGATCACTGGCCCGATCAGCCGACGGGCTGCTCGCAGCTGCGACCGAACTCACTCCGCGCAGCGTCAGGGCCAAGCCATCGATAGTGCCCGCGGGTTCACCCGCACCGACCTCCAGGCCGCACGTGCTCTCACCTTCTAATGCCGCCAGGGCCCCGATAATGCCACCAGGGCCCCGAGCAGTGGTGACCGGGATCAGATCCGATCCGGGGCGCGAAATCCGGGTTATCAAACGTTCTATGGATCTTCGCTGAGCCGAAGACATTCCATCGCCGCGAACCGCTAGTCCCCCCTCTTGTCCCCGCCCCGGTACGGTCCAGCAAGATCGCATTAGGCCTCTGACCTGGAGCCCCCTTACGGAATCGAACCGTAGACCTTCTCCTTACCATGTATCGGTCCGCGGCTCCGCAGCTGCAGGTAGGACAACTGACCTGCCAAACGCGAGCGGAAGCAAGCCCACACAGGCGCTGGACGAGCTCCCGCGGGCGCTGTTTGGCACTAGACATGCCACTCACTTCGATCTTGACCGGGCTGCAGCGGGCGTCACGGCCGACGCAGCGGGGCCACCCATTCGCTCTAATTGCAGTTTGGCGCTTTCGGCGCCATAATGGCGCCATGACGAGTATCCAGATCAAGGACGTGCCCGAGCGGACCCATGCGATCCTCCGCCAGCGCGCGGCTGCCGCTCATCAGTCCCTCCAGGAGTACCTGCGGGCGCGGCTGATCGAAGAAGCGGACCAGCCGACACTGGAGGAGATCCTTGACCGCGCGGGCGGCCGATCCGGCGGATCCGTCCCGCTCGAAGACGCCGTAGCCACGATCCGGGACGACCGTGATCGTCGCTGACGCGAGCGTCTTGGTCGTCGCCCTGGCCGATGACGGCTCCGACGGCGACCAGGCCCGGGCCCGGCTGTACGGCGAGCGGCTGATAGTACCCGAGCTCGCCGACCTAGAGATCACATCGGTGCTGCGGCGGCAGATGAAGTTCGGCATCCTCAATGCCAGGCGTGCCCGCTTCGCCTTGGACGACCTGGCCGCACTGCCAGCCCGCCGCGCACCGCACCGTCCGCTGCTCTCCCGCTGCTGGGAACTGCGAGACAACCTCACCATCTACGACGCTGCCTATGTAGCACTCGCCGAAGCCGCCAACACCACCCTGCTCACCGCCGACCAGAAACTCGCAAAGGCCCCTGGGCCTCAATGCCCCATCGAATTGTTTCGGCCTGCACCCTGATGGATACGCAGTGCACCTGGATAGCGGCCTCGCCATGCCCGGGGAAGCTAGCGGCTGAGGACCTGCAGCAAAGCGTCGAGAGTGAGTTCCTCCTCGACGCGGATGCCGCGGTACCGCATCGCGGCGGCGAGTTCCGGATCCCACGGCGTCGCCACCGGCTCGCCGAGGAGCGGCGCAAGCGGGCGCGCCTCCGATGCCGCGGCTTCATAGGCCAGGTGGTCATAGCGCCACGGCTGCCAGCTCATCCAGTGGCGCACCGTGCGGGCTATCCGGGCACCGCCCCAGTCGAAGCCGCCGTGGTAACCGAACTCCGCACCACCGGCCGCGAGCAGTTCCAGCAGCCGCCACCCGGCGGCAGACGGCTGGCCGCCGACGCACACCAGCGCCTGACACCGGTCGCCCAGTTCATCGGCGGCGGCCGCGACCACCACCGGGTTCTCACATATCCGCACCCGGCCTGCGGGCAGCGACCCCGGGCATAGCGGCTCCGGATGGCAACGGAGCTGGCGCAGCGTGACCACGGCCGGCTGTCCTGCTTCCCGGCATGCCGCCAGCATCCTGCTGAGCGCCGTACGCGGATCGCCGCGGAGGCCGGGGCAGAGCACCAGCGACGAGAGCTCATCGAGGTGGACTCCGACGGCAGCCCATGCGGCCCGACGGGAGCCCGCACCATCTCGCCCACGCTACTTCCACACCGCCCACTCGATCTTGCAGGCCACCGTGGAGGAAGACCTGCCAGGCCTCGAACATGCCGTCCAGGCCCCGAGCCAATTCCCCCCTGACGAAGACCAATCGGGGAACATCGCTGGTACATGAGCCGCTGCCCCAGACAGGGCGGTATCCGGGTGCCGAAACCGGCCCTTACTGTTCAGCCAGGACCTTCCCGATCGCCGAGAAGCTGATGCGTTCTTGCTCCAAGCGGATGAATGGGGCATAGAAACCCGAGACGAGGTCGGTGTAGAGAGTACCGCCTGGGGGATCCTTACTGCTGGACAGCGCCGCGCGGCTGCGTTCTGATAAGACAAGGGAGGACTAGGCCGAGCAAGATCCGGCTGACCAGATTCTCCGCGACGGGGGGGAATTGACGTGAACCGGCATGGTGGGCGTCAGCGCAACTGGGACTCGCGCCAACCGCCGCTCCGCGCCCCCAGACGGAGCAAGGCGTACGACAACTTCGGCAGCGGGAGCTGGCAGCCCAGA
>Ga0335078_10013721_pt1 | contig 12004 bp, 13 predicted proteins | sample Lox_Sample_32_FD_206711 | JGI IMG/M metagenome (GOLD analysis project Ga0335078, IMG submission 206711) | Soil microbial communities from Loxahatchee National Wildlife Refuge, Florida, United States - Lox_Sample_3.2 | ecosystem: Environmental > Terrestrial > Soil > Wetlands | place: USA... | reverse complement strand
GCACGATTCAAAATTCCGGTCCAGAAACTCGCGGTGCGCTCCCAAAACGATCACCGTTTCCGGCGCGGGGTTGCCGTAGCCCTGTGACCAGTTCGAGTTCATCCCGCTGATGGCCGTCGGCAGGCCAAACGCGAGGCCATAGAGGTTCACCGCGCCGGCACCCTACCATCGATCTTCCTTCCACCCCGTCCGGCGTTTTCCCAATGTGCATAATCTCCTCCGTCGCAGTTCAAATGCACACGGATTGCAACCCTCCAGCCAGGGGTGATGGGGCGTGGGGCGCCTTTTAACGCTATGAGGTTGAAGCGCTTACCATTTCGAATCGACACCTTCTCCAGCGGTACGCGTGTGCGCCGAACCACACTCGTGGGCCCCCGCCAACAAGTTGGCTCCTCATCGCGAGTGACCAACTGCCATTCAAAGCTTGGAACTTTTCGCGAGGTCTATCCGTACACATCACCAAGGAGCTGTCCATGAAACCTTCACTTCGCCAGTTCATCCTTGCTGCTGCTGCCTCTTTAGCGGTAAACACTTTTGCGCCTGTACCAGGCCTGGCGCAGACTCAGACCGCGTCATCCAAATCGGATCAATGGATCCACGTGCGTGTGGAAAGCAAGGACGACGGGGGCGAGACGGTTCGCGTCAATGTGCCCGTGGATATGGCGGTGAAGGTCCTGCCCGCCATCAAGCATCAACCGCTGCACGACGGCAAAGTACGCATCGACAACGGTCACATGGACGACGTCGACCTGCACACCATACTGGACGCGGTTCGCTCCGCAAAGGACGGCGAATTTGTGACCGTTCAGAGCCATGAGAACGATGTGCGCGTCGCCAAGAGCGGCGGGTACCTGCTGATTCACGTCACGGAGAAGAATCACGCGGACAAGGAAGCCAAGGAATCGGAAAACGCCGAAAAGCACTCCAAGCACGCCAACTCCAGGGAATCCAAGGTCGAAGTAAAAGTGCCCATGAAGGTGGTGGATGCGCTCTTGTCTGCCGGCAAAGATGAGCTGGACATCGTGGCCGCGCTGCGCGCACTGTCCTCCTACGGCGATACGGAACTGGTCACCGTAAAGGACGACGACAACACAGTGCGCATCTGGGTCGACTCCAAGAACGTTTCGGACTAAGACGCCTGGTCACGGAGAGCAGCGCCATGATTCTTCTTGCGAAAGTCGGAATTGGTCTGGGAGCCACCCTGGCACTTACGGCAGGCTGGGTTCTTCATGAAGGCGTGATCCGCATCGACGTGGACGAAGCGAAGCCCGATGGTGCGCATGTGCACTTCTGGGTGCCGGCAACAACGGTATCGGCAGGAATGCATCTCGCGCCGCGGCATTCCCTGCAGCAGGCCGCCGCGCAGGCCCGTCCGTTCTTGCCGGTGCTCCGAGAGGTCGCCAAGGAACTGAAAAAGTATCCCGATGCCGAACTCGTGGACGTGCGGGACAAATCCAATCATGTCCGCGTGGCCGTTCGTGACGGGCGTCTATACGTCGATGCGGTGACCGAGGATGGAGAAAATGTGCACGTCAGTTTCCCGGCAGAAACGCTAAGCGACGTGGCGGACGGGCTCGAAGAAGCTTCGCCGGGAATCTAGCTCGCAAGAAAATAGGTACGTTGGTGCGCAATGTAGCCCGAAGTGTGCGTTAGCGCAGGCCGTTTGGAGTTGAGATCCTTCGCTTCGCTCAGGATGACGGCCGGGCTTGGCACGACCGTCAAGTCATCACCGCCCCAATTGAAAGTACACCTCATCCTGAATCGCTTCTTTCTTCCATCCGGCGCGCAATAGGATGCCCCGGCCGTTTTCCACCATGCTCGGATGGCCGCAAAGATAGGCGGTGCTGTCATCCGGATTGAGCCCCCAAACGCTTGCGTATTTGCGGATCAAATCATCGACGCGGCCCTTTTCGCCATGCCAATCCGGGTCTTCCCAGGTTCGGCTCACGCTAGGCACGTATTTCAGCCAGGGAACTTCCGCGGCGATGCGCTCCAGTTCGTCGCGGTAACCAAATTCCCACGAACGGCTGGCGCCCTGCACGCAATACAACTTGTGCTCCCCGGGCATGGTCTCCGCGCCCTTTTTCCAGTCCGCGTAAATCGTGCGGACATAACTGACGTACGGCGCCACGCCGGTGACCGTCGACAGCAAAAAGTGGTGTTTGCGGCCGCTACGTAGATCCAGCGTGAACCGGCCCTTGGCAAAACGGCGCAGCAGCAGGGGAGTGCCCTTATCCATGGCGTAAAGCAGCGGAGTCAATTCCCCTTCCGGCACGCGCTCCACGAAAAACTCCAGCACGTTCTCGTAGGGCGAGGAACACATCGAATACGGCCGCTCGATGCGCTTTCCGTCCAGCTCCACGCCTAACGTCGCGTACTGTCCAGCGAGATAGGAAAACGGACCGCTCGTGTCCACGTGTAGCACGAAGAGATCATGAGCCACTTCCCGCCGGTCCACGATTCTGGCTTGCAGGTATTTGTCGACACTCATGCGCGAATTTTTCCTTTGCTCTTCGATGCCCTGCCCCTGAAAACGGTACGGGCGGGAGGCTTCCGCGTTCCCGCCCGTGAATCACTCTGACAATGCCTGGAGGCTGGCCAGCCCCGCTAGGGCTTGGGTTGCTGCTGCCTTTGCTGTTGCATCTGTTGCATCATCTGCTGCATATCGAATTGTTTCACCGGTCCGGTTATGCGGTCCGGAACGCTGTCGAGAATTTTCACCAGCACCATGCTGCTGTTCTGGCCGACCTCCTTGATCATTCCGAAGGGCGTGACCTTGTCGCTGGTCCAGGCTTCGCTACCGTTCTTATCGTTTTTCCAATGCTCGCAGCTGAACGTTCCGGCAGGAACGCTAATCGATTCCGTACCGACGGAATGCCAATCGTTCATGTTTTCATCGATCTTCTGGCGGCTCCTGGCGGTCATATTCATGGGCATTTCCATGGCGCCCTGCCCTGGCGGCTGGATAATCATTCTGCGAAACTGGAAATCGTCGATGGTGATAAGCGACTTTCCCACAACAGTCTGCCCTTTGTCGTCCGCACTGACAAATTGCATCCAGTAGCCGTCTTTGCCGTCAACGCTTTCTTTACCCACGATCCCAATTTCCATGGAGTGAGGTTTGGCGTCGCCGCCGGTCTTGCTGGCTGTTTCGTATTGCGCGCCCTTCCCGATGACAGGGTGAAACACTTTGGTGATCGACGGCTTCTTGAAGATATCCATGCCCAGTTGCGGGCGTGCGGAGCTTGAGAATGCCAATACGCAGACCCCCACGACAATCATTCGCTTCATAAGTTTCTCCTTGGATCGCGGACCTCAGGCACGGGGTCAGCAAAGCTGGCCACTTTTTTATCAGTTTCAGCGCGCCGGCGCAATGACGAACGGCAGGCTGTGGCGCGGGAGTCTCGTTGACGAAAGCGGTGTTGACTGGAAACTATCCGTCAACTGGGAAACTCTGAAATCTACTCGTAGGCGAGAGCGTCGACGGGATCGTAGGTGGAAGCGCGCAGCGCCGGCACAATCGCGCCCAGCGCCGCGCCGACCAGTGCCAGGCCGATCGAACCCACCACCCAACCGGGTGTCAACAAGATCGACAGCGACGGATTGGTTTGCCTCAGAATCGCTTCCGTCAGATAGGTAATACCGATTCCGACCAGACTGCCAACCAGCGTCAAAACAGCCGTCTCTCCCAGCAACAAACCCACAACGTCCAGACGGGTGAAGCCCAGCGCCTTCAAAATGCCGATTTCCCGCGTGCGTTCCATAACCATGGTGTGCATATTCATAAGCACCACCAGAAAACTGATTATTATCCCAAGAGCAACCATGGTGCGAATGAACGGCTTCAGCTCCGGGAGGTTCGAGGAACTCATCAGCGAAACGTATTCGGATACCGAGCGCACACGATTCTGCGGATTCAGGTTCAGAATTTCCGCGCGAGCCGCTTCGGTGTTGCCCTTGCTCCGCACGTAGAACATGGACACGCGATTCTCCGCGCCCACGATGTCCTGCGCCGTCTTCAGGGGAATAAAGAAGCGAGCGCCTTTGCCGTGCGCCACGATCCCGCAGATGCGGAACTGATGGTTCACCAGCGTGACCGTGTCGCCCACTTTGATGTGTCGCGTCTGCGCCACGATGTCGTCGCCGATGGCTTCATCGGGGCCCTCAAAAGGACGCCCGTCGCGAAAAATGAAACCGCGGCTCAGCGCGTTGAAGCGCTGGTAGTCGATACCATAGATGATGATCATGGTCTTCGGATCGCTGACCGCCAGCGTCGGGGCTACCTCGTCCACATCGGGCAGCTTCTCAATTTCATAGGCGAGGGATTGCTGCATCACCGCACTTGAAAACGCGAAGAAGATCGAAGCGTTGGGCGGCTGCACCAGGATGTCCGCTCCGACGCCTTCCTGGCGCTTGCCCCACTCCGCCAGCACACCCGAGGTCATGCCCACAATCATTAGAATCAAGACGACTTGAATAGCTATGGCCAAAATGCTCAGCGCGCAACGCAACGGCCGGGCGGCCAGATTGCCCCAGAACATCTGCATGATAGAAAACGGTCCACTGCTGCTTTCGGGCATAGAAATATGCTCTCGTTTTCACTCTAACATCGCGGAAATCGACGGGTCAAAGAACCGATTGGAAAATGTTGCGGGAGTTTTTAGCACGAACCGCGCCCAAGTGCGAGCGAAAATATTTCTGCAATGTTACGTTTTCAACATAAAAGTGGAAAACCTTGTGGAAAGATCGCCTGATGCGATCGCTAACTCCGCAAATTTCAACGCGATGATGCGGTTTGCACTATTTTCGTGCAATTGCGTTTACGGCGGCGTGCGAGAAACAAATTCTGTGACTTTTAAACACAGGGATCTTCTCAGTGCTCACACTTCCGGAGGTCAGAAACACTCCTCAGTACCATTTCGGCGGTCTTTCCAAATGTATTTTAATCACTTGCCTCGGATCGGTGATGTCAAACCACTGTCCATACGTCTTCCAGCCTTCCGCGACAATCTGGATTTGCACTCTGCCCAGCGGCGCGTCGGGCACGTGCGCCGTTCCGTTCTGATTCGTCTTCACTTGCACTTCAAACTTTTTGTCTTTGATCAGATGCTGCTCGATGGTTTTCACGTAGACGCTGGCATTTTCCACCGGTTTGTTCGAATCTCCAGCGGTTACTTCGATGGTGAGCCGATTGCTCGGAGAAGGCGCCTGGTCTTTCTTGTTCGCCGGAGCTTGCTGCTGCGGTGCCTGCCCTTGCTGATTTTGCTGGTCCTGCTGCTGGGCCGAAAGAACCGCCGGACCCGCCAAAACAAAAATCAGCGCCACTGCATTGGTTAGAAAGCGCATGTTCCCCATCCTCATGCCATCATCGTCTCTAGAACACGAGGACACGTCAAGAGCAGTGAACATTTGACTCGTTGCGCCGCCTCTTGTAACTTTTGGGTACGCCTGAAATTCGCGAGCCACACGCCGCGCCGTCGCTGGCTCTGCTGGCCGCTCCGTTACGCAATCTTAGCCTTCATTCTTTCAGGCCCGTGCGTTCAAGGAGACACGCGAATGGGATTTGCTACCAATGCGATACATGTGGGGCAGGAACCGGATCCCACGACGGGCGCGGTGGTCGCGCCCATCTACCAGACATCGACCTATGTTTACGAAGAACTGGGCAAAACCAAAGGCGGTTACGACTACGCGCGCACCAATCATCCCAACCGCAAAGCCTTGGAACGCACGCTGGCCAAATTGGAGGGCGGACATGCCGCGTACGTATTCACTTCCGGCATGGCAGCGATCGACGCAGTTTTCCGCCTGCTGCGTCCCGGTGACCACGTCGTGCTGTCCGAAGCGGTCTACGGCGGCGTGTACCGGCTGACCACGCAACTGCTGGTGCACTTCGGATTGGAATTTTCTTTCGTCGACACCAGCGATCCCGCCAACGTCCTCGGAGCGTTTCGGCCCACCACAAAAATGGTCTATGTCGAGACGCCGACCAACCCGACCATGCGCATCACGGACATTTCGGTAATGGCCAAGCTGGCCAACGAACGTCATGCCTTGCTGGTGGTCGACAACACCTTCCTTTCGCCATATCTGCAGCGCCCCATCGAGCTTGGTGCGCACATCGTCGTTCATTCGCTCACGAAGTATCTAAACGGCCACAGTGATGCCACCGGCGGCGCGGCGATCCTCACGCGCCCGGAAGACGCCGAGAAGATCTATTTCATCCAGCGCTCTGCCGGCGCGGGCCTTGCGCCCATGGACTGCTTCCTCACGTCCCGCGGATTGAAAACGCTGGCCGTGCGGATGTTGCAGCACAACGCCAATGGCTTGGCCGTCGCTCGCCATCTCGACGCGCATCCCAAGGTGCGCAAGGTCCACTATCCGGGTCTGGCTGCTCATCCGCAGCACGAACTCGCACGCCGGCAGCAAAAAGGCCCCGGAGCGATGCTCTCCTTCGATCTGGGCACCGAAGAAGCCGCGCGGCGCTTTTTGAATCAGGTCAAAGTATGTTCGCTGGCGGAAAGTTTGGGCGGAGTGGAATCGCTGATTTCCCTGCCGGCACAAATGACGCACTCTTCCATGCCCAAGGAACTGCGCGAACGCATCGGCATTACCGATAGCCTCGTGCGCCTGTCCGTCGGCATCGAAGACGTCGACGACATCATCGCCGATATCGACCAGGCCCTCTTGTACGTCTGAACTTTCGGCACGAAAAACCGTTGCCAAGCCTGCCAACGCTAACACTGCGGTTTGTTTGCCGAGTCGTTGAGCCAATTCAAATATTCTTTGGAACCGGCAATGATCGGCAGCGCGATAAACTCCGGCGTATCGTAGGAGTGCAACTGAATTACTTCCTTCTCCAACGCCTCGAGCTGTGCCGCGCTCGTCTTGATCAGCAAAAGATACTCGCTGCCGTTTTCCAGCTGCCCTTCCCAGGTGTAGAAGGACTCCACGGCGTGGGTCACGATATTCACGCAGGCCGCCAGCCCCTGTTCCACCACTGCACGCGCGATCTTGCGCGCTTCTTCCAGCGTTGCGCACGTCACCAGCACTACGAGAAACTTGATCTCCTGCGCCATCAGGGTTTCTCCGACCTCGATTCTATACGAGCCTCCTTTTTCCACAATGCCACAAACTTCGTTGACGACTCACGCGCACCGGTGTAGTCTCCAATTCCCTCGCTCTTGGAAATGCAGCGAGGTGGCGTTTTAGCGTAACCTGAGACGCTACGTGTCCTCCAACATGGCCGCCCGAAGACACTGCTCCTTTTGTGGAGCTAAGCGCGCGCTCCAGCCACTGACGGCAGTCCGCACGAAAAACTTTTCCGCCCGCCTGGAAATTCAATCCCGCTTCCGCTTCAAAGGTTCGCAAAGGAGAAAGTTCATGCCCTCGATTACGACCCAGGATGGGACGCAAATCTATTTCAAGGATTGGGGCGTCGGCCAGCCCGTGATTTTTAGCCACGGATGGCCGCTTAGCTCCGACGCCTGGGAAGATCAAATGCTCTTCCTTTCCGAGCACGGCTTTCGATGCATCGCGCACGATCGCCGTGGCCATGGGCGCTCCAGCCAGCCCTGGAACGGCAACGAAATGAACACGTATTGCGACGATCTCGCGCAACTCGTTCACGCCCTGGACCTGCGAAATGCCATTCACGTGGGGCACTCCACCGGTGGCGGTGAAATGGTCCGTTACATCGGCCGACATGGCAACCATCGCGTGGCCAAGGCGGTTCTCATCGGCGCCGTGCCTCCTCTCATGCTGAAAACGGCATCGAACGTGGGCGGCCTGACCATCGAAGTATTCGATCAACTTCGCGCCAGGGTGCGTGCCGACCGCTCACAGTTCTTTCGGGAATTGGCACTAGTGTTTTACGGCGCCAATCGTATTGGCTCGAAGGTTTCTCAGGGCTTGCAGGATTCCTTTTGGCTCCAAAGCATGCAGGCCGGCCTGAAACCCGTGTACGAGTGCATTAAGGCTTTCTCCGAGACCGATTTTACGGCCGACCTTAAGAAAATCGAGGTACCCACGCTGATCCTCCACGGCGACGACGACCAGATCGTCCCCATTGGCAACTCTGCGATACTTTCGGCGCGGCTGGTCAAACGCGCCACCCTAAAGATCATCCAGGGGGCGCCACACGGCCTATGCTCTACCCATAAGGACCTCATAAACGCCGAGTTGCTGGCCTTCTGCCAACAGAGCCGGCAAGCCACAGCATAGCTGTGGTATCGGCGCATTTTTCGTGAATCCAAAACCCCGGCTCATCGCGTCATATAATGTATGGGGGGTTGCCTGTCCGCCAGGACAGCCTATTTAACCGCGCACACCGATTCCCAGCCCTTGTCGGATGCCCAACAGAACGCTATAAAGAGGAAACCGTGCATTCTCGTCAAAAATCGCTCCGCGCGCGCTGCCCGTCCCGTCGCGTCCTGGCGCTCCGCCTCGTTTCTGCAGCGTGCCTGTGCCTGAGTCTTGGCCTGGTCACTTTTGCGCAGGTTTCTCCTTCCCAGGACGATCCGGATTCCCAAAATGGCCAAATTGTGTCGCCAGCAAGGAAAGCCGCCGACAATCCACCGTATCCCGGCTCGTTGAGCGGTTCGGTGGTGGATCAGAACGGCAACGCGGTGATCGGCGCCAAGGTCAAGCTATCGCAACAGGATCAAGCTGATCGCCAGGCCGTTTCCGGGGAGGACGGACGTTTTTCGTTTGCTAATGTTCCCTCTGGCCCGTTCCAGCTCACTATCTCCTGTGAAGGCTTTGCAACGCATGCCTCTTCCGGAGTCCTCCGATTTGCGGAGAGTGAGGTCCTTCCGACGATTTCCCTGGCCATAGCGACAGCCGTAACCGAAGTTCGCGTGGGTATTCCCGCAATCGAACTGGCCCAGGAACAGATGCACGAAGAGGAACAGCAGCGCGCGCTTGGCTTCATTCCCAATTTTTACGTCACCTACAATCCGAATGCCGTCGCCCTTAGCACCAGACAAAAATTCAACCTGGCCTGGAAGACGACTATCGATCCGGTCTCCTTCGGGCTGAACGGAGTGACGGCCGGGATCGAGCAGGCCACCAATGAGTACGGCGGCTACGGACAGGGCGCTTCAGGCTACGCAAAGCGTTACGGCGCGGGCTACGCCGATTTTGTCATTGGCACCTACATCGGAAGTGCCATGCTACCTTCACTCCTGAAGCAGGACCCGCGCTACTTCTATAAAGGCACCGGCAGCAAGCGTTCGCGGGTGATGTACGCCGTCGCCAACGCGGTCATCTGCAAAGGCGACAATGGCCACTGGCAGCCCAATTATTCCGGCATCGCCGGAAGCATCGCCGCCGGCGGCGTCTCGAACCTCTACTATCCCTCCGCCGACCGCGGTGCCGGTCTGATCTTCGAGAACACCCTCATCGGCATCGGCACAAGTGCGGCCGCGAATATTCTGCAGGAATTTGTGATTCGCAAGTTCACCCCGAATCTGCCCAACCACGATCCCTCTACGCCCTGAACTGAACGCCCAACGGCTATTTATCGGTGTTGAAGCAGTCCGCTTCCACCTTCCACTCACCGTCCTTTTGCTTGGCCCACGCAACGACATATTTACCCGGAATGGTCATAGACGCGCCCTGTGCGTCGCTAAGTTTCAGCTCGAACGTTCCAATGTCATAGGCCATGTCTTCCGACTTGGAAACCACGATGCTCGTCGGAGCAAAATGCAGTGCGAAGCCCGGCTTGGCCATCAGACCCGTCCAAAGCTCTTGCACCTTGGCCCGCCCCGTGACCATCGGGGCGTTGAACGGTAAAGCAGACCCGGTCTCCGCATAGAAGCTCGCGAACTTCGCGGCATCCTTCGTCTCCGCTGCACGCGACCATTCTTTGTCTAAGTCCCGGATCGTTTCCTCGCCCGATTTTCCCGCGGAGCCACCGGCCGCTGGCACCAGAAAAAGTATTGAGACAGCAAAGGCCAATTTGTATTTGGTGATCATGAACAATCCTCCGTTGCCTAGGGGAATAGTACAGTTCGATTGGACTCGTCAAGTTGCTCTCCAACCCGGCGCCGGATCTAGCAGTTCTGCGAGCGTGCCGCTTCCTCCCGACGAATAGAAGGCAAATTCTTTTCGTAGCCGACCGTGGACGCTTCGACAACTCCTGTGCCGATTGTCATAGGCGGCGGCCCGCCGCCTGTTGCACAATTTCCTTCGGGACATTTTGGGACAGCAGCCACGTGGAAGAAAAACTCCGAAAATTCGGCCGGCAGTGGGGACGCCAATTGCTCATTCTGTTTGTGGGCGTCTTGATGGTCCACGACATCTTCGGCCCACACGGCTTTATGGTCATGCGCCGGAAGCAGCTGGAAATTCAGAAAGTCAGCGCGGAGATCGACAAGCTCAACAAGGAAAACGCGGCGCTGGAGCAGAATGTCAAGGATTTGAAGACCGACCCGCAGACCATCCGCAAAATCGCCCGCGAAGAGTTGGGACTCGCCAAGCCCGGCGAAATCATCATCAAGTTGCCGGCGCAGACCCCACAGGAACCGCCTGCCGCGAAACCTTAGCACTTCTCTTCTTTCGCCACGTACGCAGCACCGACAACGCCAGCATCGCCAAAAAGATAATCACCAGCCCCAGCGTGGCCCTGGCAATCGATTCGCCGCGCTTGGTCATGATCGAGAATCGGCCATACACAAATTCGATGTGCACCCAGTAGACTAGCAGCGAGGTTTGCCCTAGCTGAATTACCGGGCTGAATCCCCTCTGCGCGAATCCCCAGCGACACCACGCATACACCAGCGACAAGATCATCAGCAGTACCCCGCAGCGCAATAGCAGAAAATTCGGATTGGAGTGCCAATAGTCGTACACCGCGTACAGCCGGACAGGCGAAGCGTCAAACGCCAGCGACAGCGCGATGGCGACGACTCCGGCGAGACCTGCCCAGGCAAAGAATTGCGCTTCCTTCCGCCTTCCGTACTCGCTGAACATCAGAAAACCTACGGCCAACCCCGCGAATGCTATCGCGCTCCAGGGGAAGATGGGAAACAACCACACCTGCGGCTCATGAAACGTGTGAACGCCATTGATGTACGACTCCAGGGGCCACGGTAAAAAACGCGGCCGCCAGGTGGTCCACAACGGCGGTGTGAGCATGGCGATGAGCGCGGCAACGACGAGCGACGTCACAACCGATCGCGTGCGCGCCGCGGAAATGCCCGGAGCCGAAGCGAACCAGCACATAACTCCCATGAGCATCATCGACAAGCCCAGGATATTCAGAATGTCCACACGCAGCAGGTCCGTCCACGGCGCCCATTTATACCCGAGAACGAACTCCTGGATGCGGAACAGGATGCCCATGGCAAAGATTTCCGCACCCCGTAAGACGGTCTGCCGCGCGATACGGTTGCGATCCAGTCCCTTTTCGCGAAGCTTTTCCGTAACCAACGCGAAGGACACGCCGGCGAGAAAAAGGAACAGAGGAGCCGGCAAAGTCCCGCCAAGCTGCGACCATTTGAAAAGTTGCGTTTCCCGCAAGTCCGGGCGCAGCCAGGAGTCGTAGCAGTGCGTCTGAAACATCAGCAGGCACGCCAGGCCGCGCATCCAGTCGATATAGGATAGGCGTTTCATTCGTGAGGAATAGTTTAGCCCGCGGGAGCGAAACGCAGGCTCGATTGTGTCACTTTCTACAACCCGCAGCGGAATGTGTAAAGATGGAAGCCGCAAATTCGTGAGGACGAGAGACGAATGAGGCAATTCAGCGCGTGGACGGTCTTGGGGATCTGGGCCGTAGCCTGCCTCGTCGGCGGATTGTTCGCCACCTGGCAAGGATACGGAGGCCGCGCGTTCGCGGCGACGCTGACGGTGTTTTGCTTATTGTTGCTATTCGAACTGCTTTTTGCCGCCCGCGGCGTGGCTGATGAAATGGCAAACAAGCTCGGGCCCGGGAGCGGCCTGTTCCTCGGCGCGTGTGTGTTCCTGATGTACCTGACATACCTGCTCGGGACGGGAACCTTCG
>Ga0335078_10013720_pt1 | contig 12004 bp, 12 predicted proteins | sample Lox_Sample_32_FD_206711 | JGI IMG/M metagenome (GOLD analysis project Ga0335078, IMG submission 206711) | Soil microbial communities from Loxahatchee National Wildlife Refuge, Florida, United States - Lox_Sample_3.2 | ecosystem: Environmental > Terrestrial > Soil > Wetlands | place: USA... | reverse complement strand
GAGATCGTTGGCGACCTGGGAAACGATCTGCGACTTTCCGACTCCGCATGCACCCCAGATGTGGAGGGGCACACGTTCATCGATCAGCGCGTGAAGCGCCTCATAGAGTTTCGATGGTTTCATGAATCGTCCTCGATTAATTTGAAATGTTCGGGAAAGATTTTCTCCTCACGTGCGATAGCGGGCTGGAATTTGGTGGGTTTCTGGATCGGACGATCCACCCAGAACGCGCGATTTGATGAGCCCCTCGGGATGTACTCGTCAGCCCAGGATCTTGCCCAGTCAGGTCGGCGAACACCGGCCGGGCTCCGTTACCGATCCGTACATCCCGATCTGGATTATTCCGAATAGCCGGCCAACCGCGGACTGGCTCAGTTTGTGATCACAAGGGCCCTAGAGGTAGTGATTGCGAAATTCCGCTCCAAACCTATCGCCAGGTCAGACCCAAGTTAATCGCACCATATGTGGCATAATAGTGTTCGCCGTTCCACCCCTTATTCCGTTGGACGATCCGCGAACAGTATGCTTCGACGATTCCATTCAATAGCGGTGGTTGTAATTTGCCTCTCTGAACTGGCTCTTCTGCTGGCTTCAGCTGCGCAGACGATACAGAAGCCGCCACAGGCATCGGCAAACCCTTCAGCATCGCGGGGCCAGGAAAGCGAGAAGAAACACAACGGGGGTGTTGAACAGGAACAATACTCTGGCCCGGCAGTCACAATCCGCGACGATCAAGTGGACCGGCTGATAAGAGGCCTCAAATCCGACACACCTCGAATCGGTCCATTCTCGGTTGATCTGGCAACCATTCTCACGGCTTCCTTGTGGCTATTTGCGATCTACATTACATGGCGAATTGCAAGTGCCCAAACGAAGCACAACAGAATACAAATGGCGATCAGCCTGCACGCCCAGTATTTTGGAGTCGAACACTATTTGCACGTGGTCGCCCCGGTTGTAGAAATACGAATGAAGTGGATGTTGCTCGACGAGCGATCCCGGTCACGGTATAGAGAAGAAGTTATCGAGGGTTGGCCACCATACGAACGCTTCACCTCAGATCGAGGTGGGTTTCGTCGATACCTGCCCGACAGTGCTCCAGATGAGGACTTTTCTAGGGTGCACTTCAAGGACCAAAAGCAACGTCAGTCTCTAACCGAACACCAGGCTCTCTCGGCCTACCTGCATTTCTGGTCGCATCTGTCCGTCTTCATTAGTAAGCGCGTAGCTGACCGAGATACCTGCATCGAGCTTTTCGCTGACACCTACAAGTACAATCTTGACTTCATCAGGGAATTGAGGGACGCGGTCGTGAAGAATTGGAGTAAGACGAAGGCTATCCACGGCGGCAGTGATGAGCCTAGGTGGGTAACCAACACTCAAGTGCTTGAACAACAACTGTTCGGCCACGGCGCAACAGTCGAGTCAAAGCGAGCCAAGAGCGATGGCGATTCATCGGCTTCGACGCGCTCTGTGACACCGTGGAGAGCACTTTTAGTCTCCTTTCTGGTCTTGCTCTTTTTCCTCGTAATGTTTTGTTTCGTCGTGCTCTACGCGAAAGACAGAGTCTGGTCTGATCCAAAACATTGGGGTCCATTTGGTGAATACGTCGGTGGTATTCTCGGACCCCTCCTAGCGATATTCAACATAGTAGTGGTCACGTACATCGCCTACCACCTACATCATCTGGAAGCCGCCCGTGAAGAAATGTCTTGGCACGAACAGGACGCAATCACACTGCGCACAGTTACACTTGCACAGTGGGACCTGTGGAACACGCAAGATATGCTACACTCGCGTATCGCCGCCGCACGAATCCTTAGAACGAACGAAAAGTCGCTGAAAGAGCTGGAACAGTCACTCAGCGAAGAAGAATTCGAGCCCGTCTCCCGAATACTCCATTTTTTCGACAATCTGGAGCTTCTAAAACAGCAGAATTTGATCGACGCCAAAGTGGCCAAGGGGCTGTTCGGCCGCTTTTTCACATTCTTCAACCAGTATTTTCAAGTTTTGTTCGATGCGGCAAGAGCGGATCCTGAAGATTGGAAGCAACTCGTAGCGCGGGTCCAGGCGCTCGCAAAATGGCTCGCCGACGATCCGTCCACATTCCACCTTCCCAAGCCGGCCGTTCCAAATGACCTGACCAGATCGGATTCGGCCGCAGCAACCAAGAGCAATGTCGAATAAATGGCACAGAGCGGCCTTGCCATGGAACACTGATTCGCACTAACAAAAATGACAACGCCTACTGCGTTGGATGGGGACTTACGCGGCCTCATCTAAGTCGTAGGTCGCATCCGTTGGCTCATCATCGGCCTCGGCAAGAATCTCCTCCTCTTCCTTCTCGTCCGGCGCGGACGAGGGACCTGACTCCGGCGACGGTCCAATGTCAAAGAGGCTGGCATTGCGTGCCGACTCCTGTTTCTTGGGCTCGGGGGGCTTGGGCGCCCCGTCCCCTTGCTTCTTTGTCTCAGGCGCCGTCGGCTCAGACCGGACCGGCGCAGTCTTCGGTGCCGCCTTTGACCGGGCCTCCGCCTTCGCGGCCTTGGCTGCCGCCGCCATCTGGTCCTTGGCGATTTCAAGCGTGTTTCTCAGTTCGAGATGGGCGCCGACGAACTGGACCAGCGCGGAAGGCAGCTCGTTGTCTAGTTCTTCAGCTGTGCCGGCCACGCTAAGCGGAGTGGTGAGCGCATCGTTGTCGCTTTCGTTGAGCTTGCGGGGAATGACGTTGACGCGGATAGTGTCGTCCTCCAAACGCGTCAGGATCATGACGACGGTCCTCTGCCGAAGCAGCGGACTCAGTTCTTTGAACATGGATTCACCTTCCTGTAAGAATGAAACTGTCGATTGGATAGTTATTGTTCGGGGTCATCCCAGCGCTCGGTGTATCTCGCTCCAAGAACAAGGGACTTGGCATATGCCTCACTGTCGTTTTCTTTCTTCCACAGCAGTGAGTAGACCGTATTCACGGCCGCTTTCATGATCTCTTTCATCTCCTAGTCGGAGATGCGGGAATAGCCCCTGTCGACACTGCATGTCGGACAGACCTTTCCCGCGTGCAGATTCTCGATGGGACCATTCCGGAAAGCGAGCGCAACGATCATCTTGGCTTCGAGAGCCAGCACCGGGTCGACAGAAGATTTCTTCATGGTCCACCTCGATGCGAGACATTATCTCAGCTTCTTGCGTGCCGCCAATGAAGTTCTGTGAGTGCGCCTCTGGACTTTTCTCCATAAATCGGGATCGACTCCCAATACACTCATGCGGCCTGTCGCAGCATTGTAAAAGGCACCATGATGCTTGAGAGTACCGTAGCGAAAGAGCCTCGCCAGCATGGCGAGGGCGCTTGTCGCCAGCACCTGGTTGATGAACGGCTCCTGCCGCTCGAGGGCCTCCGCCGCGCTGCAACTCGGCAATGGGTCCTCGCCTGCTTCGGTATCCGTAATTTCCGGATAGAGTTCTGCAACTGTGCGCAGCCGGACGGCTTTGCGCCGGTTCGCGGCGTTCAGCGGCTGGCCGAGCACATATTGGCCGCTGCTCGCGTTGTTGCCGAGGTCCAGCCAGTAAGGCGTGCTGTCATTGGCTCGGGTGACCGCGGACACGATGGCCTGCCGCGCCGCCCGCGTATCGACACAGCCGATAATCAGGTGAGGGCCCGGGGAATTGGTTCTCAGCGAATCCTTGTGAAAGTGCTCCGGGTGCGCCTGCCATCTCAGACCCCAGAAGAGATTGACGCGGTTAATCAACACGGTGGCCTTATTGAGTCCGACATCGGCTGACGCAAACGGCTGGCGGATGCAGTTCGTTTTCGAGACCAGATCGCCATCCGCCATCATCACGTGGATACCTCCGACGTGGCCCCACACTTTCATCGCCTGATGGAGATAGGGCAGGCCGAGCAGCACTGCGCTGCCGTTGCCTCCTGCGCCGACAATCAGCACGCGGAGCGGTTGCCCTCTGCGGTACATTGACTTCGGGAGAGCGTGTTCAATGATCATGACCGCGCCTCTTTCCGGACAAGAACTCCTCCACTGTCTCCGGCAATTCAATCAGCGAGTCGATGGGAAACTCCTCTTTGCCGGCGAGTTCCTTCCAAAGACCCTCGAAGCCGCCGGGATAGCGCGTAAGTCTTCCGACGTTGCCATGCGTAAACTCGCTTTCATAGAAGCTCTCTTCCCATTGGGGAATGGAGGCGACGGTGGAGGCATCCGGCGCCCGCATTGATCCGAGGCAGACGCTTCCTGTGTCGTACACATTCCAGTAGGGAGCCACACAAAGCGTGGTATCGGCCGCGGGGCGGCGATTCTCCTTGAGCGCCCGGATCGAGAGCGAGTGATCCATCGCCAGCCAGACGAGAGCTGGCTGCGGGAAGATCGCGCCATTCATTCCGGCCATGTCGCCCTGCGTCGTTCCGAAGAACATCGGGCGCTTTTGTGGCGGCGTCCACCACGCAATAAGCCGTTCGGTGCGCGCGATGACATTCTCAGGAAGAAACTCCACGGCGACTCGGCCTCCGAGGGCCTGAACCAGCGTGTGAACGAACTCGATGGTTAGCGGTCTCGCCGGACCCAGTGTCGGTTGCTTGGCACGATTCTCTCCGTTCACTTCATGGTGACTGATGAACGTGTCTCCGAAATGGCCGTACTGATGTTCGCTGGAACCGTAGATCAGGAGAGCTTCACGGAGCGCGAAGTGATGGTTCTGTCCGATGCTCACGTTCACCTGCATGAGTCCTCTCCTTCCAATCGTTCAGAAGTGCAATCAGGCCGGCAAGCTCCAAGTTGACTCTGAGAAAGATCGCCATCGTGCGAAGCGCCGCTTCGAAGTCTTCGCCGACTTCCGGCCGAAAGCAGACTGCGCAGGACGGTTCATTGGTCGTCTCGTTATAGCGTTCCGATTCATGATCGAAGCAGGCCTCGATCGCGTCATGCTCACGGAAGACCACCAACAGGCTCGGCACCGGCGGATCGTCGTACTCTCCCTCGAAACGCATGACCTGGCCTTTCAACCGCGACAGCCGATGAAGCGTCAGCAGCCTTTGAATCCATATAGAACACGGCCCTTGAAGATGCCTTCGCAGCAGTCTGCGCGCGCTGGGATATGTCCAGTTCTTCGTGGTCCGAACGGGTTCCGGAATCGCCTCGTCGACGGGCGGGAACTCGTAGGCATCCCGGCTCTCGGGCTCGTCCTGCTCCATCCACTCATGGAGCTGTTCGTTGTAGCACTCGGCGTCCGTGTGGTCGTAGATCCGTATCCACCGATAGAGCGAGCTCCGCAGCAGGAAGTAAAACGCCGATCCGAGGAATCGCTCCTGCTCTTCGAGCGCGTCCAGCGCAGCTCCGATTTTGAGGTAGCCGCAGGCCTGGAGCTCGAACGCGGCCATCAGCTTGCCTTCGCCAAGAGCTCCGCCTCGCCAATATCCTGTCCCAAGGTCGTCCCTGACTTCGAAGCAATAATCGATCTTGTCTTTGAGCGCGCCGTCGGCGAACCCTTCAATGAGCTTCTGGATGGCGGTTCGCGCGAAGACCACGGCGACGTTACCGCTTTTTTGCCAAAGCTCCGCGTCGGCGAGATTCCGCTCCACCAGCGCCAGGCACAGGCGGTAGAGGCGCTCGCCATTTGTCTCCAGGCGATAGCTTGTGGGGACGCGGCGAAGGGACGGAAGGGTTTCGCCGCAACCCTGTCCCAGCAGTGCTATATCAGCGGAGGCAGCAGTTCGCTCGGGGCTTCGAGCGCAGGCATTGTGCCGGACGACGATCTCCTGGCCGCTTCCGCGACGGCGTGCGCCAGGCTTTGTGACTCTTCGCATTTCAAATGCCTCGCGATGAGCCGGTCGGCTCTCTTGGGCGGCTTGCACTCAAGCCGGCGGAGTTCCGCGAGCAGGTGGGTCTGATCCGCTTTCGTCTTTTTCATGATCTGCCGCCGTGTTTTCGATAATTCGGGATGCGCGTCTCTCCAATGGGGTGCGCAGGTCGCATCGTCGCGGGAGGGTATCCAGTCCAGATGCTGCGGGAAGCGTTCGTTTCAGCCCTTGCTGCCGATGGCCCGGCTGAAGGTGTATCGAAGGGCACTTCCGGTGTCCTCCGGCCCCGCCAGTGATGCGGTGGCAATTTCGGGATAGGACGGCGTTAGCAATTCTCTCACTTGTTCGACGGTCAAGTTGGGTGCGGGATCAGGGATGCGGATCCCATTGTAGAAAAACTCTCGGTGCAGAGCTGTAACTGTCAGACTGCTCATGAATCATCATCTCCTGGGTGGATTTGGGATGTACATAGAATGTGGAACGTGCGGGGTGCAGATGAGACGTAGCGCTGCGTTTGACCACGCGTTGCGGACCAATTGCGGAAGCGAGCTAAACGCCGTGCCGCCAAGAGTCCAAGGCTCGGTGTGCTGGAATTCGACGTATACTCCTACTGAATCCGTTTCAAAAATCCTGGAGTGCACGAACTTGGCTTGGCGATTTCGAAAATCGGCTCGCTTACCGCTCGGTTTTCGACTGAATGCGTCGAAAAGCGGCCTGGGGTTCTCATGGGGATTTCGCGGTTTTCGCATCGGGCGCGACGCAAAGGGGCGCACCGTCCGCACCCTCTCAATACCCGGCACAGGGCTTTTCAACCGGCAGGTGATCTCAACCGCCCGCTCCCGCACAACCTTCGTCACCGTCAATTCTCGTGGCGTGGGCTACCAACGGCGAACAGAGAATCTTGAGCCGAACCTGCAACCTGGAAACGATCCGCAGCTCCAACTGGACTCGGTATTCCATGTTCCTGTATCCGAACTGGCGGCTTCGAACCAGAGTGAATTCGTTGCGCGGCTGAACGACAACGTTTCGGCTTTCAATCCCGGCGGCATTCTGATCGCTCTTTCCGTGTTTGCGCTGCTGCTCGTATCGAGCAATTTCATTCTCGGATTGGTACTGTTCTTCCTTGGCATTGGTCTGGGCATATTTGTATCGAAGCATTTTGCGGAAAGCCATACCGAGCATATTAACTTTTCTTTGGATCAGGATTCTGCGGAGCAATTCAGAGCCAGACAGCAGGCGCTCTCGGTACTCGCGTCATGCGCGAGGATCTGGGTTGTCAATACGAGCGCGTCGAACGCTGACGCGAAACGAAATGCGGGGGCTTACACGCTCATCTCTCGCGGGCCGGCCGCTGTCGGGAATCTTCCCACCAAGGGTTTCAAGTGTTCCCTGCCAGTCCCTTCGATCAAAGCCAACAACATCGTGCTCCACTTCCTGCCTGACCAGATACTGATTTATACGGGCCGATACGGGTCTCTCTCCTATGCGCAACTTTTCATCGAGGTGCGGTCGACTCGGTTCTCGGAAACGGAGCCGATCCCCTGCGACAGCCGCAGAGTCGACACAACCTGGCAATATGTCAACAAGAGCGGAAGACCGGATCGAAGGTTCAACAACAATCGGCAGATCCCGGTTCTTGAATATGGAGAGGTCACGTTCCGCACCGCGACGGGGCTCCGGATGATTCTTCAGACGTCGAACAGCGAGAAGGCCAAGGCGTTCGCAGGGCAGTTGTCAGCGGTTCGTCCAGGTGAATCAGTGCAGCCTGTCCAGGCAACTGTCCCGCCACCGGCATCTCTCCCAATCCCAGCCACTTTCCCCATCCAAATCCCTCAGACACTGTCGAGTCCAGTCGAGACGCCGCTCTCTCCTCTTGGGCTCAATCTGCAGCAAGAGCTTCACTCTAAAACATCAAACGAATTAACCGTGAGTTCGCTAAAGGACGTAAGCAAGGCCTTTGTCGACGGAATCGTAGAACTGCTCAAAACTGAAATGAGTGAGTCACGACAGTCAAGCATGGCTCGGGACTATTTTGAGCAGGACTTGCGGGCGATTATCATCCATTTCGGATGTGCTGACGGGAAGATTTCGCGAGACGCAGCGCATCTATATTTGGAACTATTTAGTCAGATGCATCCCAGGACCTATTCGGGATGGTCAGTGGACAATTCGATCAATATGCTTCAGCAGATCGTTCAGAAAAATCCAGACACCTATCTTGGAGGTCCCGTGAGGCCCTACACGCTGGCGTTCATTGAGAAATTCGACAGGGCACACGGAACGAATTTCAAGAAGCCTACGTGTGACTTTCTCATGGCTGTTGCCATTTTCGCATCGGCAGTGGACGGCAAAGTATCTGATGATGGTACTGCTGGCATAACACAGCTTAAGGCCATGCTTGAATCGAGTGGCTAGTTGCAGATGTTTCGCAATCGCGCTGTGATAAGTGCCGCCTCACCCGACTCTCTGCGCCTGATCTCGTCGAGATCGGTTGCAACCCAGCCTTTTACGAGCATCCGCTGGTTTGGCCACAATTGACGCAGATATAGCAGTTCCCGGTGGGCTTCATCAGGCCGCCGCAGGCCACACAAGGCGGAGCGTCGCCCTTGTCATTAAAGAATTGTGAGCTGGCCGTCCGGTGGGGATCCAGTTCTCTGCCAGCACAATTCTCACCTCCGCCCGGACCGAAGAGCGGGAGCTGTTTTCCAGCAAGGAACCGTAATTCAAGCCACCGAAAAATGTAGTCCATCACGGATTTTGCGTACCCAATCTCCGCGTTGCCGGTCCAGCCGGAGGGCTCAAAGCGCGTGTGCGAGAGCTTGTCGCAGAGCACTTTCAATGGCACTCCATGCTGAAGGCTGACCGAAACCACGGTGCCGAAACACTCCATCAATCCTGCAATGGTTGATCCGGCCTTCGCCATGCGAATGAAGATCTCGCCCGGTTGACCGTTGGGGTAGAAGCCGACCGTCAGATAACCTTCATGTCCTCCGAACGCGAAATGATGCGTGATGGCCGATCGCTCATCCTGCAACCGGTGGCGATTAGCCGCCGGCGGACCCAAGAGGTCGGAGGCGGAGCCTGGCGCTCCCTCCGCCAACTTGCTTCGATCATCTGCACTGGCCGGGGTGGGTGACTTCGAACCGTCTCCACTGGAGCTTTGGATCGTTGGTTCTAATGTTTCCATAACTCGCCTCCTGCACTGGCGGGGAAACTTGCGCCGTCCGTCCCTCCGCGTCATTGAGGGGTTTGTACCTCCAGACCGAAAACCGGTCAAATGACCTGGAAGGCGCTCGTTTGTAGTTCGAGACGGCTTTAGAACAACGAGCCCTGAATAGGCGTGACAGGAGTTTGATCCACTTGCGGAGCAGTAGCTTGAGGTTCCTGGCCCCGCTCTTCTACCGGCGTCCTGTACTTGCTTTCCAATTGCCTGAGCAGCGCAAGATCGGTTGCCTGTCGCTCCTCCGCCAGGCGCAATTCATAACGCGCAAGGCAATTGCGGTTGACTATTTCTCGCTGGATCGCCCTCTCGACATCGGAAAATGTGTATTCCGGATCTCCGTAGCAGGGGAATCGCAGTGTGTGTTTCAGGAACCGCACCTGAGCGGCAAGAGATGAAAACCACTCCTCGTAGAATTGAGTCCGGTTGTAATGAGCAATGTGCGAGAAACACATGGAGAGGCGATTGTAGAAGCTCTTTGTGAAGAGCGCTGGCGCCCACTCCGATTCAATAAAGCGCAGCAAAGTATTTCCGAACTCCGCCTTGTCCGCAGCGGTCGAAAACTTCGTGGCTGTGAAGTCCGATGGGAGAAATGGCCCCTTGGGCATGGTGATCTCCACGCAATAGAAAAGGGCCAGCCGCAGCCGACCCTCTACCTTGCCTTGGTTGAGACCGTATCGGCCTCGCTGGAAAACTCTCCCAATGGATACGCTATCGCCCGTACATGCTGAAGACTAGCGGATCCAGGGAGATTGATTGCTCTGTCGCCGTCATGCTGCCGCTTCGCCCATCTCTCTGAGCTTGCGATAGACAGTAGTCTTGCCAATTCCCAGCAGCCTGGCCGCTTCCAGTGGCTTGCGATTCGACCTCTCGTAGGCGGCCACGATGATCGCCCGCTCCATCTCAGCCATCGTCGGAAACGCTTCCGCCTCCGAGATCTGGCTGAAGAGGATAGGAGCTTTCTCTTCCGCACCCGGTCGTTGGAGCCGTTCTGTGGCTGCGGAAATCAGTCTGTGAGCCTGTTCGAGCTTCTGAAGGCATTGCGGGTCCTGCCGAATCACGACCTTCTCGACCACCCGTTCAACAATCCTCACAACCGGCTCAGGCAGAGCCTCGCCACAACGCCGGCAACTGGCTCGATCGCTCCATTGGACGAGTTCGCAACTGCGGCAACGGACTTTATCCCGTTCCTCGCTCATGATGTCACCTCTCAAGTTGAAAGCGCACTGGCTCAATCGAAGAGACTGAGCTGCACATTGGTTTCTGTGGCGGTCGGCCAAATCGCGGCCTTCTTACGTTTCTTTGAAGGCTGATTCGGTTCGATCAGGTGGATGCCGAATGGCGTCGGGGCCGGTTCTGCGGCCGATACGACCGGAAGATCCCCGATTGATAAATCCGGGATCAGACCGGGCTCCTCTTCGCTCTCAGGTTCTACCGCAGCTGTGCGCGGCAGCACTTTCTCGCGTTCGTGGCCGAGGTCCCGCCACACGGCGTCGGCGGATTCTCCGACACCGGCCTTTTCGACCAGTTCCCGCGCCATTGCGCTCATCAGGTCTTCGTCAGTGTCGAGCGCCTGGAGGCCTTCGCCCGAGAACTTGCCCTCCATCATGAGCGCGACCAGCATCTTCTTGCCCATCAGACGGAGGCACGTTTCCTGCATCGTGCCGGAATAAGTCACGAACTTCACCCGCACCGGGAATCTCTGCCCGATGCGCCATGATCTTCGACTCGCCTGGCGCAAGGTATGCAGCGAGTACCCGGTTTCGTAGAAGTAGAGTGTTGGAAAGGCCAGCAGGTCCAATCCCGTTTCGACCAGCTTGGGATGGCAGATCACCACCTCAACGCCGGCCTTCAACTGCCGGTCGTACCAATCCTCTCGTTTATCGGTGGCAACGGATGAACGGAGGACGGCGACACGGATTCCCTCTTGCCGCAGCACAGCCTCCAGCCGCAGCGTTACGTCTTTCTCGCCTGTATAGGTGGCATAGACCTGGCAGCGCCTTCCCTGCCGCAGTTCCTCTTTGACGTCGGCGATCAGAGCGCGCTCCTTCGCGTACAGAGCCTCGCGCGTGAGGTTCTCCGGTTCAGTCACCAGGAACTTCACATACTCCTTCGTTTGCGGATCGAAGGCCCGCGCCCAGATCTGATCGAAGTCGTAGGGATGATCGGGATAGAGCAGGAGCGTGTTGAGCAGGATGCTCATCAGGCTTTTGTTACCGCGATGCGCCTTCATCGCGGAACGAATATCCTCCTCCAACTGCTCGTAAGCCTGCTGAAGGGCGTCGTCCATATCGACCGAAATGACGCTCTCGTCGTATCGCGGCAGGTTGTCCGAGATGTCCTCAAGCGACAGAAACGCCGTGGTGGTCATCAGGAACTTGCCGAAGAGCATCGGCGATGCTCCGGGCTTGCGCAGAACCCGGACCGTCTTCTTGGTGGCCCTGGAACAGGCGTTGTCCGCCTCTTCCACCTTCTCGATGGTTTCGAGCACGCCGTACTGCTCCTGGAAGTCTCGGCGGCCTTGACCTCCGTAGGTGAAACCCTCCCGCACCATCGCGTGCGGCTCCATCCGGTAGAAGATGTTGAACAGGTCGTCGGCGTATCCGCCCATCAGGGTTCCGGTCAGGGCGATCAATCTTTGTGCTGCGCGTCCGAGTACGCCGAGTCCGTTGCCTTGCGCCGTGTCGCCGGCCAACTGGTGCAGTTCATCGGCGATGGCAAAGTCGAACCATCCGCGCATATAGCGCCCCACATACTCGATTGGCGCCATCCGTTGAATGCGCGACCGGTCAGCCTGCCACAGTGCGGAATAGCGTGTGGTGCCTCCGCGAGGCGTGGTCAGTGCCTCCGACACCTTGAGCTTGTCGGTGAAGTCGAGCGCGGTGAGCTTCTGCATCTCGGAGTCGAGAATCGCGAGCCCTGAATCCGGATTGACGACGCCGCCCAGATTCGGACCGGACTTTGCCTTGAGATAGACGTGC
>Ga0335078_10013719_pt1 | contig 12005 bp, 5 predicted proteins | sample Lox_Sample_32_FD_206711 | JGI IMG/M metagenome (GOLD analysis project Ga0335078, IMG submission 206711) | Soil microbial communities from Loxahatchee National Wildlife Refuge, Florida, United States - Lox_Sample_3.2 | ecosystem: Environmental > Terrestrial > Soil > Wetlands | place: USA: Florida... | reverse complement strand
TCGGAATCGCGCGCTCGGTCGAATCCGGCGGGATGACTCAAACGGGCATGCTCGTTGGCACGCCCGATTACATGTCTCCCGAGCAGGTGATGGGCGAAAAGGTGGACGTTCGTTCCGACCTCTTCACGCTCGGCGTGATTCTCTATGAATTGCTCACGGGCGCGATGCCGTACAAGTCCGATACGGTTCAGGCCTCGATGTTCAAGCGCACGCGCGAACTGCCCAAGCCGCCGATCGCGGTTGATCCGACAGTTCCGCAGGCGTTGAGCGACATCACGGCCCGATGCTTGCAGATCGATCCCGCGCTGCGCTACCAGTCGGCCCGCGAAATTCTCACCGATCTGCAAGCGTGGCGGGGCGGCGGCGCGCTGGACAGCGCAACCGTCGCGCGACGCCGGCCGCCAGCCGTATCGGCGGCGTTCAAGAAATGGATTCCCGCAGTAGCGGCCGCGCTGGTGGTAATCGCGGCTGCCGGTTGGTTCCTGCGCAGCCGGTTGTCTTCGCGGCAGGCACCGGCGCCGGCCGTCGCCCTTGCGATCGTGCCATTCCGAAACGCGTCCGGCGATCAAACTCTGGACTGGCTCGGTTCCAGCGTCGCTGAAACGCTGAGCACGGACGTTGGGCAATCCGCGCACTTGCGCGTCGTTTCCTCTGAGCGCGTCAATGAGATCTTCCGCGACCTGCGCCTTTCACCGGATACTTCATTCGATCCCGCAACCATCGATCGCCTCGCGGAATTCAGCAACGCCGACGATCTCGTCTGGGGGCGCTACGCGCGATTCGGCGATCAAATCCGGCTCGATGCCACCGTGCAGGACGTCAAGCACGGCCGCTCGACGTCTCTCACCGAATCGGCCACGGAAAGCAACATCCTGAGTGCCATCGATCGCTTGGCCGGGGACATCCGCTCGAATCTGGCTCTTTCCAAGAGCATCGTCAAGGAACTCCAAGGGCAATCCTTCAAGCCTTCGACCACTTCGGCGCAGGCCTTGCGCGACTATAACGAGGGCCTGCAGCTCGCGCGCCGTGGAAATTATCTCGACGCGGTGCAGCAGTTCCAGGCTTCCACGAAGGAAGATGCCAGTTTTGCCTTGGCTTTCTCCGAACTCGGCCGAACGTACGCTCTCCTCGGGCAGGACGACGATGCGGAACAGGCTTCTCGCAAAGCCGTCGAGCTGAGCGATCAGCTTCCCGAGCAGGAGAAATACCTCATTCAGGCGAGCCACTACCGAATCTTGCGCGACTATCCCAAGGCGATCGACTCGTACGAAAATCTCGCAAGGGTGTCGCCGGACAACGCGGACGTCCTTTTCAATCTCGGCGTGCTTTACGAAAATTCCAGCGCGTACGACAAAGCCCGCGACGAATTCACGAAAGTGCTCGCACTCGATCCCAAGCGCGTGGCCGGACTTCTCGAGATGGGACGCGTCGAAATCGAAGCTGGAAACGCGCAAAAGGGCCTTGAGTCCCTGACCCAGGCCCAGGCCATGGCAATCGAATCGGGGAATGACGAAGAGCGGTCGGACATTTTACAGGCCATGGGCGGCGCTTACGCTGCATTGAATAAAAGCGAAGACGCGATCCGCAATTATCAGGACGCGCTCGATATCCGCCGCAGATTGGGCCTCAAGAAGGGAATCGCCGACAGCCTGGAGGACATGGCGTCCGCGCAAGCTCAATTAGGTCAATCGGCTGTGGCGCTCAAGAATTACAACGAGGCGCTGGCCGTCCGGCGCGAGATCGGCGACAAAGCCGGCACAGCCGACGCGCTAAACGACCTCGGCCAGTTCTACGATGACCACGGCCAATACGATCAGGCGCTGCCGCTCTTCAAGGAATCGCTGCAGACCGAAATCGACGTCGGCAATCTGACCAATCAAGGGCTGCTATTGAACAACATCGGCAACACGTATCTCTACAAGGCTGATTACCAGAATGCGCGCACCTACTTCGAGCAGGCCCTGGATGTTCGAAACAAACTGGGAGTTTCCACCGACATCGCCGACACGCTTCACAATCTCGCCGAAACCCTGAACAACATGGCGCAGTACGATCAGGCCCTCCAGGATTACGTGCGGGCCCTCGACCTGCGGCGGAAGGCAGGCGACAAGCGGGGCGCCGCAATCGAGTCCTCGGGCATGGGGAACCTGTTCGCCTATCAGGGCCGCTACGGAGCGGCGGTCAGCTCGGAAGAAGACGCTCTCAAGACCATGCGCGACATTCAGGAGCAGGGCTTTTGGCTGGCGGAGGTTTTGGGAGTATACGGTCGCGCTCTGGCGGAGGTTGGGCGAAGCGACGACGCAAAGAAGAATCTCGACGACGCGATGACCGCCGCGCGCGCCCTGAAGAACGATGCAATCGTCGCCGAATTGTTTGGCTATCAGGGAGACAACGCTTTCTATCGCGGCGATTACCAATCGAGCGCCGCCCTCTACGCCGAAGCTGTCCAAACAGCCTCGCACACCACTGACGCGCACCTCATTCTGATCTCCAAGGTGAATGCCGCCAAGGTTGCGGTCAAACAGGGTCGTCTGCCGGAGGCCGCGAGCGCCTTGCGGTCCCTCGCGCAGCAAGCTGACGCGATGGGACTGAAATACGTCTCAGTGGAATGTTCGATCTACCTCGGCGAAGCTGGGATCGGATTGAGGAACTACGGCTTGGCAAAGACGGAACTGCAGAATGCCGTGAGCCGTGGTGAGTCGCTTGGCATGCAGGGCCTGTTGGCCCAGAGCCACTTTCTGCTGGCGCGCGTCCTCGAGCTAACCGGCAAGAAGGATGAAGCGCAGGACCACTACAAACAGGCTCGCCAAATTGCCGACGGCATCCAAAAGGATGCCCACTCCGACACGATTACCAAACGCAGCGATCTAAGCCCCATCTACTCTCATCCCGCTTGATTCCTCTGCGTCGGTTAGCGCGCTCCGCCAATCAGCTCCCAATCGGCCCATTCGTCGGCGTCTTCTGTAGGCCTTCCGCCTTGTAGCGGGCCAGTGCCGCTAAATTGCCAAGACGTGCGGGCCGGGCGCCGCCGCGTAAATCCCTTCGACAAGCATCGCGCGCCGCTCCAGCACCGCCCGCTGATTGAAAGAACCCTTGTCCGTGATCTCTCCAGCGTCAAGCGACGGCGGTTCTTCCGCAAGCACCGCGCGCACGATGCGGTTCGAGCTGCCGGTTGACTGCTGCGCGAAGCTCTTGAGAAGCGCGTGGAATCGCGCGCGCACCGCCGGATGGTTCACGATTACAGCCAGTGGCGCGCGTTCAGGCAGTTCGGAGGCGAGCGAGCGGCACGCGTCCGGATCAGCAAAGATAATCGCCGCGATGAAGTCGCGGTCGAGACCTGCGATCACGGCATCACGAACCAGTGGCGCGAAGTGTGCCATCATCTTCGCGCGAAGCGGCCCGACGCTCACCCAAGTGCCGTTCGCCAGCTTGAAGTCTTCGTTCAAGCGTCCGTCGAACAGCAGCCCTTTATTCACGTCGTTCGGGTCGATGAACCGCACGGCGTCGCCGAACGAATAAAACCCCTCTTCATCGAACGCTCTTTTCGTCAGTTCCGGCTCGCGCCAGTAGCCCGGCGTCACGTTTGGTCCGCGCACGCGCGCCTCGAGTTTATCGCCCCGCGGCACGAGCTTCACTTCCACGCCCGGCACCGGAATGCCGATCGTGCCCGCGCGGTCCGTTTCCCACGTCGTCTGAATCGACATCGGTGCCGTCTCCGTGGAGCCAAGGCCCGTGGCCATGATGATTCGCTCGCCGCACGTCTCGAATGCGAGTTCGCGATATGCGTCCCACACGGGTTGCGAGAGTCCCGCGCCGGCGTAGAACATCAAGCCGAGTCGACGGAAAAATGTCTCGCGCAATTGCCGGTCGGCGCGCAGGAAGGGCAGCAGATCCTCGTAGCCCTTGGGCACGTTGAAGAAGACCGTCGTCGAAACTTCGCGAAGATTTCGCACGCTCTTTTCAATCCAGCCGGTGCCGGGCTTGCCATCGTCGATGTAAAACGTACCGCCGTTGTAGAGCGCGATACCGACGTCGTGATTTCCGCCGAACGTGTGGTTCCACGGCAGCCAGTCGACGATGACGGGGGGCTCGTCTTCGAGAAAGCCGAAAATCTGCGCGATCATCTGCTGATTGCTGCAGATCATTCGGTGCGTGTTAATCACGGCTTTGGGCACGCCCGTCGAGCCCGATGTGAACAGAAATTTCGCCACGCCATCCGGCTCAATTCGTTCGTGCGCGGCATCGACCGCGGCCGTCGGAGTCGTTTCGAGCAGCTCGGCGAAGAGACTGGCCCTGCGCCGGTCCGGCGGCGCCGTCGTGGCCACAACCTCGATGTGCTCGCCCACGGCCGTCTCGAGCGCCGGCGCGTAGCGAGTGCCGTCCGCGACAAACACCAGTCCCGGCGTGACGATTTTCAGCGTGTGCCGCAGCTTGCCGAAATCCTTCGACACCAGAGAATAGGGAGGAGAAATCGGCGCCGCCGGAATTCCGACGTGCTGTCCTGCGAGCGTCAGCAGAAAATGTTCGAGATCGTTTTCCGAGAGAATCGCCACAGGCCGCTCGACCGAAAGCCCTCGATCGAGCAAAGCCTGTCCGATGCTGCGCACCGAGTCCCACACCTGCGCGTAGGTGAGCGTGCGCCATTCATCGTCCGCGCCGCGCTTGGCGATGCATACCTTCTGCGGCGAAACCTCGGCCCAGTGCATCAGGCGATCGGTCAATACCCTGGGATATGGCCGCAGCGCTTCGTCCGGCTTGATTAGAAAGCCGCCGCCCGGCAACGGCCGCATCGAAGCTCCCGACGTGCGCATTCGGACCTTGCGCACCCCCGAACGTGCCGCGAGGCTCGCCTCCGCATGGCCTTTCTCGGTCATCGGCGTCGAATGCTTTCCCACAGCTTATTGAGGCGCTCTATGTGGACCGCCGCAGGCAAGTCGCCTGCCGTCGTTACTACCGCGGGCTGAAGATCGGTCACGAGCTTCCGCACGGACTCGTCGAAATCCGCCGCGCCGGTGCTGCCGGGAGCAAATGCTTCGGGAGCGAGCGCTACGCCAAATCTCAAAGGTCCCAATTCGGAGAGTGTTGCGGTGTCCGGTTTCCCATCGAAAATTTGGCAGACGACGCAATCCCACGGCTCGCGCAGGATCGCCTCGCGATTCGCCATCACGCCATTTCTGCACGTGAGTAGGAGCACGGGAAGCGCCTGGTAGAAACGCACGATATTGATCGTCGGCGCCAGCCGCGAAGTCCAATCCGAAAAACCTTCCTCGGAGAGGGCAGGCAAGAATTCCTCGCGGATCATGAGAACGCTTGCGCCGGCCTCGGCAAACGCCGACGCGATTCCCGAAATCACCGCCGTTGCAAGGTCGAGCGCGGATGCCGGGATTTCGGCGGAATTGAGCGCAGCCTTCAAGTCAAGCTGAGCAAGACTTGCGGCCAGCGTCAAAGGTCCCGTCACGCTCGCCACTAACAGGCAATCGGCGCGGAGCGTGGCCTTGAGCCTTCGGATCACGTCGATGGCGATCGGTACACGCCCCCCGCTCGCCGGTTCCGCGGACGAGCCCGAAATTCCCGCCAACTCGCCCTTCGTCATGTGCCCCGGCCAGTGAATGGTCGTCGGCCGGTCGTCGCCTCCCCAGTCGAGAGTGGCGCCGAGAGCCTCGGCCTCGAGGAACGGGTCGGAATAACAGGCGATGCCGTCCGAGCGCAGCCGGGCGCGAAGCTGCCTCAGCGAATTCGAAATCTTTGTAGCGTTTGCGACGAAGCTGCGGAAGGGAATGTTGTCGATTCGCGCTGCATGCGAAAACACGATCGGCAGGAATAGGGGCCGAGGCGGCGCGAATCCCTGCAGAATTCCCTTGACGATGTCGTAAGGCGCGGCGTTTTCAGCCATTTCTCACGAGCGCGATTTCCTACGAGCGGATGATCGGCCCCGTGGACTTCGCGTCGGGCCACGATCCGTACCACTGCAGGATCTCCTGCGGCGGACTCATCTTGCTCCATTCCTTCTCGAACTCGTCGAACTTCTTCCCTCGCGCGAGCCGTGCGCGCTTCTCTTCCTCGCGGAGCTGCTTTGTTTTCTCCGGATCGTACCTCCGCAGATCGGGGGTGTACGCGACCTTGTACACATTCTGCGCCGTCCAATCCGAGATGATGTTCTTGCGCAAGTCCTCCAGGGTTTGCTCGGGATCGCGTTCGAGTGGATCGCCGTAGCCGGGCCCGCCGCCGCTGAAGCCGAAAAGCAGATCGCCCTCTTCATACAGTTGCGGCTCGCGCGCCACAAGTTGGTATTTCCAGTCGCCGTGAATCGTGCCCTTCTCGAGGATTTCGTGGTGATCGAGAGCCATGTCGGAGCCCCGCTTCATCTGCGCGAGCAGGTCGGCCTTGCGGATGCTGATGCCGGGCACGGGCGACGATGCGTATCCGCCGAATAGCGGCTGCCCGATCGGCACCTTGCTCCCGTTGCCCATGCACATCGAAACCACATCATGCACCTTGTGGATCATCCACTGCTGGACGCCTCCCGAGCCGCCGCGGTGAAGTCCCGGCCCGGAGGAATCCTTCCAGTGCTGCGAAATCGTGACGGTAATCGGGAGCTCGCTTTCGACCTGCTCGGAATCGGGCGCGCGGCCAAACGCGCACCATGCGAACCCGTAGGCGTCCATTCCATCCTGGGCTGCCCGGCCGCCTTGACCCATCGTGTTGAGCGCGAACGAAAGCACGTCGGACACGGCGAGGTTCCATTGCGAGAGGCCCGCGCAGATTTGTGACGTGTGCTGGCTTCCCGGCGGAGCCGCCACCTGTTGCCACAGCCTCGAATTGGAAAACGTCATCTTGGCGAAGCTGTTCTGCGTGGCGTTGCGTGCCTGCATGCCGATGTACACGCAGCAGCTTGTGGCCGCGGTCTTGTCCGGATAGAGGATGCTGTTTTCGGGAAAGATGAAGTCGATCGGCGCAAATGTCGAACTGGAAATGGGCAGGTCGTGAAACATGTATTCGTACATGAAATTCGCCACGTGCCCGACCACAGCCTGAGGGTGCACGTTGTACGAGGAGGGGTTTTCCGGCGAGGTCCCATTGAAATCGAACACGAGCCGGCCGCCACGCTTCTCCAGCGTGAGGAAGCAGGAACGCACCAGCGCAGGCGTCCTTCCGATCGCGTCGTTGAAGATCACCGAGCGAAACTTTCCGTCGGGCAAATCGTGGATCTTCTTGCGCGCGCCCGCTTCGGCCGTGTCCGACATTTTGCGGAACAATCCGACCGCGAAATCCATGCCGCGCTTGTCCGCGAGTTCGAGCACGCGCACACGCACGCGGTCCGCTGTGGTGCAGCGTGCCCGAAGGTCGGAGATAAACATGGCCGGCGCGCGCATCCCGTACGCCGAGTAAAACTCGAGAAAATCGTTCTTCAGCTCGTAGTTCTCCCCGATCTTCATCGGCGGAAGATTGAGACCTTCCTCGAAACGCGACTTGGCGGTGACAGGCATGCCGCCCGGCTCGATGGCCCCGGTCTCCGTCGTATGCAGCGCTGCGGAAGCCCACGCCAGCAGCTCGCCTTTGTAGAAAATCGGCATCAGCGCGACCTGGTCGGGATTGTGAATTCCGCCGTACAGCGCGTCGTTGGTGTACCAGATGTCTCCCTCGCGGATGCCCGGATTCTCGCTGTAGTATTTCTTGACGAACTTGATGATGATCGGCTGGATGATCGCGTGCAGGTACGTGCCGCAGGAGGCGTTGATCAGATCGCCGTTCGCCGTGAAAATGGCGACCATCGAGTCCCCCGAAACACCGAAATAGCTGCGCGACGAACGCACGAAAACCTCCATTGCCTCGTCGAGAATATCGTTCGTGATCTGTACGCCGATTTCGTAGTCGCCCTGCAGAACCTTCGCCGCGCACTCCTTTTCATACGCCGTCGCAGGCTCGGGCTTGAGCCATTTGAGCTTCTCGGCCAATGTTGGGATGGGCATACGTTCCTCTCGATTCTTCTATTCCAGTATTCCGAGTCCTCTGTCATCGATGGAAAACCGCATCTTGGGCGGCACGACCATCGTCGTGTATTGTCCCTCGACGATTGCCGGGCCCTGCACCACATTTCCGGGGCGCAGCCTTTCATACGCGAATACGGGCGTAGCGCGGGAACCCTTCTCTTCCGGCCAGTATGCTGGCCGCTCGCCCTTGCGCGCCGCCGACGGATCGCTTCCTTCAAGGGCCAGCTTCGGCAGGTGAACCTTTTCCGTCGCGACGATCGCCTTCAAAATGAAGCTTTCGATGAAGATTCCACCCTCGGGATTCACGACGAACGGGCTGAACGCCTCGCTGAATTCCTTATTGAAGGCATCGCACACGGCCCGCACATCTTCGGTTGTATGAAGCGAAGCCCGCGGCGAAAGCGCGCGTTTCACGTGGAACTGTCCGCCGTACAGCATGTCCAGTTCCAGCACGTACGCCGCTTTGTCCGGGTCAATCCCGTCCGCAACCAAATCCTTTCGTGCCTGCGCGACCAGCGATTCGACCGATTCGTTGAACGGAGCGTAGTCCTCGGTCAGTTCCTGCGTGATGGGCGTCATCAGCGTGAGCTTTTTCGAGAGCTCGTAAACGTGCATGATGTCCATCGTGGACGAACCGTACGCGCAGAACACCGGCGAAAACGGAAACACCACGGCCTTCGGAATATCGCCCTTGAATCCCTCCGCGTGCGTGGCGCCGGCTCCGCCGCCTACGAACAAAATGAACTCTTCGGGGCTGTACCCGCGCAGGTGAACTTCCTTCATAATCGCCGATGCCATGTTGCCGTTGACGATTTTGCGGACGATCGCCGCCGCTTCCTCGACGTTGATCCCCAGCGGCTTGGCGATTTTGTCGCGCACCGCCTGAACGGCCTTGTTCCTGTCGAGCCGCATTTTTCCGCCGAAGTAGTACTCCGGGTTGATGTATCCCAGCGCTACGTCCGCGTCCGTTACGGTCGGCTCCATGCCGCCGAGATTGAAGCAGGCCGGCCCCGGCATCGAGCCGGCGCTCCGCGGGCCAACCTGTACCCGGTTCTGAAGCAGCTTGTTCACCGTCGCGATCGATCCCCCGCCGGCGCCGATGGAGAGCGTCTTAATCATCGTGATTCCCACCATCCAGCGGTCGATGATCGGCCGGAAGTCGTAGCTGCGCACGCTGTCTTTCACCACGAGGCCCACATCGAAGCTCGTCCCGCCCATGTCGGTCATCACGACGTTCTGGTAGCCGAGCGATTTCGCCACGTGATGCGCACCCATCAGTCCGGAAACCGGCCCGCTATTGAACGTGCGGCTCGCGCTCGTGCGGAAAACTTCGGCGATGCCCCCGGAGCTTTGAATCATCAGCAGCGGTTTCTTATAGCCGCGTTCGCGTAGCTTGTCCCACATCGCCGAAAGCTCAATCTGCATCGAACGCTGCAAATACGCGTCGAGAATCGCGGCAAGCGTTCGCTCGTATTCCCCGAGCTTGCCGACCACCTGCCCCGCGAGCACAACCGGCAGGTAGCCGATGTGATATTCCTTGTACTCGTCGCGAATGATCTCTTTCACGCGCCGCTCGTTCACCGGATTTAGGAAACCCCACAGCAGTGAAACCACAAAGCCGCGCGCGCCTCGGTTCACGAGATAGCGCACCTTTTCCCGCACGTCGCGTTCGACGAGCGGGCGAATCACGTTGCCGCGCGAATCCACGCGTTCCTTCACCCCAACAATCATGTCCCTCGGGATCAGTGGCTCGGGCTTCGTCTGAATGGCAAGGTTGCGCCGCTCGGCGACGCGCGTTCCGTCAATCCACTGCGCGCCGCGGCCGATCAGGACGACGTCCTCGTGGCCCTCGGTCGTGATCAGCGCGAGCCTCGGCCCCTTCCGCTCGATCAGCCGGTTCATGGCGATCGTCGTCGAATAGCGGATCATGTCCACGGCGGGCAGCAGTTCGTCGATCTTCATCCCGAGTGCGCCCGCTCCCTCTTCGATCACACGCGAAAAACAGACGGAGAGATCGTAGGGCGTCGTCGGCACTTTCTTGATCAGGGCCCGGCCGTTGAAATTGAGAACCAGGTCGGTGAACGTTCCGCCGACATCGATGTCGATCGAGTTCATTCGGCTGCCTCGAGTCGCTCGCCGCGGATCACGTACTCGCCCTTGCGCAACCGCTCTTTCAGGCTGTCGATATCGACTTCTATGTCGTGCGTGATCGGGTGTCCCGGCGGGAGGTATTCCGTCTCGATCTGCGTGCCGCAGCCGGGGCAGTAAAACTCCACGATGCGGACCCACAGCGGATCGGGCGAGAAGTTGTAATTGGCGCTGACGAGCGGCTGATGGATTTCGCGCGGGTCGCGTTGGTGGACGAGGCAGCCCTTCTTGTAATTTTCCCGCGCGGAACCGAGCGCGTGCCCGCAGCGATTGCACACCCAGCGCTCGCGGTCGATGTCCAGATCGAGATATTCGGTGAATCGAATCTTGTTCGTTGTTTCGGATGGCATCTGATTGCCTCTAGTTCCGCGTCAGCTTCGCGTTCCCGTAGCCGTCGACGATCATCGTCCAGCCTTCCGGAACGAAATACGTCGTGTTCATTCCTTCCAGCACGGCGCAGCCTTCCACGCGATTGCCGGGCCGCAACGATTCCCATCGGTAAATCTGCGCCTCGCCGCTGCGGCTGCCCCAAAACACCCGGCGCTGGCCAACCCGCGCGTGAGTCGAATCCGGTCCCTCCTGCGGCTGTTCGGCCAGCCTCGGCTTCGGCATCTCCTTCTTCACGCGCAGCCGGATCAGATCAATCGACGCGGCGCCGTGCGCCGCTCGCGGCGCGCCAGCGAGCGCCGCCTGCAATTCCTTCGCGGAGCGCAGCGCCGGCTCCGGGCACGGCACCGGCGTAGAGTGCCTGTCTTTTCCCGCGACCTCGAATTCCACAGCGTAGCTCATGTTCTCCGGGCGAATCCCTTCGCCGAGCAAGTCCTGAATTCCCTCGTCCTTCATTTCTTCCACCATCGTTCGCATCGCGGCGACGCTCTCGTCCGAAATCGTGGGATTTGGTAGCGCGCGTTCGTATACGTGGGAGATATCCGAGACGGACGACCCGAACGCGCTGAAGACTGGACCGAGCGAGAACACGTAAACAGATTTCAGCCCGGCCCGTTCGGCCACGTCGCACGCAAAGAGCCCGCCGTTGCCGCCGTATGCAAAAAGAGTGTGATTCGATAGATTCTGCCCAAGCTCTGCCTGCGCGTGAGCAATCATTTCGGCGACCATGTCAAATGCGCGGCCGATGATCGCTTTGCACGCGCTCTCGACGGTCATGTTCAGGGGCCGCGCGATTGCATCTTCGATCGCTTTCCGCGCCAGTTCGCGGTCGATCGTTTTCGTTCCGCCGAGGAAGTAGTCCGGATTGATGAGCCCTGCCGTAACGAAAGCGTCGGTAAGCGTGGGCTGATCGCCGCCCAATCCATAGCACGCGGGTCCGGGATACGAGCCCATGCTCTCCGGCCCGAGCTGCACGGCCGCGCCTTGCGCTACCGCCACGGGCTTCACCACGCTTCCGCCGCCGAGCGCGATCGAGCGCAGGTACGGCAGCGACAGCTCCACCGCAATGCCGAACAGGTCCGACGGCTTCCTGTAAATCGGCTCGCTCTCCGAAAGCACGCTGATCTTCGCCGTCGTGCCTCCGATGTCCATGGCGACCACGTCTTTCAGGCCGTAAGCCTTCGCCAGGTGCGCGCTGCCAAGAATTCCGAGAACCGGTCCCGACTCGAGCGTATCGATCGCCTTCGTCTTCGCGATTCCGGCAACGCCGCCGTTGATGTGGCTCACTAGAAACGTCCCCGCGTATTTCGACGTCTGCCGCAGATCGTCCTCCGCCTTGAATAGCGTGGCCGCGAGAGCGCCGTGCGTGTACGCGTTGATCACGGCGCATGTCGCGCGCGTGAAATCATCCGCATTCTTCGAAATGTCTCCTCCGGCCAGCACCGGCACCGAGCCGAGGAAATGGTCCGGATACTGCTG
>Ga0335078_10013718_pt1 | contig 12009 bp, 16 predicted proteins | sample Lox_Sample_32_FD_206711 | JGI IMG/M metagenome (GOLD analysis project Ga0335078, IMG submission 206711) | Soil microbial communities from Loxahatchee National Wildlife Refuge, Florida, United States - Lox_Sample_3.2 | ecosystem: Environmental > Terrestrial > Soil > Wetlands | place: USA... | reverse complement strand
CGCCCCCCCGGTCGCTCGCCCCGTACCTGGCACTGTGGCCGTTCCGATCCTGGTCCGAGGTGCTGGCCTGGGAGGCGGGCTACCGTTCGGCCGGCACGGCGCCGTGGCATCTCGACGCCGGCACCACGGCACAGGAATTCACCATGCAGTTCCTCGACTTCGGGGAGATCAACACCGTGGTGCGCGTGCTCACGAATGCCAACGGAGCCCACGTCTCGGTGGGCTTGCGCACCACCGGCACGAGCGTGTCGATCTCGGCGGTGATCCACCTCGTGCGCTGGGGCTCGGGGGCGCGTGCGCCCTGGGAGGTGGTGGGGACCGACGACACCACCCTCAGCCTCACCCGCCCCGTCTATGGCGCCACGGTGAGCTCACCGCTGGTCGCCGGCGGCAGCATCTCCGGCGTGGACGAGAGCGTGCGGGTCGACGTACGCCAGCCGTCGTCGACAGCGCCCATCGGGACCTCGTGCTGCGTGCCCGCGGGTGGCACGGCCACGCCGTGGTCAGCCACCGTGACCTACGACGGCGCCACCGATCCCGTGCTCACCGTGGTGGCCTCCACGGGCGGCCACGTCGCCGCGGTGGAGCGCTTTGCCGTCACCGGCGTCCGTCCCGGGCACGGCTCCGACGCGCCCTGAGCGCGTCGCCCACCGGGGTGCTCAGACCCCCAGCTTGGGCACGACCTCGGTCATGAATCGTCGCAGGGTCTCGTCGGCGGGGTAGTCCCGCAGCCACAGCACGAACTGGCCGGCCCCGGCGTCCACGAACTCCTGGGTCTTCTCGACCACCTGCTCCGCGGTGCCCACCAGGTTCTCCCGGATGTAGTCGTCGACGGGCTGGCGCCCCCACAGGTGGCCGCCGTCGGGCTCCTGGCACCAGCGCCGGAGCTCGGCCTCGGAGTCGAAGATGCGGCAATCGGGCCCGTGGGTCCGGGAGATCGCGCTGAAGGGCCTGCCGGCCTCCTGGCAGTACTGCTCGAGCAGCGCCGACTTGCGTCGGAACCCCTCGATCCCGACCTGCCAGTTGGTGGCATCGGCGTGGCGGGCGGCGATGCGCAGGTTGACCTGCTCGCCGCCGCCGCCGATCCACACCGGGGGAAGCTGCTGGAGGGGCTTGGGGTCGCAGTAGGCGCCCTCGAAATGGACGTGCGCCCCGTCGACGGTCACGGTCTCCTCGCTCCAGAGTCTGCGGATGGACGACACCGTCTCCTCGAGCGCCACGAGCCGCTCGGGTGCCGGCAGGTACTGGTAGCCGTAGGAGGCGTACTCCTCCGCGAACCAGCCGGCGCCCAGGCCCAGGATGAGCCGTCCACCGGAGTAGACGTCGATGCACGCCGCCTCCTTGGCCAGGAGCCCGGGGTTGCGGTACGAGGAGCACGTGACGAGCTGCCCGAGGCCGACACGCTCGGTGCGCTGCGACAGGGCGGCGAGCATGGTGAAGGCCTCGAAGACGTGGGTCGGCTCGCGCCTGGGGACGGTCTCGACGTGGTCGTAGACCCACAGGTGGTCGTAGCCGAGGTCCTCGGCGGCGCGGGCGAGCTCGACGGAGCGTTCCCACGCCGCCCCGGCCTCCCAGCCCGAGTACTCGAGCTTCCAGCCCTGGGGGACGAACACCCCGAAGCGCAACGCCGACCCGCCGCCGGCCCCGGACATCGAGCCGACGCCTCCGTGTCCAGCCATGCCACCCTCCCCGTCCGCGGCCCTGCGGGCCTGGGATGCGCCTGCCGGGGTCCCGCCCCGGAGCGCCGAAGCTACTCCCCTGCGGTGCGACGTGCCCTCGATGCCCGGCGCTTCGTCGTCAGCGGCCCCGGAACACCGGGTCGCGCTTCTCGAGGAAGGCCCGAGGGCCCTCGCGGGCGTCCTCCGAGGCCATGACCGTGAAGCCGTGCCGCTGCTCGATCTGGTAGGCGTCCTCCTCGCGCAGCGATTCGGTCTCGTGCAGCGTGGCCACGAGGGCCTTCACCGCCAGCGGCCCGTTCCGGCCGATGCGGTCGGCGATCTCCCTCGCCCTGGCCAGCGCCTCCCCGTCGGGGACGACGTGGTTGACGAGGCCGACCTCGTAGGCACGCTGGGCCGTGATGTCCGTCCCGCACAGCAGCATCTCCGCGGCCACGGCGTAGCTGATCTGGCGACGGAGGCGGACGGCGGAACCGGCCATCGGGAACAGGCCGCGCTGGACCTCGGTGATGCCGAACACCGCACCGCGCCCCGCCACCCGGATATCGGTGCCCTGGAGGATCTCGGTGCCCCCGGCCCGGGCGAAGCCCTCGACGGCCAGGATGACCGGCTTGGTGGGCAGGTCGGTCTTGAGCCAGGCGCGGTAGACGAGCCCGGGCTCGCTCCGCACCCGTTCCATCCACTCGTTGCCGGCTCCGCCGCTCGAGAGCGTCCCGATCTCGGCTAGATCCATGCCGGCACAGAAGTGGGTTCCCTTCCCCGTGAGGATGGCCACACGCAGCCCGTCGTCGTCGTCGAGAAGCCGCCATGCATCGGAGAGACGACACATCATCTCGCTGTTGATGGCGTTGCGCTTCTCCGGCCGGTTCAGCGTGACGGTCAAGACGTGGTCGTCTCGCTCGACGAGGACGGGGGGCTCGGCCATGGGGCGACTCCTGGCGTGGTCCGACGGGACTGACGGGCGACGAGGGTACCCACTTCCCGACGATTCCGACAGCCGGTCGCCGCCGCGTGCCGCCGGGTGCGGCCGAGAAGGGTTCAGGGTCGGCCACCCACGGGCCCGCCGGATTCACCAGGCCACAGTCTGGGTGTGCTCGTCAGGGACGCTCTCGCCTCGCCGTGATTGGCCTCACCGGCCGGCGCGCCGCACGCAGGTTCGCACGACGGCACAGCTGAATCTCGGCATTCGATGCAGGATGTGGTCACCGTGAGCAATGACGTCGACGGTGGCTGACGCGTCATTCAGGGTGGGGCCAGCACCCCTGTCCGACCACGGGCTACCACGCTTGCGGCTCCGGACGAGGAGATGCATCAATAGACCTGCGCGTGGGTAGACCCGCGCCACGGCCGGGCCGCGTCGTGCGTCGGGCGCGGAGCGGAACGGGCGAAAGCTCACGAACAGAGAGGTGGAGCAGCATGCGGTCACGCCGAGGTCGGATTGGTCGTTGGTTCGTCGCCCCCGCGCTCTTCGGCGCGCTGATCGCCGTCACGGCGACGCCGGCATCTGCCGCACCCCGGGGTGAGGACGGCGTCTTCCACATGCATCATCGGTGGTCGTGGAAGAGCGGACCCTCCAACGCCGGGCAGGTCCAGGTCGTGGCCTCCGGCCTCAACCAGCCCAAGAAGATCACCATCGCGCCCGACGGGAGCCTCATCGTCGCCCTGTCGGGTGACGGTGTGGCCCCGAGCAGCTGCACCGACGGCAACGAGCCGTCGTGCATCGACACCTCAGGTGCGATCGACCGCATCACCCCTGGGGGCCAGGTGAGCACCCTGATCAACGGCCTGCCGTCGGTGTCCGGCGGCGGGGCCATGGCCAGCGCCACGGGCCCGGCAGAGGCCCGCTACGCCGACGGGGGGCTCCAGGTGCTGTTCCAGGACACCGACATCGACCCGACCACCGGTGCCGAGAGCTATGGCCCCTCCGGCCGGCTCCTCGGCGACCTGGCCCGGTTCCACGGCAACGGCTCGGGACAGGGTGCCATCGAGGCCGCCTTCGGGCCCTTCGAGGCGGCCAACAACCCCGACCATGGAGCGGGCACCGCGGTCAGCGCGGGTGCAGAGCCCGCCATCGACAGCGACCCGTACTCCTTCGCCCCCTACCGGGGCGGGTGGGCGGTCGCCGATGCGGCCGCCAACGACCTGCTGTGGGTGTCGCCGCGCGGCCACATCTCGGTGCTGGCGGTGTTCCCGACGATCCCCGAGACCGCCCCACCCGGGACGCTCGGCCCCACGCAAACCGCCCCGGTGCCCGTCGACGCCCAGGCCGTCCCCGACAGCGTGGCGGTGGGTCCCGACGGCGCCCTCTACGTGGGCGAGCTCGGCGGTGAGCCGTTCAACACGGGCAGCTCCGATGTCTACCGGATCGTCCCGGGCCACGCCCCGGCCGTGTACGCCAGCGGTTTCACCGCCATCGGTGACATCGCCTTCGACCCTTCGGGGCATCTCCTCGTGCTCGAGATCGACCAGGCCGGCATCGACGACCCCGCGTTGTCGAGCGGGGGCCTGCCGACGCCCGGAGCGTTGATCCGGGTGGGCCATGACGGGTCCCAGTCCACGATCGCCACCTCCGGCTTGGAGTTCCCCACCGGCCTGGCCGTCGGCTGCGACGGCTTTGCCTACGTCTCGAACTACGGCGTCCTGTCGGCTTCCGGCGGCCCCGGCGGTTTGAGCGGCGAGGTCGTCAAGGTGGGTCTGAGGCACTGAGCCCGGTGGGCACGGTGCTGACATGATCCTTCCGAAGGAGCGCGACCCTCGTCTCGTGACGATCTGCCGGGGTGGAACCCTGACCGATGCGGATCACCAGCTCCTGGCGCTGTGGGCCGCCCTGTGCGCGCAGCACGTGCTGGAGCACTTCGAGCGGGCGCGTCCGGGCGACGAACGCCCTCGGCGGCCGATCGAGCTCGGCCGGGCATGGGCGCGCGGCGCGATCAAGATGACCCAGGCCCGTACGGCGGCCGGCCACGCGAACGGCGCGCCCAGGGACCTCAGCGGAGCGCCACGGCATGCCGCCTACGCCGCCGGGCAGGCCGCCGCCTTGGCACACGTCGCCGCGCACGAGCTCGGTGCGGCCGCCTACGCGATCAAGGCTAAGCGCGCCGCCGCACCCGAAGGAGGGGGTGGAGCGCGCCGGGCGAGAAGAGTGTCGCTGGCAACGAGCCCAGCTCCCCCGGTCGATTCGAGCGCTCGTCCTCGACGACCAGCGGCTTCGCAACGACACTGCTGGTCGGTGTTCGACGGTTGAGGTACGGCGATCATTGCCGGGCTCCCGGCGATGTTCGGGTGCCCGACGTGGACGGCGGGCGGAGCGCCGAAGGACCTTCGCCTTTCGAGCGCCACTGCAGGCGAGCACACGAGATCTGTGGATCGTCCCACCTGCTCGCGCCCAGTCGGCAGGTGAAGGTAACATGCGCTGACCAGGGCGCTTAGCTCAGTTGGTGAGAGCAGCTGGCTTACAACCAGCAGGTCGGGGGTTCGAATCCCTCAGCGCCCACTGAGATCCGAAGAGCCAGTTTGAGTGAGTAGCGACGTCAGCGCTCTCCCTGGCTGCTGCTACTCGAAATCGAAGGCCCAAGCTCAGTCACCGCTTCCGCCCGCGCACACGACGCAGCGTTGTCGAAATACGGGATATCGTCCCGTCCACATCAAGCAGCACCCCGGGCCGGCGACGTTCAGTCATGCCGGGGGGTCAAGTTCGCGGTTAATGGCGGCCTGCTTTTCGCCGGTTCGGAAGCCGCTGGAGGAGCGCCGGTGAACACTGGCATCGTGCGGCGCATGCTCGACACCTGTCGTCGGGTCCAACCGCTTGTCACTCTGAGCGGTGTCGCGCTGGAGCCAAGCACGCTCTCTCATCTGCTTAAGCCACTTCACTGCCGGCTTCCAGATTCGGCAGATGAGAACAAGAGTTAGCTCGCTGTCTCGGTCATCAGTACCCGGCGGATTCACAGGGGTCGAGTGCTTACCCATGCATCAGGGACGCCTTCGAAGCGGAGTCGCTTGTCTTGTTAGGACTTCGCCGCAGACCGCCCCCCCTTGCGTCCAGCTGCCTTGTGTTGAGCAGTGGTACCACCTTGTTTGGTACTGCCACCAGAGCCGGATTTCTTGCCTCCGTGACGTGAGGCATCGGGAGAATTGGCGATACGCGCCGCACGTTGCTTGGACATTCCCTTATCCTTGAGAGCCTCATACTGCTTTTCGTTCCTGACGTTGGCTCGTTTAGATGGCACGGGATTCCTCCTATAGCGATGATGGTGGCGTCGCTGGCTAGGCCATTTCTTTGCGGGCTTGCTTGGCGCGGGCGGCACCGATTGCAGTTTTGACGTCCTTCTGTTCCTCTGGTGGGGGCAGGACAGCAGGGAGACCGAGACCCTCGATCCACAACTCGCGGGTCCACCCGGTGTTGTGGTACAGGTGCTCGTCTTCCTGCTCCTCGACCTCCTTGTAAGCGGCACGCAGGACCTTCGCTGGTTCGCCCGTAAGTTGGCCAACAACCTGGCCGATGAGCTCCCAGTTGAGATGATCCTTGGTTTCGGCCAAGGTGATGCACTCGGCGGCGACCACTTGAGCTTGGTCGGCCGTCCCTTCGGCCTGGGCGAGGCCGATGGCCTTCACCAGGGATTCGCCGATCAGGCGGACGACCTGCCGACCGGGCGTCTCGCTCTTAGGGTCGAGTCCGAAGGCGTCAAGCGCGCCCTCCAAGAGCTCGACGTGATGACGCGTCTGGCCCAGGTATTCCTCCCACTCTTTTCGAAGGTCGTCGTTGCGGGCACAGCCGACGGCGGCCTCATAGATCTGGACGCCGCCCAACTCGGTCTCCAGGGCCTGATAGAGCAAGTCGTGCAACTGGTCTTGGTCAACTGACAACGCGAGTCCCTCCTGAGCGATGTAACGCACACCAATTGATGCGCTGTGTACCCAAGGGCAATCGCGTTCACACACCCAGCCAGGGTGAATTCTCTGAATTCCGGTGCCACCCCCTCGGGATGCGTGACACTTCCATAGGTTGAGGCCAGGCTGCATGATCCAAGGGGACATGTAGCCCATGGGACGACGATCGCAGTTCACCCCTGCCCAGAAGCGTGAGGCGGTGCTGGCCGTGCTCACGAAGAAGCGGACGATCTCTGAGACCTGCCGGGAACTCGGGATCACCGGCCAGACCTTCGCCCGCTGACGGGAACAGGCCCTCCAGGGGATGGCTGACGCCCTGGCCGACAAGGCCGAGCGCTCGGCCCGGGAGGCGGTGCTCGAGAAGAAGCTGGCGGAGGCCGAGAGGACCATCGGCCAGCTGGCACTGGAGAACGAACTCCTGGGAAAAGCCTCGCGGCGACTGACGTGAGTGTCCGCGCCGCCTTCGGCCGCAAGCTCGTGGCCGAGGGTGCAGCACCGAAGGCCACCGTGGCCAAGGTGCTGTCGGTCAGTCGCCAGGCCCTCTACCGGACCCCCGGGACCCCGAGGAGCGAGGACGGCAAGGTCGTCCTCCTCCGCCAGTTCGTTCCACCTCTGCCCGAGGACTGGGCGAACATGGAACTCCGGCCCGGTCTCGTCGATCTGGAGCTCGCCATCCACGTCATGGCTCGCCGGCACCCCGCGGCCGGATATCGAAAGATCACGGCCCGCCTGCGCCGAAAGGGCTACGTGGTGGACCGCAAGCGTGTGGCGAGGCTCCTTCGGGTCTGGAGGCTGCTCCGGGCCCGGCCCAAGTACCACCCCAAAGCCCAGGGGCGGCCCTTCGACATCGCCGACTCCAAACGAGCTGTGGCAGACCGACATGACGAGCATCTGGTGCGGGGAGGACGGCTGGGGCTACTTCACCGCCGTCATCGACTGCTTCGACCGCTCCATCTTGGGCTGGAGCTTCACGCTTCGCTGTCGGGCGCCGGACCTCTCGCCCGCCATGGTGCAGGTCTGGGAGAGCGCCTATCCGCACGGGCCGGACCACGACGTCGTATCCGTCGTGCTCAGGCACGACAACGGCGCCCAGTTCACCTCCAACCACTACCGACAGGTGGCCGACGACCTCGGCATCACCTTGAGCCGCACCGCCTATCGGCATCCCGACGGCAACGCCTTCATCGAGCGGGTGTTCCGGACCTTGAAGCAAGAGGCCGTCTGGCCGAGCGAGTTCGCCTGCTTCGAGAAGGCACTTGCCGCCGTCGAAGCCTGGGTGCTCGACTACAACACCGAGCGACCGCACGACTCGCTCGGAGAAAGGACCCCCGCCCAGGCACGAGCCGAGGCTCTCGCCAATCACAAAACCGCAGCCTGACCGTCAACCGTGGAGGGGGTAACCGGACCCCGATAGTTGAGCCGCCCGCTATGCGAGTTGGTGTGCCTGTCGGTGGAGCCAGGCCTCGACGAACTCGACCGGGGTGAGCCAGCCGTGTGCGCTGTGGGGCCTGTTGATGTTGTAGTCGATCCTCCAGTCCTCGGTCAGCACTTGGGCCTTCGAGGAGGCTGTCGAACTGCTGGCCGTTCAGGTGCTCGTCGCGCATCCTGCCGTTGAAGCTCTCGATCCAGGCGTTCTGCCAGGGGCTGCCCGGGTCGATGAACACCGTCCCCGTCCCGTTGAACCGGCACCAGTCGGCCACGGCGTGGGCGATGAACCAGATCGTCGGGATGGCGAACATCTCCGAGCGCCCAGCCGAGGTCGGAGAGCGGGCGGTCCCAGGACACTGGGAGGGCGATCTGATCATCGGAGAAGGCGGCAAGAGCGCCGTCGCCACCTTGGTGGAACGAACCACGCGCATGGGGATGCTCCTCAAGATCGAAAACCGCACCTCCGAGCACGTGGCGGGGTGCGTCGCCAACACCATCGTGCGGCTCCCCGCGCAATTGGTCCGATCTCTCACCTGGGACCAAGGCAAAGGAGATGGCATCCCACGCCGCCTTCAGTATCGCCACCGGCGTGCCGGTCTACTTCTGCGACGCCCACTCCCCATGGCAGCGAGGCTCCAACGGGAACTGGAATGGTCTCGTTCGTCAGTTCTTGCCGAAGGGCACCGATCTCTCCGTTCACACGCAAGACGAGCTCGACGCCATCGCTGCTCTGCTCAACGGACGGCCTCGCAAGACGCTCGCGTGGGATACTCCTGCAGAGAGATTCAGCGAGCTTGTCGCGTCCACCCCCTGAACTCGCCCCCACACCACGTTGGGGGCGATGGGGCACATGGCCTCCACGGGCTCACCGATTCCCCGCAGGGGCTTCTTGCGCTTCCTGTAGGGCACCCGCAGGCGCTCTGCGATCCACAGGCGGTGGATCCGCTTGTGGTTGACCCGCCACCCGGCGTCCTTCGCCGCCCGGGCGGCCCGGCGCCAGCCCCAGCGGGGACGGCGCCGCGAGAAGTCCCGGAGGAAGGCCCGGAGGGCGAGCTCCTCGTCGCTTGGGACCGGCGCGGCGAGGCGTTGGGTGGAGCGGGGCTGGCCGACGACCCGACAGGCCCGGCGCTGTGTCACCCCGAACTGCTCCTGGAGGGCCACCACGGCCCTCCGGCGGCAGTCCGGGGTCAGAAACTTCCCCGGTTCAGCTCCTTCAGCATGTCGATGTCGAGGGCCTGGTCGACCACGATCTTCTTGAGGCGCTGGTTCTCCCGGCGCAGCTCCTCGAGCTCCTTGGCGTCGTCGGCCTTCATCCCGCCGTACTGGTTGCGCCAGCGATGCCAGGTCGACTCGGTGATCTCGAGGTGCCGGGCCACCTCCTCGACGGATTTGCGCTCGCCCAGGAGCTTCTCGCCCTCGGCCAGGAGCCGGACGATCTGTCGGGGGTGTGGCGGCGGCGTTTCATGGTGTGGAGTCCTCCATTCTCCCCATCTTGGGGATCGGACTCGCACAACAGGTGGATCAGCTCACGGGGCCCCGGTCACCTACTCCTGGAAGCTGTCATTGAGATCACCGCCGTCCGGCGGCCCAGCTGATTTCGATAACCGACGCGAACGAGGGGCCTCCCCTCGGAAGCCCCTCGTACGCCTTCTATTCAGTTGTGCACCCTCGGTACGCAGCGCCTTGCCGTTTCGCGTGTGCGGAAACGCAGCTGGAGCTGCCTAGCACCAGACCAGGACCCTCCTGGTCACCGGGATCTGCTGGGCCGTCCGCTTGTTTGTGCTCTAGCCAGGTCCTACGCGTCGTTTCCATTCGACGGGTTCACGCGGCACCGAGGGTCTCTCAGTTGAAACCCGATGCCCTTTCAGGCGGTGACCGCTCGATTGCACCTATGACCATCAACGGATGACACCTCCTGAATACCGAAGGCACCTTGCTGACTCGGTCACTCTGACTCTGGACACATAAATTGATAATCACCAGCAGTGTCGGATGCAAGATGTCTGACCAGGGAATTTCCGACTAGTTGCCTAAGTGTCGCCCCCGTCGCTGACAGCCCTGAGCTCGGTCTTGAAGGCGTCGTAGTAGGCCTCGTAGATGAGGTCTGATTCGCGGGCTCGTTGATGACGCAGGCCGGTTAGGACCCATCCAAGGCGCTGGCGGACGTCGGCGTAGTCGATGGCGTCCTCTGGGCACTGGAACTCATCCCGAAGCGACACAATCGTGTCGCGCAACTTCTCGTACTGCAGCCGCAGAGCCCTGGCTCGATTTCGGAGCATCGGTTGGCTCCGGGCCAAGTCCGACAGCAGGCTGTCAGGCCGCCGCGCGTTCTCAGCTTCCTCGGCCGTGGCCTCCTCTAGCACCGAGAGCGAGTCGACCACGGCTTCACGCCAAGGGTCTTCTCGGCCCGGGGCAGCCTCGGAAAGGGCGGCTTCGAGCCGGTGCATGGCGTCGAGGGTTCGGTCCCGATCGGCTTGCCTGGCCTCGAGCCCGCTCCGCTGCTCGTCGCTGAATCCGGAATCGTCCGTTGCGCCTTCCATCGCCACCTACCGCTTGCGGGTTTGCGTCTGCTCTTTCTCCAACTTGGCACCCAGCTGCTCGATAACGATTCGCAGTTCGGCGACCTCCGCTTCGAGGGCGAGCACCCGCTTCACGCCAGCGATGTTCAGGCCCGCCGCTGTCAGGGCCCCGATGAGCCTGAGCCGCTCCACGTCATCGCCGCTGTAGCGGCGGGTCCCGCCTTCGCTGCGCCCGGGCTGGATGAGACCCTCACGTTCGTAGATGCGCAAGGTCTGAGGGTGCAGGCCGGCGAGATCGGCGGCCACCGAGATGGCGAAAACCCCCCGATCGGATTCTGGCCACGGCATCAGGGCTGCCTCGATGACCCGAGGATCTGGGCCAGCGCCTCGAGAAGAGCCGAACGCGGCGGGGGACCCACGCGGGCCCCATCTGCAGCTTGCACGGGGCCAGCCCGGAGAGGCACATCGGGCGTCAGGTGGCCGGTGGACTCACCGAGGTACACGGGGGGGTCTCCCCGGGTCTGATCTTGGGGCCGAGCCCGCAGGTCGGCCGAGATCCGCCCGAACCCGCTAGTGGTGCGGTCGTAGGCCTGGCGCCGCTCGGGATCGGCCAGCACCTCGTACGCCTCGGTGATCTCGCGGAAACGCCTGGTGGCCTCGGGATCCTCAGGGTGGGCGTCGGGATGCACGCCCAGGGCGAGCCGGCGGTAGGCGTGCACGATCTCATCGTGGGAGGCGGCCGGGCCCACCTCAAGACGGCGGTAGTAGGCGCCGCTGGGTTCCTCGGAGCGGGGAGCAGAGGGCATAATCTAAGTCTCTCTTGACAGATATTCTTATGCCCCAATAGTCTAACATCTGAGATCGAGACCGCAAGGAGCGGGATCGAGGATCGGTACGGCAGTTGGAGAAAGGATGAAAAGGAGGTCAGCGATGCTGATGCGCACTGATCCGTTTCGTGACATGGACCGGCTCACCCAGCAGTTGTTCGGGACCGCAGCCAGGCCGAGCGTCATGCCCATGGACGCCTACCGCAAGGGCGAGGAATTCTTCGTCCACTTTGACTTGCCCGGCGTCGACCCTGACTCGATCGACCTCACCGTCGAACAGAACGTCCTCACCGTGAAGGCCGAGCGGCGCCCGGTCGTCACGAACGGGACCGAGGGGACCGAGCTCCTGGTGGCCGAGCGTCCGTCGGGCACCTTTACCAGGCAGCTATTTCTCGGTGAGACCCTCGATCCCGACCACATCCAGGCCGACTACAGCGCCGGGGTGCTCACCCTGACCATTCCTGTCCACGAAGCGGCCAAGCCGCGCAAGGTCGAAATCACCTCGAACGACCGCGCAAAGCAACTCTCCCCTGCATCGTAGGAGCCTCAATTGAGCTTCCCCCGGTTTGACGGACAGGTTGCGTTCGCGGTTGACACTACGTCGTCGGGCGGCTGAATCGCCCGGTGTCTCCTACCACCTCCTCGCTTTGCGGGCCTCCTGGACGATCTGAG
>Ga0335078_10013717_pt1 | contig 12010 bp, 11 predicted proteins | sample Lox_Sample_32_FD_206711 | JGI IMG/M metagenome (GOLD analysis project Ga0335078, IMG submission 206711) | Soil microbial communities from Loxahatchee National Wildlife Refuge, Florida, United States - Lox_Sample_3.2 | ecosystem: Environmental > Terrestrial > Soil > Wetlands | place: USA... | reverse complement strand
ACGGGAGCGGTTGCGGACGGTGCTCGGGGACCAGGACTTCTCCGTGCCGCGGCTGCCCCCGGTGGGCGGCTCGCTCTGGCTGGCTTCCCGGGCCGCGGGCGCCGAAACACGGCTGCGCGCCGACGACGTCGCCGCTGCCCTGAACGCGGCACTGCGCCAGCCAGTGCGAGCCGGTGGCCCGGCCTAGTCTTTCCTGGCCACCCCGCCATACGCGTTGACTTCGGCCGCGATCGGCCGCGGCGTGGTGGCATCCGGCCGCCACTCGGAGATCAGCACGACGCCGGGCTCGACCAGGTCCAGGCCCGCGAAGGCCAGCGTGGTGAACTCGTCCGGGGTGCGCAGCGCGCCACGCATGCCGCGGTCCTGATATGCCCGGCCGGCCCCGGCCAGGCCGTCCTGATTGTGCACCGCGGTGACGTGCGACGCGACCAGGTAGCTGCCGCTGGGGAGCGCATCGACCAAGGCCTGCACGATCCGCCGGGGCTGGTCCTCGTCCGGGATGAAATGCAGTACCGCGACCAGCATCAGCGCGACCGGCTGGGTCAGATCGAGGGAGCGGGTGATAGCGGGGTGGCCCAGGATCTGCTCCGGCTTGCGCAGGTCCGCATCGATGTACGCGCACTCCCCATCGGGATGGCTGGCCAGCAGCGCCCGGGCGTGTGCCAGCACGATCGGGTCGTTGTCTACGTACGCCACCCGGCTTTCCGGCGCAATGCCCTGCGCGACCTCGTGCACATTGCTGGCGCTGGGCAGGCCCGAGCCAATGTCCAGGAACTGGCGGATCCCGGCCTCGGCGGCCAGGTACCGCACGGCCCGGTTGAGAAACGCCCGGTTCTCCCGGGCCGCCGTGCGCACCGTAGGCCAGGTCCGCAGCACCTGGCCGGCCGTCTCCCGGTCGGCCGCGAAGTTGTCTTTCCCGCCCAGCAAGTAGTCATAGATCCGGGCGGAATGTGGTCGGGTCACGTCGATTCCCGGCGGCGCCGCCACCGCTTCGCCGCCCGGTGCCGACGGCCCGGAATCGTCAGCCACGGCCATTCCTGTCCGGCCGGGCGGATGGGCCGCCATTTCGCGTCACCCGCACAGCGTACCCAGCCGCTCAGATCCTGGTGAGATATCGTGCAGGCCAGGACGGCCGGGAGGCGTACGGTGGCGGATGAGGTGAGCTGGGTTCCGCCCGGGGTGGATACCCGGCGGGCGAATGTGGCCCGGGTTTACGACTATCTGTTATGCGGCAGCCACAATTTCCTGGCCGATCAGGACGTCGGCCGCGCCATCATGGCGATCGAGCCCAACGCCCGGGCGATCGGCCGGGCCAACCGTGAGTTCCTCGGCCGGGCGGTGCGGTTTGTCTCGTCGGCTGGCATCAGCCAGTTCCTCGACATCGGTTCCGGCCTGCCGGCCGAGGGAAACGTGCACGAGATCGCCCAGCAGGCCAGCCCCGGCGCCCGGGTCGTGTACGTCGATGCCGACCCCGTGGTGATCGCGCATAGCCAGGCCCTGCTGGCTGGGAACGAGAACGCCACCATCGTGGAGGGGGACCTGCGCGAGCCAGCCAAGATCCTGGCTGCGGACGGCGTCAGCCGACTGCTCGACCTATCCCAGCCGATCGCCCTGCTGCTGGTCGCGGTGCTGCATTTCATCGCCGACGCGGAGGATCCCTGGCGCATCGTCGCCCAGTTGCGCGACGCGCTCGCCCCGGGCAGCTACCTGGTGCTGTGCCACGGCACCGACGAGGGCAAGCCGACCGTGGCCCGGGCCGGCGAGAAGGTGTATGACCGCAGCGTCTCCGCCCCGCTGCAGATGCGCTCCCGGGCCGGGATCCTGCGTTTCTTCGCCGGTTTCGAACTGGTCGAGCCGGGGCTGGTGGCCATCCCGTCGTGGCGTCCAGACCCGGCTCCCGGGACACCCGCAGGCGAGGACCGGTTCTGGGGTGGGCTGGTCGGCGTAGGCCGTAAACCCGGGTAAGGCCGCCGCACTACCGGCGGCCGGGTCAGGCTACCGGTCACCGGGCTACCGGTCACCGGGCTACCGGTCACCGGATTCGGCCGGCCGCAGGTCCAGGCCCAGGTCGAGCGCGGGCGCGGAATGGGTGATCGCGCCGACCGAAAGGTAGTGCACACCGGTGGCCGCCACCGCGCTGGCCTGGCCGAGCCGCAGGCCGCCGCTGGCCTCCAGCCGGGCCGCCGGGTAGCTGTGCGCCGCCGCGACCGCGGCGCGCAGGTCGGCCAGGCTCATGTTGTCCAGCAGGATGAGCCCGGCCCCCGCGGCCAGCGCCTCCTCGACCTGGGCCACGCTGTCGCATTCCACTTCGAGGGGCGTGCCGGGCGCGGCCGCCTGGACGGCCCGGATCGCCGCCGTGATGCCCCCGGCCGCGGCCACGTGGTTGTCCTTGATCAGCGCGGCGTCACCCAGGCCCATCCGGTGATTGGCGCCCCCGCCGCAGCGCACCGCGTACTTTTCCAGCTGCCGCAGCCCGGGAGTGGTCTTCCGGGTGTCGCGCAGCACTGCCCCGGTGCCCGCCAGGGCGTCCACCCAGGCCCGGGTGGCGGTGGCGATCCCGGACAGGTGGGTGAGGAAGTTGAGCGTGGTCCGCTCCGCGCCCAGCATCTCGCGCAGCGGGCCGCGAATCCGAAGTACCGCGGTTCCGCGGCCGACCCGGTCGCCGTCGGCGCACAGCGGTTCGGCCGCGCCGGACGGAAGCCCGGCCATGACCAGCGCGGCCAGCGCGACGGGCAGGCCGGCCAGCGTCCCCGGCTGCCGGGCCACGACCTCGGCCACGGCCAGCCGCCCAGGCCGGGCGGTGGCCGCCGAGGTAACGTCGGGCCCGTACCGTAGGTCCTCATCCAAGGCCCCGCGGACCACCTGCCCGGTGTTCACCGGGTCCAGCCCGGCCACCCGCAGCGCCTCGGTCACCCGTGTGCCCAGTGTCATCTGCCCCTCCGCGAACTGGCCCGCCTCGGCCAGCTGGTGCCGGGTCATGCGCTCCTCCTCATGCTGGTGCCGGCCAGATCGAGCCGGGTGTCGTGGGCCCGCAGCACGGTGTGCCGGACCGGGCCCGCGCTGACCGCTGGGACGTCCCGCCAGCGGTGGCAGCCACGGCTTTCCGGCCGGGCCAGCGCCGCCGTCACCACCAGGGTGCACACGGTGTGCAGGCTGGTCGCCTCGAGCACAGCCAGGTCCAGGCCGCCCTCGGCGGGCGGGGCCTGGTCCAGCAGGCGCAGCAGCGACTCCAGCCCGGCCCGTTCGCGGAGCACACCGGCCTGCCGGGACATGGCTGCCGCCAGCGCCGGCCGGGCGGCCGGGCTCATCCCCGGCCCGGCGTCCGGGAAGCGCAGGCCGGCGGCCGGGCCAGGCCCAGCCAGCCCGTCGCGCGGCCGCCTGGCCCGTGGTTGGCTGGGCAATACCGTGCCGAGCAGGTCACCAGCCCGGCGGCCGGTGATCAGCGCCTCGGTCAGCGAGTTGGAGGCCAGCCGGTTGGCCCCATGCACCCCGGTTGAGGCCGCCTCGCCGACCGCGTACAGCCCGGGGACGCTGGTCCGCCCGTCCAGGTCGGCCAGGATGCCGCCGCAGCTGTAATGCGCACCCGGCGCGACCGGGATGGGCTCGCTGGCCGGGTCGATGCCGCGCGCCCGGCAGGCCGCGGTCACCGTGGGAAAGCCGCGCTCCAGCGTGTCCCGGCTCAGCATGGTGGCGTCCAGATAGAGGTGATCGGTGGGATCGTCTGGCCGGCTCATCCGCTGCCGCATGACCGCCGACACCACATCCCGGGGGGCCAGGTCGCCGAGTGGGTGCTGGCCGGCCAGCACCGGCCGGCCAGCCGCGTCGATCAGCACCGCCCCGGCGCCGCGCAGCGCCTCAGTGATCAGCGGGCACTCGCCACGGGCCTGCGGCTGCCAGAGCACGGTCGGGTGGAACTGGACGAACTCGATGTCGCGCACCTCGGCGCCGGCCCGGGCGGCCAGCGCCAGCCCATCCCCGGTCAGCCCGGCCGGGTTGGTGCTGGTGCCGAACGCCTGGCCGATGCCGCCAGTGGCCAGGACCACCGCTGGGGCGGACACGACGCCCAGCCGCAGCCCGCCGTAGCGGCTGACCAGCCCGGCCAGCAGCCCGCCGACCCGGCCGTCCGGGCCGGTCAGCACGTCCACCGCGGCGCACTGGGTGAGCGTATCGACTGGGCTGTCCAGCAGGCTGGCGCGCAGCACCCGGTGCACCTCGGCCCCGGCCGCGTCGCCCCCGGCGTGCACGACCCGGTTCCGGCTGTGCCCGCCTTCCCGGTGCAGCGGGCCGCCGTCCAGCCGGGCCCCGCGCGCGGCCAGTCGCGCGATCTCCCCGGGCGCCTCGGCCACCAGGCTGGCCACCGCGCTCGGGTCACACAGGCCAGCCCCGGCCGCGGCGGTGTCCTGCTGGTGCAACTGCTCGCTGTCGCCCGGTCCGAGCGCGGCCGCCAGGCCACCCTGGGCCAGCGGAGTGGCGCCGGCGCCGATGTTTTCCTTGCTTATCAGCAGCACTCGCAGGCCGTGCCCGGCGGCAGCCAGCGCGGCGCTCATCCCAGCCGCACCCGAGCCGACCACGACCACGTCGGCGTCCTGTGCCCAGCGTCCCGGCCCAGTCCAGGCGGCTGGCTGGTCCGGCCGGGGCAGGTGCCGCAGGCGCGGCCCGCTCATTCCGCCACCGCCGATGGAGTGCCGACCGCGATCATGGCCCGGACCGCCTGCCGGGCCCGGGCCGCCACGTTCGCCGGAACATCGACCTCGGCCACCCCGTCGCGCAGGCAGCGCAGCAGGGTGGCCGGGGTGGTCATCTTCATGTACCGGCAGACCGCGCCCGGGTTGACCGGTTCCCAGCGCACCGCCGGGTTGGCCTGGCGCAACTGGTGCAGCATGCCGGTCTCAGTGGCGACCAGCACGGCCGGTGCGGTGGTGTCGCGCGCCGCGGCCAGCATGCCGCCGGTGGACAGCACCCTGGTCCGGGTGCCCGGCAAGTCGCCCGTGCCCGCCTGCCACAGCGCGGCGGTCGAGCAGCCGCACTCCGGGTGGATGAACAGCTCCACGCCGGCCTGCCCGGCCGCCTTGCGGCGCAGATCGTCCGGGCTGATACCGGCGTGCACGTGACACTCGCCTAGCCAGACGTGCAGGTTGTCGCGGCCGGTGACCCGGCGGACATGAGCGCCGAGGAACTGGTCGGGCAGGAACAGCACCGGCTGGCCGGCGGGCACGGCGGCAACGATCTCGGCCGCGTTGGCCGACGTGCAGCACACGTCGGACTCGGCCTTGACCGCGGCGCTGGTGTTGACGTACGCGACCACCGTGGCGCCTGAATGCTCGGCCTTCCAGGCCCGCACCTGCTCGGCGCTGATGTTGTCGGCCAGCGAGCAGCCGGCCCGGGGGTCGGGGATCAGCACGGTCCGCTCCGGGGCCAGGATCTTGGCCGTCTCGGCCATGAAGTACACCCCGGCGAACACGATCACCCGGGCGGTGCTGGCCGCCGCGATCCGGGACAGCGCGAGCGAATCGCCCACGTGGTCGGCCACATCCTGGATCTCCGGGCGCTGGTAGTTGTGCGCCAGGATCACCGCATCACGCTGAGCGGCAAGCCGCCGGACCTCATCCGCCCATTCCACGCCGACCTCCTGGTCAGCGACTGCCTGGCTGGTCATCCGCTGCTCCCGTCTCTCTCTACTCGCTGGCTCGTCCAGTTTTCGACTCTAGGTTTTCAACCACTGATTTTCAACTCCTAGTCGAAAACTTGTGCATGGCGCAGTATGCTGCGGTCGTGTCAGCACGCCAAGGGCCAGCACAACAAGGACCAGCCAGCAGCCCACCGGACGACTGTTTCCGCCACGAAGTGCTCGCGGTCGTGCTCCAGGTGCGCCGGGGCACCCTGCATGTGCTGCTCTGGCAGCGCGCGGCGCCGCCGTTCGAGGGGTACTGGGCGCTGCCCGGCGGCCCACTCGGCCCGGCCGAACGGCTGGGCACCTCGGCCGGGCGGCACCTGGCCAGCAAGGTCGACCTGACCGACATCGCCCACCTGGAGCAACTGGAGACGCGCAGCGACCCGGCCCGGGACCCGCGCGGCCGGGTGCTGGCCACCGCCTACCTGGCCGTCGTGTCGGCCGGCGTCGAGCCGCGGATTCCGGCGGACACGGCCTGGCATCCGGTGGCCGGCCTGCCGCCGACCGCGTTCGACCACGGCTCGATCGTCGAATCGGCCCGCGAGCGGCTGCGGGCCAAGCTGTCCTACACCAACATCGGCTTCGCGCTGGCCCCGGACACGTTCACGATCGCGCAGCTACGGGACATCTACGCCGCCTCACTCGGGCACCCGGTGTCCGCGACCAACCTGCAGCGCATCCTGACCCGGCGCAGCGTGATCGAGCCCACCGCCGCCGCCGCCCAGCCGACATCACTAGGCGGCCGGCCCGCCACCCTGTACCGGTTCGCCACCCGCTCGCTGGTCGTGACCAACCCGTTTGCCGCGTTCCGCCCACCCGACACCCTCCGCCGCGTCACCGCACCCGCCCCCGGGGCGCCCGACCCCAGTGCACGCGCCCGCTGACCGAATCCACTCTTCACGCGTCCGGCGCGCAAAACCGGACAAAACACCCAGCGAAGTGCGTCGTTCGCGTGAAAAGAAGCCAGAACCATGATCAATGTGACTAGTGATGCTCATGTGGTGCGACGTGGGCGGGGCGGAAGCGGCGGCGGCGCAGGGAGGCCGGCCGAGTACGGGCCGTCGTTAGTCGAAGAACTCGGTCCGGTCTACGGTGGCGGCCACCTCCGGGGGTAGGAGGCTGAGCCAGTGCTGGGCGATGGCGTCCCGCCGCACGGGCGGGACCTCGCCGACCAAACGCAGCCGGGAGATACCGCCGTCCGGGTAGATGTCCAGCCGGACCTCCCGGACCGGCGCGGCCACCCGGATCCGGAACCGGTGCTCGGTGTCGGGCAGCAGCTGGGTGCGCGGCAGCAACTCGGCCCCGCTCTCCGCGTCGGACAGCCGGGCCGCGCCCGGCGCGTTGCCCACGAACCGGGTGGTGTCGATGATCACGTGATGCAGCAGCCCGGGCGCGGCCAGCCGGACCACCAGCCAGTCGTTGCCCTGATCGCGGCGGCGCGCGGTCTCCCAGCCGTCCGACATGACCCGGGCCCGGCCGGGCGCCAGCGCGTTAGCCGGTGCGGCGTAGAACATGTTGCTGCACGCCGTCACCTGGCCGCCGGCCAGCGTGGCGGCCAGGTCCACCCGGCCACCGAGCCGCCGCGGATCGGGCACGATGTCGCCGAACACCCGCAGCCGCGCCACCCCGCCATCGGGCAGGATCCGTAGCCGGACATGTGTCACCAGCCGGCCGACCGCGGTCACCGGGACCAGGTTGGCCTGGTTCCCGGCCAGCTCGGCCACCCCCGTCAGCGGCACCCAGTCCGCGGCCAGCACCTCGTCCCGGGCCGGGTAGCCGAGCAGCGTGGCCCCGTCCACCGCGGCGCGCGGCGGGTAGTTGCCGCGGAAATGCGTGGTGTCGATGTTCATCCCGTGCAGCACCGCGGGCGCGGCCAGCCGGACGACGGCGAAATCCTCGCCGGGCTCGCGGCGCCGCCGGGTCTCCCACCCGTCATACAGCTTGCCCCGGATGCCGAACGCGGCCGGGTCATGACTGGCCGGCCCGGGCTCGATGAGGTTGTGCGCGTCGGCGAAGAACTCGTCATTGGTGTACTGCACCGAGCCGCCCAGCACCCGGCTGGCCACGTCCGGCCGCCCGCCGAACGGCGCCCGCACCGCATCCTGGTCAGGCATCGGCTGGTCAGGCATCGGCTGCCCCCGCGCTGACCAGCTGGCCGCGCCGTTCCCCTGGCTCGACCGGCGCGCCGGCCAGCCAGGTCTCGCGGACCACCCCACGCAACTGCTGGCCCAGGTAGGGGGTGAGCGGGTAACGCTGACGGAGCATGTCCGTGCGGAGCACGAATGTCTCGTCCGGGGCGAACACGCAGAAGTCGGCCCGCTGGCCGGGTGCGATCGAGCCCCGGCCAGCCAGCCCGGCCAGCCGGGCCGGGCCCGCCGCCAGCCAGCGCGCCACCCGGGACAGCCCGATGCCCCGCCGGGCGGCCTCGGTCCACACCACCGGCAGGCCCAGCTGGACCGAGGCGATGCCGCCCCAGGCGGCGCCGAAGTCCCCGCGCTGCGGGTCCCCGCTGGCCAGCCGCTTGTCCGCCGGCGGGCACGGCGAGTGATCGGATACGACGCAGTCGATCGTGCCGTCGAGCAGCGCGGCCCACAGCTGGGCCCGGTTGGCCTCGTCGCGGATCGGCGGGCAGCACTTGAACTCGGTGCCGCCATCCGGGACGTCCTCGGCGCGCAGGGTCAGGTAGTGCGGGCAGGTTTCCGCGCTGACCGGCAGCCCGCCGACCTTGGCCGCGCGCAGCAACGGCAGCGCCTCCGCCGCCGACACGTGCACGATGTGCGTCCGGCAGCCGGTCCGCCGGGCCGCGGCCAGCAGCGCCTCGATCGCGCGCACTTCCGCGTCCGGCGGCCGGGAGGCCAGGAAACCGGCGTATCCGCGGCCGTGGGCGGGCGGCGCCGCCGCGATCACGCCCGGGTCCTCGGCGTGCGCGATGAGCAGGCCGCCGAAGCCGGCGATCGCGGTCATCGCCGCGGCCAGCTCGCTGCCGCCCAGCGGCGGGAACTCCCCAGAACCGGACGGCAGCAGGAAGCACTTGAAGCCGGCCACCCCGGCCTCGTGCAACGGCCGCAGGTCGGCCACGTTCCCCGGGACCGCCCCGCCCCAGAACGCCACGTCCACCGCGAGCTGCCCCGCCGCCGCGGCCCGTTTCTCGTCCAGGGCGGCCACGGTCACCGTGGGCGGGATGCTGTTCAGCGGCATGTCCACGATCGTGGTCACCCCGCCGGCGGCGGCCGCCGCGGTCGCGGTGGCGAACCCTTCCCACTCGGTCCGGCCCGGCTCGTTCACGTGCACGTGGCTGTCCACCAGCCCGGGCAGCAGCACGTCCCCCTCGGCCAGGGTGACCGCATTAGCGGGGGCGTCCTGATAATCAGCCAGGCTGACGATCAGCCCGTCCCGGAAAAGCACCGCCGCCGGGCGCTCGCCGTCAGGCGTAACCACCCGGCGGGCCCGGATCGCCGTCGTCTCGCCCACCGACCGCCGCCCCTCCGGTGCATGTGATCAGCGCGGTGCGTTGTGTGCCCTGAGCGCGGTGCGTTCTAACAGCGCGGTGCACTGTGTGCCCGATAGGTCATTTTTGCACCGCAGTGTTGAAATGAACCGCGCTGACGCGATCTTCGCACAGCGGCGTCGCGGTCGGCTGGGGCGGGAGCTGGGGGCCGGGGCGGCAGCTGGGAGCCGGGGCGCGGGCGGCGGGGCGCAGGCGGCCGCAGGCGCGGCTGGCTGGCTGGCGGGCGCGGGAGCCGGCGATCTAGGGTCAGCAGGGTGACCGACCCTGAGCTGGCCTCCGTGACCGAACTGGCCTCGGTGTCTGAGCTGGACCGCGCCACCGTGGCCGGCGCGACCGCCGCGCTGCGGCCGTGCTGCGCCAGTTCCCGGTGGGTCAGCCAGGTGGTGGCGGGCCGCCCGTACCGCACGCTGGACGCCGTCATCGAGGCGTCAGACGCCGCGGTCGCCGCGCTGGACTGGCCGGACATCGAGGAGGCACTGGCCGCACACCCGCGGATCGGCGACCGGCCGGCCGGCGACGGGCAGGAGGCCGCCTGGTCCCGGCAGGAACAGGCCGGCGCCAGCCAGGCCGGGCCGGGCGCCCAGGCCGCGCTCCGACAGGCTAACGCCGAATACGAGCAGCGGTTCGGCCACGTGTTCCTGATCTGCGCGACCGGCCTGCGGACCAGCGACATGCTGGTCGCGCTGCACGAGCGGATGGGCCACGACCCGGCCGCCGAGCACGAGGCCGTACGGCAGGAACTGGGCAAGATCGCCGCGGTCAGGCTGGCCAAGGCGCTGCGCGCACCGGGAGATCCCCCATGACCGTCTCCACGCATGTGCTGAACGCCACTACCGGGCAGCCCGCCGCCGGCCTGGAACTGACGCTCAGCCGGCAAGACGGCGCCGAGTGGCGTGAGCTCAGCCGCCGGGCCACCGACCAGGACGGCCGGGTCCGCGACCTGGCCGGCCACGCCGCCCCCGGGGTGTACCGGATCACCTTCCAGACCGGCGCGTACCTGGCCGAAACGTTCTACCCGGAAGTCACGGTGGTGTTCCGTATCACCGACCCGGGCGCACACCACCATGTGCCGCTGCTGCTCAGCCCGTACGCCTACTCGACCTACCGCGGATCTTGAAGGCCCGCGGCAGCGGGGGGAACTCACGCCGGGGCGGGTGGCGCAACCTCGATCCGGGAAGGAGCGTTAGGCAAATGAAGGTTGTGATCGAGGGTTGCTATGTCGCGACGGTGGATGCGGCGGGCAGCGAATACCCGGCCGGCCACCTGGTCGCCGAGGGGGACCGGATCGTGGCCGTGGGCCCCGGGCCGGTGCCGCCGGAGCTGGCCGCCGGGGCCACCGCGATCGACGGGTCCGGGCTGCTGGTCACGCCCGGCCTGGTCAACACGCACACCCACCTGTACCAGTGGCTGACCCGCGGCTATGCCACCGAGGCGGGGCTGTTCGGCTGGCTGGAAGCGCTGTACCCGGTGTGGGGCCGGCTCACCCCGGAGCTGGTGCACGACTCGGCTGCGGCCAACCTGGCCTGGCTGGCCCTGACCGGCTGCACCACCAGCACCGACCACCTGTACGTGTTCCCGGCCGGCCTGGACCCCGGCGACCTGCTGGAGGCGGAGATCCTGGCCGCCCAGCAGGTCGGCGTGCGGTTCCACCCGACCCGGGGCTCGATGGACCTGGGCCAGTCGGCGGGCGGGCTGCCGCCGGACGCCGTGGTCGAGACGCACGACGCGGTGCTGGCCGCGTCCGAGGCCGCCATCGACCGCTGGCACGACCCGTCGTTCGGCGCGATGACCCGGATCGCGATCGCGCCGTGCTCGCCGTTCTCGGCCACCGCCGAGCTGATGCGGGACTCGGCCGAGCTAGCCCGGGCCCGGGGCGTCCGGCTGCACACCCACCTGGCCGAGACGGCCGACGAGGAACAGTTCTGCCTGACGCAGTTCGGCCGCACGCCCCCCCAGTACGTCGAGGACCTGGGCTGGCTCGGGCCGGACGTGTGGCTGGCGCACTGCGTGCACCTGTCCGGCGAGGCGGTGGCCCGGCTCGGCGCGACCGGCACCGGCGTAGCCCACTGCCCCAGCTCCAACGGCCGGCTCGGCGCGGGCATCGCGCCGGTCCGCCGGCTGCTCGACGCGGGCACCGCGGTCGGGCTGGGGGTGGACGGGGCCGCGTCGAACGAGTCCGGCCGGATGGTCGCCGAGCTGCATCAGGCGCTGCTGGCCGCACGGTACGCGGGCGGCCCGCAGGCGCTGACCGCGCGGGACTGCCTGCGGATGGCCACCATGGGCGGGGCGCGCTGCCTGGGCCGGGAGGCCGAACTGGGCTCGCTGGAGCCGGGCAAGCTGGCCGACCTCGCGGTGTGGCGGGTGTCCGGGCTGCCCGGGGCCGGGATCGAGGACCCGGTGATCACGCTGGTGCACGGCGCGCCCGCGCTGGAGCACCTGTTCGTCGGCGGCCGCCAGGTGGTGACCGGCGGGGAGCTGAGCACGGCCGACACCGGCGCCCTGGCCGGGGCCGCGGCCAAAGCGAGCGCGGCCATCGCCGGCCGCGACCGAGGCTGAGGAAAGGCACGCTCATGGTCCAGCTCGGTGCGAACCGGTACGGGAAAGCGGAGGTCCGGGTGCTGCGGGTGGACCGCGGTGCGGGGCCTGCGGGCGAGGACGTGATCCGGGACTGGAACGTCTCGACCAGCCTGTCCGGCGACCTGGATGCCACCCACCTGACCGGGGACAACTCGGGCGTGCTGACCACCGACACGCAGAAGAACACGGTGCAGGCCTTCGCCCGCCGGCTGGGCGCGGCCGAGCCCGAGGTACTCGGCCTGGAACTGGCGGCG
>Ga0335078_10013716_pt1 | contig 12011 bp, 6 predicted proteins | sample Lox_Sample_32_FD_206711 | JGI IMG/M metagenome (GOLD analysis project Ga0335078, IMG submission 206711) | Soil microbial communities from Loxahatchee National Wildlife Refuge, Florida, United States - Lox_Sample_3.2 | ecosystem: Environmental > Terrestrial > Soil > Wetlands | place: USA: Florida... | reverse complement strand
TAAACCCGGTGACATGAAACGGGCCTCGGCACGCGGCTGTAGGGCCGGGGCTTGTCCCGGCCTCAGGCCGACCCGAGGGCCGTCCCTACGCTCTCAATGCCGGTTTGGAGCGAAGACGGCTTGGACTCTGATCAGCCTGGCCTCAATCATGCTCTCCGCCTGCAAGGTCGGGCCGAACTACCATCGGCCTGATGTTCAGGTCCCCGCGTCGTTCCGCGCGCCCAGCGAAACCCCGCTGGCGCAGTCGCAGGCCACATCGTTCGCCGACTTGCCCTGGTGGCGGGTGTTTCACGACCCTCAACTGCAAGAATTGATCCGCACGGCATTGAAGCAGAACTACGATTTGCAGACTGCGGTGGAGCGCGTCAATGCTGCGCGGGCCCAGGTCGGGATCGCCCGGTCCAATCAGTTTCCGCAGGTTTCGGCGGATCCTAATTTTAGTGGCGCGAAGACCGACCAAGGCATTAAGTCCAACATCTTCACACTGGCGGCCGACGCCGTGTTTCAACTGGACTTCTTCGGCCGCTATCGCCGGGCCACCGAGGCGGCGCGCGCCCAGCTGTTGGGCACACAAGACGCGCAACAGACCGTCACCTTGACGCTCGTCAGCGATGTGGCCAGCGATTACTTCCTGCTTCGCGACCTCGACCTGCAACTCCAGATCAGCCAAGAGACAGTGAAGACCCAGGAAGATTCCGTCAAGCTCACGGAGCTGCGCTTGAGTCACGGAGTCGGCACGAGACTGGACGTGCTTCAGTCCCGCCAGGTGCTCGATACGGCGAATGCGCAGATTCCCGATCTCGAGCGGCAAATCGGCCAGACGGAGGACGCGATCAGCATTCTCTTGGGCAACTATCCGCAGGGCGTGCCGCGCGGGAAGACCCTGGGCGTCGAGACCTCAAGCGGCTGGGTATGGAGTGAAAATCTGCCGCCGCAATTGCCCCCGGGGCTGCCGTCGGCACTGCTCGAGCGCCGGCCCGATATACGCGAGGCGGAACAAAACCTCGTCGCCGCTAACGCCAACATCGGCGTGGCAAAGGCGATGTTCTTTCCCCAGATTTCCCTGACCGGCTCCGGCGGCGGCGCATGGGGCCACAGCGTTTTCTTCGGCAGCGACGTGCCTGCGCACATGGGGGTTTACAGCTACGGGGCTAGCCTCGTGCAGCCGCTCTTTGAGGGCGGCTACTTGCGGAACAACCTGCGTTATGCTACGTCGCAAGAGCGGCAAGCTGTGATCGGCTACCGGCAGACAATCCAGCAGGCGTTCGGCGATGTTTCGGACGCGCTCATTGGCTACGACAAATACCACGGAGTCCGCGAACGCCAGGAGCAGACCGTGAAGGATCTTCAGGAATCCGTCAGCGTCTCGCTGATGCGCTACCGAGGCGGCACGGCTACTTACCTTGATGTGCTCGACAGCCAGCGGTCGTTATTCAATGCTGAACTCACGCTGGCGCAGGCACGAAATTACGAATACCAAAGCCTGATCCAGCTTTACAAGGCACTCGGCGGAGGCTGGCAATCTTAATCAAAGATAACCTAACAGAGGATCGAGGGCCTCACGGTAAAGCGCCGCCGCTCGAGATAACTCGCGCCTTGTCGGCACAGTTATCTTCCCGGCCTGCGTTCCTTGCCATCCCGACCGTCAAGTCGCCACTAAACGCCGTCGCGGGTCATGTTGGCGGGGAATCTTATCCTGTCACGAACCTTGCCGGATGGCCGGACCTGGGAGGCGAGAAGCTCCAGCAGGCCCATGGTATGAGCGCGACAGAATTACGCCTTGCTAGGATTAACCGATCGACCGTCTCTCGCCGCTAGCGCGTGTCGCGGAGCCTACCGACGGGACGACAGCGAATTCCCCCGGGGAGGCTCAACAGACCCCCGGGGCTTTAGAAATAGAACTTCAAGCCCAATTGAATCTCGCGTGGAGAATTCTGCTGGCAGCTCATCTGGCCGAAGTCGCCGGTGTTCACGGTTGCGTCGAGACAACCGAATTGCGGATGGTTGAAGGCGTTGAAGCTTTCCGCCCTGAACTCGAAGTGCGAACCTTCGCGCAGCTTGCTCGTCGGGATTTCTTTGAAGATCGAGAGCGCCGCGGTGTTGGTGCCCGGCAGGCGCAGATTGGGGAGTTCCCTCGGAGCATTCCCCAAGGTAAACGGTGGCGGAACGACGGCATTCTGAGGATTCGCGAAGTACTGGCCGTTGGTTCCAACCCACTTAGACGGATCGCTGCCGTTTCGACCCAAAGGCCCCACCAGATTGGGTTGTTGGCCTCCATAAGTTGGAAGCGGCTGCCCGCCGGAAAGGCCCAGGGCAATGGGAAAGCCGTTGTCGATCCTCCAGACTCCGTTGGTCTGCCATCCTCCCAGAATGCTGTCCGTCCAACGGTTCCAGTTTGCACCCCAGCGCCTGCCGCGTCCCACGGGGAGCTGGTACACGTAGCTGAAGGTCAGGTTCTGGGGAATATCGTACTCGGAGAGCGATCGCTCGAGCTTGAAATTGTTCGGATCCTGGAGATGGGTGAACCCACCCAGCCAGGTGGTTTCACCTCCTTTGACCGAAGCATTGTCGATCGACTTCGAGATGGTATAGGTGGCCAGGAATTGCAGGCCTTTGGAGAACCGATGCTCTACCCTCAATTGGTAGGAGTGATACGTGGAGTTCGCCCAAGGGGGAGCAAGTGGCGTGACCCCGCAGAACTGCGGATATCGCAAATCGAGCTGCGTCTGGCTGACAGTCGGGCCCGAGAGGCAGCTCGAGGGATCGAATGACTCCTCGACGCCGTCCAGATCTCCGGCCTTCAATTGGGACAGACCCAGATAGTAGGCAGCCGTGGCGTAGCTTGGGTCGTGCTTCAGAACGGACTCAAAGTACTTGACGGCGTCCTGGAAGTCGCTGAGGTCCAGATAATCACGCGCCACGAGGAAGTCAACGGTGAGAGAGTCCGGCTCGGTCTTTTCAGCCTCCTGCAGCTCACGTAGCGATTCGTGGTACCGGCCGTGCTGGCTATCGGTCATCGCCGCAGACACCAATTCGTAAACCTGGATGCGGTCCTTGGGGTCGGGCAATGTGTTCCGACCGGCGCTGGTGACACTCCTGACGGAGACCGCCACGTATCCGAGCGACCGGAGGCTTTCAAGCATGGCGGGATGGTTTAACTCGGGTCCGACCTGGCGGCCACTTGCAGCAGGTGTGAACCGGCTGACCAGTCGCTTGAGGCGATCGCTCATCTCCTGGGCCACGGCCTGACGCGTCTGGAACAGATTATGTAGTTCCTTGGGATCGGTTCGCGTGTCGTATAACTCCGGACGGGTGGTGTCGATGTACTTCAGCCCGTGCCGCTGCAGGCTCTCCAACCGATTCCAGCCAAAATGGAGTAAGGGCGGGTAACTCTCCGCGTAGAGGTTCGACGGGCCGTCGTCCGTGCGGCCAAGAATCGCGGCCAGCAGACTTCGCCCTTGAACGCTGGAGGGGATGGAGATTCCGGCCGCCTGGAGGAGCGTGGGCATGACGTCCACCAGTGAGACTTCGTCCGGGATCACCTGCGGAATAGCGCCCGGCACCCTGACGATCAGGGGAACGTGAAGGGTCGAGTTATAAATGAAGAAGCCGTGCGTCTTCTCGCCGTGTTCTCCGAGCCCCTCGCCGTGATCGCTCGCCAGGGCGATCAGGGAATTCTCAAGTCCCTGCCGCTCGAAGAAATCGAGCAGCCGGCCCACTTGGGCGTCGGCAAAGGCGATTTCACCGTCATACGGGCGGCCGCGATAGCGGAGGGCATACGGCTCCGGCGGGTTGTATGGTGCGTGCGGATCGTACAGGTGCACCCACAGAAAGAACGGCTGCCTAGGATTGAGCTTGAGCCACTTCAGGGCTTCATCCACAACACGATCGCCGCGGCGTTCGATGGCGTCCAGGTGCACCTCTTCCAGGCGCCCGAACTCGAAGTGGTCGAAGTACGTGTCAAAACCCTGGTTCAGGCCGAAACGCGAGTCGAGTACCGCTGATCCAATGAAGGCCGCGGTGGCGTAACCATGGTCCCGCAGTGTCCTGGCGATCGTCGCGGCGCCTGGGGCAAGCCTGTTGCCGCTGAAATCGTGCACTCCCGTGGCGAACGGAAACTCCCCCGTCATGAGCGCCGTGTGTGCGGGCAGGGTGATGGGAACCGGCGTATAGGCGTGGGTGAAAAGCGCGCCTTCACGCGCGAGCCGGTCGATATTCGGAGTCTGGATCGAGGTGTATCCATAGCACCCCAGGTGGTCAGGACGAAGAGTGTCGATCGTAATGAGGATTACACTTCGGGCCGGCCGCTCGGCGCCCGCGCACCCAAGGCTGAGAGATATGAAAACGAGAGCGAACATCGCGCATCGATTTCTGGCGAGCGAGCTGTTCGGACTCTCTGTCACTGGTCTATCACGATCCGTTTGCGGAGTCGGGATCACAGGCGCAGCGCCATCGGGACGCTTTCGTCAGAAGATCGAAGGCCGGCCGCTGAACAAAGGCGTCATCCCTTGAGAGAAGAGAATAGAGCACAAGGCTCACTGGAGCAATCCAGACATTGATCCCAAAAGCAGGGCGACATAAGTGATTGCGCGTGTTTGACGCTGGAATGTATCAGGGCGCGGCTGAAGCCGTGCCCCGATACGCTACACCAGTCACACTACGGCGCTCTGAAAATAAACTAAACATGGCGTCGGAAGCCGCTGCACATGTCCGGAAGCCTGCGATCTCTGAGGTCCCCAAGCCACGGGCGCGACCCTAGTCGTCTGATTGGCCCGAGATCTGAACAAATGTGGAAGATTTTGCTGGTTTGAAATTGTTTGAAATCTGGAATCTGCAATATCTTCAACATCTTCAATATCTGCAATTTCGAATCCGAGAGCGCCTCGTCCATTTGAGGTCGAAGACCTTGCCGGCAGGCCGCGCGAAAAGCTCGCCCAACGTGTCGTCTCCTGCCGTTTTTCTGCTCCGCCTGGCTTTGGGCCCTGTTAGATTTCCTCTAAAGATCAGGCTGGACAATTCGCGGATAATTATATATAAGTAGTTCCCGCAGGTTGGTCCTGGCGGGATCTCAAACCAAGCGTGACTCCAGGGCAGGAAGAGGTATGCCCATGCGTCGTTTCCTTCTGTGGTTCCTCCCCAAGTGGGATGCACAAAAGGAAAAAGTATTCACCGTTATTCGACCCGGCTTCCGCGGGCCGGTGCCCTATGTATTGCCTCTCAGGTACCTCTTTCTTCTGGTAATTGTGCTTCGTGTCTGGCTTTACCCAGGGGGAGCTGCACAACATGCCTGGTCGGCACTCATTCTCTTGAGTGTGCTTCTGACGGCATTTGCCACATACCTGACGCTTGGCCTGCCGGAGCGAGATGAGCTTCGTCGTCACGCCAACGCGGCCCAGGAGTCCTTGAAGACGTTTGGTCCGCCAACTCTAGAGCTGCTTTACTGCCTCGTCGTCCTGGCTGACATTTGCCTCATTTCGTGGGCCTACAGGCTGACCGGTGACCCAACCTCTGGCATCTTCCTGCTTTATTGCCTGCCGGTCTTTACGGCCGCGGAGTACCTTGGACCCCTGCCTTTCTTAGTCGTTGCGGCGGTGACCGAGGCCTCTATCATCTTCACCACCGCATCCTTGCAACCCGCACATTCGATCCATGGACTCGTGGACGCGGTCTTCAATCGAGCGGCTATCAGAGGCTCCTTCCTCTTGAGCATTGCTTTCGTCACCAGCTCGGTGATTCGTGTCGAACGATCACTGAGAAAGCGACTCGACCGCCGCGACGAGCAGTTTCGGGTCCTCCTCGACTTCAGGGAAGACGCGAGCAAGGTACTCGACACGGGCGACGTGTTGCCCCTGGCGGTGGAGAAAGCTATCAGTCTCGTTTCCAAGGACGGCTTCACGACCGGAGCGGGGATGTTGATCGACAGCAGTACCCACGGCATTCAGGCCGAATATTCCAATCCCGGGGGTTTTTTTGAAACCGACGAGGGCAAAGGGCTCATCGACCGTGTCGCTCAACAACACCCGGTGAGCGTGAAAAGCTTTCTCACGAACGAATACCGCCCGATTCGGCCTTACACCAGGAAGGTCGTTCATGCGTCCCTGTGCGTTCCGATAATTTCACGTGACACACCCATTGGCCTGCTGTTCCTTCGGCGGATCGGCGGATACATCTTCAATCAGAGCGATCAATGGTTCCTGCAGGCCCTCGCCGGTCACGCGGCGGCGGCGATTGAGCGTGCGCAGTTGACATCGGCACTCGATTCCCTCGGCACCGCATTGCCAAGCGCACTACAACTCGATCGGCAATTAGATTACGTACTGTCGGAGCTGACTGAGAATCTTGGATTCGAGTTTGCGACAATTTCACTGGTAGATGAATATCGTGGGGTGATTGAAACTGTTCGCGGGAGAAGTGTGCCGTGGGGCTGGCTAAGCAGAGCAAGAAAAACGCTGGATACTGATAACATACATACGGACGTTGTTCGGACGAAGAACACAGTAACCATCGAGGCTTGGGACCACCGGCTCGATCCCGATATTTACGAACGCTTTGAACATTCCAAACTAGCGCGGGTGTTTGTTCCCATTATCTCGGATCAGGAAGCTGTCGGGACGATCGAGGCAGGGTGTCGTCTCGAGCGAAAGGACTCAGTCATCACTTCTTCCGCCGTCGCGGAAGTCGAACGAATCGGTAAAGATAGGGGTCGCGACCTCGGTCGATATCGCCCTCACGTTCTTCTGGAACTGATCGCGCAGAGCGCCATTGCCATCATCGGGGCAGATTCGGCAAGTGTCCACGTATACCGAAAGGATCAGTCCTCAGAGCGTGGCATCGATGGGCTTGGCGAGCCAATCCTCGCGGCTGGTGCTGGAAGAGCAACGAAGGAATTCATACGAGAGCATCAGCCAAGGCCCGGCGGTCTGGGCCAGCGTGCGATGGAAGAGGCTAATTTCCTCAAGATCGACGACCCGCAGAAACTAAAAACTCACAACGCCGACCTCTTCGATTTAGGTATCAGGTCCATGGCTGCTTTCCCGATGTCGCTCGGTCAGGGAGTCCAGGGTGTCCTTTACGTGCATTTTTGGGGCCGAGACCACGAATTTAGCCCGTCGGAACTCGACCTTGGGGAGCTTTTCACCCGCCAAATAGAGGTGGTGATCCAAAACCACCTGCTGCTCAGGACTACCACGGAATTGGCGGCGCGAGCTTGGGAATTATCTCGCATGCAGAACCTCATGCAGTCCCTCGCTTCACCTTTCGACCTGCGAGATGTCTTGGAGAAAGTGACACAGAATGTACTCATGATGGTGGACGCCGACAACGTCACCCTCTACCAGTACGAGGCTGGTTCAGACCACTTCGTCACGCCGCCAGTCATGAGAGGGATCTTCCATGCTGAAGAGTCCATGCGCACGGGCATCTATCCCGAAGACACGCCGAGATGGGCGCTCAAAGAGGGGCGGCCGCAGTTTTTTCCCAGGATTCCGGATGTGCTTTGTTCGGTCAAACCCGACGGCAAACCCCGCTTCGCGGTAAGAGAAGGAATCGCCTCGTGCGCCATCGTGCCGCTGCGGGCGGGCCGAGAGGTTGTGGGGCTTTTATTTGTGAACTATCGCAGCCCCCGCGAATTCAATCTCGAAGATCAAAACATCATCAACGCGCTGGCGGACTCGGCAGCGCTGGTCATCCGGACGGCACGATTACAAGAACCGCGTCGCATTGAACTAGAGAGGCGCCAACGCGAGCTGGAAGCAATGCACGCGGTCGACATGGCAATGGTTGAAAGCGCGCCTGATCTGCCAGAGGTTCTTGAACTAATTCTATTGAAGGTGCTTGATATCACGAAAGCGCAATCCGGCGAGTTTATGCTCGTTGATGCCGGAGACAAGGAAACGTTGGTCTCCGAGGCGCGATTGCCAGCGGGCCCGCCCCAACGCACCCAGAAGATCAGCGAGGGCCTTATCGGTCTCGCTGCCCGAAGTAAGCAATCGGTGTTGGCTGCAGACGTGAATTCGGTCGAATGGGAGCCCCACTATCTGAGATTGACTCCCACGACGCGCTCAGAACTGGCCGTGCCACTGTTGGAAGCGAATGGTGATGTTCTGGGAGTCCTCGATATCGAAAGCGACCTTACCAATAAGTTCACCGCGGATGACAAACTCCTGATGGAGACGTTGGCTGTGCAGGCGGTCATCGCTATTCACAGCGTGAAACTGTATGGCAGCCTCGAGCGGCGCATCCGGCATCTCGCAGCGCTCAATATGATTGCGGCTCGAGTACAAGGACAACCTTACGAACTTGAGGTAGTCCTGCGCCTTTTCTTGACGGGCATATCGGCGGGGGCCGGCCTGGGCTTCAGTCGGGTTATGTTGTTTCTAGCTGATGATGGAGGTAACTCTCTGCACGGCGAGGTGGCTGCTGGCTCAGTTACTCGTCGAGAGGCGGAAGTCGTCTGGAATGGATTTCAAAGCAGGAGTGTGCCTTCGCTCCGGGATCTAGAATTACTCTTGCACGGAGCCGAACAATTCAGCGCAGAAATTCGACAGGGGAAGATCGTTGAGAACTCTCCGCTAAGTCGCGCCATTAGGCTCCTTAGTTTGCCCATCGAGAGTTCGTCAGGGGCTGTGGCCCAATGCCTGCTCGAGGGTCGTACGGTAGTGATCGAGTACGAGCAACCCGACACTCTGAGGGCCTTCATGGGGCAATTCACGCAGCCTAACGACGTGGAACACGCCTACGCTTGCGTGCCACTGATCGGGAGGCATACGAAGCGGATCGGTGTACTGGTGGTTGACAACCGATTCCTCTTGAAAGAGAGGTACATCGACGAAGAAGATAAGGAGGGTCTGGAAGCCTTCGGGGGACTGCTCGCATTGAGTATCGAAAACACCCGCTTGCGAGCACGTTTGGCCGAGGAAGAGAAAATTGAGAATCGGAAGGAGGTTACAGCGGGCATTGTCCACACCGTGGGCACGCGGCTCAGCGTGATGGCGGGGTCGGTGACGCGGTTGCAGGCATGCCTTGAAGCTGGCGAGGCCTATGATGCGATGCTGGATCGATTGATGGAGGGAATCAAGAATGCCGAGAGGGTCCTGCGAGATCTTCGGACCTTTGCTGCCGCGTTTCAGTTGCAACGAGACCACGCGGACTTGGGCGAGGTTATAGAGGACCTCCATCAGGACGTCAAGGGCACATTTCGCCTGGAGATCGTGACACAGGATCAGCCGATGCCCGTTTGCGTTGACCGTCTCAAGTTCGTTAGCGCACTGATGGAGATTATTAAAAATTGTCATGAGGCGATGCTCGGAGTTTCCGACGAACCCGTTCGCATCGAAACGGCCGAATGCTCCGACCAGTCGCCCGTCGCGCCAAAGGGATACGCACAGGTGGAAATTACGGACAAAGGGCCTGGTATCCGCAAAGACGCGAAGCCGAACGTCTTCAAGCCTTTTTTCACCACGAAGCACGGAACCGGGATGGGATTAGCGATCGCCAAGACTGTGGTGGATGGGCACGGCGGAACCATCCTGGCAGATGATAACCCGGGCGGAGGTGCGCGATTTGTGATCCGCATTCCCATCGTTCCCAAGCCAGTAGTTACAACTCAAGGAGAGGCAAATGGCTAGGATTTTAGTGGTTGAAGACGAGCCGCGGCAGAGAGAGGATCTTGAGTGGGCCGCCAGCGGCGCCGGGCAGGTTGTATCGGTACCGAGCGGCCAAGACGCCATTCAGACCATAGCGAAAGAGAGTTTCGACGTTGTTGTAACCGATCTCGAAATGGAAACGAAGGAAGCCGGGCTGGAGGTTCTAAGAGCCGCGAAGCAGAAAGACATTTATACCCAAGTGATCATGGTTACGGCATACGGAGCGCCCCGAGTCAGCGTGGAAGCGATGCGCATGGGAGCTTTTGACTACATCGAGCGTAACGCGCCCGGAACCGACGTTCTGGCGATGATCAAAAGCAAAATAGCCCTGGCTTTGGAGTTTCGAATCGCGATGTTGAAAGTGAGCGAAGCGCGATGAGCGAAGAGATTTCCCCCGAAGAATTTTGCCGTCCGCAGCAGTCGGTCGTCGATATGCTCAAAGAGGCACTGCGAGAGGTCGTCTTTGAGCGCGACCGGGAAAAATCGCTGATCTTTGGAATGCCGCGAACAGACCTCGAATGGCCCGAGGTCTTCGTCCTGATGCCCTTTAGTGACGAACTAAAGCCTGTGTATGAAGATCATATAAGCAAGGTCGCGTTACAGGCCGGGCTACGGGTCAAACGAGCTGACAATTTCTTCACCAGCGGGCCAATTATGTCAGATATCTGGTCCGCGATCAATGCTGCCGACATCATCGTCGCCGATCTGACGGGACGAAACCCGAATGTTTTCTATGAAACGGGCTTGGCGCACGCGATCGGAAAAAACACTATCCTTCTTGCGCAGTCGATCGATGATGTACCCTCCGATTTACGACAACTGCGCATCATCCTCTACGAATTCAAGCCAAGAGGGATGCAGAAGCTCGAAGAGGATTTGGCTGCCACGATCAGAACCTACACCAAGGGCCGTCGAGGTGACGACGGCTCCAATAAGAGACCATAGGCCAAAGCGAAGGGCATGTCGCTGGAGAGCCGGCCGGGCGATTTATAGTGGGTGCGCGTAACCGGGGAGTGCTGGATTTGAAAATCCAACAACTGAGCGCTTTCGTACCCGCCGCCCTTGATGCACCAGCTTCCTCACTCCCGATTGTGCAAAGATTCTGCTCACTCGGTGCCGCGCTCTTCCAGCCCCAGCTGAAATTCACAGGTCAACCTACTCAAAACACGCCTCGTAATAAACGTTCGAAATTATCCCAATTTTATCCACCGTCTCATTGGCAACTGGTATTTACCTCGGTGAACACCCAAAACCGGCCACCCATGATCATCTGAAAACCGGCCAACGGAGACCCCCTCCGGGACATTGACTCGATCGCGGGGCGTTAGCCTCGTGACCATGGCCAATGTCTTGAGCGACGAGAAGAAACAACAAGTCTTAGCTTTGGGACGGCTCGGTTGGTCGCTGCGGCGCATCCAGCGGGCTACCGGTGTGCGTCGCGAGACCGCGAGTATCTATCTGAAAACAGCCGGGATCGCGGTGCGCCCGGCAGGCGCCTGGGGACGACGGTCCACCCTTCCAGGGCCGCCGGAGACCGGCGCGAACCCGACTGTCACCGGACAGACGCCCCCCGAGACGGGCAGCTCGAATCCGGCCCCGGAAGGCGTCACCGACCCGACCGCGGCAAACCGGCCAACGAGGAGGGGCCAGCCGGACTTCAGCCTGAGAACGAGCCCACCCCCCGTCCTACCCGCTGCCCCACCGCCAGTGCCTGTGGACCCTATCGCGAGTTGATCGAGCTGGGTCTCGGCCGAGGCCGCAACGCCATGGCGATCTGGCAAGACCTGGTCTTGGACTCCGGTTTCGCCAGCGGCTATCAGAGTGTGCGGCTTTTCGTCTGCAGTCTGCGGGGAGCCCAGGTGCCGGAGGCTCGGGCCGTGATCTTGACCCGTGCCGGCGAAGAGGGCCAGGTTGACTACGGCACCGGCCCCATGGTCCGCGACCTCGCGAGCGGCAAGTACCGCCGCACCCGGCTGTTCGTTTTCACCCTGGTGATTTCGGTACTTGGAGTGAACCCCAATTTTGAGACATTCTGAAGTGGCACGCTTCGCAGCGAAAGGAGCGCTCAAATTGGGGAAAAGACGAGTGGGACGATACCCGCGGGCCTTCCGTCAGATGGCGGTGGACCGCTTGCGGAAGTGCGATAACGTCGTTGTACTTTCGGAGGAACTCGGAGTTCATCGAGGTCTGCTCTACAAGTGGCGAAGGCAACTAGAGCCTACATCACCCGACGGGGAGAGCCTGCTGACCTCCGCGAGTATACGCTCGGCAAGGAGATCAGCCAGCTCAAACGGCTCTTGGCTGAGAAGGTCCAGGAGGTGGATTTTTTGAAAGGTGCCTTGCAAAGAATAGAGGCTCGACGCCGGA
>Ga0335078_10013714_pt1 | contig 12013 bp, 11 predicted proteins | sample Lox_Sample_32_FD_206711 | JGI IMG/M metagenome (GOLD analysis project Ga0335078, IMG submission 206711) | Soil microbial communities from Loxahatchee National Wildlife Refuge, Florida, United States - Lox_Sample_3.2 | ecosystem: Environmental > Terrestrial > Soil > Wetlands | place: USA... | reverse complement strand
GCCGAACTGTTCAGGATCTCTTCAATTTCGCTGAAAAGCTTGTCGATGTATTGGCACGTGATGCGCAAATGCCGCTGATGGTTTTCGTTTAGCTTCGAATCGGACTCGCTCATGAACCCTCGACGATCAAATGCACGCGGACGCGTGTTTAACTCCGATGCATTTCAGAAAGCGCGATCAGCGAGGTTCTTTAGGGGAGGGCGAACAGATGCCTACCCAAGTCGAAAGAACCTCGGTAGGAGTCATCTGCCCAAGAGTGCGGTTTAAGGTGAACTCCAACACCCAACATCTATTCTATATTGTCCCGGCAAACTAGTGTCCAAGTCAACCGGTTCGAATTCACGCTACCAGCGCTTGAGAAGTGCGTCCAGGTTTCCGCGAATGTCCGAAACGAGGGCGATCTTCACTGCACACTCCCGCCAATCGCCATCGCACAACCATCACCGGGCAGTGCGCGTATCAGAGTACCTTTTCCGATGTAGACCCGACAATCGTTCTTTCAAATCTTGAAACACCGCGACGGCCTAGGACAATCGGATCCAGCTGCTCCATATCCGCGCGCTGGACAATCTGTTGCACGGGGTGTCCGACAGCGATAGCCGATTCCAGATCCACGTCAAGGTGTGCTGCTCTTTTCCGGAACCTCTGAAAACTTTCCTCAAAGTGTTCCTTCGCGTCATCCAGCATCGCATCCACATCTACCCTTGTGGCGGGCTCCGGAGGCCGAGCCACCGCAAGAAATAAGATCTTGCAGTCGAGCGATGCCGCCAACGAAAAAGCGATTGCGACCGTTTTATCGGCTAGGGGTGACCTGTCTTACCCGACCATGATGTTCCGGAAGTGGGGATTCGGTCTCCTTCGAGGCATGGTTTCCTCCTTCGCTTCAATTGGTATCGGCTGCCCCTGTCCAACGCTTGCCGCCGGAACCTCATTCACCTTCCATTTTTTCGGCAGAAGGTGTCTCGGCAAAAACAATGCATTCGCGAACATCGTCGGCACCACGGCGCTTCCGATCACTGTGGCAACAAGGTGAGAATACTGTGTCTGATCAATGATTCCATGGCTGAGACCGAATAACGCCTAACGCCGAGATAGTCCCGAATGTCAATCCGGTGGACATCATCAGCGTGAAATACAAACCCTCTTCCCGTTGATACTTGAACGCCTTGACCGTCGGAAACAGCCCAACAATCTCGGAGACCAGTTTTGCCCTAAACAACGCCAGGAAAACCAGAGGCGTAGCGACGAGCGCGGAGATCCCATGCAGTTGGAACGTACTCTCGGCATCCGTATCGAAAAGGTGCGGTCCGAAGGGAATTGGCAACAAGGCCACGGCAAGAATCTGGTTGGTTTCGCGGCTCCTCGTCCCGCCGTGGGCCGCTCCGCGCACAAATCTGTTCAGCTTCCCGGTGAATTTCTGCAGACGCAAATGGTGAGCTAATCGTTTTTGGCTCAGCCAGGACGCAACGAGCATTTGAATTGCGTTCTGGCTGGACAACGGGCCAAACTCACTCACAGCGCAGCGCCACAATCGGATCCACTTTCATCGCTCGTCGAGCCGGCACGTAGCACGCGGCCAGCGCCACAACAAACAGCAGCATCGCCACTCCGCAAAACGTTAGCGGATCATGCGGCGTCACGCCGAAAAGTTGATTCGCCATCAGCCGCGTCAATCCAAGCGCCCCGATCGTGCCCAGAATCACGCCCGCCAGCGCCATCTTCGCTCCGTGGCCCAGCACCAGCCGCATCACATCTTCGCTCTGCGCGCCCAGCGCGATTCGCACAGCCATTTCATGCGCGCGCTGCCCGACCAAATATGAAATCACGCCGTAAATTCCCACGGACGCGATCACTAACGCCAACGCCGCGAACACGCCGAGCAAAATCATCGTGAATCGTCGCGCTGCCAGTGAGCGTGACCACACTTCGTCCATCGTCGCCACGCTGTAAACCAGGTCGCGGTGGTCCATTTCCGCCACGGCCTGCCGCACGGGACCCATCACCAAGCTCGGATCTCCGTGCGTGCGCAGCACCACCGCGACGACGTCCGCCACCAGCGGCATCAGCTTCGGTGGCAGCTGCATGAACGAATAAAAAAACTGCGCTTCAATCGCGGAGTTCGGATCGCCGGTCGGTCCCCACTGCTTGATGTGCCCCACGACGCCGATGATTTCCGCCTCCACGTCGAATTGCACCAGATGCACTCGCTGCCCAATCGGATTTTCATTCGGGAAATACGTCCGTGCGAAAACGTCATCAATATCAATCACTACCGGCGCGCGTTCGTCGTCCTGCTCGTTGATGAATCGTCCGCGCTCGAGCGTCATTCCCATTGCTTGCTGGAATCCCGCTTCCACCAAGTAAAAAAGTGATTGCGGCATGTCATTGTCGTTCGCCGGCTTCGGCCGCCCTTCAATCCAGAATGGCAGCGACGATTGGTGAATCATCGGCCGTGAGCCCAGCGTCGCGGAAACTGCTTCGACGCCCGGAATCGCGCGCATCTTGGTGTCAAGTTGCCGCAGCCGCGCGCGAGTTTCGTCGGCCGTCGTGTTCGGCGTCGCAGCCAGCGCGAGATTAAACGTGATCGCGTGATCCGGATTGAATCCCGGATTCACGCGCCACAGCGCGGCCAGGCTGCGGACCATCAGCCCCGCGCCCACCAGCAGCACCAGCGCGAGAGCTACTTCCGCCGTCACAAAAATTCCTTGCACGCGATGCCGCGCCCCGCTTGCGCCTCGGCCGCCCTCTTTCAAGACTTCCTGCAAGTCCACACGGCTGGTTTTCAGTGCCGGCGTCAACCCAAAAACAATTCCGGCAAACAGCGAAATCGCCATGGTGAAAAGCAGCACGCGCGAATCCATCGCTACTTCAGTCACGCGCGGCAACACATTCGGCAACGTGCCGAGCACGGTTCTCGTTCCCGAATACGCCAGCAACAATCCAAGCAGGCCGCCCGCGCCCGCCAGCAGAAAACTTTCCGTCAGCAATTGACGGATCACGCGCCACTGGCTTGCACCTAGCGCCGCGCGAATCGCAAATTCGCGCGATCTGCCCGTCGCGCGGGCCAGCATCAAGCTCGCCACGTTTGCACACGCGATCAGCAGCAAAAATCCCACGGCCGCCAGCAGCACGATTAGCAGCGGCCGCACGCTGCCCACCTGGTCTTCCTTCATCGGCACCAGCGTGATGCCCGAATTCTTGTCCGCTTCGGGAAATGCCGCCGCAAGGTTGCGCGCCACGCCGGTCATATCCGCGCGTGCTTCAGCCGGCGTCGCGCCCTCAGCAAGCCGCCCCACCGCGTGCGCGCTTTCTTCAATGCGCCGGTCGCGAAATGACGGATCCTTCCACTGACCTGCCAGCGTGTAAACATCGCGGCTGTTGCCATAAAAACTGAAGTCTGCCGGCATCACTCCGACGATGGTGTAGCCCGCGCCGTTCAGCACGATCGTCCTGCCGATCACGTCCGCCGCAGAGGCAAAGTCCCGCTTCCACAGGCCGCCGCTCAAAATTACGGCCGGAGCGGCGCCCAACTCATCTTCCTGCGCGCGAAAATCTCTGCCCAGTATCGGCTGCACGCCCAGCGTCGAAAAAAATCCGGCGGACACCATGTAACCGCTTAGCCGCTCGGCTTGATCCCGCCCGGTAAAGTTGTAATCTTCGCCGCGATACAGCGCCATGGATGAAAACGTGTGTGTTTGGCGCTGCCAATCCAAAAAATTCAGGTACGAGATCGGCGCGCGATCGATGCCGGGAGTTTTTCCGTAGATCGCGACCAGCCGCTCAGGATGCGCATACGCCAGTGGGTTCAGCAGCACGCCATTCACCACGGAAAAAAGCGCGGTGTTCGCGCCGATTCCCAGCGCCAGGGTAAGCACGGCAATCGCCGCAAATCCCGGCGACTTCGCCAGTGATCGCAGCCCGTATCGAATCTCGAAAATGAATCCGTTCACGCCCCCTCCTGCAGTGCAAGGATGCTGCCTAGCTTCGGATGGGATGTTTCTAGCTTTTGTGTATGGCGCAAATCAATCAGGAAAAATGAAGGTTGCTCGACATGCTTGCACTGCGCTCAAACGACAGGCGCCGGTTCGCTACACCTAAGGCTATTCCTCCAGCTCGCTTTCCTCTGGCGCGTCGGTGGGACTCGCAAACTCCAGGCGGTAGCCATCGGGATCGGCGAGCGGCACCACCCATAGGCGGTTCCCGACAAATGGACGTTTCCGTGTCTGCGCTCCGCGGGATTTGAACTCGCGATACAGCGCCAGAGCGTCCTCACATGTGAAAGAGACGGATATTCCAGTGCCCAGCTTCTCAGCCGGTCGTCGCGCGGGCAAAAACTCCTGAAGCATGATGGCGGCATCGCCTCGCTCAAGCCAGCACCAGCGAATTCTTCCGTCAGGTTTGTCTTCAGCGCGATCTGGAATCAACCAGTGCTTCATTTTGAACCGGAGCCCGTCGACGTAAAACTTTAGCGACGCTTCCATGTTGGTCACCCCAAAAAAAGGGACCGCCTGCTTGACGTTGGCGCTCGCGATCGGTGCGGCAGACTTGGCTCACCTCCAGACGAGTCCGCTCCGATTTTATCAAAGCCAACGCGCCGGACGTTTACACAATTCGCGGCCGGACGCGCCAGGACTCTGTGGTCAGCGTTCGAGCGAGGTCTTTATCGTTGTGAGCGCATCTCGGAGATCGGACACAGAGCGGCCCACTGCAGCTTTGCGAACTATGAATCCTTTCACGCCTGTCAGACCAGCCTGCTCGGAAGCCATCGCCATGATCAGATAGAAACCAGGCTTCCCGGCGTCGTCATTCCCTCGTACACAAAACGAGAGGTCCAGCGCCGTCTCAAAATAGTGGCTGGAATATAGCTGCTTTTCGGCGATGGCATAAGTAACATCGTTGGTGGGATTCCCTTTCATCGTCACCATCTGCACGATTCGTAGTGTCGGTTTTAATCCGAACTTCACGCGCGCCCAATAGAACGTGTTTTCCACGTTTGCAGGTTTCCCCTTCGGATAAGACAAAAGGTATTGATAAAAATCCGGCAGACGCTCTGGCAGTGCCTTGGAATAGCTGAGCATGTAGGCGAATTGCTGCGCTACGTCGGTCTGGTCGCGCTTGTCGTTGTAGGGGCCGAGTGCTCGGTTACCCTCGCGCCGGTAGGCCAGCAGGTGGTCCATGGCGGTCCTCCGAAGAAGCTGATTGACCTGCTCATTTACGTTAGGGCCTGACCAATCGATCTTGCTGTGAAACTCGTCGATCGAGGTCGCGGGCATTTGAATCTGACAATCGCCCGGCTTGCAGTCTTTAAGATCCTTCACTTCGTCGTCATCGAACGCAAAACCGTCCAGATCAGAAGCGCGCGGAGGATCACTGAATACTCCGAGGGCTAAATAGTTCGGCAGCTTTCGGAGCCGATCGAAATCGTGAGCGAACTGCAGATACGCCTCGGGAGCAGCATGGATGTAGACGGCGCCGAATAGGAACACTTCATCCGGTGTGCGGGAAGGTAAAGCCTTTGCCACGGCTTTTCCATTTTGAATGTCCGCGACTTGCTCTCGGCTTAGTCCGATGTTCTGCGTGAAAAATGTTTGGAGTTTCGCATTCGATTGCGCGAAAAGACTGCATCCGGTTGCAATTGCGAGGAAGAACCCGATGGCGCGGATAGCGACCCTCCGTTGTGTTGATTCATTGGGGCGGCCCGCAGCGGCTTGGGTCATTGCTCTTTCTCTGCGCGAGGAGGCAAGGGCCGAAGTATAGCACCGAGGAAATTCAACCCAGAGGACGTCGCCGCGGCGAATTAATAGCCGGCGGTAGAGAATGTCAAATAAGAATGGCTCCCCGGGCTAGATTCGAACTAGCAACCCTTCGGTTAACAGCCGAATGCTCTACCATTGAGCTACCGGGGAGTAGTGGGCCGCGAAAAACCCCTGCAGAATGAAGCTTCGCCAGTCTATCGGAGCCATTTCAGAGTGTCAACGAAACTGCGCTGCGGCCTCGCGATGCCCGCAATTTTATGCAATCGTGTCGCTCCGCAGGCCACATTGACACCGGCCCACAAAACAGTTTCAATCTACGTGTCCGGCCCGCGGAGGGGCAAACATTCACGGAGGATTTATTCATGAAAAAGGCATTTTGTCTTCTCGGGCTTTTCGGATCTGCTGCGGCGATCATCGCCGCACAACCGGCGCAACGCGGCAACGGGCCGGCGCCGATCACTGTTCAATTGAATGACGCGCAAGGCCAAAGCGTTGGCACAGCGACGATCACCGCCGCGCGCGCTGGCGGGGTCCGCATCGCGTTCGACCTGAAAAACCTTCCTGCCGGCGAACACGGCGTCCACATCCACGCCGCGGCGAAATGCGAAGGCCCGAAATTCACCACCGCCGGCGGACACTTCAATCCGGACGGCAAGCAGCACGGCTCGATGAATCCGCAGGGCCCGCACGCGGGCGACTTGGGCAACATTACTGTGAAAAATGACGGCACGTTTCGCGGCACCGTCACGGATTCGCTGGTCAATCTGGGCTCGGACAATCATTCGCTGTTCACAAACGGCGGCACCGCGATCGTGATTCACGCGAACGCGGACGACATGAAGACCGATCCTTCCGGCAATTCCGGCGACCGCATCGCGTGCGGCGTGATCACCAGGTAGCGCACCAAATCAGCGCGAATTCACGTAGGTATGTGTGGAATTCGGCTGCAATAAATGCGGGAAAGAACCAGGCAGGCCTACTGAATTCTTTGCGGCAAGGCTTCGGTGCAGATCAGCGCTTCAAAAATCGCCAGCACATGCCGGCGATATTCCACCACGCGCGTCAAAACATCGCGCAAATTCTCATCGCGTTCGGCTTCGCGATGCCACTTCGCAAGCACTTCCGGCGGCACGGCGATGTCGCGGCGGAGTTTTTCCGCGTCGTGGCCCCTGAGAAATAATCCGTAGAAAAACGCGGCTTCGCGCTTGGGGAATTCAAAGTCCCGCGGACTTTCCTGCGCCGGCGGCTGCGTGGCTTCGATCGGTTTTGCTTCGTGCGTTTGCATGGCTCGACATTGCGAAAAGGCAGTTTACTCCAAAGCGTTTTCGCGTCAAGGGAAACAAAGGTACTTCTGCGGTTTTAAAGGTACTAGGCGGGTTGGCGCATGGTGCGGACGAACTCGCGCAGCGCCGAAACGTTGGGTCCGTACGCGCCGATGCGCGCCGCGTCCACCGGCAAGCCGAGCTGTTCGGCCTGGTCAATGTTGATGCCCGCGTCATCCAGCTCCGAAAGGCTGAAGCCTGCGGCGGGCGTAATCCGGTTGCGCTCAACGGAATACACCGGCCGCGGCGGGCGGCGGCGATTCCATGGTCGCCTGGATATTTCAAAATATTGCTGCCAGTCTCGTTTGCCCCACATGGTCGCTCCCTTGCCGGGAGTACGCTCCTTCTCACCCACTCAGATGCACTCACTACCGATTCGGTCGCTTTGGCTGCCCCGGAACGGCCCGGGAAACACCGTAGCGCGGTGCGGGAACTACTTTTACGTTAGACACCTCATTCGCGTCCACACTATCTTCCGGGCGTATTTCAAACACGTTACTGCCCCGCGAGAGTTTCATGTCATGAGGCCCAGGATGCACCCCAGGTTGCCGTCGGCGGCTTTCGTAGTTGCGGGTCTGCGCAGTCTCGCTTTTGACCTAACTCGCCACTCCGCTACTCCCGACCCACACCACTGCCGTGTCATCCAGAGGGGGTCGTCCGCCGCGGCGGACTACCGACGAAGGATCCCAGTGTTGTCTTTCCCCTTCCGCGCGCCAGCCAACGGCCCTTGCCTGCTATAATTTCCCTTCCAGATCTATTCACCGGAACCACCCGTGCCAAAACAACACATCGTCGTGCATTACCACGAGCTCTGGCTGAAGGGCGGCAACCGCCATTTCTTTCTCGGCCGGCTGGTCACGGCGCTGCGCCAGTCGCTCGAAGGGCTGGGCGTCGCGAAACTGCAATGTCCGGGCGACCGGATCCTGCTGGAACTGGACGATGGCGCTCAAATTGAGCCGGTAATTGCACGGCTCGAGCGCGTGTTTGGCGTCGCGTATTTCGCGGTCACTCGGTCAGTGACTCGCAGCGGCGCGCAGGACGCCGCCACACACGAACGCGAAATGGCCGCGATCTGCGCCGCCGCGTGGGATGAAATCTCGCCGCTGCAATTTACCACCTTTGCCGCTCGCGCCCGCCGCAGCGATAAGACTTTTCCTCTGCACAGCATGGCGCTGGAAGGCGCCGTCGGCGGTTTCCTGCACGACAAATTGACGGAAGCTGGCCGCGAAATTCGCGTGGACCTGGATTCACCGGAAGTGACCTGCCAGATCGAATTGATGAAAAACGCCGCGTTGGTTTATGCGCGAAAAATTCAAGGCGTCGGTGGAATGCCGGCCAACACGGCCGGCCGCCTGATGTGTCTGCTTTCCGGCGGATTCGATTCCGCCGTGGCCGCGTACAAAATGATGCGCCGCGGCGCGCACGTTTCCTTCGTGCATTTCTGGGGAGGCGGCGCCGATCCCGGCGAATCTTCCGTGCATACCGCGCGGGAACTGGTGCGCAAACTCGTGCCGTATGAATTCACCGCCAAGCTGTTCCTCGTGCCCTTTGAGCCGCTGCAGCGCGAAATTGTCGAAAAAGCCCCCGCGAATTTCCGCATTCTGCTGTATCGCCGGTTGATGCTGCGCATCGCGGAGCAGCTCGCCTATCGCGACCATGCGTTGGGGCTCGTCTCGGGTGACAGCCTCGCGCAGGTCGCATCGCAAACGCTCCACAACATGGCCGCCGTCGGCGCGGCGGCGCGCATGCCGCTGTATCGTCCGCTCGCCGGCGACGACAAACAGGAAATCATTGCGCTCGCCAGAAAAATCGGCACGCACGATATTTCCGCCGAACCCTTTCACGATTGCTGTCCGCTTTTCTTGCCGAAGTCGCCTGCAACGCATGCCTCGCCCGCGGATCTGGATGCCGCCGAAGCAGGTTTGGACGTGAAAAGTATGGTGCGGCGCGGCGTCGAATCAGCAGCTCTGGAGCGCTATCAATTCACCGCGGGGCGCGTCGAGCAGGTCGAACTGATGCGCTCCACCACCGCCTAGCTTCCGCCCCGATTCAATCCTCGGCGAACAATTCAGTGGTAGTATTCGTTGAAATCAAGCCCACCGTCGGGGCCATTCTTCAATATCGAAGGAGCTTTCATGCGCGGCCGCATGATGGATTTTCCGCTGACGCTCCCCACACTCCTTGAGCGCGCCAAAAATCAATTCAGCCGCGTGGAACTCGTCTGGCGCCGTCCCGATAAATCCGTAAGCCGCTACACCTTTGGCGATCTTTACCGCAGATCGCGCGCGCTCGCGGAAGCGCTCGCTCGTGTCGGCCTCAAGAAGGGCGACCGCGTCGCCAGCCTGATGTGGAATAACGCAGCCCACGTGGAAGCATACCTCGGCGTGCCCGTCGCCGGAGGCGTGCTGCACACTCTGAATCTTCGCCTGCATCCATCTGAACTGACGTTCATCGCCAATCACGCGGACGACCGTTTCCTGATTGTGGATGATGTTCTCCTGCCGTGCCTAGAATCGTTTCGCCGTGAAGCTCATTTCGAACGCATCTTTGTTGTGCCCAGCAGCGGCGCACCGGTGCCCGCGGGCTTCGAGAATTATGAATTCTTGCTCGCAACCGCGAACGGAACCTTTGCATACCCAACACTGGACGAGAACGACGCTGCTGTGATGTGTTTCACTTCTGGTACAACGGGCCGCCCTAAAGGCGTCGTCTATTCTCATCGTTCAATAATCCTGCATTCACTCGCGCAGGCAATGAAAGACAGTTTCTCGGTCGGACATCAAGACACCGTGTTGATCATGACTCCCATGTTCCACGCCAACGCCTGGGGGCTTCCCATTACGAGCGTTCTGACCGGAGCAAAGCTTGTGCTCCCCGGCCAGCATGGCGATGCGGAAAGCCTTTTACGGCTCATCGTCTCCGAAAATGTCAGCATTGCCTGCGGCGTACCGACCGTGTGGCTCGGTATTCTCGAAGAGCTCGAGCGCAACCCCGGCAAATGGAAACTTCCGCGCGAGGTCAGCGCGCCTTCCGGTGGTTCCGCGCCGCCGGAATCATTGATCCGCGCCCTGGATCGGCACGGGATTCACATCACGCATTCCTGGGGCATGACCGAAACTTCTCCACTTGCCACCACCACCGGGCTGCGCACTTACATGGAGGATTGGCCGGACGACGAAAAGTACAAAGTGCGATCCCGGCAGGGCTGGGCTTCGCCATTCATTGAAGTGCGCATCACGCGCGATGGTCGCGAAGCGCCTCGCGACGGCCAAACCGCTGGCGACTTGGAAGTCCGCGGCCCTTGGGTCGCGTCTAGCTATCACAATGCCCCCGAGGAACAGCGCAGCTGGACGCCGGACGGATGGTTTCGCACCGGTGACGTCGCGACGATGGACGCCGACGGTTACATACGCCTCGTGGATCGCAGCAAGGATCTCATCAAGTCCGGCGGCGAATGGATTAGCTCAGTGGATTTGGAAAACGCGGTGATGGGTCATCCCGCCGTGAAGGAGGCGGCGGTGATCGGCGTGCCTCACCCGAAGTGGGAAGAACGCCCGCTCGCCGTCGTTGTCCTGAAGCAGGATGCGAAAGCGACGCCAGAAGAGTTGCGCGCCTTCCTCGCCGCGCGTTTTGCAAAATGGCAAATTCCTGACGCTTTCATTTTCGTGGATGCGATTCCGCGCACGTCGGTGGGTAAATTTCTGAAGAGCAAGTTGCGCGACCAGTGTGCCGGTTGGAAGTGGGAGTAGTAAGTGGAAACGGCGCTGAATGTGATATTCAGCGCCGTTTCATGTGGCACGTCTTGGCATTCAACCATCCTTCCTTGTTTTCTTACTTCCGGTTGTGCCCGCTCTTGTTGTGCGCACGCTCTGCAATGCGGTACGTCATTCCAGCTTTCGGTGGCGGAGGCAATACCGCGCCCCGCGCCACCGTTCGCTCCTTGCCGGTGTGCCCGCCGCGCGGCCCTATTAATTCATATAGGCCCGAGACGGGCGCTTCTTTACCCGGCTTCAGCTTTTTCTTCATGTGTCTCACCTCCTTTTTTTTGAAGTTAAATCCAATCGTCGTCAAGTCCTTGGAACCCAGATCTCGTCTGCCGAGATCCCGAGATGCTGCAACCAGTTCGCCGCTACCGCGCGACCGGGCTGTCCATTTATTACCGCGGGAACGACTAAATGGAATTCGCCTGCGAGTTTTGTGGCAGCACTACGAAAGAGCTGTAACTGGCTGATCGTGTGCTCGTCCCGAAGAGATTCGCCTGTCTCCGCCTCAGCGATGATTGTGACTGGTGGGAACGCGTTCTTGACGCAGGCCACGTCGGGAATGTGATCGAGTAACGTGCCTCGGATTAATGTGGGCCTCTCGTAACCGCTTAGGTCGGCAGTGATTCGCGAGTAGTTGAGCTTTTTGTAGTGCTCGACCAACATTCGAACCAGCCCGTCGTGTTCTATCTGTGCATTTATTTTTCTCGAATACATTTTCCTCTCCTGAAATGAAATAAGGGCAAGCCCCCGGGCCTCGCTAGAAAAGCAGGAGGGCTTGCCCCCATCCCTTTCAGGATTGACTGTTCGGCGACAGCGTAATACGATGCCGCTCGAACCGCTTTCACTAGCGGATTTGCGGCCTCGGGATGCTGGCCGGCGACCAACTGGAACGGCACCCGAGGCCGGCAAAAAGTTCTTAGTTCATAACTGAACTACAACCATTTTTTGTTTCTCATCCATCACCGGATCGTATCGCTTGGTTTTTTCTAGCGAGATATCAAAGAAGTTGAAGAATCTGTTCGCCGAGACCCAGGCAGCTTTCCCGAATCTGTTCAGCTTCAACGTCCCCTCGCCGCTATTCTCCGCGGACGCTCTAATCCCGATCTTTCGATTCTCTGCATCGTAAAATAGCAAGATATAATCTTGCTTGTCGAATCCAAACTTGCGGATT
>Ga0335078_10013713_pt1 | contig 12014 bp, 15 predicted proteins | sample Lox_Sample_32_FD_206711 | JGI IMG/M metagenome (GOLD analysis project Ga0335078, IMG submission 206711) | Soil microbial communities from Loxahatchee National Wildlife Refuge, Florida, United States - Lox_Sample_3.2 | ecosystem: Environmental > Terrestrial > Soil > Wetlands | place: USA... | reverse complement strand
AGCAAGGCCTTCCCTGCGATTCCCGGAGTCAGCTTCCCTACCGTCATGAACCAGTACGAACTCCTGAACTTCGGGCCGGAGTTCGGCAAAACCGGAGGGATACTCACCATCGTGCCGCCCATCCTCGGCCGCAGCTACAAGATGTTCGTTCCCAAGGCTGACCAAGACGGGCTCGACATCGCTGGGATCCGGCCGATGCAGGTTCGGGTCCCGCTGGGCACAACCATGGGCTGGAACATTCGCGCTCCGGGCCATCGGGCGCCCACCCTGTGTGGACTGACTGGGTCCTTCATTCCGTTAGCGCAGACCAAAGCCGCGCGCCTGGCCAGCGGCGACCCACGGCTTTCCCTGGAGGAACGCTACGGAGACCACGCGGGATTCGTCAGCGCGGTCACTGCGGCGGGCCAGGAATTGGTGAAGGAGCGGTTCCTGCTTCAGGTGGATGCCGATAAGTTTGTTAGCTCCGCCCAGGCAAGCACTGTTCTGCAGTAGCAAGGCTGCGGAGGCGGGTGGCAATACCACCCGCCTCTGGCATTTCCAACCCCATCCCACAGGAGGGCCACCATGACACTCGGGAAGCTGGCCTCATGCATTGTCATCTTTTTTTGTATTGCAATTTTGAGGCCGGCCTTTGCAGCCGATCCGAGCACGGTGAGCGACGACACGGTGGTTGCCCGAACCGGCAAAACCTCCTATACCGTTGGTGATGTCCGCAAGCGGCTGGAACGTCTGGAGCCGCCGTACCGATACGCCGCTGAGCAGGAGATTGCTACGTTCGTGCGCGATTTCGTACAGCGCCAGGCGCTGGCACAGGAAGGTCTGCGGCTGGGGCTGGAGCACGACCCCGAGGTCCGGGCCGAGATCGAGGAGGCCACGCAGGCCATCCTCATCCGCGCGTTGTTCAAGCACGAGGTGGTGGCGCGCGCCATGCCGAGTCCGGAGGCGGTGGCCGCCTACTACCGTGAACACCTGGATGAGTTTCGGGTTCCGGAGCAAGCCGAGGTCGATCAGATCGTTGTCCCCAACGAGCAAAAGGCCCTGGCTATCCGCACGGCCGCGCTAGGAGGGCAATCGCTTGCTGCGGCTGCCCACGCTGAGGGAGTCGATCGCGTGGATGTCGCCACTTTCCCGCGGGGAATGCGCGAGCCCGAAATCGAGCAAGTCGCCTTTGCGCTGGCCGTCGGAGAAATAAGCCAGCCGGTTCGCACTTCGGAAGGAATGTATTTGTTCCGCTTGCGGGCGCGGCATGAAGCACATTTGAAGCCCCTGGAAATGGTCACCACTTCGATACAAGCCCAGCTCGCCGCCCAGAATCAACAACGCTTATGGAAGGAACTGCAGGGGCGCTTGTGGTCGTCGGATGCCGTGATGGTCCGGGAGGATCTGCTCAAGGCTGCTATTGTTGGCGCAAGGGTTGCGGATTCCAGCGAGCAAGCCTCTCCAAAGAACTAGCCGGAAAGAAAAGCATTCGGACTTGGAGAGGCGCCGAGCGCGAGTTCCTCAGAGCCATCGAGCTCAGCCCCAGCACTGCCGAGGTGCACGATCATTACAGCTGGCTCTGCGCGTCACAGGAACGGTACGACGATGCGGTCCGCGAGGTACGTCCGGCCCGCGAGCTTGATCCCTTGCTGGTTCAGTCCGATGTTGCCACAACCCTGCTTCGCGCCGGTCGTATCGAGGAGGCGATTAAGGAAGCGCGGCGCAGCCTGCAGGCAGATCCCGGAGCGCCGCGTTGCCACTCTGTCCTCGGTTGGGCCTTGATCTTCCACGGGGAGAACGCTGCGGGAATCGAAGAACTGGAGCACGCGGCGGCCCTCGCGCCCGGTTCGACGCTTTTCTTGTCGCAGCTCGGTCAGGCCTATGCGCTGACCGGCAGCATCGAACAGGCGCGCCAGATCCTCGGCCAGCTGCACGAGCGCGCCACGCGCGAGTTCGTCTCCCCCTACCACTTCGCCTACGTCCATGCTGGCCTCGGCGAGGGCGACGCTACTATCGATTGGCTCGAGCGCGCTTTCGAGCAGCGCTCGGGCGCTATTTATGGAATCAAGGGATCGTTCCTCTTCAGAAACCTGCGCGGTCATCCCCGATTCGAATCGCTGTTGCGACGAATGAACCTGGCTTAACGCGTGGCGGCAATAGAGCCGAATTCGAGGCAGCATTTGCCCCAAGGCCAACCCTGAAGCTCCACAGCTCCGGGAGCAATATCCGGGGGTCCCCCTGATCCTGATGATCGACCACCCGGAATCAGAGTTGCTGGTGCAGGCATTTCAGTCGGGCGCCAAGGGCATTTTCACCTGCTACGAATCGCAGTTCGATGCCCTCTGCGAGTGTATCTCTTGTGTGCACAGCGGCCAAGTTTGGGCTAATGCGCAGCAGATGAATTGTCTGATTGATGCGGTGGCTAAAGTGCCCACCGTGCGGCTCGTCATACCTGGGCTGACACCATTCCTGACGTTGAAGAATGGTGCGCGGATGTCCAATCTACTGGATGTGCTGTTCGGTTGATTGTCGATCACTCCGGAACGGCTGCTGCAAGCCTCGCTACTGATTCTGCGTTGCCAACCGGACAGAACTTGTCGTTTGGTTGAACGAGCAGCGGCAGCGAGAGGGTGAGTGTTATGTATCCCAGCGCGCCCGCGCCAGTCGCGCGGACGCTACTTCTCCACGCACCCGCGCGCGAGGCCCGTGCTCCTGCGCCCGGCCCCACGCCCAGGCCAGCCCATCACGCGCGCGGATCGGCTTGCCCCGTCCCAACGCGCCCCCGCGCGGCGCAGTTGATGAACGTTCTAGCTGATGATTTCGGATGCCCCTGGGTTCACTTCGGGAAGCGTTTGCAAATAGTGCTGAAGTCCAAGCCGGCAGGAGGAGGCCATTTCGGTGAACTCGATGCCATTGCCCAGTGCCGGATCCGAGGTCTTTACGGCTCCCTTTGCCGTAACCTCTCTGCCCCCTATCCCTATGCGAATATCAACGACCGTTCCTGCTGGCAGTGGAAGCAGCATTTTCACGTAACAGCCACACAGGCTGACGTCCGTGGTTTCAGAGGAAGTGGGGTAGGGCTGCCCCGCAGGACGCAATTGAATTGGGACGGAACAGCGGTGGCGAGGAAATCGCCTCTGCTTTGGGAATTTGTTCTCCATACTTTCTGCGTCAGACTGCATGATCCGCGGCCGCTTGCTTCAGCATGCCAAAAAGGCGCGAAGCGTCGGCCCCGCCTTAAGGATATGTGGGCCGACAAGGGCCACATCCGTCCTGAAGTTTCGCACTGGCCAGTGGGTAACAAAACACACGGGAGGACAAGTACCTTGGGAACCGTGAACTGCCCTCCCCGCGCGGCCCATGCGCCCAGCCCACCTCGCTTGGAAATCCTGCCTCAGGTTTCTCGGGTCACAGGCTTCGAGTGGGCATCGGGATTCTTCTACAACCCGGTGCCACCAGAGACTGCCGCACGATGTCTTTCATCTCGCGTGGGACGAGATCATCATGGCGCGTCAAGGTGAAGACGATCTTTTCCATCGCGGCTGCAACAGCCAAGAACTCGGCTACTATTCAGAGTCCTCGCAATCCAGTTGGGTCGTTGCCCACGGTACAGAGTGTGGGCTGCTGTGGCCTCGCCGGGCGCCGCATCAAATTATCTCGTGACATTGAAGGACGAGCCTTCTGCCAGCATGAGGATCAACTTGGCGCGAAACACGTATTCCGGCCGGCAGAGCACGGGACTGGGCGATGCTGCTTTAGGTCGGAGTGCTGTTGCTAGAATATTTTTGTCCGCCGGTCGTCAGGCTGTCCGTACAGCCCTCCATGTAAAAGACAAATCCCGTCGCCCCGATTTCCATCTTGGCCAGGCCGAAATCCAGGATCTTCACCTGCCCCCGGGGCGTTACGAAGATGTTGGCCGGTTTAACCAGTCCCTCCAGTCCGTATTGCCGGAAGCGTTGCTTCCAGCGAACGATGGTGGGCGCTTTGGTCTGGAGCTGGCGCTTGATCGCGTTGTAGCGGACAGAGTGACCCTAGATGCGTTGCTGGACGAGAACGCCATCAAATGGAGGCACTCGTGAATCGTTTCGAGCGAATACCCGCAGCGCACAGCATCCTCACCCATGGAATCGCCTTCGCCGTAACGCTCACCTTGATTGTGTCTCCGGTCCGGTCAGAGACCGGGGGCGCCGCGAGCGATGGTCCTGACGTTGCCGCCGCCTGGACCACGGGCAACAAGCTGGCGGTCGGCACTTCGGCGGATACCACGAGCCAGGTCTGGTTCACCGTCGCCAAAGGCATTACCACCGAAGTGTCTGAGCCGCGACCTGTCTCCGTAATCAATTCACCTTAGTGGGTCTGCTGGCGGGGTATGCCTACGGGAGAATCGAGAACTATTTTTTGGTCGATATGCTGCGTTCCATCTTGATCTCCTTGCGAATCGGTTCATGCTTTGATGGGGCCGGGCGAAACATGGTTTGCCCTCACCAATGCGGCGTGCTCACCCAATCTGCCACCCCACGCCCAGCCGCGCTGGCGCGCGCGCAGTCATTGACTGGTGGCTGGGTACATGCGATCCTACCCGCCTTGAGGTGGCATATGCCCGAATTCCTCATAATCCTTCTCGTGGTGGGAGCTTTCCTCGGAGTCTTCTACTTAGTGTCCATCAGGCGTGACCGCAGGCTGCTGCGCAAGGAAGGGGAGGAAAAGCCGCACGACAGAAAGGCGGCATAGGCCTTCGCTCTTGCTGCCCGGCTCAATCAAGCGGCCAGCCGGGGACACGATGAGGAGAACAGCAGCCGCCGTACTGATAGCAGTCCTCGCCCCGGCAGCCGCCCTCTACGGCTGGGGGCGGGAAGGGCACCGCATCGTTGCCGACGTTGCGCAGGAACGCCTGACTGAGGTCACCAAGCGCAATGTCCAGTCGCTGATCGGCAACAACACACCTCGGTTGCCAACTGGGCTGACCAGATTCGCCCCGAGCGCGACGAGACCTACAACTGGCACTTCGTCGATATTCCCGCCTCGCTGCTAGCGCCACCAGTCTCGCCCGCCTTAGAAGTCTCACAAGAACCGATCCGTCTCGAAGCCCCATGCTTGTAACAGAGACTCGGGGATAAATTTGGAGTCCTTATTTCGCCGTGCCCACTCCCGCAGACGCGTCGAGTGCACGTACTGATCGGGCTGGAGTTTGAATTGCTTCACCGCCTCCTCAAACGAGGACACCGTAGGAATCACCGCGCCGAACGGCACCGGCTTACCCCAATTTGGATTGCCCCTTCTACCCATCAAATCACCTTGCCAGAATCAACTCGGCGCTGGTACTCGTCGATGGCCTCGTTCCACTGCCGCTGGGCGTGGATCTGCGAGATTGAAGGTGATCCCCGAAGGGAGGTGGCCCTAATGAAGTTGAAAGCACGCCTAGGGAAGATTGAGGCAGAGCACGCAAGGGAGCGAGAAGCATTGGCGTTGGCGCACCGTCGTGATCTCGAGACCCAAATAAAGACCCAAATAAGCGACTTAGAGAAAGCCAAGGACCATATAGCAGCCGCCTACGAACTCATGAAGGACGTGCCGGCCGAGAACGTTTACGACGAGGAAGATCGCACCTGCGCAGTTGAAATGCTGGAGGATTCTGCAGCAGAGAGCGCAAGTTGGGAGATGCCAAGCGTTTTACATTGGCGGACCCAGTCTTCGCGGGAGAGCTTGCCGGCCATCAGTTCGGCGACAGCGGTGAAGGGATTCAACTCATCCGTCCCGCGCCGGAGCTGGAAGATTCCCGGCTGCACATTCAGCTCCCAACGGTTTTCGACAAGAGCGAGCGCCAGGGCCGCGGCGAAGAGCTGGCCGGCGCGCTGGGTGCGCTGATTGGGTAAGAGCAGCATTCCTTTGGGATCGGGGATGCGCGAGCCGATCTCTGAAAATTTCGGGATCTGATCGGGGATCGACTCCGCGGTGACGCCCTTCAAAACCACGCCATGTGCAGCAACAGCTTTTTGCCACGCTGGGATCGTGACGCTGAGGGCGACTTCGTCCCAGGAAACATACTTCAGTGTGCCCGGCTTGATGTCAGAAATCCGATTCTCGATGAACTGCAGCTCCAGATCCTGTAAGCGATCGAGCAAAGTTGTGGCGGGACGGGTGTCCTCCGGAACCGAGAGTGCAGGCAGCTTTTCGCTGGCGGAAATGCGGTCGCGTAAGGGCGGGTGTGTGGCATAAGGATTGGTCTTCGATTCCTGCAGATCCTTCTGCAGACCCTTGCTGACCGCGTCGCTGATTTGGGGCGCGGTCATGAAGCGGGCAAACCCGTCGCTGATAGCGGGCAAAGTGCCGTCCCCGAGCGCGGGCGCGACCTCACTCTGCCAGTAGAAGGGCCAGGCCACGGCGGCACCGTGGATGGCGCGCAGGCCGTCGATGAGCGGCTGACGTCCAGCCACGAGGCAGGCAAGCTCGTCGGCGCGATACTCCTGGCGGCGGGAAACCAGATTGATGGCGCGCAGAAAAAGGTTGAAGTACGCCTCCAGAACTGAGGTCACGACGAGATACATGGCGCGCAGGATCACGATGCGCGCGAGCTCGCCGACCGATCCGACGTTTTGAAAGATGTGGATGATTGCCACCTTGGTACGGTACACCCAGGGGCCAAGGCTGGTATCCCCACCGTAGTAATGGGCAAACTCGTGGGCGAGAACCGCTCGAAACTGCGAAACCGTGAGGACGGGAAACAAAGGCAAGCCGAGTCCCATCACTCGCCGGCTGCCAAAGCCTATGACACCACCCCGGTCGGCCACGAAGGCATTGGCGTCTGGGATCAAGTAAACCTCGCTGGGCAAGCGCTCGTTGAGCGACGCAGCGATGTCGTCGAGTTCGGCGAAGAGCCTTTGCTGGTCCTGGCGGAAGAGGGGCATTCCCGGCGCCACAAATTTGTCACGTCGAGGGACGAGGGACCAGAGCATGGTTGCGGCGATGATGATGCCGAACAGGAACATTGCGATGACCTGAAATCCCGACAAACTGGAGCGTGAAATCAGGTACGGCACGTAGACACACGCGGCAGCGAGGACGAGAACGAAAAGGTAAGACGCGATCACCATGAGGATCGCGAGAACAGCAAAAAACGCCATAGAACGGCGAGGACGGATGTCGATTTTCGGAAGAGCCATAAGTGAAAGTTCCTCGAAAATGGCATGATTGTACGCCCGCTACAAACACTTGTATTTGGCGCACGAGAAGGCAGCAGCAGTGACCATGCGCGCACAAGCAGTTACCCCGGCCTCTGCGGATGGGTTTTTGGCGCACTCGAAAGCAACACCAGCGCAGTGACGGCGCAGATAGGTAACGTGCATTTGAACGGAGACCTAAGGTGTGTCAAGGTAACTCCCGCCGGACGAGCTAACAAACTCCCCAAAGCTAAAAGCACACACCAGCGGTGGGTGCAAGCATCGCTTACATCACTCCGTGATAGCTCTGATCCAGGCGCTCCCGTACCTCCTCCGCACACGCGTCGCAAAATCTTGGCCACGGGTCACTCATCACGTCGAGAGACCTCCCACACTTGGGACAGGCGCTGATAACGGGTGCCCCGCAGCGTGGGCAGGTGTTCGGTGCCTCAGACGAGCCGGCCAGCTCCCAATGACAATCCGCATTGGTGCATATTGTTCTTCCGCTACCCATTTCAGGTGCCGATTCTACATCCCTTCCACCCACAGATTGCCCTCCCGCGACGGCTGGCGACAGGGGAGTACCAGGACAAGAAACTCCCCTCTGGCTCATCCCCAACGAGTCGGCGGACTGACTCTACCCTCATGTTCCCCGAGGGCTATTAGCCGCAAAAAGGGAGCGGGTTACACCACCCGCTCCCTTTCTTTTTGCTCCGGAATGTGGGGCCGGACCTACGTCAATTTTTTGAGAGCCTGCCGTTTCACCTTCGCCCACCGTAGCCGCTGAGCCGCGGCAATTCTCTTCCTCGCTTCAGCCGACATCTTGCGCCGCACCCTCCGGACTGTCTTCTCGGTCTCCGTTGCAGCCGTACGGCCGACTTTGCCCACCACTTTTCCAAATGCCGAAATAGCATGGTCCAGATGTTCCAGTTCTTTTTGAGCGCGCTTTCGCTCCCGCTTCAACTGCTTAAACATTTTTTGCAGGTTTAACATGCAGCCCTCTCTCTTTCTTAAAGTACAGATCACTGCGCCCGAAATTCTACATGCGGGCTACCGGAAAGCAACTATGGATCTCTCGGCGAGTCTCTGCGTCCGTTGATGGCCGCGTTGGCCGTTCTGCGACTCAACGAACGTCACCGCGGGTTCAGCAAACCTCTCGGGAATCTCTCTCCTCTTGACAGCCTAATATCTTACGGCCTAAGATAAAGGGCGAAGATGCAGAAATGCCCAAAGCTGCCGCAGCAAGTGCTGGAGTTCTTCCGGGCCACTGGCGCCGAAGGCGGCAAGGAGCGGGCAAAAAGGCTGAGCCCACAGCGACGCTCTGAGATAGCGAAGAATGCGGTGAAGGCCCGGGAAGCGAAGAAAACTGCCAAGGCCCGATTGGCTAAGGCCAGACAGAAACCCAGCTCGTAAGAACGAGCGCGCCGAGCAGGTGCTGTAACACCGACCCGGCGCTAACCGATGTCGCCTGTTAGGAGGCAACATGGCTAAGGAAAGTCTATCCCACACTTTGCGGGTTGCGCTCTACGCCCGCGTCAGCACTTCCAACGGTCAGCAGGATCCAGAACTGCAGCTCTCAGAACTGCGGGAGTATGTTGCGCGTCGCGGCTGGGAGATCGCGGAGATCTACACCGATAATGGCGTGTCGGGATCGAAAGACTCCCGCCCGGCGCTGAACAGGCTGATGGACGATGCTGGCCGCCGCAAGTTCGATACTGTTCTGGTCTGGAAGCTGGATCGGTTCGGCCGCTCGCTTCGTCACCTGATCAATGCCCTGGCCGAACTCGAGGCCCGTGGAATTGCCTTCGTCAGTCTACGGGACAACCTCGACCTCGGCACGCCCTCGGGTCGGCTGATGTTCCAGATTATCGGCGCCATGGCCGAGTTTGAGCGGGCGCTTATCCAGGAGCGAGTGAAGGCCGGCCTGCGACACGCACGGTCCAAAGGCACGCGGCTCGGGCGCCCAACCATTGTTGTGGATCGCTCGAGAATTGCCAGCCTTCGCGCACAGGGGCGCGGCTGGAAGGCGATCGCACGGGAGATGAAGCTCGGGGTCGGTACAGTGCTGCGTGCGGCTGAGCAGGTCGCAAAACCCGGTTCAGAAGGCCCGGACGAACCCGTACTCGCCAACTGACTGACGGACTTTCAACGTCGGCCTGATGCTTCGCTGTCCGGGTTCGGTACTGCTTCCTCCGACCGACCGGCGCAGTGGTCATGGAACGGTCCAGGGCCATGGGCCACCTTCCGCCAGGGATTGCCGAAAGAAATAAAGTCAAAATTGCGAAGCTCGTCCAGATCTTGGGCTTCCGCAAGGTCGATTATTCTGTCCAGGAGTTCAGCAACGGCCTCGGGCCGCATGTCTTTGGTTGCTGCCCAGAACTTCGGCGGATTGAACCAGGAGAAAGGGACTGTCCGTTAAGTGGAGGCCACGGTCCAAATGCATCCGTAGTTACTCGGGACCATAAGCGTCCGCAGCGCTCCGGCGACAACGCTCGCTAGATTCTGTGTGCCCTCGATTTGTTCGACGTAATCGCCAGCATTCGGGAAGGCGAATGTGGTCGTCTGCTCTTGAAGATTCGCCGCGGCGGAGCGCAGTTTTCCGATGGCCAGCATTACTTCTACAACGACTACAACAACTTCAATTCCAAAGGGTTACTGGCGTTTTCACGGCAGATTGGCAGCACATTTAGCCTGATTGTCGTCAACTTTACCGATCTCATCAGTTTCCGAAGCAGGCGGATAATCGGCCTGCCGTCATTATCGTAGAAATAGTTCCAGCGCATGGGGCGAAAGAGCATCACACGTCCATAGCCGCTAGCCGGAATCCAATAGTTCTCGCAGAACTCCTGACCCTCCGATAGCAGCGGCGTGCCTTTCGCAGTCATGAGCGCGATCAGATACGGCTGGACCTTGAACCATTTCCCGTCCCGATCTCCCTGCTGTAGCAGAACGTCATTGGGGTCGTTGTCAACCGAAACTGTACCGAAATTGCAAATGAAACGTTGGTGGTCGTGGTTCTCAATGTACTGCAGAGCGGTCTTCGGCAGCGTGTCGGCGTTCACGGTCAGCGAATTGGGATAGCCGACCAGCCCCAGTTGCAGGCCCAGTTGCTCGATGGCCCCAGCTACCCCAGCGGCACAGCTCGCAGCGGCGCCCAGCGTTCCGTCCTGCCATGTCCCGGTGCTATAACTTCCGTAGAGGATCTCGGGAGGATCGGGAAGGTACTCGGCGATCTGAATTAGATTAATGTTGCCCGACGAGTCAAAAAATCGCTGATAGTGATCGGTCGCCCCGGCCTTGGACTTGACGTATTGGTAGGTGGAATAGACCAGATTTGCATAGCCGGAACCAGTCGGACTGTCCCAGTATTCCGGGACGTCATCGAACCGAAATCCGTCAACGTGAAACGTGTCGAGCCAGAACTGGTTTGCGGAATAAAAGTAATCCTGCGTAAGCCGCTTGGAGAAATCGTTGAGCGTGCCGTAATTCCCACTGCCTCCGTTAAAAGGATTGGGTAGGTCACCCTGCAGCGCACCGTAGAGTTGTGTGTAGGCAAAATCGCCGCCCGTGTGGCCGTAAACGGAATCGATGACGACGGCGATTCCATTCTGATGACACTGATCAACGAATTCTTGGAAATCAGATGCCTTGCCGTAGCGTTCCGCCACGCAGAAATAACCGATGGGATCATATCCCCAATCGATGGTGGCAAGAACGTTCGAGACCGGCATAACTTCGATGCAGTTGATTCCCAGATCTGCCAAGTAAGGAAGCTGCTTGATCGTGCGATCAAGATCGTCCCGAAACTCGCTGATCATCAGCTCGTAGATGATCGCGTTCTTGAGCGGTGGTGTTTTCCATTTTGTCTCGTTCGCTGAAAACGTGTATGGAGTGTTCCCGACGGTGATCGCCGACAGGCGCCCAACTCCAACCTCACGCGAAAACGGATCGATGATGAAGTCGATATCGCCGCGCGTGGGACTGTGAATGAGATAGCGATACACATATCGTCCGGGCTGCCCAAACGAGGTGGATCCAGCGGGCGGCGGCGCAATGTTGAGATCGACTTGACCAGACCAGTAATCGCCGTATGTCGCATCGACCGAATGCGTCTGGGGAACCAGCGCGGTTTGCGCGGCCTGCAGATATTGATCCCTCTCGTGAATGATTTTGACAGAAACGGCGTAGCCACGAGCTGAATCGACACCCGGCAGAAGAACTCCGAACTGGATGACCTTAGGCGATGTTTCCAGCGCACCCAGCTTGTTCATCGGCAGATAGTTCACAAGCGACCCCCAGCCAAACCTCACTGAGACTAACGCAGTTTAGGTGCAAAGCACATTTGTTCTGTTTTCAGAACACGGATTAGCGATTCGGCATCCCAAACACCGCTCTTATCCCTCCGTTGCTCTCATCGACTGTAGCGGGCGAGCGCAGAAAAACAGAGCCACAAACCACCCAGCATAGGTTCCCGGCATCCGACTGCTCCATACCTGTTAAGAAGCCACTCGCAAACTAGCCGATTCCTGTAAAGCGTGGACAAAAAATCGTTTTTGTTCGGTTTTTGGAACAAAACGTTCAATGAGGTGGACTGCTCCCAATCGCTGCGCCGAGTCACAGGTTCGCAGCGGACTCGACAGCGCCTGGCTACAAGGCTACAAGGCTCGCATCCGCGGACGCAGCTGGTAGGGTTCCGAAAACTCATGATTGTCGAACCCTGATTCTCATGCGGCCCGGCCCTTGAGAATCCTTCAGTTCAGTGGGCCGATTCCCGTGGGGTTTTCTGAACCCGGTAATCCAGCCTGCTGTACTGCCGGCAGCACAGTTCCCGACCCGCGACCGGCCCGAAACTTACGCTATCGCGATTTTACGCCAGTG
>Ga0335078_10013712_pt1 | contig 12014 bp, 9 predicted proteins | sample Lox_Sample_32_FD_206711 | JGI IMG/M metagenome (GOLD analysis project Ga0335078, IMG submission 206711) | Soil microbial communities from Loxahatchee National Wildlife Refuge, Florida, United States - Lox_Sample_3.2 | ecosystem: Environmental > Terrestrial > Soil > Wetlands | place: USA: Florida... | reverse complement strand
AAGCTACCTACGACGAGCAGATGGATCCGCGCTACGGCGCAGCGCGCCTCTGGATCGACAAGATTATCGATCCGGCCGAAACGCGAGAAGCGATTGCTACGGCCCTTGAGGCTGCATCGCTCAATCCCGACGTTCCCAAGTTCACTGTCGGCATCCTACAGACCTAGGTTTCGACGCACTCCGCAAGGCGGGCCTTCGGCCCTGTCGTTCCTCAACAACCTGGTTCCTGGATATCCCAACCTGGGCGCGCCCATTCCCAACCCGAACAAGAACTTCGCTCCGAATCTGGGCATTGCCTGGGACCCCTGGAAAAACGGCAAGACGGCCATCCGCGCCGGCATCGGCCTGTATTACGAGAACGTGATCTTCAACAACGTTTTGTTCGACCGGCCGCTACGTCTGCCGAACGGCGCCTTCCTGCAGACGCCGCTCGCCTGCGACAGTGGGCAGCCACAGACCATTCCCGGCGTGCCGCTGATAGCGACGGCTGCGGAGTGCGGTTCTCCCGACGTGCCGATTCCGATCGGACTCGCCGGTACGTCCATCGCCCAATTCCAGCAGCAGTATCAGGCGCTGTCGCCCTTCAGCCTGACCAATCCCAATCCCAACTACCTGGCCAATTTCGTCAGCGGAGGAGCTAACTTCCCGCTAGGCCTGTTTGCGCCTGATTACAAGACCCCACGCTCGACCCAGATCAACGTCGGCATTCAGCGCGAACTAAGTCCAGGTATGGTGATCAGTGTGGACTATGTTCGCAATGTCACCACCGCCCTGCCTCTGGGTGTGGACGTGAATCACACCGGTGACGCTCGCTTCTTTAACAAGGCGGGGGCACTCTCGGCGATCAGCAACACGTTGAGTCAGTGCGGTGCGTCGAGTATTGCCCAAGCGATCGCCCCCGGCGGGTGTCCGGGACTGCATCCTGCAATGAACGGCATGCCCGCGGGATCGGCTACCATTTCCGACTTTGCGGGCAACGGACTCGACTCGCAAGGCGATTTCGGCGGTACCTGCCCGCCACCGGGTTGCGCCTTCGGCGGCCTGAATCCCAACGCTCCATCGATGCCCTTTCTCGAGCCGGCGGGCATCTCGAAGTACAACGCGCTGGACGTGAAGCTCACCTACCAGAAGAGCAACCCGTTTAAGGGGCTCCACGGCATAAACGCGCAGGTGGCCTACTCGTATTCGTCGTTCCAGAATTCGGGCGGCGGTTCGGGTATCAGCGGCGTGCTCGGGGGCGTCTCCAATAGCGACCAGGACTTCATCGTTCCGGCGCTGGACAACGACAACCCCAACCGGTACTTCGGCCCTTCGCTGCTGGATCGGCCTAACCAGTTGTCGTTCGGCGTGGTTGGCAGCATGCCCTGGAACTTCCAACTGTCGTTCATAGGACACTTTTATGAAGGCCTGGCCCTGCCCATCGAAGTTCCGGGCGAGGGACTGGGAGCGATCTTCCAGACCGATTTCACCGGTGACGGAACCGTGCAGGACCCGATTCCCGGGACCGTTAACGGCGCCTTCGGCAGACAATATAACGGCAGCACCATCAACAACCTGATCAACAACTACAACAACGCCTACGCCAACCAGCCGACGCCGGCCGGCAGTGTGCTGGTCCAGCAAGGGCTATTTACGGTTTCCCAGCTTCAGGCCCTGGGAGCGGTTGCCCCCAGTATTCCGCTTGCACCCCAGGGACAGGTGAACCTCGGCGACCTGCGCGACTTTGATCTGAAGGTGGCCTGGACGTATAAGCTGGAAAGAGCGAACCACACCATCGCCTTCCAGCCCAGCGCCGGGTTCTTCAACTTGTTCAACTTCGCCAACTTCGATTTGCCGCCGAACGCACTCACCGGCGGCCTGACGGGAACGCCTGGCTCTATCAACGGCACCGGCCCGCAAGACCGCATCACCAATCGCGTGGGCGCAGGAACGGGCGTGTTCAATCTGGGCGCGCCACGAGCGATGGAGTTTGGTCTGTCCGTCACCTTCTAACCGCGGGTCTTTCAGATCGCGTATAACCGAAAAGGCGCTTTGCGGGCGCCTTTTCTCTTTCCATCCTTCGTGCGCTGTCACCAGGGTCTTTCTTGCCACTGATATATCATTCACTTCGCGGCAATGAAACAAGCGGTCGGCCGTGCGCCTTTCAAGACAGCATAGATGGTTACAAGCGAGCCTCGCGGTGCCGCGGGCGCGTATGCGACGAATCCCATGTACCCGTCGGCGATTTTCGGCTGCACTCCGCCTGGACTGGCATGCCGCTGCCCCACTGAGCCGTAGCCGCGAATCACGCCATTCAGCGTGACCACTACTGCTGAGGGCGGAGCCCGGCGCTTCGTGTCCCACGCCCATCCTGACAGACGAATTCCCCGCGCTCCCAGCGTATCGACGGAAACCACCGTTTCCACCGCTCCATTGCAATCGCTGAAAGAAACTTCAGGAAAAACATACTCCAGTCGTTTGCCGAACCACGATTGCACCGGACCCGAGAATATTGACAACTGATGCATTTGCAGATAACTAACGTCGCGGCCCAGTTCGTCGAGAATCGGGTACACCCATTCCAATTGAGGTTGGTCGTACACACCTGTTAACAAGGAAGCTGCCGCCGTATCGAGCATAAAACCGTGTCGCCGAGCCTGCGCGATCGGGGCCTCGATCCTGGTAAATCCGGCCGCGAGTACCACTAGCAGCATAAGTTGTGCGGCGACGAAGCTATGACGCACTCGAACGCGTGCAAAGAAAGAGAAACCCAATAGCAGCAGCCCTGCACAGCACCAGAAGAGAAGGACCACGGTCTGATAGCGAGACACTCTGGCCAGGACGGCACCAAGGCTGGATCTGCCTGCTGCCGTGATCATGGCGGTTGCCGCACAGAACACCATTGTAAGCAGCAGTTGGATACCGAGCAGGCCTAAGCGGCGGAAGTACGCGCGCGCCAGGAAAACCAGCACAACAGCTATAGCCAACTCCCCAATGACAATGCAGGCGGCGACGTAGATACCGTGGTGAGTCCAGGTGCCGAACAGATATTCGGCCAGAAAGCTTACCATCCTCAGGGGTGCGCGCAGGTTGGAAAAGATCGGGCGCGGATGGTGTCCCGGACGGACATAGTGATAGAAGTACAAACCAGTGCTTACTATGCCTGCACCAACAATGCTTATAGTTGCGGTATAACGTAAGCGCAAATAAACCGCAGCGGCAATTAGTATCGGCCAAAGAAGATTCCCGCTTGCCAGGCTGTAGGTGGCAGCGAGAGCTGCCAGAAGGGATATGACCAGGAAACGAGGGGAGGAGGAATTCTCGGAGTGCTGCTGAAATTGACGGCTATAAAGCAGCAAGGCTACAAATGACAAGCTAGCTAACAGGTGGGCCAATACGAAGCAAACCTGGAAGCCCCAGATAAAGTTCTCCCATTGCGAAGGATAGAAAAGGCAGAATGCCGCCAATCCCGTACCCGTGAGCCACAGCGGCCCGCGCCAGCGGCCCAGCGACCACATGCCCCAGCTCAGCACTGCCAAATGGAGAAGTTGAATTACGAAGATACTGGCCAGCAAGAATATCTGACGGCACTGAAACCAGTATAGGTCTGCACCGAAAAATAGTTTTGGGATAACATGCCGGTGCTCCAGCCATCTCTCCCACAGCCACGCGGGAGAGAAAAGGTTGCCTCCGTTCGCGGCATAGGTAACCTCTGCCCATTGGTCATAGTAGGGCAGGCTGGAGTAGCTGACCACCACCATATAAAGCGATACCACTATCGTGAGAAATCCACCAAGTAGAATGAGGCCAGCCAGGACTGCAGGCGCTCGCGCCTCACATTGTCCGGTCTCCGCCTCCGCCATATTGTAGGTAGTCGCCATTCTGCAGGTCCGAACAGAGATCACTCTGTTACCAGAGTTGTCGACCCCGACTCAGCGTACTGTCAAGATATTTCCGGGCGTAGGAAGAAGTGTGGACCATTTGCGGAAGATCCGCCTCAAGGAAACACAGATGTTTGTTTGCGCTAATGATTAAGGAGTGGAACGAGAGCGTCGAAAAAAGGCAGCGGGCTTGGCGTAACGCCGCGCGCTCGAAGCAGGTCAGTGCGCGGGAATTTAAGACGCGCCTCTCAGGTCAAGCGCGCTCCACGCTCTCGCCCGCGGTCGCGAGAGGGTGGGAGGCCCATCATCGCACCTGTAAAACCACCAGCCCATTGACAGGCACAGCGAGCGTCAACGTGCCATTGACCAGGTCTTCGAAGTCCGGCCCGGGGAGGCGCGATTTCGTGCGCAGCTCTTCGATCTGTTCCTGGCTCGGATAACGCGGGCTGCCCATCTTTTGCCATAGGTCCAGCGTGTTACCGTGATCGGCATCCACCCGGCGAATGGAAACATGCGCGTTCCGCGCAACGCCCTTGAACTCCAGCTTGATCGTTTTCGCGACGCCGGTTGAGCCAGGGTCGACTATGTTCCAAACGGCGACGGTCAGCGTGCCAAGATCATTTCTTGTGACCAGCACATCGGAGTTGCCGTTGGCTATGCGCTGCTCGCCCAGCCGATGCAGCAGCTCCATCGCGTGGTACGACGGCTTGGGAACATTGCCGGCGGCGATCAGTCCGAAGCCGCCATAGAACGGCGTCTTCACGACGCCCTGCTCCTCGAATACATCGGAGAAGGTCCAGTACGACATCATCTGGGTCAGGCCGTCGCACTGCGCGATGGTAGTGGCCAGCCATGGGCCCATATAGATGGAGTCAGTGACATCGACCTGATTATCGTAGGCCGCGTTGAACTCGCTCCAGATGAGCGGAATCTCGGGGTGCGAGGAAGCCTTGATCTCGTCGTGAACTTTCTTCACCGCGCGGCAGACCATCTGATCGCGCGGGATCTTCTCGCTCGTATGAAAAACGTCACTGGCTTTGTCATTGCCGTAAACGTGCGTCGAAACGAAGTCGAGCGGCACGTGGGCCTGGTCGGCATGCCGGATCATGTCGCTCGCCCAGGCGGCCTGGGCCGTCGCCGGACCTCCTACGCGCAGCGATGGCGCGACCGCCTTGATGTCGCGGGCAGTGTGGTCATAAAGCTCAAAATAGCTTTGCTGTCGCGGCGCACCTCCCCAGAAGTCGAGGTTGGGCTCATTCCATACCTCGAAGTACCACTTGTCGACTTCGTCGATACCGTAGCGATCGACAAGATGTTTCGTGAACTGCGTGATCAATTCGTCCCATATGTCGTAGTCCTTAGGAGGGGCGATGTTGGGGTGGTACCAGAACGCTTGCAGGTCCGTCCGCCCGGCCAGCTTGTAGGGCATGAAGCTCAGCTCAACGAACGGCTTGACGCCGAGTGCCAGCAGGCCGTCGTAAATCTGATCGACGTAGGAGAAGTTGTAGATTGGCCGCCCCTGCTTGTCCTCGTCATAGACGCCGACGCCGTCGTCGAGAATGGCGTGGAACCGGATGTACTGGAAGCCGGTGATCTGGTGTACCGCGCGCACGTCCTGGCGATAGGAATCGCGTAGGCTGAGGACGGCGCGTCCCGACCCGAACATCTGCTCCCAATAATGCGGAAACGGGTGCGAAGGCGCCGCGGCGTCGATGGTGATGGTTTCGGTCGCGTTCTGCGCCGCCACTGGCAGAACGAGAGCCATGACCAAAAGCAACACGAGGAGACGAATTCGCATGTTCGGAAGCCTGAGATGATTATGCTCAAGCCGCGGTTTGCTGGGAAGTGTGAGGCCAGATCAATGTCGCAAGATAAATACCCCACTCAAGCCGCGCCTGAGTGGGGTATGGGTGCTTTTGCACGCCGTGGCTAACGAAGCTGCGTCGCTGAACCAGCAGGAGTTGTCGCTGCGTCCTCTGCCGCAGGTTCGGATGGGGCGGCTACAGCGACCGGTCCATCGGGCGTACTTGCGGCCGCGGTCGTAGCGGTTGCTTCGACCTGCTGGGCTGAAACGGAACGATGTGGCGCGACCGAAGCAGTGGCATGGGTCCTCGGCGTGGGCGCATACTTCTCCACCGTTTGCAGCAGGGGCTTGGCATCTTGCGGCGCCGGAACCTCACCGTTCAGCAAGCTGCGGTACGTCCAGCCCTTTCCATAAAAGGCCTGAGTGTCCGCCTGGTCTTGGTTGATCACCCCGCCGGCGAGGGAGACGCCCAAAAACAACCCGCGCGAACGCGAATACGTTAGCACCTGCGCGCGCAAGGTCAGGTCAGTGGCCGCTTGCGCATCGCGCCCGACCGGACCGGCCGCTGCCGAGGCGTCCGCCCCCAGCTTGAATTTGCTTTGCAGAAGGTGCTGCATGCCGTCATCGGTGCGAATAATCAGCACCAGGTCGGAGGCCTGCCCCCCGGCTTGAAAGCCGAAGCTCCCGCCGGTCAGCTTGAAGAACGCAGGAGCGCTCCAGCCCTTGTCGGTGCGGCAGGTCGCCACCCCCTTGCCGTAGTTGGCGCCGACAATAAAGCCGCCCTTCAGCATCGATGGCATGATGGCGATGCACTTGGCGCCCGACATGATGCTGTCGGGAATGGCGCTGTCGGGCGCAGACATAATCTGGTTCAGGATGGTGCTGGCGCTTTGCAGCCGATCGATGTCCGCTTCTCGGCGCTCCGACCCTATGGCGGTCACAACAAGCGCAAACAGAACTGCCAGGGTTGCGAAAGTTTTCTTCATCGAAGTGCTCCCGTTGGCGAAGCCGCTTAACGGCCGCCAGCCGAAATCATCTTAGAGCGTTTGAAGGCGGGTGGGGCCGAAGAAAGCGAACCGGATGGTTACTCTCTAGTGACCGGGGAGGCATTGGTAAGTGGCTAGTGCACGGAATGACAAGCTCACGTTCGAATGGGTAGACGTCTGACCAGCCATCCGGAGCACGATTTTCGACCCGGTGATTCAGTAAACAGTTAATGGGAGAGAGGAACAGGCCGCTGGCCACGAACCACTGGCCACTGAAAAATAAGGGCCGGGAAGAGGAGACCCTCGTAACCTCTTCCCAGCCCTGTCTCCCAGGTTCTGTGGTAGGTGAGTGCAGTATGCGATAGGCACAGAAGTCGCGCAAGATTACGAAAGTAGGGGGGGTGGGTAACTATACTTTAGTAACATACCGGCGAGGCACCCAACTAAGGCGCCTGGCGAGTCGTGCGGGTTTGCGGACGCCCGTCGCGAGGCTATTGCCGTTGCCCCAGCAGCGATCGAGTGAGGGCGTGGATCGACAAGGCGGTGCGGTTAGGGACGCCGATCTTGCGCAAGAGCTGTGCCACATGCCACTTCACGGTCTGCTCAATGATTCCCAAATCCCGTGCGATTTCGCGATTAGAGCACCCGGAGACGATGAGCCGAAGCACCTCGATTTGGCGCGGACTGAACTTGGGTGCGCGGCGGTTAGGATGAGGGCGGACGGTGGAGCGCTCGATGAAGGTGGCGACCACGTGCCGCGGAATCCAGACCGACCCGGCATGGACCTCCCGGATGGCCTTCTTCAAGATTTCGGAAGGAGCCTCGTGCGGCACGTAGCCCTTGGCCCCCGCGTGTATCGCCCGCAGGATGTCGTCATCGCGCTTTCCCGGGCCGGTCACAATGATGCGGACGCCCGGGCGGAGCGCCTTCAAGGCGGACATGGCTGCGCTGAACGATGTCCCGCGATCGGTAGTCATCAGGACCAATTCCTGATGGCGGCTGTTGACGACGCTTTCTACAGTGCCGGCGCGAATTTCGATGTCAGGCTCGCCTGCGAAGACGGCTTGCAAACCAACCGTCCGCATGGGATCGCTTTCCAGCACCGAGATGTGAATAGACTTGGAGACGTGAGGACGTTTGGGACGGGGCGCATTCATGAGAAATGAAGCAGATTCGCAAGTTGCTGTGGCCCGGTGGACCATTTGAAATTGTCATCCCGAGCGGAACCCGCTGTGGCGGCTCCTCGGCTCCGCTCGAGATGACAAGTCTATTTTCGCCTCGCTGATCCGAGGACTTACGCTGCGGGCTTGCGCCGTGACGTCTTGGCCTTCTTGGCGACCGCCTTCACCTCGGACTCGCGCTGCATGGCCTCCACGCGTTGCGGCGGCTTCTTGGGCAACTGCGCCAGGCTTTCCTTGAGCGCGGCCATCAAGTCTACAACCGGCGCCATCTTCTTGGGCTTCTCGACCGGCGTGACCTCCTCGCCCTCCAGCCGGGCCTTGATCAGCGTCTTCAGGTTCTCTTCGAAGGTGTCGTGATATTTCTCCGGCTCGAAATCGCCGGCCAGCGCCTCGATGAGTTGGTGCGCCACTTTCACCTCTGCGTCCTTGAGTTCGACATCCGGACGGCCGAAGTTGTCCAGCTCGCGCACCTCGTCTTTGTAGTACATGGTGTGCAGCATCATGCCGCCTTTATACGGGCGCAGGAAGACCGTGTACTCGCGGTTGTGCATGGTGAGCTTGGCGATGGCCACGTAGTTGGTCTCTTCTAGCGCCTTGCACAGCAGCGCGTACGGCCGGCGGCCGGCTTCTTCAGGCGTCACGTAATAGGAAGATTCAAAATAGACGGGATCGACCTGGTCGGCCTTCACGAACTCGAGGATCTCCATCGCCTTTGCGGTCTTGGGCTCGATCTTCTTGATCTCGTCCGGTTCGATGATGACGTATTCGCCCTTGCGATACTCGTAGCCCTTCACGATCTCGTTGCGCTCGACCACGCGCTCGTCGTGCGGGCACCAGAGCTGCTGCTTGATGCGTGTGTGGTCCGGGCGATGCAGCATGTGAAAGGAAATGTGTTCGCCGCGCGCGCCGGAGAACAGCCGCACGGGCAGGGAAATCAGGCCGAACGTCAAATACCCAGACCATACAGAAGAAGCCATAGTCGTCCTTTGTGCACTAGAACTGGTGCAGAAGTGGGCACCATATGATGCGGCGCTGCAACAACTCTCGTCAAGGGTTATTCCTCAAGCGCTCGTGAGAACGTGGCCGGCTGCGTCACAATCCGCCATTCGCGCTTCGCCTTTCGCCAGAGCTGAGTTGCTCCACTCTCCATCTCAATGGGATGCCTCGCATGCTGAAGTGTGCTGTATAGACGGTGCAGATGCCGTGACCGTCTTCGCGATTGATCGACTGACGTTTGGCCAAGATGCGGCCAGCTTCCGGCGAAAAACGAAAGGCGATTGGCGAACAGCGAAGGCCGCAAAGCGCCCATGCGATACTTAACCCACGCGTGACCGAACTCATCCACACCAGGGGTTTGCCTGCCATCGTGGTGGCGTTCAGCTTCGCCCTGGTGGCCCGCATTTTTGGAGCAGTCACAGACGGCGGTGCTCTTGCCGGGGTCCTCATCGCTTTCGTTTTGATGGTGTCCGCCGGCCTTTCGGGATTTGCGCCGCTAGTCGCGGTCTTCCTGTTAACGCTGGCCTCTACGCGTTGGGGCTATGCGCGCAAGCTGCGGTTGGGAGTGGCCGAGCGCCGTCGCGGGCGCACGGCATCCCAGGTCCTGGCGAACCTGGCGCCCGCGGCGATGTGCGCCCTCCCCGCGATCTGGTTTCCTGAGTTGAGCGAGCTGTTGCTGGCCGGGGCGGTGGCCGCTTTGGCCGAGGCTGCCGCAGACACGGTTTCCAGCGAGATCGGCCAGGCGGCCGCCCATAGCGCCTACCTGATCACGAATTTTCGCGATGTTCCCATCGGCACCAATGGCGCCATCAGCATTGAAGGTACCGTCAGCGGCTGTGTCGCCGCCTGCGTCGTGGCATGGATCAGCGCCGCCTACGGGGTGCTGGACTGGCGCTGGACCTTCGTCGTCGCCTTCGCCGCGATCAGTGGTATGTTCCTCGACAGCGTGCTGGGAGCGACTTGGGAGAACGCCGGCAAGATGGGGAACGACGCAGTGAACTTCATCAGCAATGTCTTCGCTGCCGATGCAGCGCTGCTGGTGGCAATGGTCATTGAGCGGATCGCCCGGCCCTAAGCCGGGGCGTCGTTGCTTTGTCATCCCGAACAACCTGGGTTGTCATCCTGGGCGCAGCCGAGGGATCTGCGTTCCGTTCGCAGTGGCTGGGTGCTCGGGGAGAACCACGGATCCCTCAGCTCCGCTTCGCTATACGCTCAAGGTGACAAACAGAAGGGCTGCGCTTGGGATGACAAGTTAAATCAGCCTGAAACAAATCTGCGCCTCGCGAATCCTATTTGCCATGAAGAAGCCTGGTCGCGTTTTCGGACTCATCGCGGTCGCGGTCCTGCTTTCCTCTTTCGCTGTCGCCCAGACCCCCGTTGTCGTCGAGCTGTTTACCTCCGAGGGCTGCTCCAGTTGCCCGCCTGCCGACGCATTGCTGGTGAAGTTAAGCCAGCAGGGAAGCGGCAGTGGCACAGATCTGGTGCTGCTCGGCGAGCACGTGGACTACTGGAATTACATTGGCTGGACGGACCGCTTTTCTTCGGCGCAATTCAGCCAGCGCCAGAGTGACTACGCCCACGCCCTGAACAGCTCGGTTTACACGCCGCAGATGGTGGTTGACGGCAGCAGGCAATTTGTCGGCGGCGATGCCTCCGAGGCGCAACGCGCCATTGCATCTGAGGCCAGGCGGCCGAAGCCGGCGCAGGTCACGCTTCATTGGGAGGGTGCGAATCGCCTGCATGTCGCGGTGCAGTCGCCGCCCGGCGAAAACGGCAATGTGCTGTTGGCCATCACCGAAGACGGGCTTAGCACATCGGTAGAAGCCGGCGAGAACGGCGGACGGACTTTGCATCACGCGGCCGTGGTCCGGCAACTACGAAACATCGGCGATGTGCAGAAGGGCTCCTTCGACGCCATGATCGACGTAGCTCCGCACGGGGATTGGAATGCGGCCAAATCGAAGGTCGCCGTTATGGTGCAGGACCCAGCCACCATGAAGATTTTGGGCGCAGGTGAGGTTGCGTACGCGCATTAAGCAGCGCGGTCAGAAGCCCATAATGTTGTAGCCGCAATCGACGTAGATGGTTTCGCCAGTAATACCGCGCCCGCCATCGCTGGCCAGAAAAACCGCAGTCGACGCCACTTCGCCCACGTCAACATTACGTCGCAGAGGAGCGCGCTCGGCCTGCTCCTTTAGCATCTCGCCAAAGCCCGAGATGCCACGCGCCGCCAGCGTCTTGATCGGCCCGGCGGAGATCGCGTTCACGCGAATATTGTTCTTGCCCAGGTCGTACGCCAGATATCGGACGCTCGCCTCCAGCGCCGCCTTGGCAACGCCCATGACGTTGTACTTGGGAACCACCTTCTCCGCCCCGTAATAGGTCATGGTCATGATGCTGCCGCCTTCGGTCATCAGCGGCCGAGCGGCGCGCGCGACCGCAATCAGCGAATACACGCTCACGTCCAGCGCAATGCGAAAGCCCTCGCGGCTGGTGTCGACAAATTCGCCCTTCAGGTCGTCAGCCAGGGCATAGGCGACGCTGTGTACCACCGCATCGAGCTTGCCGTAGCGCTCTTTCAGTTGCTCGAAGAGCTGCGCGATTTCTTCATCGCGCGAAACGTCGCACTGAAATGCCTGCGAATTCGGCAAAGCAGCGATCAGGTCGTCAGCCTCCTGCTTCAGGCGCTCGTTCTGATAGGTGATAGCGAGCTGCGCCCCGGCCTGCTGCATCTGCTGCGCGATCGCCCAGGCGATACTGCGCTTGTTGGCGACCCCGAAAACCACCGCATTCCGCCCCTGGAGAATGTCCGACATTCGCTTCCTCCGGCAAACGTTTGAGGATACCAGCAGCCCAGAAGGGAAGTCTCGCGGCGGCCCAGCGAGCTACTCCGAAGCCCTCATGAAGCCCGAATTTCCCTGCATCTCCAACTTGCATTTCTGCTTCCAATTCATCGCGGCTTGGGACTATACTCGCTCCGCTGCTCGCTCCCCGTCAGGGGTTTCCCTGAGCCCACGTTCAACGTGTGCTCCAGGCTGCCGGTCAGCGAGGCTTAGGGAACGCGCCCTCCCGGGCGACCACGGCGCCCTTCCGTCATCCATATCGAGTCAGGAGGCAGTAATGGCGACCATCCGGGACCTTATCAGTAATCGCACCATTCACTACGTGCAGCCGGGCCAGACCGTGT
>Ga0335078_10013711_pt1 | contig 12014 bp, 10 predicted proteins | sample Lox_Sample_32_FD_206711 | JGI IMG/M metagenome (GOLD analysis project Ga0335078, IMG submission 206711) | Soil microbial communities from Loxahatchee National Wildlife Refuge, Florida, United States - Lox_Sample_3.2 | ecosystem: Environmental > Terrestrial > Soil > Wetlands | place: USA... | reverse complement strand
AAATCCAAGGCGGCATCGCGCAGGGCGCGGGACAGGCGCTAATGGAGACGGTGGCTTACGACGCAAACGGTCAGCTCCTCACCGGCTCGTTCATGGATTACGCCATGCCCCGGGGCGACGACGTGATCTCAATCGACAGCGATAGCTTCTCGGTGCCTACCAAGACCAACCTTCTGGGCGTCAAAGGCGTCGGCGAGGCCGGCACCGTGGGCGCGCTGCCGGCGGTGATGAACGCTGTGATTGACGCGCTTGCGCCGCTCGGCGTCCGCCATCTCGACATGCCCGCGACGAGCGAGCGCATCTGGCGCGCGATCGACGCTGCGCGCGGCTAGAGCCTTAAGGCAACCGGCCGCCGAGAGCGGGATGGCGCTCGCTATCTCGTAACGGCACACTTGTCCCTTGCTTTATTGCGCACGCTCGCCGCACCTTCGAGCGGTGATCACCGCGGGTCCCTCAACTCCGCCACGGAAAAAGCCAGCGAAATCTGCAAGGACGCACCGGCTCTGACGAAGCCTTACGACCACCAACTGGTCCGGGACCAGATTCGGCGCTCAATCACGGCTCGGGCTCGCCGTGCGCGCGCGAGGAAGAACTGCACGGTTTTTTGGCATCAGCTCCTTCGAGTTCTGGCTCACCTTCGGCGGCGTAACGCCCGTGGAATAGATTCAATCGGCCGACTTGCTTGCCCGAGAGGCAAAGCGGCGTTCAGCGATCAAGCGCGCCATAGCGCGGAGAACTCGTCGTCGGCGACGACCTCGTACGATCACGATCAGCCAGTGATCGGCAAGCGCACACCTCGATCTTCCTTGATGGTGCGCATGACGAAGCTCGAGCGCACGTCCTTGACACCCGGGATACGGCGCAGCTGCTCGAAGACGATATCTGAGTAAGCTTTTGCGTCCCGCGCCGCCACGCAGAGGATCGCATCGTAGGTTCCGGACACGATGTAGCAGGAAATGACCTCCGGGATCGCGCGGATCTTTTCCGCGAATTCGTCGGCCGTCGCGGCCGTCACATAATCGAGAACCAGCGTGACATAGGCTATGAAGCCGATCCCGACCGCGTCGAGATCGAGACGCGCCGAATAACCGCGGATAATCCCCTCGTACTCCAGCCGTTTGATCCGACGCGAGCACGGCGCTTCCGACAGGCCGACCCGGCGCGCGATCTCGACATTCGTCAAGCGCGCGTTGTCGAGCAACGCGGCGAGGATGCGGCAGTCGAAACCATCGACCGCTGGCGCCGGTGCCGGTGCCGCTACGGCCGGAACCGTTTTCGTCGGGCTCCGTTTCGTCCGACGCGCTGGTTTGCGGGTTTTCGGCATTTTTACGATGTCTGTGCCCACACCCTTGCCCATCAGCATCAAAAAACTCCAACCATCTGGCACAAGAATATTGCGATATTCTTATATATTTTCATTTTATCTTGTTATATTATCGCATATTCAGCATGAAATCGCAAGGACTTGTCGCCCACTGAGCCGCTAGTTGTCCCACTCGTAATTCGGACGACGGGGTCGCTCGATGGTGGCAACTGGCGAAATCGAGAGTGGGCGCCGCAAGGGCGATGGACCGACGTGTGAAGCGGACACTTCGGTTCGCGTTGCCGCTCCGAAGCGTGACGCCGCCTCCTCGGTCAGCTTTGAATTCTTTCCGCCCAAAACGGCTGCCGGTGAGATGCAGCTCCGGGAAACAATTGCATGGCTTGAGACCGCCGCGCCGGATTTCGTATCCGTCACCAACGGCGCCGCTGGAACCAGCCGCGATCGCACTTATGCGATGGTCCTGCGCATCCGGCGCGAGACCGCTCTGGAGCCAGCGGCCCATCTCACGTGCCTAGGCACGTCACGACAAGAAATCGACGACATCGCGTCGCGCTATTGGCGGGCGGGCGTTCGCCGCATCGTCGCGCTGCGCGGCGATCCGCCGGCGCAGGCGGTGGCCGCTACGGTTCCCGCCGCCGGTTATGAATTCGCCGCCGATCTCGTCGCAGGTCTGCGCCGCATTGCACCCTTCGAGATCAGCGTCGCGGCCTATCCCGAGACCCATCCCGAAGCTCAATCGGCCGAGGCCGATCTCGACAATCTGAAGCGAAAGATCGACGCGGGCGCTGACCGCGCGATCACGCAGTTTTTTCTCGATCCCGCGATCTATCTCCGCTTTCGCGACCGCGCATATGCGGCGGGACTGCGCGCACCGATCGTACCTGGCGTTCTTCCAGTCACAGATTTCGGTCAGGCCACGAAGTTCGCCGCACGGTGCGGCGCTAGCGTTCCGTCTTGGCTCGCGCGGCGTTTCGACGGATTAGAGAACCATCCTGAGGTGCAACGCCGCGTCGGCGCCGCGGCCGCGACGGACCTTTGCCGGACGCTGCAAAGCGAGGGCGTCCGCCAATTCCATTTCTACACATTGAACCGCGCGGAGGTCAGCTTGTTGGTCTGCCGCGCGCTTGGTTTATCCACTTCGTCCTCATCATCTTCCGCACCCAGCGAAAGGGTTGTTCCATGTCGTTTATTGTGAGCACCCTCGGTTTTCCGCGCATCGGTCCGCGACGCGAATTGAAGACGGCGCTTGAGGGCTACTGGTCGGGTAAGATCGACGCCGAAGCGCTGCTGCGGCAGGCAGCCGCCTTACGCGCGGCCGCTTGGGCGCGGCAGCACGCGCTTGGCGTTACCCACATCCCCAGCAACGACTTTTCTCTCTACGACCATGTTCTCGACACGAGTGTCATGGTTGGCGCCATTCCGTCCGCTTACGGCTGGAAAGAGGGACCCGTTGCGCTCGACACTTACTTTGCCATGGCCCGAGGATCGAGCGGCGGCGATAACCGCTCTTCTTGCGAGCAAGGCGGCGAAAGCCTACCCGCGCTCGAAATGACCAAGTGGTTCGATACCAACTACCACTACATGGTGCCGGAGTTCACCAAAAATCAAACCTTCACCCTGGCGTCGACCAAGCCGGTCGACGAGTTCCTGGAGGCAAAGTCGCTGGGATATCGCACACGACCGGTTCTGCTCGGGCCTGTTACGTACCTTCGCCTCGGCAAGAGCAGGCTTGCGGGATCCGACCCCCTGTCGCTGCTGGACGCCTTGCTCCCCGTTTACGGTGAGGTACTGAAGCGTCTCCAGGACGCCGGGGCGGAGTGGGTTCAGCTCGACGAGCCCTTGCTCGTCCTCGACCTCGATGATCAACAGCGCGCCGCATTCTGCCGAGCCTATGCCACGCTCCGCGATAAGGCCCCGGCCCTCAAACTTCTGGTCGCGACATATTTCGGCGAACTCGGTGAAAACCTTAGGACGGCGTTGGAGCTCCCTGTTGATGGCCTACATATCGATCTCGTCCGCGCGCCCGCGCAGCTCGATGCGGTTCTCGCCCATGCGCCATCCGATCTCACCCTTTCGCTTGGGGTCGTCGACGGCCGTAACATCTGGCGCACGGACCTCGGCCGGCTGCTCGACCGCTTGATGCCTATCGCGGGCTCGCAGCGAACCACCATGGTGGCGCCGTCCTGCTCATTATTGCACTCGCCGATCGATCTCACGCTCGAAAGCGATCTTGATGCCGAGGTCAAGAGCTGGCTCGCATTCGCCGTCCAGAAGATCGAGGAGCTCTCGGCACTGGCAGCCGGTCTGGAAAGCGGCCGCGCGGCAGTCGCGCACGCGCTGGCAGCCGCCGATGCCGCCAACGCGAGCCGGCGGGCGTCAACGCGCGTGCGCGACGCCGCCGTGCGCAAGCGCCTCGCCGAGGTTACGCCGGAGATGGCGCAGCGCAAAGACGACTATCCGGCACGCCGGGCCGTTCAAATGTCTCGCCTCAACCTGCCCTTGCTGCCGAGTACGATGATCGGTTCGCTCCCGCAAACGTCCGAGGTGCGCAAGGCTCGCGCAGCTCATTCCAAACATTCGCTCAGCAACGCCGACTACGAGGCCTTCCTGAGGCGCGAGACCGAAGCCGCGATCCGGTGGCAAGAGAAGATCGGCCTCGATGTTCTCGTCCATGGCGAGTTCGAACGCAATGACATGGTACAGTATTTCGGAGAACAGCTCTCAGGGTTCGCCTTTACCGACCACGCCTGGGTTCAGAGCTATGGGTCGCGCTGCGTCCGGCCTCCGATCATCTACGGCGATGTTGCTCGTCCGCGACCCATCACGGTCGATTGGTGGCGCTTCGCGCAGTCTCTGACCGACAAGCCGGTCAAAGGGATGCTCACCGGTCCGGTGACCATCCTCGAATGGTCATTCGTTCGCGACGACCAGCAGCGCAGCGAAACATGCCGCCAGATCGCGCTTGCACTGCGGGACGAGGTTTGTGACCTCGAACAAGCCGGCGCAAAGATCATTCAGATCGATGAGGCCGCTTTGCGGGAAGGACTGCCGCTGCGGCGCGCCGATTGGCAGCGCTATCTTGACTGGGCAGTCGAATGCTTCCGCCTGACGTCCTCGGGCGTACGGTCAGAGACGCAGATGCACACGCATATGTGCTATGCGGAGTTCAACGACATCATCGCTGCGATCGCGGCGATGGACGCTGACGTGATCTCCATCGAAACAGCCCGCTCCAAGATGGAGTTGCTGGATGCGTTTGCAACCTACTCATATCCGAACGAGATTGGCCCTGGCGTCTACGACATCCATGCCCCACGCGAACCGAGCACGGAGGAGATGAAGAAGCTGTTGATGACCGCCGGCACTCGCCTCGCCCCCGAGAAGCTTTGGGTCAATCCGGATTGCGGCCTAAAAACCCGGAAATGGGACGAGGTGAAGCCTGCGTTGGCCAACATGGTGGAGGCCGCTCGGCAAGCCCGGCGTTCCCTCGAAGCCAGGGATACAGCAACGACCGCAGTAAGTCGTGCTAGGGGACAATGAGGTTTTTCGGATCGGGATTTCCTTTGATGAGACCCTGATCCCGGGCGACCTCGATCCAGAATACCAGACTCTGAGGCGTCGGCGTAATGTCGAGCCGCTCCGGAATCGGCATGGTGGCCACGGCGGCGGGAGGAAGCTTCGTGTATTTTGCGAGGCTGGCACGCGCGGCATCAAGATTGCCGGGATTGCGTATGAAGGCTTCGGCTTCCGTGAGCGCCGCCCGGAATTCCTTGACTGCCGCGGCGTTTTTGGCGGCCCAGCTTTTGGTCGCGGCGTAGATGACTGGGACGGTTCCCACCGGAATTCCGGCCGAATAGTCGCCAATACGGTAGCCGACATCGCTAGCAAGGACACGGCTATAGAACGGGTCTACCGAGGCGATCGCGTCCGCGAGTCCCGCCTTCAACGCGTCGCCCATCTGCGGAAACTGCAATTCGACCCAATTGACCCGACGATAATCGGCACCATTCTGCTTGACCCAGTTCCGGGTCAGCACGTCAATGATGCCGCCAAGGCCCGGAACGCCGACCTTCTTGCCAATGAGGTCGGATGCTTGATGGATACCACTGCCATTTCGCGCGATAATTCCGCTGGCGGTTTGGATCGGGTAGTTGCCCGTACCGGCGATCTCAACGAGGTCCAGCCCCTGCTCGTCGGCCTGAAGAAGAATTGTGGGCGTTGGGCCGCCGATCTGCGCCGAGTCAGCGACGAGCGCTGCGGCGATGACGGAGCCGTTCTGGGCGATCGTAAGGTCGACGTCGAGCCCATGCCGGTTGAGGAATCCCAGATCCTTCGCGACGAAGATTCCGATCCAGGCATTGACCGGCGTATAGAGGAAGGTGATTTTTGTCACCGCTGCGGCCGGCTCTGCCATAAGTACGAAAACGGCAAGCAGGAGCGCCGCGACTGCACCGACACGGAATTTGATACCCACACCGTCCTCCCGATCTAATTATCATGTTAATGATAGCCTACGCGGTGGAACAAGGAAGCTTGACGTTACGCGCGCCTCGGCCAAAATACGAAAAAGACCGACGCACCGTCGAGAACGCCTGCTTCGCGGTTCGCGGAGCGAGATGGGAGGAGTCGAAATGAGCCGCAGTGCCATCAGCGCGGTGCGGGCTTAACCCGTCATTGCAATGATTCCGAACGCGCTTCAAGTGCGCCAGCTCAGCATGTCGTTCGGAACTCATCTTGTGCTCGACAGGATCGACCTCGACGTTTCGGATGGCGAGTTTCTGTCGGTCGTTGGCGCTTCCGGATGCGGGAAAACGACGCTGCTTCGATTGTTGGCGGGGCTCATCGTGCCAACTGCAGGCGAAATGGTGGCGTTGGGTCGGCCGATTTCGGGGCCCTCGCGCGAGCGGGCCATCGTGTTTCAGGACTACAGCCGGTCGCTGCTGCCTTGGCGTCGAGTTTGGACCAATGTCGCACTCGCGTACGAAGTCCGCGGCGTTCCTTACAAAGAACGGCGCGGGCGCGCATATGCACTGCTCGAGCGCATGGGATTGGGCGCTGTCGGCGAGTATTTCCCTGGCCAATTGTCCGGCGGTATGCAGCAACGCGTGCAGATCGCGCGGTGCCTTGCACAAGAGCCGCGCGTCATGCTGATGGACGAACCTTTCGGCGCGCTCGATGCTTTGACGCGCCAATCTCTGCAGGACGAGATCGCTCGGCTTGCCGCCCAGCAGCGAGTCACCGTGGTGTTCATTACGCACGATCTCGAGGAAGCGATCTATCTCGGCGACAGAGTCGTGGCGCTTTCCCCCAATCCTGGCCGTGTCGCAGAAATCGTCAGACTCGAATTGCCGCGGCCGCGGCACCAATTGACGACGCGTGAGGACCCCGCGTTTCTGGGGGCTCGCCATCGTCTTTTCAATCTGTTGGTCGGGCCCTGAGATGGCGCGCAATCGGCAAGCGGCAGGCTGGCGCGCGATCGGCTCGCTGCGCGGTGTGGCGATCCCGGCGCTTTTGCTGGCATTGTGGGAGGCGGGTGCGGCGCTGGGCGTGGTGCCAGAGGATACGATGTCACGACCGTCGGCAATCGCGGTCGCGGGATGGCGGGCCCTATGGGATGGCAGCCTCGTATTGGCAACAATCCAGACCTTCCAGTGCGCACTTATCGGCCTTGCGCTCGCCGCCATGATCGCGATTGCGAGCGGCGTGTTGATCGGCTTGCTGCCTGCGCTCGAGGCGGTGGTCGGGCCGACGTTAGACGCAATTCGGCCGGTCCCCGCCGTAGCAATCATTCCGCTGGCCTTATTGATATACGGGTTCGGTGTCCGCATGGAGGTCCTAGTCGTGACGTTCGCGTGCGTCTGGCCGATCCTGATCGTGGCAGTCTCCGCCGTTCGCGGCATGGAACCGCGGCTGATGGATATTGCACGTACGCTGGAGATGTCGCTCGCCGCGCGCCTCTGGCGGATCGTTTTGCCGGCAGTCCTTGCACGCATTGCCGTGGGAGTCCGGGTCAGCGCTGGCATAGCCCTCGTTGTCGCGGTCACCGTCGAGATTGTGCTTAATCCGCAGGGACTAGGCTATAGCCTGACGGTCGCCGCGCAGTCGCTCCATCCGGATCTCATGTGGGCCGAACTGCTCTGGGTCGGCCTTACCGGCTGGGCGTTCAACCGGCTGCTGACCATGATCGACCGCCGCTGGCTTTGGCGCTTCCATGCCTGGGCTGGCGCATGAGGCGGCACGCTCTAGGCCTCCGTTTGTTGGCACTGCTCTTTGCCGCGTTGCTCGTTGCGGCTTGGCAAGGGCTTGCGGACGCACGACTGATTTCCCCGGTCTTCTTTCCGTCGCCCTCGCGCACCATCGCCGCGCTCGTGGCAATGGAGCAGCGCGGCGATTTGTGGTGGCCCTTGGCCGCGACGTCGCTCCGCATGTTTTACGGATGGGTTTTGGCGTCGTTGGCCGGAATATTGCTCGGCTCAGGACTTGCCCGTTCCGGTCCAGTGCGTGCTTATCTCGAACCCTTCCTTGAGTTCCTTCGTCCGCTGCCCGCCTCGGCGATCATTCCGCCGGCCATCCTGCTGCTCGGCCTGACGAGCAAGATGGCGGTGGTGGTTATCGCATTCGGCGCGCTGTGGCCGGTGCTGTTGGGAGCTTATCACGGGTTTTGCAGCGTCGATCCCCAACTCGTGGAGATGGCGACCGCCTTGGGCATGCGCTGGCGGTCGTTTCTGTGGAAGGTTGCGCTGCCGAGCGCGCTGCCCGACATATTCGCCGGTGTCCGCGTCAGCCTCGCGATAGCACTGATCCTTGCAATCGTGACCGAGATGCAGTCTGCGCAGCCCGGTCTGGGATTCCTAATTCTCATGGCGCAACGGAACTTCCGGAGTGCGGAACTATTTGCCGGCATTGTCGCGTTAGGCGTACTTGGGCTGGTCACTAACCAAGTTCTCATGACAGCAGAACGCTGGCTGCTTCGGTGGCGGACGCTACGGGGATAGAGCGCTTGCCGGTCCACGCGCGTTCAATGCCGGCAGGATTTCAGTCGCGAAAATCAGCTCTGGTTTACCAGTGGAATTTCTCGAGCACTTCTCGCACTCTCGATCAGTGCGAGGCAGACTTCGAGGGTCGCCTTGCCCCAATGCCCGTCCGGAAAGGGCGCGCGGTTCTCGGCGATTGACGCGGCGAGCTCGGCCACATCGCGGTGGATGGCGCGTTCTTCAGGCTCGCACGGAACCTCGCGGCAGCCGCTTTCGTCATAGACGAAAACGCCGTCGGGCGATTGCCGCACCACGCCGCGCTCGCACGTGGCGATGGTGAGACCGTAGATCGGCTGATGCCGCTCGCCGGATGGGGGGTCGCGCCGGCCATAGCGCACCTCCGGCGGGACCGGCCCGGTGACACGCTTGCGGCCATAGCGCGGCACCTGCTTCCGGCCGCCCTCGCCAATGCCCCAGGTCAGCTCGGCGCCGTCGAAATAGCCATAGGCGTTATAGACGAGACTCGCGGCGCGGCCGGCCTCGAAGGTGAGGAGCGCGGTGAAATTGCCCTCGGTCGGGAAACGCGGATCGGCGCGATTGACCACGGCGCGGATCGAGCGCGCGGGCCGACCCATGATATAGCGTACGATATCGACCTGATGCGGCGCCTGGCGATAGCAGATGCCGCCACCTTGCGACGTGTCGACCTCCGCCGCAAGGCGCGGACGCTGTAACCAGTCGTTATAGTTCCAGGTCGCGATCTGCAGCACGTCGCCGATGACGCCGCTTTCCACCACCTCGCGCATCTTGAGGATCGGCGCCTGCATCAGCTTGGAATGGCCGAGCAGCAGCTTCACCTTGTTGGCATCGGCCGCCTCGATCATCCGGTCGCATTCGGAGAGGCTCATGGCCATGGGTTTCTCACAGATGATGTGCTTACCCATCTTGGCCGCGGCGACCGCCTGCTCGGCGTGAAATTGGTTGGGGGTCGCGATCCACACCGCATCGATCTCGGCGCGCAGAAGATCGCCAATCGAAGCGAAGGCTGGTACATCATGGCTCTCCGCGAGCCGCGTGCGCGCCTCGCTCCTGAGATCGGCCGCGCCTCCCAGCGTGGCGTGCGGGCTGCCCCTGAGAGCCGGCAAGATCATGCTCGCTGCGTTGCCGAGGCCTACTATCCCGATCCTCAACATGTTTATTTCCTTGGGCCACGAACTGTGGATGATAAACATTCTACCCAATGGCTGGTCTCCGATCATGGTGATAGAAAAACGGCTTCCCGGCCCTTATCGTCGAAGAATATGACGGGAGACGCAGTATGTTGACGGAAGAGCAGAACCGCACTCTCACGCAGGTCGGGCCAGGGACGCCCGGCGGCGCGCTCCTGCGCCGCTACTGGCACCCGATCGCCGTCGCGGGTGAACTGAGCCCCGAGGCTCCGACCAAGCTCCTTCGCGTGCTGGGCGAGAACCTGCTCCTCTTCCTCGACACCAGCTGCCGCGTCGGCCTTGTCGCCGATCGCTGCCCGCATCGCGGCGCCTCGCTCTATTACGGGCGCGTGGAGAAGCGCGGCATCTCCTGCGCCTATCACGGGTGGCTCATCGACTGCGCCGGCAACGTGCTCGAGACGCCGGCCGAACAGAACGATCATCTGACCAAGACCGTCACGACCACAGCCTATCCGGTGCAGAAATTCATGGGCTTTTATTGGACCTATATGGGTCCGAAGCCCGCGCCGGTCATTCCGAAATACGACATCTTCATGCGGCGCGACGGCCGGCACCGCATCACCGCTTATCCTCGCCTCGACTGCAACTGGTTCGTCGCCGCCGAGAATTCTGTAGATTCGACGCACCTCCAGCTTCTGCACCAGGTGCCGCCGACCGCCAAACACAAGCCAGCGGATTCGACGCGCGGCTACATCGACGACGTGGTGAGCAGCGAATACATCAAGCTCGACTACGGAATCATGAAGCGCCGCACCTATCACGGCGGCACGGTCGACGAGCATCCGATGATCTTCCCGCTATGGCTGCGCACGCGGTCCTCGATCTGGATGCGCACGCCGATCGATGACGAACACACCAACCACTGGGTGCTCGACTTCAAGAAGGCTGATCCGCCGAGCGACGAGATCGAGGTCGAATATCTCGCGCCGTTCAAGGACCCGCCCGACGCCGTCCACCCCTTCGCGCTCTTCGACAAGCTGCCGAAGCGCGGCTGGCCGCTCAGCGAGGATGTGGTGATGTGGGAGACGCAAGGCGTGATCGCGGACCGGACCAAGGAGCATCTTGGAGCCTCGGACAAGGGCGTCGCGCTCCTGCGCCGCATCATGTTCGAGGAGATCGAGAAAGTTCAGCGCGGCGAGGACCCGATGGGGGTGTACCGCGATGACCGGGTCATCGACACGAATTTCGAGAAGAGCATCGCCATGACCTATCCCACCGGTCACGTTGCCAAAACGGTACCGGTCTAAGCATCTGGGGCGCAAGGTCATGAGACGGTTCTTTCTGGCGCTGGCGCTGTGCGCCGCATCGATTGTGGCGTACGCCACACGTGCCGTGGCGGCGGATCAGCCGGTCGACGCCGCCAGTTATTTCGCGGGCAAGACCATCCGTATCATTGTCGGCTTCCGTGCCGGCGGCGGCACCGATATCCAGGCCCGTCATTTCGCGGGACGGTGGGGCGACTTCATTCCCGGCAAGCCGCGCCTCACCGTCGCGAATGTCACACCCGACATCGCCGCGACGAATCTGCTATACGAAAGCAAGCCCGACGGCCTCACCCTCGAACTGACGGCGTCGTCCTATGTCGTCGAACAGTTCATCGACGCGCAGGCGAAATTCGACATCAGCAAGATGCGCATTATCGGCTCGCATAACGGCTCGAGCAGTATCCTTATGGTGCGCAAGGATTTTCCCTACAAGACCCTGCGCGAAAACATTGGCGGTACCACCGTGATGCGGATCGGCGCGATCCGGCCGGATTCGGGTTTCACCATGCGCATCGCCGCTATGTCGCAATGGCTTAGCGTGCCCGTCAAGTTCGTCTCCGGCGTTAATGGTACGGCGCAGGCGCTAATCGGGTTCGAGCGCGGCGATATCGACGGTTACCTCGCCGGAGGCGGCGGCGGACCGTGGTACTCGCTGCCATTCATCCGTCCGGGATGGCTCAAGGAAGGCACAGTGCGCGCTTGGGCCAATCTCGGTCCGTCTGACATCAAGATCGGCCCCAACGCTGAATTGCCGGCGCCCGACGTGCCCTACATCACCGATCTCCTCAAGGACCCGAAGCAGAAGGAGCTGTTCGACGTCTTCGCCAAAGTCGATGCCGGCTACGGTAAGATTTTCATGGCGCCACCTGGCACGCCCGATGCGGTCATCGACGCACTACGTCAGTCCTACGTCGCGCTGCTCGCCGACAAGGAGTTTCGCGCCAAGCTCGAGGAGATCATGGGCGAGCCGGTCAACATCACGCTTGGCGACAAGATGGAGCCGTCGCTGCGCGAACTCGTAAAGTCCTACGGCGGAAGCGCCAAGCAATACGAAGAATGGATCGACTGGGCGAAGGCGCGGTTCTAACTCTGCGCACCCCGAGGAACCGGTGCTCCAGACCATCACCGCCGGTCTCGCCCATCTCGGCACCCTGAGTTACTGGGGCGCGGTGCTGGCGGGCGTCGCGTCTGCGGTTCTGGGCATAATTCCCGGCGTCGGCAC
>Ga0335078_10013710_pt1 | contig 12014 bp, 10 predicted proteins | sample Lox_Sample_32_FD_206711 | JGI IMG/M metagenome (GOLD analysis project Ga0335078, IMG submission 206711) | Soil microbial communities from Loxahatchee National Wildlife Refuge, Florida, United States - Lox_Sample_3.2 | ecosystem: Environmental > Terrestrial > Soil > Wetlands | place: USA... | reverse complement strand
GGCTTTATTTCTTGACTTGCCGGCGGATGGTGCCGAGCAGGCCGCGCGGGAAAAACAGCACGACCAGCATGAAGACGGCGCCGACGAAGGACATCCAATTCACCGTCATCGACGAAATGTAGTCCTGCAATGAGACGAAGACCGCGGCCCCGAGCAGCGGCCCCCAAAAGGTGCGCATGCCGCCGATCACCGTCATGACGACGAAATATCCCGACAGCGAATAATGCAGCGTCAGCGGGTCGGCGAAATTGTTGAGCAGCGCATAGAGCGTGCCGGCGAGCGCCGTGAAGAAGCAGGAGATCGAGAACGACAGCCAGATATGACGCTCCACCGGTATGCCGAGGAAGCGGGCGCGGCGCTCGTTCTCGCGGATCGCCAGTAGGGTGCGGCCAAACGGCGAGCGCAACAGCAGGCCCATGATCGCCGCGGCGGCGGCGAACACTGCGAGGAGAAAGAAATAGAATACCGTGCCGCCATCCTCGATATGCAGCGTAAAGGGCCCGAAGCCGATCGGTTCGCGCTGAAAATCGCGCAAGCCGTCGAAGCCGCCGGTGAAGCTGTTCCAGCTATAGGCCAGGTAGTACCAGAGCTGGCCGAAGGCGATGGTGCACATGGCGAAATAGACGCCGCGGCGGCGCACGATCAACAGGCCGAACAAGGTACCGGCCAAGCCGCCAAGCAGCGTACCCGCCAGCATGGCGAGCGGCGTCGAATGCACGAGATAGCGCAGCGTCAGGCCGGCGCCGTAAGCGCCGAGCCCGAAATAGGCGGCATGCCCGAAGCTCAACACGCCGGTGAAGCCCAAGAGCATGTTGAGCCCCATGGCCGCCAAGCCGAACACCAGCACGCGGCCGGCGAGTGCGGTGTAGCCGCCAAGGAGCGGCAGCCAGAACGGCACCAAGAGCAGCGCCCCCCAGATCAGGATCAGGGTGAGTTCGCGGCGGTGCGTCACGATCGGAAGCCGTCCGCCCAGCGAGGCGATTGCCATGGTCATGACAGCATCCCTTCCTCGCCGACGAGGCCGCGCGGCCGGATCAAGAGCACTGCCATCAGGATGGCGTAGATCACCGCTTCGCTGGCCGCCGGATAGAACACCGTGGTGAGCGCCGCGGCCATGCCGATGAGCAGTCCGCCGAACAGGGTGCCGATCAGGCTGCCGACGCCGCCGACGATGATGGCGATGAAGCTCGGCATCAAGAGGTCATCGCCCATATTGGGATTAAGCCCGATCTGGCCGGCGGCAAGCACGCCGCTCAGGCCCGCCAACAGGCAGCCAAGCGCGAAATTGAAGCTGCGCAAATGACGGACATTGACGCCGAGCGAGGCCACGGTTTCGAGGTCGAGCGTCCCGGCGCGGATGCGAAGACCCACGCGGCTGTAGCGCAGGAAGGCAAACAGCCCGATTACGGCGACGATGACGACCGTCACCATGAAGACGCGGTAATAGGTGATGAAGAACAAATCCGGCGTGATTGGCTGCGCCAACGCGGCGGGCAGGCCGAGCGGCAATCCGTTCGGGCCCCAGATGTAGCGCGCCGCGTCCTGCATCACGAAAGCGAGCCCGAAGGTCAACAACAGGCTGTAGACCGGATCGCGGCCATAGATGCGCCGGATCATCAGCCGCTCGACGATGAGTCCGATCAGCGCAATCAGGAACGGCGAAACAATGAGCGCGCCCCAATAGCCCAGGGTGGGCGACAGCGCGAAGGCCATATAGCCGCCCAGCGCCAGGAAATTGCCGTGCGCGAAATTGATGACGTTGGAGAGATTGAGGATGAGCGACAGGCCGAGCGCCATCAGCACATAGAACGCGCCGATGATGAGCCCATTGGTGACGTTGAACAGAATGAGCTGAGTCATCGGCGCTGTTGCTTTGCGATTTCGCCGCCTGAGCGATGTTCGGGCGTTTAGCTCGGTTCCACCATCTTGCAGCCGGTTTCTTCGACCGTGCCCGCGGCTTTCTCGCCCGGCACCAGACTCCCGACCGAAACATAATCGTCGGCCGTTCCCTTCAGCGGATGGACTTCGCCGACGAAAATATTCGGCATCAGTTCGTGATCGCCCTTGCGGTAGAACACTTTGCCCGGTTGCAGCGCCACATCGGGCGGCAGTTCCATGTCCTCCATTGCCGCCGCCAGTTTCGGGCCATCGAGCGACTTCGCCTTCTCCGCGGCGAGGCGCACCGAATGCACCGACACGTAGCCGAACCAGTCGCGCGCGGACGGCGTTTTTTTGGTCGCCGCGCGATAATCGGCGACGAATTTCACCACTTCCGGCACGTTGGGCTGATTCCACCACCACTCGAAATCCCACCAACCGGTCTGCGCTTCCGGCGGACAGCCTTTGATGCTTTCCAATTCGAACAGCGCGCCGCCCAGTCCCATTTCCTTCTCCATGCCGAACTGGGTGAACTGCTTCATGCAATTGATCTGGGTGAGGCCACCCATATTGTTGAGCAGCACATCCGGCTTGTAGGCCTTGGCCTTGATCAAGGTGGCGGAGAAGTCGGTGTTGTTGATCGGCAGCATGTCGCCTTCGTAGCTGCCGCCCAGCTTGGTCAGAGCCTTGACGAAGGCATCCTGCAGCGTATGGCCGTAGGCATAATCCGGCGTGACGAAGAACCATTTCTTGCCGAATTTTTTCACCAATTCCGGCGTGACTGCCTCGGCGTCCATTGTCGTCGTGTTGCAGACGCGGAACACGTTCCATTTGCAATTGGTGCCAGTGATCGGATCGGTGTGACCGCCGGCGACGATGTGGAACACCTTCTTTTCGTTGGTTACCTGCGACATGGCATAGGCGATGCCGGAGTTCACGTCGCCGATGATAGCGTTGACCTGGTCGCGGTCGATCAGCTTGCGCGTCTTCTGCACGCCGGTGCCGACGTCGTTGGCGGAGTCTTCGACCAGAAGCTCAACCTGCCGGCCGAGAATGCCGCCCTTCTTGTTGACTTCGGCCGTTGCGTATTTGGCGCCGTCGACTTCGCTCTGCGCTAAGGCGGAAAGCACGCCCGTGAGCGGATCGACCATGCCGATCTTGATCGGCTCGTCGCCCAGCGCCTTGATGACGAAAGGAGCCCCAACGACCTGACTAGCGCCAAATGCCAAGCCGGCCTGAAGCAAGGTGCGGCGGCGCACGGATAGCGTGGTATTCGACATATTGACTCTCCCTGTGTGATTATTTTTTGATTTTTTGCGGTTTGGCCACGATGTTCCGCGGCTTTCCCGGCCCGTCTCGTGCGCCCTTACTCGGGCGTCGCCGGTGCAGCGGCGAGGCCAAACCTGTAATGCCCCGCCGCGCCCGTGTTTCGATTATCTTCTATCGGGCTTCTGGTGCGGTCAAGGCAATGGAAGCCGAGAGGTGACGGCTGAAGGACCGCAACGGCGGCGGCAATTGGCCGCGCGTAAATCCGCCGGGCCACGGCAATGCGGGCCTATGCCAGAGGCCTTTTTCGTGCCTTCGCCTGCTCGGCGAGGAAACGTGACAAACGCTCGCGTACGGCGTTGGCTTGTTCCGGCGTCCATTTGCGTAAGCCTTCGCCGGTCTTCATGCCGAGCTTGCCGGACTTGACTAGCTCGCGCAGGTACGGATGCGGCCCGGGCGTGCGGTCCAGGTCGGCATACAGCACCTCGGCAATGTCGAGGGTTAGATTGGTGCCGACGAGGTCAGTCTGCTCCATCGGCCCGAGCACGGCGGTACGCGCGCCGAACCCTTCACGGACGACGACGTCGATGGTGTCCGCGTCGCAGACACCGGCGGCGACCAACGCCATCGCCTCGCGTTTCATCGCATGCTGCAGCCGGTTGCCGACGAAACCGGGCACGTCGCGGCGCACATGCACCGGCGTTTTGCCGGCTTGGCGCAACAGCTCCATCGTCCGGCGCACCGTGTGGTCGCTGGTCTTTTCGTTCTGAATGACCTCGACCAGCGGCACGAGGTGCGGCGGATTCCAGAAGTGCGTGCCGACCACGCGTTCGCGGTGCGCCAAATGGCGGCCGATCTCGGTCGAGGGGATTGCCGAACTGTTGCTGGCGAGGATCGCATCCGGTGAAACCAGCTTCTCCAGCTCGGTGAATATTTGCTGCTTGAGCGGCAGCTTCTCGGGCGCCGCCTCGAAGACGAAGGCTGCGCCTTGCGCGGCCGGGGCCAGTGCGTCGTGCACGTCAATCAGATGCAGCGACGCCGAATCGTCGTCGAGCAGATCGGCGATCGCCTGCAATCGCGCCGGCAGCGAGGCACGGATGTCTGCCGCAGGCTCGAATATGCCCACGCGATGGCCCGCGGCGGCGAACAGATAAGCGATGCCGTGGCCCATCAAGCCGCCGCCGACCACGCCTATTCTTTGTTCCTTCCGATCACGCATCTTTGTCTCGCGTCGTTTCAGGAACCGCGCCGAGTCCGCGCGGTTGTCAGAGCGCAGTCTATTTCAGTGACCGATCCGTAGAAGGAAAAAAGGTCATGCCTGTCTTGCTTTGGGTTGCCTTCTGGTCGTCGCTCATGGGTACCGCCGCGTGCTGGGGCGAAGCGCGCCGCGAGGCCCCGGCGAAGTCCGCAGTCTCGAAGCAACGCGATCTTTCCAGCGGCGACTGACCCTCCACCAGCCTTCCCGGCGGCGACACCGACCGCAAGATTTGACCCTGCCTCCCGACAACAGGGCCAGCCGGCCCGGTGCCTGAGCGCTTGGATCGGCGCGGCGCGCCGCGCCCCAAGCGGGGGTCCAGGCCGCGGCCAAGCCGCGCGCAGTCATGTTGCAGGCGGCGGACCCCGCCGGTATCTATACGCGCCCTTTTACCGAACGTATCGCGAATAGCCATTATGGCCCGTCTCGTCATGAAATTCGGCGGCACCTCGGTCGCCGACATCGACCGCATCCGCAACGTCGCGCGTCACGTCAAGCGCGAAGTCGATGCCGGTCACGAGGTCGCCGTCGTCGTCTCGGCCATGGCGGGCACCACCAACCAGCTCGTGGCATGGTGCGAAGCGGCCTTGAAGGAGCGGCGTATCTACGACGCGCGCGAATACGACGCGGTGGTCGCCACCGGCGAGCAGGTCACCGCGGGGCTGCTCGCCATCGCGCTGCAGGATCTCGATATCAATGCGCGGTCCTGGCAAGGCTGGCAGCTGCCGATCCTGACCTCGGACGCCCACGGCTCAGCGCGCATCCTCGACGTCAATGGCGACGAACTGGTTCGCCGTTTCAAGGAACGCAAGGAAGTTGCAGTCATCGCCGGTTTTCAGGGCCTGCACAAGGAAACCGGCCGCATCACGACGCTCGGCCGCGGCGGATCGGACACCTCCGCGGTCGCCATCGCGGCGGCGATTCGCGCCGACCGCTGCGACATCTACACCGACGTTGACGGCGTCTATACCACCGATCCGCGGGTCGTGCCGCGTGCGCACCGGCTGGACAAGGTGGCGTTCGAGGAAATGCTCGAACTCGCCTCGCTCGGCGCCAAGGTGCTGCAGGTACGCTCGGTGGAGCTCGGCATGGTGCATAACGTGCGCATCTTCGTGCGTTCGAGCTTCGAGGCGCCGGAGAAAATCGACCCGCATGGCATTCCGCCGGGCACACTGATCTGCGACGAGGGAGAGATCATGGAGCAGCAAACCGTCACCGGCATCGCCTTCTCCAGGGACGAGGCGCAAATTTCGGTCCGCCAGGTGCAGGACAAGCCGGGGGTGGCGGCGGCCATTTTCGGGCCGCTCGCCGACGCCAGTATCAACGTCGATATGATCGTCCAGAACGTCTCGGCCGACGGTAAGACCACCGATATCACCTTCACGGTGCCGGCCGCCGACTATCAGCGCTCGCTCGAAGTCATCGCCAAGGCCAGACCGGCGATCGGCTACAGCCGGCTCGACGGCGCCACCGACGTCGCCAAGATTTCGGTCATCGGGATCGGCATGCGTAGCCACGCAGGCGTAGCTGCGCAGGCCTTCGGCGCGCTGGCCGAGCGCTCCATCAATATCCGCGCGATAACCACCTCCGAGATCAAGTTTTCGCTCCTGATTGACGCGGCCTTTACCGAACTTGCCGTGCGCACGTTGCATTCGCTGTATGGCCTCGATACTGCGACGGTTTGAACATTCGGTCTCGCTGCGGCGCAACATGATTCTTTAGCATCGTCATAACGTTGTCTCTGGCTTGCGGTTTGCATACCGCATTCGATATAGGCTTGAGGACATTCGCCGCGGGACGGGACCCGGGCGGATTCCTCTTTGATTGAGGCCGGCGCGTTACGGGCTCCGTTCCGGTCAAAGCCATGCCCGAGGGACCTCACGCCATGCGTGGCGCGCTTGGCGGTCCGCGCGTGCTGTTGCGCCGGCTTCGCGAAGTGATGGCGGAGCCGGTCAGCGCGCAGGAACGCCTCGACAAGATCGTGGTGCTGATCGCCGCCAACATGGTCGCGGAGGTCTGCTCCGTCTATGTGCTGCGCGTCGACGGAACGCTCGAGCTTTACGCCACTGAGGGCCTCAAGCGCGAAGCGGTGCACCACACCGTGATGGGTTCGGATGAAGGCCTGGTGGGCCTGGTCGCGAGCCAGGCCAACCCGATTAATCTGTCGAATGCGCAAGCGCATCCGGCCTTCTCGTTCCGGCCGGAAACCGGGGAAGAAATCTACCATTCCTTCCTCGGCGTCCCGGTCTTGCGCGCCGGCAATACGCTCGGCGTGCTGGTAGTGCAGAACCGCGCGCGGCGCACTTATTCCGAAGAGGAAGTCGAGGCGCTGCAGACCACGGCGATGGTGCTCGCCGAGATGATCGCCTCCGGCGAGCTGTCGGCGCTGGCGCCCCCCGGCGCCGAACCCGCGGCGCGTCACTCGGTGCATCTCAAGGGCTCGGCCTTGAGTGAAGGCATTGCGCTCGGCCATGTCGTGCTGCACGAGCCGCGCGTCGTCGTCACCAATTTCATCGCCGATAACGTGCCCAAGGAATTGGAGCACCTCAGAGCCGCCATCGAAACCCTGCAATCCAGCCTCGATGAAATGCTCGAACACGGCGACGTCGTCGAGGGCGGCGAGCACCGCGAGGTGCTCGAAGCCTATCGCATGTTCGCCTACGACCGCGGTTGGGTGCACAGGCTCGAAGAAGCGGTGATGACCGGCCTGACTGCCGAAGCTGCCGTCGAGCGCGTCCAATCCGACACCCGCGCGCGCATGCTGCGCCAGACCGACCCATACTTGCGCGAGCGCCTGCACGACCTCGATGATCTCGCCAATAGGCTGATGCGCCAGCTCACCGGCCGCGACCACGCGCCGGCGCGCGAGACCCTGCCGGAGAACGCGATCCTGGTCGCCCGCTCAATGGGGCCAGCCGCGCTGCTCGACTACGACCGCAAGCGCCTGCGCGGTCTGGTTTTGGAAGAAGGCGGCCCGCACTCGCATGTCGCGATCGTGGCCCGGGCGCTCGGCATTCCTGCGATCGGAGAGATCGATAATGCCACCGGCATCGCCGATCCGGGCGACGCCATTATCGTCGACGGCTCGACCGGCGATTTGCATATCCGGCCGCTGCCCGACATGGAGGCGGCTTACGCCGAACGCGTGCGGTTGCGGGCGCGGCGCCAGCAGCAATACCAGTCGCTGCGCGACAAGCCGTGCGTCACCAAGGACGGCGAAGGGTTCACTTTGTTGCTCAATGCGGGCCTGAGCGTCGACCTGCCGCATATCGAGGATACCGGAGCCGGCGGCATCGGACTGTTCCGCACCGAGCTGCAGTTCATGGTCGCACCGAATTTTCCGCGCACCAGCGAGCAATATACGCTGTATCGCGCCGTGCTCGATGCCGCCGGCGACAAGCCGGTAACGTTCCGCACGCTCGATATCGGCGGCGACAAGGTGCTGCCCTATATGCGCAACGTCGAGGAGGAGAATCCGGCGCTGGGCTGGCGCGCCATCCGGCTCGGCCTCGACCGCCCCGGCCTGTTGCGGACGCAATTGCGGGCTTTGCTGCGCGCCGCCGGCAGCCGCGCGCTGAAGATCATGTTTCCCATGATCTCGACGGTCGAGGAATTCGACCGGGCCAAGGAATTGGTCGAACGCGAGCTCACCCATCTGCGCCGTCACGGCCATAAGCTGCCCGACGAGGTCGAGGTCGGCAGCATGGTGGAGGTGCCGTCGCTGCTATATCAACTCGACGAGCTTCTGGAGCGTGTCGACTTCCTCTCCGTCGGCTCCAACGATCTGATCCAGTTCCTCTATGCGGTCGACCGCGGCAATCCGCGCGTCGCCGGCCGGTTCGATCCGTTGTCGCCGCCAGTGCTGCGCGCGCTCAAGGACATCGCCGACAAGTCGCGGGAGCACAAGAAGCCGGTCACGGTGTGCGGCGAGCTTGCCTCTCTGCCGCTCGGGGCGCTGGCTTTGGCCGCTATCGGCTATCGCTCGCTTTCGCTCACCCCCTCGGCGATCGGTCCGGTCAAGGCGATGCTGCTCGACCTCGATTGCCGTAAGGTGGCTGCGTTCCTTTCTCCTTTGATCGAGCACGGCAGCCGCGGCACGCCGATTCGCGCGCAACTCGAGAAATTCGCCGCCGACAACGGCCTGCAGGTTTAGCGCAACACACGAGCGTCGGGCCGGGCTTGTCCCGGCGCTTCGCGCCTTCTACCTATTCTTTGAACAAAGACACCGATGCTTCCCGATCAGAAACTCAACGCGCTTGTCGCCCGGCATACGGCACTGGAACGCGATCTCGCCGCCGCGTTGCCGCCCGAGACCTATGTGAAATTGTCGCGCGAATTCGCCGAGCTGGCGCCTGTGGTTGAGGCGGTAAGGTCATATCGCGCCGCGCAGCACGAGCTGGACGACCTGACAAGCCTGATCGCCGACCCATCGATCGAGCCGGAAATGCGCTCCATCGCGGAGGCGGAAAAGCCCGAGCTCGAGGCGCGGCGCGCTGCGCTCGAGCAGCAATTGCGGCTTGCGCTGTTGCCCAAAGACGCGATGGACGAGCGCAATGTCATTCTCGAAATTCGCGCCGGCACCGGCGGCGACGAAGCGGCTCTGTTCGCCGGCAACCTGTTCCGCATGTACGAGCGCTATGCCGCCGAGCAGGGATGGAAGGTGGAAATCGTCAGCGCCAGCGAAGGCGCGATGGGCGGCTACAAGGAAATCATCGCCGAAATCCGCGGCCGCGGCGCCTACGCCAAGCTCAAATATGAATCCGGCGTACATCGCGTGCAGCGTGTGCCCGACACCGAGGCCTCAGGCCGCATCCATACCTCGACCGCGACCGTCGCCGTATTGCCCGAAGCGCAAGACCTCGATGTCGCCATCAACGAAGCCGACCTGCGCATCGACACGTTGCGCTCCGGCGGCGCCGGCGGCCAGCACGTCAACAAGACCGAGTCCGCGGTGCGCATAACGCACATTCCCTCGGGCATCGTCGTGATGATGCAGGAGGATCGGTCTCAGCACCGCAACCGCGCCAAAGCCATGGCTGTGCTGCGCACGCGGCTCTATGATTTCGAACAGCAGAAACTGCAAGCGGCCCGCGCCGCCGAGCGCCGCGGCCAGGTCGGCACCGGTGACCGGTCGGAGCGCATCCGCACCTACAATTACCCGCAAGGGCGCGTGTCCGACCATCGCATCAATCTTACGCTCTATAAGCTGCCGGAGATTTTGGAAGGCGAGGCGCTTGGCGAGATCATCGATGCGCTGGTCGCCGAAAACCAGGCCGCGCTGCTCGCGGCGGAGGAAACGGCCTGATGGGGCCGGCCCCGGAAGCCGAGGCCGCTATCCGGCCAGACGGCGCAAAAGCAATGACCGTTGGCGAAGCACGGCGCGCCTGGGCGGCGGAGTTTCGCGCCCGCGACATCGAATCGCCCGAGCTCGACGCGCGGCTTCTGGTCGGCCACGCGCTTGGCCTCGATCACGCAGGACTTGCGGCAGCGCCCGCGCGCGGGCTCACCGCCGCCGAGGAAAGCGTGATCGCGGCATTGGCGCGACGCCGGCTCGCTCGCGAGCCGCTTGCCCGTATTGTCGGCAGCAAGGAATTTTGGGGCCTCGCTCTCGCTGTCGGCGCCGATACCTTGGTGCCGCGGCCGGAGACCGAGACGATCGTCGAGGCCGCGCTTGCCGCCGTCGACCGGCGGGGACCACGCTCGCGCCCGTTGCGCATTGCCGATCTCGGCACCGGTTCCGGCGCCCTTCTGCTGGCGCTGCTGAGCGAGCTGCCCAACGCCTTGGGGGTCGGCACCGACATCAGCGTTGGCGCGCTTGGAATTGCGCGCGATAATGCCCGCCGTCTGGGCGTGACCCGTGCCGTCTTTGTTGCCTGCGATATGACGGCGGCGCTAGGTCGCCAATTCGACATTATCGCCGCCAATCCGCCTTATATCGCCTCCGGCGATATCGCCGGTTTGCCGCCAGAGGTGCGCCTATTCGACCCGCGCCGCGCGCTCGACGGCGGCCCCGACGGCCTTCATTTATACCGGGCGATTGCCGCCGCAGCCCCTGCGCTGCTTGCACCGGCCGGCGTGCTGGTCGTCGAGCTTGGCGCCGGCCAGTCGGAACCTGTGGCCGCTTTATTTTCCGCCGCCGGCCTTGCGCCATCGCCCCCACAACCCGATCTTAACGGTGTCCCCCGCGCTCTCGTCGCAAGAAAGTTGCAACAAGACGGGCATGAAGCGTGAGCATTGGACCCCGGCAAAAAAGCACTTGGAATGTCGGCCGGAACCGACTAGCTTGCGGGCCACGGAATCGGCCCGAGATGAGGGTGCCGCGCTGTCCTGAACGCCTCAGAGCGTAACTCCAGGAGTTGGCTCGAAAAGGACGGCAGCGCAGGCCAGGCAGACAAGCGATAGCTGGATAGCGAAAGCCGGATTGGACGGCATACAGGATCGCCAGATTCAGAGCGCGAAAGTTCAAACCGTGAAGGTTGAGCCGACACGTTTCATCGGTTCGGCGCGCGTCGATGCGGTGAAGACGCACGCATGACGAAAGGCTTGCAACGCCGCGGGCGGGTTCGCGGGCGAGGGCTGTTTGCTAAAGGTCGTAGCGTTCAGACGGGGACGATTGGCGGGGCGCAGCCGAGGCACGCCTTTTGACGACACTACTCAAGCGAAGTTCGGTGACTGAAAACGGTGAACAGAAGCGGCGGCGGTGCCGTTGCGCAAAACGGGGTTGGCGGAAAAAGAAATCATGAGAAACGGTCAGAATAAACGCATGCGTGGTCGGAATCGCAAAGGTGGCCATCACCACCAAAATCCGTTGACGCGGGTCTATGAATCAAACGGGCAGGACGTAAAAATTCGCGGCACGGCGTCGCATATCGCCGAGAAATATCTGCAGCTCGCGCGCGACGCGCAAAGCTCCGGAGATCCGATTGCCGCGGAAAACTATTATCAGCACGCCGAGCACTATTTCCGTTTGATTGCCGCCGCTCAGGAGCAGCTTCGCCAGAGCCAGCCCTATTACCAGCAGCAGCAACCGCAGCCGGGCGGCAGTCCCGCCGACGATGGCTACGACGATGGCGACGAACAGCCGCAAGCCGGCGAGCCCTATGCGCCTCAGGCGCAGCCCTTCTACCCGCAGCGTGAGCCGCAACATTTCCAGCCGCCACAGCACCAATCGCCACCGCAGCACTTTCAGCCGCGGCAGCAGCAGCCGGTGCCGCAGGAGAACGATGGCGATGTCGATCGGCTGCCCTCGTTCATCACCGGCGGCCAGCCGCAACCTCAGCACGCTCCGCAACACGCCCAAGGCGGTAACGGGCCGAACGGCTATGACGGCTCGGCCGACCGCTTTCCGCTGCATCGCCGGCGGCGGCGCCACCGCGGCCCGCGCGATTACGCGCCGGAGCAGTCCGGGCCCGCTGACAATGACGGCGCAGCGCAAGCCGGCGCGGATTCGGCTGACGAATAACTGCCGATAATTTCCGGGACGTCTCCCCGGAAATGGCGGGGTCTAATGGCGGCGTCCGAAAGCGCTGCCTGGACCATGATCCAATTTGATCGGCTCATGGTCCAGATCTTTGGCTGGAGCACGATCTTTTCCGAAAACCGGCGTCCACTTTTC
>Ga0335078_10013707_pt1 | contig 12016 bp, 8 predicted proteins | sample Lox_Sample_32_FD_206711 | JGI IMG/M metagenome (GOLD analysis project Ga0335078, IMG submission 206711) | Soil microbial communities from Loxahatchee National Wildlife Refuge, Florida, United States - Lox_Sample_3.2 | ecosystem: Environmental > Terrestrial > Soil > Wetlands | place: USA: Florida... | reverse complement strand
GACCGGCGCACCGGGCGCACCGGGCGCACCGGGCGCACCGGGCGCAGCGGGCGCAGCGGGCGCACCGGAGGTCCTGGCGACGCCGGGCATGCTGCCTGCCGCCAGGCCGCGCGGCATGTTCGCGCGCGGCCTCGAGGTCTTCGTGGAGAACAAGCTCGCGATCGCCGGCGTGGTGATCCTCGCGGCGATCTTCGGGTTCTGCTACCTCGGCCCGCTGTTCTACCACACCGACCAGGTGCACGTGAACCTGGCGAACGAGAACCTGCCGCCAGGCCCAGGGCACCCACTCGGCACCGACCAGAACGGCTACGACGTCCTCGGCAGGCTCATGGTCGCCGGGCAGATCTCACTTGAGGTTGGCATGGCCGCAGCGGTGCTCGCCACCGTGGTCGGCACGCTGTGGGGCGCGATAGCGGGCTACGTCGGCGGGATCACCGATTCGGTGATGATGCGACTGGTCGACGCGCTGCTCGCGATCCCCACCCTGTTCCTCGCGCTCGTCGTGGTGTCCATGTTCCCGCCGACGGAGGGGGAGCTGATCCTGGTCATCGCGCTGACCTCGTGGCTGACCACCTCGCGGCTGATCCGCGGCGAGGCGCTGTCGCTGCGGGTACGCGACTACGTGCAGGCCATGCGGGTGATGGGCGGCGGTTCTGCGCGGGCGGTCTTCAGGCACATCGCGCCGAACGCGATCGGCACGATCATCGTCAACGCCACCTTCCAGGTCGCCGACGCGATCCTGCTCGTGGTGGCGCTTTCCTACCTGGGCCTCGGTATCCGGCCGCCGCAGACCGACTGGGGCGGCATGCTCAACGCCGGCATCAACTCGGTCTACGACGGCTACTGGTGGCAGATCTTCCCGGCCGGCATCGCGATCATCGTCGTGGTCATCGCCATCAACTTCATCGGTGACGCGCTGCGTGACGCGTTCGAGGTCCGCCTGCAGCGGCGCTGAGCTACCTACCCGTTCCTGCCCGTTCCTGCCCGTTCCTACCTGCTCCTACCTGGGAGGCGCGTCTTTCCGTTGGCTCCGCTTCTGTCCATCGAGGACCTGCGCACCGAGATCAGGCTGCGCCGGGATACCGTGCACGCCATCGACGGCGTATCGCTGACGGTCGACCCCGGCGAGTGCCTCGGCATCGTCGGCGAGTCCGGCAGCGGGAAGACGATCACCGCGCTTTCTGTCATGCGGCTGCTGCCGGCCGGCGGCGCCGTGGTGGGCGGCCGGATCGTGGTCGACGGCATCGATGTGGCCGCGCTGCCCGACTCCGGCATGGAGGACGTGCGCGGCAACCTGATCGGGATGATCTTCCAGGACCCGCTGACCTCGCTGAACCCGACGATGACGATCGGCGACCAGATCGCCGAGTCGGTGCGGCTGCACCGGGGCGCTTCGCGCGCCGATGCCCTGGCACGGGCCGTGGAGGTGCTCGGCCTCGTCGGCATGCCCAAGCCGGCCGAGCGGGTGTCGAACTACCCGCACCAGCTGTCCGGCGGCATGCGGCAGCGGGTGATGATCGCGATGGCGCTGGCCTGCGAGCCCAGGCTGCTCATCGCCGACGAGCCGACCACCGCGCTCGACGTCACCATCCAGAAGCAGATCCTCGAGCTCATCGACTCGCTGCGGCAGCGGCTGAAGATGGCGGTCATCCTGGTCACCCACGACCTGGGCGTCATCGCGGGCCGGGCCGACCGGGTGGCGGTCATGTACGCCGGGCGGATCGTGGAGACGGCACCGACGGACGTGCTGTTCATGCGGCCGCGGCACCCGTACACCGAGGCGCTGTTCGAGGCGCTGCCGGAAAAGGCGGGCGATGAGGAGGCCGTGCGGCGGCTGTACAACATCCCCGGCCAGCCGCCGGACCTGACCGCGCCGCCGCCTGGGTGCAAGTTCGCGCCGCGGTGCCGGTACGCGCGCCAGGCGTGCGTCGAGACCGAGCCGGGGCTGACCGATGCCGGCCGGGCGCACCTGTTCCGCTGCTACTTCCCTGTGGGGTCGAAGGACGAGATGCACGACCCGTCGACGCCGTTCGCGAGCGAGCCTGCTGACCTGCCGGGAGTCGCGCCGTCGCCGCCCGCCTCGGCGGGCGTGCCCGCCGCGGTGCCCGCCGCGGTGGCCGGCGGGGCGGCGGTGCCCGGCGCGGCCGGCGGGGCGGCGGCCGGCGGGGCGGCGGCGGCCGGCGGGGCGGTCGATGCGCCGCTGCTCACCGTCTCGCGGCTGGTGAAGAGCTTTACCGTGACCGCAGGGGCGGTGCTGCAGCGGAACGTCGGGCAGGTCTCCGCCGTCGCGGACGTGTCCTTCGCCGTGCCCGTCGGGTCGACGTTCGGCCTGGTCGGCGAGTCGGGATGCGGGAAGACCACCATCGGCCGGCTCATCGTGGGCCTGGAGAAGCCCAATTCCGGGCAAATCGTGCTCGGCGGCCGGGACCTGGCGTCGCTGCCGCGCCGGGAGCGACGGCAGCAGGCACGGCAGGTTCAGCTCATGTTCCAGGACTCCTACGCCTCTATGGACCCGCGGATGCGGGTCGGCACGATCCTGCGCGAGCCGCTGGTCATCCAGCGGGACGGTGACCGCGCCGGGCAGCGGCGGCGGGTCAGCGCGCTGCTTGATGAGGTGGGGCTGCCGGCCGCCGCGGCCGAGCGCTACCCGCACGAGTTCTCCGGCGGGCAGCGGCAGCGCCTCGGCCTGGCACGGGCGCTGATGCTTCGCCCGTCGCTGATCGTCGCCGACGAGCCGGTGTCCGCGCTCGACGTGTCGATCCAGGCGCAGATTCTCAACCTCATGCTCGACCTGCAGCGCGAGCACCGGCTGACGTACCTGTTCATCTCGCACGACCTGGGCGTTGTGCGCTACATGTCCGACATGATCGGCGTGATGTACCTGGGCAAGCTGGTCGAGGTCGGCCCGGCCTGGGACGTGTACTCGGCGCCCGTCCACCCGTACACCCGCGGCCTGATCGACACGGTGCCGGTCGCCGACCCGTCACTGGAGCGAGCGAAGGAGAACCAGGGCGTGCGCGGCGAGCTCCCCTCCGCGGTCGCGCCGCCGTCCGGCTGCCGGTTCCGTACCCGGTGCCCGCGGGCCCGGGTCCTGTGCGCCGAGCATGAGCCGCCGCTGCGGCCGTTCACCGCCGCGGGGCACAAGGCGGCCTGTCACTTCCCGCTCCGCGAGCCGACGGCCGACCTGTAGCCAGGGCCGCCGAGGCGCACCCCCCGCACCCCCGCACCCCGCACCCCCCGCGGTCCCGCACCCCCGCTCCGGGGCGCTCCGCGGCCAAGCGATCCGCGTTTCTTGCTGTTATCAGCTTAGGGACGGGGCAGACTCAACATGGTGGACGTTTGAGTACACCCGGGTGTACCCAAACGTCCACCATCATTGCCCAGCCATGCCGTTTGCTGTGTTTCTTGCTGTTATCGCGAGCGTCGTGGCGGCGGGAGGCGGGGCGGGGCGGGGCGGGGAGACGGTGGCGGTCACCGCGGCCAGCGGTGGCGGTGACCGCGGCCAGCGGCGGCGGTGACCACGGCCAGCGGCGGCGGGTCTCCGTCGCTAGCAGGCGACCGGGCGGCGGGACAGGCGGGTGGTGCCCGGCAGGGTGACCAGGTGGCAGGCGGGCGGGGTCGGCACGCCCTCGCGGAGCATCCAGTGGTCCATGTAGACGCCCGCGGGCACCCAGTACTCAAGGCCCTCGAGGCTGCGGCCGAGGACGGCACAGCCGTGACCTCGGCGGGCACGGTCCGGGTGCTGCGACGGCACCCAGTACGCGCCCTCGGCGCGGTGCAGTACGGGTGCCAGGTCGACTAGTTCGCCGCGCTCGAGGTATTCCCACAGCCGCCCGTCGTCGAGCGGGCTCGCGGCGAACTGCGGCCAGCGGATGGGCTCGCTGCCCACCATCGCGAGCACCCGGACCTCCGGCACACGGGGCAGGCCCGCCGGCCGGGCGTCGTCCGCTTCCCCCCTGTCGTGGCGCACCGTGAGCAGCGCCGTGACCTGCCGGTCGCTCACCCAGCCGAGCAGCGCGCCGTCGCGCGGCACCGGCATGCCCTCGGTGATGACCAAGTGGCTGGCTACCGGCACCGGCGTCCCCGGCCTGATCTCGTGGCACTCACCGTCCCCCGCGCGCCACGGCCGCAGCGTGAAATGCTCGGCCGGGTGCTGGGCGAGCACGTAGAAGCCCGGTTCGTCGAAGCCCCGGTGGCGTAGCACGATCGAGCCGCGCCGGCCCGCGGCGTGGCGTGCCGCGACCAGGCCGGGATCGCCGGGACAAGACGGGTTCAGCGCCAGGGGGTAGGACCGGAACAGCCGCAGGCACGCGGCGAACGACGCGGCCCCGGACAGGGCGTGAACGAACACGGGCTGCTCTCCTCGCGTTCCCCCGGGCCGCGCCCGCCGCATTCGGCGAGGTCTGAGGTTAGTAGCCGTTGATGACGTGACGCACGCTAGGCGCGCGACCTTATGCTGCTGCGAGTTACGTCAGCAGACATCGGTCAACTGACGCATATCGATGCGGCATCAGCACTCAGGTGTGGCCCCAGCCTGCCGTGCGCGCCGCCGCGGACCTAGGACCGCGCCGATCTGGGACTGTCTAGGGCGCATGCGGACCATGCGGGCATACGGGACCACATTCGGGCCGGTGAGCCAGCACGCGGGTACGAGTGACGACCGCGCGGACCGCGGCCACGGTCCGCGCGGTCGCGGCGGCCGCTTCGGAAGGCGATTCGAACCAGAGCAGGTGGAGCGGACGCGCCACTCGGGTCTGTGACGGGCGTTTCTACGGTGACCGCTGGGGCGTGCCGCATCCGCCGGTCCCTGCTGTGAGGTTCCGTTGCATATGCTGCCGTCAGGTACACAAGGAGACATCGGGCAGTTGACCGATGTCGAAGCGGCTATTCCATCTCGTAGATGCCGCGGCTCATGACCCAGTAAGCCAACTCCACCCAGTCGCCGAGGAAGCTCGTCCTGTTGAGCACGTCCCGCTTTTCTGCCGCGGCCGCCTGGGACGACTGCTCAACAAGGTCAAAGATAACTTCGGCGAGCGTCACCCACGAGTCCACGGGCAGGGGGCTCATGTTGTTCCACAGCCCGCGCAACTCGAACAACGAGAGGCCCCGGTCCCGCTCCATGGCGCCCATCCCCTCCGGCCGCGCTACGCTCGCGTGGGCCGGATACCCCTCCGGTGGCGAGAGCAGGTCCTTACCTGGCACGGTACCGCCGCCCACGAGGCCGATCGCCTCCCGGCCGTTGAGTATCGATTCCAGCCACGCGCGCCTTGCGGGCCCGTAGTGCCAGTCATCGTCCGCGCCCCGGTAACGCGGCATGACGTTCCCGTCCAGCCAGTCGGCTCCTTGTGTCTTCCGCAGCGCCTCGATCAGGTTGTCCCTGAGCCACTCCCTGGTCACCGCGTTGAGCGAGTAGAACATGCTGATGAAGTCGGTGCGCGCCATCATGCTGAAGAAGTACTTGGGATCCTGCCATGTGGCGCTGACTTGCCCCGCGTCGAGCGTGGTCTTGAAGATGACCGCGAGAAAACCGAGTACCTTCTTCCGCTCCTCCAGCCGGATGACGTAGGGCGGCTCTCCCAGGGCGCGCATCACGTCCTCGGCGCTCGATGCGGCCTGGCCCGTGTTGACCTCGGTCTCCATCACCACCCTTCGCTTCGCGTCCGCCTGTGCCCGGTTCGCCTGCTGTGTCCTTGGTACCTGCGCCGACCTGGTCTTGCCCAGCTGCTGCGGCTGCTCGCTGCCCGCTTCCTTTCTCCATTGACCGAGCTTGGCGAACAATGCCATCACCTGCTGCATGGTGATGCCGATCGTCGCCTGCGGCCGCGCGCCTGGCACGGCCGGGTCGATATATACCTGGTAGGCGTTCCCGTCCCTGTCCTGTATGGTGCGGTTCCCCGATGTGACGCCACTGGAGCTCGCGTGGAATGCCGCGACGCTGCCCACCACGGTCTGCACATCTCTTCTGGTTTCCAGGGGCCCGGTCACGTACTCGACGTTCCCGTTATCGGAAGAGATGTATGCCCGCCCGCCGTAGGGCGACCCCGGGTAGTCGCCGGCCAGCCCCCCGTGGTTGTCAAGGAACTGCAGCGGCTCCTTCGAGTCCGTCTTCACTCTCTTGCTCGGGTTCCCGCTGGCCGTGGTGCCTAGGGTCCAGACCTTCGACGAACCGGGCGGCAGCTCGAACTCGTACCCGACCGCCCGCTGGACGGGCACCTCTCCGGCCGGCGTCACCGGCAGGCCGGTCCCGCCGACGCCGGCGGCCCCAGGCGCAAGCGCCGCCGCGTGCCGCCCCGCGGCCATCGCCCGCAGCGCGCTGGCCTGGGCGGCGCGCTCGAAGCTGTCGGCGGGATGGGAGACGCGGATGCCGTCGCCGGCCGCGGCTCCCTGGACCGGCCCCGACCGCTGCTGCAGCACGTGCGTCAGCTCGTGCGCGAGCGTCAGCCTGCCGTCGGCGGACGCCGGGTCGTACTGGCCGCGCTGGAAGGCGATGTGCGACCCGGCGGTGAAGGCGCGCGCGCTGACCGACTCGGCCGCCCGGGCCGCCACGGCGTCGGCGTGCACGCGCACGTCGGCGAGATCCGCGCCGAGGCGGCCCTCCATGTCCTGCCTGACCGGCCCGGGCAGCGGCTGGCCTGGGCTGCGCAGCACGTCAAGAACCGGCCGTGCGGGAACCCGGGACGGGCGCATGCCCGCTGCCATGCGCCCCCTGCCCGCGGGCGCGCGTGGCGCGGGCACGGCCGCGGGCGCTCGCGGCACGGACGCCGTGTGCTCGCCGCTCGCCCGCTTAGGCACCGGGGCGCTGGACGACGTCACCGCGCGCCTGGCTGACTGTGGGGCCGGCGGGCGGCTCGGCCCGGCATGGCAGGTGTGCACGGCACGCCATCAAGCATCCGGCCCGGGCGTCACCTGACCGTCACGCCGTCGTCCTGTGGCGGCGGCGGCCGGGACGGCGGCGCGGACGGCGGCGCGGACGGCGGCGCGTTGGCGTAGAAGCCGAGCGGCACGCTGCTGCCCGCGTCAACCTGGGACGGACCCGGCCGATCAGCCCGCCGGGGCCAGCCGGTAGATCGCGCCGGCCGCGTCGTCGCTCACGTACAGTGCGCCGTCCGGTCCGGGCACCGCGTCCACCGGACGCCCCCAGAAGCTGCCGCCGGGGTTCTCGAAGCCGCCGGCCAGGCTGACCGCGGGCCGCAGCGTGCCCGTCGCGGCGTCCCAGGCCAGCCACAGCACCGCGGGCGGCTGCGGCGGCTGCCGGTCCCACGAGCCGTGCACCGCGATCACGGCGCCGTCCGCCCACGGCGCGGGAATCCCGCTGTCCTCGAGGAAGGCCATGCCGAGCGGCGCGCTGTGCGCCGGGAGGCCGACCTCCACCGGCGGCAGGTCCTGGCAGTTAAGTGCGGCGCTTGCCGGGTTGGTGACCGCGTTGGCCACCAGCGGTATATCGGCCAGCGACCCGGCCTGGTGCCTGCCTGCCGCCACTGAGCCTGGCGAGTCACCAGGGTCCTGGTCCGGGTCGCAGTACGGCCAGCCCAGGTCGCGTCCCGCGGTGACCGGCACCACCTCGTCCGGCGGGTGGTTGTTCACGTACGCCCGGATGACCTTGCCGAGCGCGTCGCTGTATCCACCGTACGGCCCGTACGCCGGGTAGGGGATGTTGTCCCGCTCGTTCACCGCCGTCCACACCGTGCCGTCCGGCGCCACCGCCAGGCCCTCGCCGTTGCGGACGCCCCGCTCCACCACCCGCAGGTCCGTCCCGTCTGGCCGCACCGCCATGATCACCGCGCGCTGCGGCGACATCGTGCGGTCATCCGGGTTGGCGTTGGACGAGCTGCCCACGTTGAAGTAGACGGTCCCGTCAGGCGCGACCGTCACGTCCTTAAGCCGGTGCACGTCGTCGCCGGCTGGATCGAGGTCGGGCAGTCCCGCCGCGATCACCGTGCGGGCGCCGCTGATGCCGTCGGGTCCCCACGGGTAGGCGTCGATCTGGTCCGATTCCGCGACGTAAAGCATTTCTCGGCCGTCGACCGCGGCGAACGCCAGGCCCTGCGGGTTGGTCAGCCCGGACAGCAGCGTGGTCACCGTGGCGGTGCCCGCCGCGTCCGGCCGCAGCTCCACGACGCTGCCCCGGTTCGGCTGGCTGACGAGCAGGTCCCCTTCCGGCGTCCATGCCTCCATCCGCGCGTCGGGCACCCGCGCCCACACCCGGGCGGTCCAGCCGGCCGGCAGGGTGAGCGTGCGCGGCACCGACAGCGCGCCGCCGCCCTCACCCGAAGGCACGACGAGCAACGTGGCCGCGGACGACGGCGGGGCCGCGACGGGAGACGCGGGGAGCGTCGCACCCGGACCCGAGGCGGCGGAGCAGGCCGCCGCGGCGGCGGCGACCGCTGCCGCGAGCGGCAGCAGCGGCCAACGGCGGAACGGCAAGGAGTGCACGTCATACAGAACGTGAGCGTGTGCCACCCGGTTCAGCCGGGATTCCCGGTGCGGCGGAGGTGGAGGCGTGGCGCTTGCGGTCTTCGCCGCCCTCGTGGGGCCGATCGCGCTCGCGGTCACCGGCCAGCTGCTCGCCAGGCAGCTGACGATTGACTCGGCCGAGCTGCCGGTGCTGCGCGCCCTCGAGCTGACCAGGGCACAGCTGCAGGGCACGATCGCCTGGGAGGCAACGGCACTGGCCGCCGCGGCACTGCTGATCGGCGTGCCGGCCGGGGTCGTCGCCGGCCGACTGGCCTGGACCGCCTTCGCCACCGAGGCCGGGGTGGCTGCCGGCGCGACGGTCGACCTCGCGCTCGTGCCGCTCACCATCCCGGCGACGCTGCTGCTCGCCAACGTCATCGCGGCCTGGCCGGGCCGGGCCGCCGCCCGCGTCCATCCCGCCATCGTCCTGCGCACCGAGTAGCCGACCGCCGAGTAGCACGCGTGGCCGGATTGGCGGGGTTTCCGGAAACCGGCCATGATTTCGGCCCGGATGGGTGAGCACCCGGCCCGGAACGTCGCATGACGAGCAACGTGGGCATCACTAGTCTCACTATCATCTTCGCCGCGTGATGTCGACCATGATCGTGAAGTGTTGTTAGCATCATTACGCTAACAACACTTCACGACAACTAAACCCTTCACGATCACTGGCGGGCGTTGGCAGGATTAGTGGGTTTTTCGCAAAGGCTGCCACGTCCAGCGGCCCGCCGGCCCCGGGCTACTCCGCGGGGCGGGCGCTGGTGTGCTAGCACCACTACGGCTCAGGGTGGCTCGCCCACTGGCGCGGTACTCCCCCATACAGGAAAACTTGGACCGTGGAGACGGGACGTGCCATCGACGTCTTCCTCGCCGATGACAACCTGATCGTCCGCGAGGGAGTGCGCGCGCTGATCGAGCGCAACGCCGACCTGCGCGTGGTCGGCGTCGCCGCGGATTACGACGGCGTTGTTGACGGCTGCGCCAAATTCGAGCCCCAGGTGCTGGTGACCGACGTGCGGATGCCGCCGTCGTTCCGCCGTGAGGGGATCGACGCCGCCAGGGAGGTGCGCTCCCTGCTGCCCGGTACCGGCGTGGTCGTATTGTCACAGTACGACACCCGGAGTACGCGGTCTCGCTGCTCGCGTCCGGGTCGGCCGGCTACGGGTACCTGCTCAAGGACCGGGTCGCGGAGGGCACGCAGCTGGCCGACGCGATCAGGTCGGTGGCGACCGGCGGCACCGCGCTTGACCCCGCCATCGTCGAGGCCCTGGTGCGCCCGGTGGTCGCGCCCGGCGGGCTGACGCAGGCCGAGGAGCGGCTGCTCGGCCTGGTCGCGGAGGGCCGCACGATCAAGGCGATCGCGGCGCAGCGCGGTGTCCCGCCGTCGATGGTGGATACAGAGGTCGAGGCGGTGTTCGTGAAGCTGGCCGCCGGCGTGTCCGCGGGCGACCAGTTGGCGCTGAACCGGCTGCGCCAGCTGCACCAGGCGATCGTCGACCGCGAGGAGCAGGGCGAGACCCTGTCCAGGCTGCTGCCGTCTGGCCTGGCGTCCAGGCTGCGCGAGTCCGCGCTGCGCATCGGCGAGCTGCGCATCGGCGAGACGGAGCGGGTCGTCGTCACCGTGCTGATGAGCGACATCAGGTCCTATTCGACGATCGCCGAGCACGCCGACCCGTCGCAGCTCGCGGGCCAGCTCAACGCCCATCGGGCCGCGATGAACAAGGCGATACTCGGCGAGGGCGGCACGGTGATGCAGTTCGTCGGCGACGCGGTGATGGCCGTGTTCGGCGCGCCGTTCCCGCAGCCCGACCACGCCGACCACGCCGACCGCGCGGTCGGCGCGGCGGCGGGCATGCACGCGCTGCAGGCGGAGATCAACGCGGCCTGGCGCGACGCCGGCCTGCCGGAGTTCGGGCTCGGCCTCGGGCTGTCCACCGGGGAGGCGGCCGCGGCGCTGCTCGGCTCGGCGGAGCACCTAGAGTACACGCTGGTCGGCGACACGGTGAACCTGGCGCAGCGGCTGCAGCAGTTCGCCGCGGCCGGCGAGACGGTCATCTCCGCGGCGACGAGGAGCGCACTCACCGCGCACGTCCCGCTGACCGCGCTGCCGCCGCAGCTGGTCAAGGGCCGCGACGCCGCCGTGCAGCCGTTCAAGATCTGCGCGGCAGGCTCGGCCGAGCCGGAACCGACGGGCACACCGGAGCCGACGGCCACACCGGAGCGTACGGCCACACCGGAGCGTACGGCCACACCGGAGCGTACGGCCACACCGGAGCGTACGGCCACACCGGAGCTGACGAAACGGGGGCGGGTGGTAACACTCGGGCGAGCGGGCACGCCGGCGGCGGCAGAGACCGAGGCGGCAGAAGACATGCCGGGCACGCCGACGTCAGGGAACGCGGCTGCCGGGAACGCGGCTGCCGGGAACGCGGCTGCCGGGAACGCGCCGGCGGCGGCGGTCGAGAAGGCTGAAGGTAACCGGAAGTGGAAGATATGGACGTCACGGAACGGGACGCGCTGACCGTCGCGGGCCTGCGCAAGACCTTTGAGGCGGAGAACGCGCCGGTGCGGGCGCTGCGCGGTATCGACCTTGCGGTGCGGGCCGGCGAGTTCGTCGCCATGATGGGCCCGTCGGGCCGCGGCAAGTCGACCTTGCTCAACCTGGCGGCCGTCCTCGACGTGCCCGATGAGGGCACGATCACGGTGGCCGGGGAGACTGTGACCGGCCGGACCGAGGACGACCTGGCCCGGCTGCGGCGCAAGCACATGGGCATCGTGTTCCAGTTTTTCAACCTGCTCGAGGGCATGACCGTGCTCGAGAACGTGGTCCTCCCGTCGGTCATCGCCGGGCGGCGCAGGAAGATGGCGGAAACCCGGGCCCGCGACCTGCTCGACCAGCTCGCCGACGAGGTGAAGGCCACCATCCAGGAGCTGCGCGACCTTGCGCACGGCATCTACACGCCGCTGCTCGCCGACAGCGGCCTCGCCGAGGCGTTGCGGGCCACAGGGCGGCGGTCGCCGCTGCCGGTCGCCGTCACCGCCGCGGGCATCGGCCGGTACGGCCTCGACGTGGAGACCGCGGTGTACTTCTGCTGCCTCGAGGCGCTGCAGAACGCGGTCAGGCACGCCGCGGGTGCCTCGGTGGCGGTGCGGCTGTGGGAGGAGTCGGGCGGGCTGCTGTTCTCCGTCGCCGACGATGGCCCCGGATTCGACGCGGCACTCGCCCGCGGCGGCCACGGCTATACGAACATGGCCGACCGGCTCGGCGCGATCGGCGGCACCGTGCGCTGGGACTCCGTCTCCGGCGCGGGCACCACGATCAGCGGCTCGGTGCCGCTGCTGTAGCCGGGCACCGGTGCTCTCGTCCACCCCCGCTGCCCTCACCGATTCCCGCTGCCCTGACCAGGCCCCGCTGCCCTCACCAGGCCCCGCTGCGCTTACCAGGTTCCGCTGCGCTTACCAGGTTCCGCTGTTCTCACCGGGTTCCGCTGTTCTCACCAGACCCGTTGCCCTCACCAGACCCTGTTGCTCTCACCAGGCCCGCTGCCCTCACCGGGTCCTG
>Ga0335078_10013705_pt1 | contig 12018 bp, 5 predicted proteins | sample Lox_Sample_32_FD_206711 | JGI IMG/M metagenome (GOLD analysis project Ga0335078, IMG submission 206711) | Soil microbial communities from Loxahatchee National Wildlife Refuge, Florida, United States - Lox_Sample_3.2 | ecosystem: Environmental > Terrestrial > Soil > Wetlands | place: USA: Florida... | reverse complement strand
CGCTCCACATCGGCAAAGCACCGTGATCCTTCTGCGGGTTGCTCCGCGATCGCCGTGTGGCCACAGGCGGATTGCGCACGGCCGCCCCATGCCTACCCTGGCGGGATGGGCGTCCAGGACGGCAACCGGAGCCCGCCGGCATCCGTGAGCAAACCGACGGTCGAGCCGCCGATCGAGAACCGTACGTTCGACGAGATCGAGATCGGTGACAGCGCCGTCGTCAAGCGCACGTTGAGCTGGCGCGACATCGAGCTGTTCGCGGTGGTGTCGGGCGACGTGAATCCCGCTCACGTCGACGAGGAATACGCCCGCGACGACATGTTCCACGGGATCGTCGCCCACGGCATGTGGGGCGCCTCCCTGATCTCCGCGTTGCTGGGGACCCGGCTGCCCGGGCCCGGAACGATCTACCTCGGGCAGACGCTGCGCTTTCGCCATCCGGTCGCCGTGGGAGACACGATCACCGTCTCGGTCACGGTGGCGTCGAAGGACGCAGCGCATCACCGCGTCGTGCTCGATTGCCGCTGCGTCAACCAGCGGGGCGAGACCGTGATCGACGGGACTGCGACGGTGCTGGCGCCGACGGACAAGGTTCGGCGGCCCCGTTTCGCGCTGCCCGAGGTGTCTCTACGTGAGCACGGCGCGGGCTCGGAATAGGGGTTTCCGTGGCATCCGGTGGTTGCGTAGTTCTCCGCACCGCCGGTGTGGGGCCCGGCGGATGAGCCACCTGCCGCGGTGGCCCAGACTGAACCGATGAGCCAAGCATACGTCCGGTCCTCAGTGGGATCGCGCTAAGGAGGATCCATGTCTGAAGCAGTCATCGTCGACGCAATCCGTACGCCCGTCGGCCGGGCGATCAGGGGGACGCTCCGGGATATGCGGGCTGACGACCTCGCCGCCATCCCGCTGCGCGCGCTCGTCGAGCGCAACCCGGAAGTCGATTTCCGCGAGACCAACGATGTGATGATGGGCTGTGGCTTCCCCGACCACGAGCAGGGCTACAACATCGGCCGCAACGCGGTGCTGCTGGCCGGCCTCGACCACCACATCCCGGCGGTCACCGTCAACCGCTTCTGCGCATCCTCGCTGCAGACGATCCGCATGGCCTTCCACGCGATCAAGGCCGGCGAAGGCGACCAGTACATCGCGGCGGGCGTCGAGTGCACGTCGCGCGGCGCGGGCATGACGCTTCCGGTCATGAACCCGAAGCTCGATGGGTCGAACGGCACCGGCTACAACGTCTACATCCCGATGGGGATGACGGCCGAGAACGTGGCCGAGCGGTGCAAGGTCAGCCGCGAGGCCCAGGACGAATGGGCGGCGCTGTCTCAGCAGCGCGCCGTCGCGGCCCGCGAGAGCGGCTACTTCGACTCCGAGATCGTCGGCGTGGACATCCCGGAGACCCACGACGCGGGCGGAGACGTCATCGCCGCGCACACGGTGACGAAGGACGACGGGCCGCGCGCGGGGACGACCGTGGAGACGCTCGCGAAGCTGAAGCCCGCCTTCAAGCGAGGCGGCTCGGTGACCGCGGGCAACTCATGCCCGCTCAACGACGGCGCCGCGGCGGTGCTGGTCATGTCCGAGGAGAAGGCCCGCGAGTACGGCGTCAAGCCCCGCGCCCGGATCGTGGCCTCGGCGGTCGCGGCGGTTCGCCCGGAGATCATGGGCCTGGCGCCGATCCCGGCGGTCCAGGCGGTGCTCAAGCAGGCCGGCCTGAAGATCGACGACATCGACCTGGTCGAGCTGAACGAGGCATTCGCAGCCCAGGTCGTGCCGTGCCGCGACGAGCTGGGCATCGATCCAGAGAAGCTCAACATCAACGGCGGCGCGATCGCGCTGGGTCACCCGTTCGGGATGACCGGCGCGCGGATCATGACCACCCTGCTCCACAACCTCGACTCGGTTGGCGGCCGCTACGGCCTCGAGTCGATGTGCGTCGCCGGTGGGAACGGGCAGGCAATGATCGTCGAGCGGCTCTACTAGAAACGGAAAGGGACAGCACAATGGCCACCACAGGCTCTAAGACTCAGACTGCTGGGCGTGATCGCGATCTCACCGGACGGGTGGCGCTGGTCACTGGAGGTACCCGCGGGATCGGCGCGGCGATCTGCCACGCACTCGCCGCGGACGGCGCGGTGGTTGCGGCCGGCTTCTCCTCGAATCAGGCGCGCGCCGACGAGCTGCGCCAGGCGGTCGAGGCCGAAGGAGGCACGCTGACGTTGCATCAGGGCAACATCGGCGACGCCGAGGACTGCGAGCGCGTCGTCAAGGAGGTGATCGACCAGCACGGCCGGCTGGACATCCTCGTCAACAACGCGGGCATCACGGTCGACAAGCCGGTCTCGAAGATGTCCGCGAGCGACTGGGACAAGGTGCTGAAGGTGGACCTGTCCGGGGCTTTCTACATGTCCAAGCCGGCGATCACGCACATGATCGGCAGGGGCTCCGGCCGGATCATCAGCATCTCGTCGGTGGCGGCCGAGAAGGGCAACATCGGTCAGGCGAACTACACGGCCTCGAAGGCTGGTCTGTTCGGGCTGACGAAGACGCTCGCACGCGAGGCGGCGCTCATGCTTCGCGTGGCGGGCAAGCTCGAGAAGGGGACCGGGGTCACGGTCAACTGCATCGCCCCGGGCCTGATCGAGACCGACATGGTCGTCACGATCCCGCCGTTCATGGTGGCGGACTTCGTGGAGCAGATCCCGGCGCACCGGATGGGACAACCGGAGGAGATCGCGCGCGTCGTGTGCTTCCTCGCCCAGGACGCCTCGGGTTACATCACCGGGCAGATCTGGGACGTCGACGGCGGACTCAACATGTGACGAGCCTTTGGCTCGACGAGAGGTAAGGAGAGCACAGCGATGGCCACCAACGTTTCAGAAAAAGAAGCCCGCGACGTCGTCGAGGCGGCGCGAGAGGCCGAGTGGAAGCTGCCGAGCTTCGGCAAGCAGCTGTTCCTGGGCAATTTTCGCCTCGATCTGATCCATCCGCAGCCGGCACTGGACCCTGAAGCAGTCGTGAAGGGCGAAGCCTTCCTCGGCCAGTTGCGAGCGGTGTTGGCCGAGACGGCTGACCCGCTGGAGATCGAGCGTGACGCAAAGATCCCGGACCGCGTCGTCGACGCGCTCAAGAGCATCGGTGCGCTCGGGATGAAGGTCCCGCCGGAGTACGGGGGGCTGGGCCTGTCGCAGGTCTACTACGCCAAGGCACTGGCGATCGCCGGCAACTGTCACTCGGCGATCTGCACGCTGCTGAGCGCGCATCAGTCGATCGGCGTCGCCGAGCCGCTGCGGATGTTCGGCAGCGAGGAGCAACGGCGCAAGTGGCTGCCGCTGGTGGCCAAGGACCACATCAGTGCGTTTCTCCTGACCGAGCCAGGCGTCGGCTCTGATCCGGCGCGGATGGCTTCGACCGCGGTGCCGTTCAGCCCCGAGCACGCCGCGGCGCCGGTCGACGACGACCTGGTCGCGACGCCGGTCGAGGGTGGCTACATGATCAACGGCCGCAAGCTGTGGATCACGAACGGCACGGTGGCCGACATCGTCGTCGTGATGGCGAAGGTGCCGAAGGGCGAGGGCCACCGCGGCGGGATCAGCGCGTTCGTGGTGCCGTACAAGAACGAGGGCATCACGATTGCGCATCGCAATGCGTTCATGGGGATTCGCGGGATCGAGAATTCGGTGACGATCCTCAAGGACGTGTTCGTTCCGGAGCAGAACCGGATCGCGCGCGAGGGCGACGGGTTGAGGATCGCGCTGAGCACCCTGAACACGGGGCGCCTGGCGCTGATGGCGATCGCGGTGGGAGCCTCGAAGTGGGCGACCAAGGTCGCGCGCGAGTGGTCTACCGAGCGGGTGCAGTGGGGCCGCCCGATCGGCAAGCACGACGCGGTAGCGCAGAAGCTGGCGTTCATCGCCGGCAGCGCGTTCGGCCTGGAGGCGATGCTCGACGTCGCCGCGCGCCTGGCCGACGACAAGCGCAACGACATCCGAATCGAAGCCGCGCTGTGCAAGGTGTACGGGTCGGAGCTGTCGTGGAAGGTGATCGACGAGCTGATGCAGATTCGCGGCGGTCGCGGGTACGAGACCGCGGAGTCGCTGAAGGCGCGCGGCGAGAAGCCCGTGCCGGTGGAGCAGGCGATGCGCGACATGCGTGTGAATCGCATCTTCGAAGGGTCGAGCGAGATCATGCACCTGTTGATCGCGCGCGAGGCGGTCGACACCCACCTCCACGCCGCGGGCGGCCTGCTGATGGGTAACGGCGATGCCAAGGCAAAGGCGGATGCCGCGGTGAAGGCCGGGCTGTTCTATGGCAAGTGGCTGCCGCAGCTCGCCGTCGGCAAGGGCCAGTACCCCCGCGCCTACGAGGAGTTCGGGCCGCTGGCGACCTACCTGCGGTATGTCGAGCGCGCCTCGCGCAAGCTCGCGCGCGAGACCTTCTACGGCATGGCGCGCTGGCAGGCCAAGCTCGAGAACAAGCAGACGTTCCTCGGGCGCATCGTGGACATCGGCGCGGAGCTGTTCGCGATCTCTTCGACCGTGGTCTACGCCGACACACTCGGTCGCGAGCACCCGGAGCGCAAGGACGAGGCGATCGAGCTCGCGCAGCTGTTCTGCTCGATGGCCAAGCGCAGGGCCGACGCGCTGTTCGCAGAGCTGTGGGCCAACGACGACGACTCCCGCTATCGCGCCGCGCAGAATGTGCTCGAGGGCCGCTACGCGTGGCTCGAGGAAGGCATCCTCGATCCGGCCGGCGACGGCCCGATGATGCCGGCGCTCGATTAGGAAAGGGGTACCACCATGGCCACGGCCATCAAAGAACCGCCCGCCTCGACGGACTCCGATTTCGCTGAACGGCTGGACGGCTTCGTGCAGCGCGCGCAGGAGGCCTCGACGGCGCTGCGCAAGCTCGATCAGGAGGCGGTCGACCGAATCGTATGGGCGATGACGGTCGCGGGGCTCGAGAACGCGGTCGAGCTGGCGGAGCTGGCGATGGAGGAGACCCACTTCGGCGTGCTCGAGGACAAGGTGCTCAAGAACTACATCGCCACCGAGTTCCTGTACGACTACCTGAAGGACAAGAAGTCGGTCGGCGTGATCGAAGAGGACCGCGAGCGCGCCCTCCAGTACATCGCGGAGCCGATCGGGGTCGTGCTGGCGCTGCTACCGATCACGAACCCGACCTCGACCACGTTGTTCAAGTCGATCGTCTGCGCCAAGACCCGGAACGCGCTGATCATGCGTCCGTCACCGCACGCGGTGCGTTGCTGCCGGCGCGCGGCCGAGGTGCTCCAGGAGGCGGGAGAGGCGGTTGGCCTGCCCCCCAACTCGCTCCAGGTGATCCCCGACCCGTCGCTCGAGGTGTCGCAGTACCTGTTCCACCACCCGGGAGTCGACTTCATCTGGACGACCGGAGGGCCGAAGGCGGTGGCGGCCGCGAACTCCGCCGGCAAGCCGTGCCTGAGCGTGGGGCCGGGCAACGCCCCCGTGTACGTGCACCGCACCGCCGACATCCGGATGGCGGTGATGGACATCCTGATCTCGAAGACGTTCGACGCCTCGGTGATCTGCCCCTCGGAGCAGACCTGCGTGATCGACGACCAGATCTACGATGCCGTGATCGACGAGTTCCAGCGGATGGGGGCCCGGCTGCTGACCGACGAGCAGTCGACGGCGCTGGCAGCGCGTTCGTTCACCGACGAAGGCAAGGTGCAGCTCGACGTCCTCGGGCAGTCGTGCGTGAACCTCGCCGGCCTGGCGGGCTTTGAGGCCGGGGAAAGCGACAAGGTGCTGCTCGCCCCGCTCCCGGCGGATCTCGACGCCTTCGCCGCACACCCGTTCATCGCGGAGAAGCTGATGCCGGTGCTGGGGGTGGTGCGCTCACCGTCGGTCGAGCACGCGATCCGGGCGTGCGAGCTGGTCACCGAGCACTTCGGCCTCGGTCACACGTCGGCCGTGTACGCGAGCGACGATGACGTAATCAAGCGTTTCTCGCTGGCGATTCGGACGGGGCGGATCCTCGTCAACGCGCCAACCGCGGTGGGCGCGCTGGGTGGCGTCTATAACTCGATGACCCCGACGTTCTCGCTCGGCTGCGGCACGTGGGGCGGCTCGAACACGACCGACAACGTCAACTATCGCAATCTCTTGAACGTAAAGACGGTGTCCCGCCGGCAGACACCACCGCAGTGGTTCCGGGTGCCGTCGGACACGTACTTCAACCCCGGGTCGCTGGACAGCCTGCGCCAACTTGAAGCCTCCCGGCCGATGATCGTCACGGACAGGTGGACGGTGGCCCGAGGGGTGGCCGATGACATACGACACTACCTCAACGCCAGCGCCGTGCACGTGTACTCCGGGGTCGAGCCCGAGCCGACCGAGGCGCAGATCCGCGCCGGCATCGAGGAGCTAGAGCGGTTCGACGCCGATGCGATCATCGCGGTCGGCGGCGGCTCGGTGATGGATGCCGCCAAGGCGATGCGCCTGTTCCACGAAAGCCCGCAGTTGAGCATCCGCGAGCTCTCGCTGCCGTTCCTCGACGCGCGCAAGCGCATCTCCGAATTCCCGCAGATCAAGCACAAGGTCGGGCTGGTCGCGATCCCAACCACGTCCGGCACCGGCTCGGAGGTCTCGCCGGCCGCGGTGATCAGCGTGGGGAACCGCAAGGTAACGCTGGTCGATTATTCGCTGGTCCCCGACATGGCGATCGTCGACCCGCACCTTACGGTGACCATGCCGAAGACGATCACGGCGGACACCGGAATCGACGCTCTGACCCACGCGCTCGAGGCCGCGGTCTCGATCTTCGCCTCGCCGTTCACCGACGCGTTCTGCATTCAGGCCGCCAACCTGATCTTCACGGCGCTGCCGCGCGCCTACAAGAACGGGTCGGACCTCGAGGCCCGCACGGCGATGGCCAATGCGGCGACGATCGCCGGGCTGGCCTTCTCGAACGCGTTCGTCGGGCTCAACCACGCGCTTGCGCATCCGATCGGGGCGCACTTCGGGATCGCCCACGGCCGCGCCAACGCGATCTTCCTGCCGCACGTCCTGCGCTACAACGCGTCGCTGCCGAGCAAGTTCATGCCCTCTCCGGCCTATTCGGCGTACGTAGCACCGGAGAAGTACGCGGAGATCGGGCGGATCCTCGGGTTCGGTGGCCGCACCGAGGAGGATCGGCGGGAGCGGCTGTTCGCCCACGTGGACGCGCTGCTGGCCGAGGTCGACGAGCCGCGCACGCTGGCGGACTGCGGCGTGAAGCGCAAGGAGTTCGAGCAGGCGCTGCCCGAGCTCGCCAAGGCGGCGTTCGCCGATCCGAGCATCCGCACCAATCCTCGCATCCCGATGATCGTCGAGGTGGTCAAGCTGCTCGAGGCGGGCTACTCCGGCGCGTCCTGACAGCAGCGCGGCGGGATCGCCGGCGATCGAGGCTTCGATGGTTCAGCAGGAGTTCTCACGCCTGGCGATCGTCGGTCGCGGCGAGCCGGCGGTGCGGGTCATCCACGCCGTGCGCGAGCTCAGCCACGGCCGAGCCGCGCCGATCCGCGTCATTGCCCTCCACACCGAGGCCGAGCGGGACGCCCTGTTCGTGCGCCACGCCGACGAGGCGGTGTGCCTCGGTCCGGGCCCGGGTGCGATCGATCACGCAATGCGCGCCGCGGGCGCCGACGCGGCGTGGGGAGGGTCCGGGCCGCCGGCCGAGCCGGCGGACCTCGCCGAGCTGTGCGAGCGCCTCGGCATCGTCTTCGTCGGCCCGGATCCGGCGGTATTGCGACTGACAAACACCATTGCCGCCGAGCAGGAGTACGTCGCGGTCGCGCCGCCGAGCGGGTTCAGCGGAGCGCGCCGCGTGGCGGTTCCGATCATCGCCGACGGCGAAGGCTCGGCGTGGCCCATCGGAGCGTGCGATAACTCCTGTCACCAGCACGGCCGGACGATTCTCGCCGAATCCTCGAGCCCGGCCCTCGTTGCCGATCAGGAGCGAGAGATCATGGACGTGGCGGCGCGGCTGGCGCGAGAGGCGGGATACCGCGGCGCGGGGACGGTCGAATTCCTCTACCACCCCGGGGAGCGCCGCTTCTATCTCGTCGGGGTCAGCGCGTGGCTCGAGCACCCGGTAATCGAAGCGGTCACCGGGTTGGACCTCGTCAAGCTCCAGCTGCACGTCGCCGCGGGCGGGCGGCTCGAGGGCGACGCGCCGCCGCCGGTCGGGCACGCGATCGAGGCGCGCCTGTGCGCCGAGGACCCCGCGCTCGGGTCCGTGCCGGCGCCAGGCCGGCTCGCGCACCTGCGGCTTCCGACCGGGCCGGGCCTGAGGTTCGACAGCGGCGTCATCGAGGGCGACCGCATTCATCCCGAATTCGACCCCCTGATCGGCAAGCTGATCGCCTGGGGCCGTGACCGCGAGGAATCGCTCGCGCGCCTGAGCCGAGCGCTCGCCGACACCGTCGCGATGGTCGAGGGCGTGACGACAAATCAGGGCTTGCTGCTCGAGTTGCTCGCCCGCGCGGAGGTGCGCAAGGGCGAGGTTGACACTGGCTGGCTCGACCGGCTGTCCGTGACCGGCAGTGCGTTGCCGGTGCGCCACGGGGACCTGGCTCTCCTACAGGCGGCGATCGAGCTGGCGGACCAGGACGCGGCAGATGATCGAGCTCGCTTCTATGCGTTGGCTCGCCGCGGACGGCCCCAGGCGGCGGGCGCGCTGTCTCGCACGTATGAGCTCCGCCACCGCGGAGAGCCCTACCGGCTCGCGGTCTCGCAAATCGCTCCCGACCGGTACCGAGTCACGGTCGATCTACAGCCGGTGGAGCTCCTCGTCCGCCGGCTCGGTCCACACGAGCGCCGTCTCGAGCTGCTCGGCCAGACCCACCGGACGCTGACCTCGAGGCAAGGCGACCATCTTCTCGTCGAGGTCGACGGCGTGCCGCATCGGATCTCCCGCGACGACGGCGGGCTCGTGCGGGCCCCCGGTCCCGCGCTCGTGGTGTCGATCCCGGTGTCCCCGGGAGACATCGTCGAGGCGGGAGACGTGGTCGCGGTCACGGAGGCGATGAAGATGGAGTCGTCGCTGACCGCGCCGTTCCGGGGGCGGGTCAAGCGCGTGTTGGTCGGCGAGAACGTTCACGTCGCCGCGCAGGCACCGCTCCTCATGCTCGAGCCGATCGACCGACCCGCGCCGGCGACGCCCGGCGAGCGTCTGTCGTTCGAGCCCTTGACGCGGTCTCGCGCCGCCCCGCCCGACCCCTGCCGGGAGAACCTGCGCCGGATGGAATGGCTCGTGCTCGGCTACGACATCGACGCCACCGAAGTGAAACGGACCATCGACGACCTGCACGGCCAGTGCGCAGACCTGCTCGCGTGCGACCCGGCGCTGATCCCGGGCGAGCATCGGCTACTGGGGATGTTCGCCGACCTGCGCGCGGTTTCGCGTCCCCATCACGGAGACCAGGAGTCAGGGTCGGAACCGCTCCAGAGTCCGCAGGAGCACCTCCATGCATGGCTGCGCTCACTCGACGCCGACGCGGAGGCCCTGCCGCCGCGGTTCGCCGCCGCGCTGCAACGGGCCCTCGCCAACTATGGGATCGACAGCCTCGAGCGGACTCCCGCTTTGGAGGATGCCTGCTACCGGCTGTTCCTCTCCCAGCAGCGCGCCGAGACCGCACGCACGGCGATCGTCGCGATCCTCGACCGCCGACTCGAGGATGCCGATGAGCTCGTCGGACACGTGGGCCCGGAGTTCAGAGAGGTTCTCGACCGGCTCGCGACCGCGCTCGAGGGACGCGACCCAGTCGTCGCGGACCTGTCTCGAGAGGTCCGCTTCCGCTACTACGACGAGCCGGTGATCGCAGAGGCTCGCGAGCGCGTCTACGCGGAAATGGAGCAGCACGTCGCAGCGCTCATGAGCCGGCCCGAGCGACCGGACGCCGAGCAGCTGATCGGCGAGATCGTGGACTGCGTCCGTCCGCTCGCGTCGCGACTCACCGTCGCGATGGGCTCGGCGTCGCCGGCCGCCCGCCGGCTGCTCGTGGAGGCGATGGCCCGGCGGTACTACCGGACACGCTCGCTGACCGGATTCGACCCAGGGCAGCTGGAGCGGCATGACGTGGCGCTTGCACGCTACGTGGTCGACGGCGTCACGCGACTGCTGGTTAGCGCCTACGTCGATCTCGACGACGTCGGGGCGATCGCGAACGCCTTTGCCCGTCACGCCGAGACGCTGCCCGCGGGGGAGCTCGCGGTGCTCGACCTGTACGCGCAGCACCGCGACACGGCACCGTCGCGCGAGGAGACCGCGGCTCGGCTGCGCGCGGCGCTGGCGGAGGTTCCGACCCCGCCGGCGGTTCACCGGGTCGTGGTCGCGGTCGCAGAACCCCGCCGGGGGCGCGGAATGTCGGCAATCGACCTGTTCACCTTCCGGCCGGGAGCGAGCGGACTGACCGAGGACGAGGTGCTGCGCGGTCTGCACCCGATGATGGGCCATCGCTTGCGTCTGCGGCGCCTGCGCGAGTTCGAGCTCGAGCGCCTTCCGTCCGACGAGGACATCTACATGTTCCGAGGGGTCGCCCGTGCCAACGCCAAGGACGAGCGGCTGTTCGCGCTCGCCGAGGTCCGGGACCTCACCGCGCTGCACGACGAGCGCGGGCGCGTCGTCGCCCTACCGGAGCTCGAACGCGTCCTCGTGTCGGTGCTGGAGGCGATCCGCGCCTTCCAGGCTCGCCGGCCGCTGCACCGGCGCCTGATGTGGAACCGCGTCGTGCTCCACGCGTGGCCGGTGATCGAACTGCATCCCGACGAGATCCGTGCGCTGATCGAGCGCCTGGCGCCCAGGACAGCCGGGCTCGGGCTGGAGATGGTTGCGATCCAGGGACGTCTACGAGGCGCCGACGGGACGGTCCATGACCGCATGCTCCGCTTCTTCGTGCCGACCGGGCACGATGTCGCGGTCGAGGTGGACGACCTGCCGACCGAGCCTCTGCAGCCGCTCGACGAGGGCGCCCGGCGCATCAGCTCCGCCCGTCGCCGCGGCACCCTTCACCCCGCCGAGATCGTCAAGCTGCTCGCTCCGGGCGGCGACTACTCGGCCCCCGGCCAGCCGAGCGGTGAGTTCGTCGAGCACGAGCTGAGCGAGACCGGCAGCCTCGAGCCGGTCAGCCGTCCACCGGGGACGAACCCCAGCGGCATCGTGGTCGGCACGATCCGCAACTTCACCGAGCGCTATCCCGAAGGAATGCTCCGCGTGATTCTGCTCGGCGATCCCACGCGCGCGCTCGGATCGCTGGCCGAGCCCGAGTGCCGGCGGATCGTCGCGGCGATCGATCTGGCCGAGCAACTCGGCGTCCCGCTCGAGTGGTTCGCGCTGTCCGCGGGCGCCAAGATCGCGATGGACTCGGGTACCGAGACCATGGACTGGATCGCCGCCGGCCTGCGGCGAATCGTGCTCTTCACGCAAGCCGGCGGAGAGCTCAACGTCGTCGTCGCCGGCATCAACGTCGGGGCGCAGCCCTATTGCAACGCCGAGGCGACGATGCTCATGCACACCCGCGGGGCCCTGATCATGACGCCCCAGGGCGCGATGGTGCTGGCCGGCAAGGAGGCGCTCGACTATTCGGGTGGCGTGTCGGCCGAGGACAACCTCGGGATCGGGGGCTACGAGAGGATCATGGGGCCGAACGGCGAGGCCCAGTATTGGGCCAGCGACCTCGACGATGCCTGCCAGGTGCTGCTTCGCTACTACGAGCACACCTACGTGGCGCCGGGTGAGCGCTTTCCACGGCGGGCGCACACGACCGACCCGGCCGATCGCGATGTCGGCGAGGCCCCACACCACGCTCCGGGCTCAAGCCTGAAACGGGTGGCGGACGTGTTCTCGGACGAACTCAACGGCGATCGGAAGCAGCCGTTCGACATCCGGTCGGTGATGAGCGCGGTGATCGACTCCGACCACCGGCCGCTGGAGCGCTGGGGGGCGATGCGCGACGCCGAGGTCGCGGTCGTGTGGGACGCGCACTTGGGCGGC
>Ga0335078_10013704_pt1 | contig 12018 bp, 6 predicted proteins | sample Lox_Sample_32_FD_206711 | JGI IMG/M metagenome (GOLD analysis project Ga0335078, IMG submission 206711) | Soil microbial communities from Loxahatchee National Wildlife Refuge, Florida, United States - Lox_Sample_3.2 | ecosystem: Environmental > Terrestrial > Soil > Wetlands | place: USA: Florida... | reverse complement strand
AGCCGCTGGCGGATGGCCAGGGCGGCGGTGTAGGCATCGCGGGCAGCGGGCAGGTCCCCGGCGGCCACCGCCAGGTCCCCGACCTTGTTGTGGCTGACGGACAGGTCGCGCTGCCAGCCGGCGTTGCCGGGGTCGGCGTCGGTCCGTCGCAGGTCCTCTTGGAGCAGGGCGTGGGCCAGGAGAGCAGCGGCAGGCAGGTTCCCCGCATCGGTGAGCGCGTTTATCTCCAGATCGGTGATGACGCCCCACGCATCTTCTTCCTGCGGGACCAGCAAGCGGATCTCGGCAAGATAGGCGCAGATGGCCAGGGTTCCGGTGAGGAAGCGCCGGACGGTGTCGCTGGCGTCGCTGGCGACCTCATCGAAGCGGCCCAGGGCCGCCAGGTGACGGGGAATGTCGATGAGGTCGTCGTACAGCGCCCGGCCTTGCTGGAAGCGGCGGTACCGCATCGCCAGCGCCCGTTCATGCAGGACGGTGGTGTCGGCGGTGGCCGTCCGGGCGATGAGGCCGGACGTCCACGGGTGCATCCCGACGTCCGGGCCGGGGGTCAGCAGGGTCAGGTCAGTGAGATGGTCGACGTCGGCCCGCAGCCCGCGGAGGTCCAGATCGGGCGGCTGATCCTCGCCGTTCAGGGCGAAGGACAGGTCGTCCACGCTCATCGCCCCGTAGCAGACGGCCACCTGGCGGGCGATCGCCGTCTGCCGGGGTGTCAGCAGCGCAAGGAGCTCATCCAGCAGGATGTCCGCGCTGCCGAGCAGCATCGCCTGGTCCAGCGCGGTCTCCAGCGGCCGCTCGCCAGCCAGGCTCACGCCCTGCCTGGCCGCCAGGTCGCGGAGCTTGCGCTGAACATGGCGGAAGTCAGCGGCCCCGCCGCGCATCAGCGCGTCGGTGAGCTCGATAAGACGGGGATGGCCGCCGATCGCGCGCACGAGCAGGCGACGGTCACCGGCGTCCAGGTCGCGCAGGGCCGGCAACCGCAGGAACATCCGGCGCAACTCCGCGGGAGACAGCGGCGGGACAGCGACAGGGACGAGGAACCGGTCCTCGCCGGGCAGCGGGTACCGGCAGGTGACCAGCAGCGCGCCCGCCTCGGCCGCCTCCGCCAGCGCGGTGACGGCGTCACCGGCGGGCGCGTCGAGGAAGGCACCGCCGCCGGGAGTGAGGTTCTGCTCGAAGTCGTCGAGCACGAGCAGGAGCCGGTGATCGCGCAGCACCCGGGCGATCACCGCCAGCTTGGGTACGTCATCGATCTCAGGATGGGCCAGGACCTCCAGGTACCGGGAAAGGTCAGGACTGCCCGCACGCCGCGGCGCGTCCGCGATCGCCCGCGCGACCGCGGCGATCAGGGCACCCGGGCTCCACCGGCCCTCATGCACGGCGATCAGCCAGCCATCGTCGCGCAGCCGTGAGATCACCCGGCCGGCCAGTGCCGTCTTGCCGATGCCGCCGATCCCGGTCAGCACGACGCCGCTGGCAGCGCCGTAGCGCTGCACGGACCGCGGCGTCCGGCGCAGCACGCCCATCGCGTCCCGCAGCTGCGCCCGGCGCCCGATCAGCGCGCCGAGCGGCAGCTCGCGCACCCCCCGCCCGGTCGGCGCCGTGGTGACGGCCGACAGCCCGGCCTCGGCGGCGGCCGGGTCGACCAGCGGCCCGTCGGCCCGGCTGGCCAGCAGCGTCGCCACCCCGAACTCCGGCACGGGGACACGGCCAGCGGACTGCCCGGCCCCGGCCTGTTCCGAGCGGACCACGGCGTCCGCCTCGGCTCGCGCCCGGGCCAGCGCCACCCCGGCCGGGACCGCGGGATGCATGGCGAGCTCGTGGTACAGGCTGCCGGCAAGCAGCGTCGCATACCGGTCGGTGACCGGGGCAAGCATCGCGAGCACCCGGTCCGCGCCGTGCCCGGCCAGGCCCGCCGCCATCGCGGCCGATCCGGTCGCCCCGCCCGAGCAGGAGGACAAGACGATCAGCGGCACCGGCCTGCCAGCGTGCTTGAGCGCCCCCATCAGGTCACCCGCGGTAACCCGGACCGGGGCGCCGTCCTCGTCCTCAAGCTCGACCGCGTCCGGCGAGCCGTGCGCGGACAGGTGCAGCACGTGGTACTCATCCGACGCAAGCGCCGCCCTGATCGCCGCAAGCGACGCGACCTCCAGGATGCGCGCCTGGGCGTGCGGGCCTGCGACGACCCCGGACACGGCGCCAAGCACCGCCTCCATCTCCCGCTCCACGTCAAGCGGCGCGTTCGGGGTGGCGGTCTCGTCCGGGGCGGCAACCGCGGCGAGGATCTTCAGCGGGCCGGGGGCAGGGACGGGCGGGGAAGCCGGGGGCGTGCCCGCGATGCGCCGGATGACGCTCACGTTGGGCAGCAGCCCGAGCGGACCCGCCTCTGCGGCGTCGCCGGCCAGCCGGATCAGCTCGACGGGCAGCGACAGCGCATCGCCGCCGGCGACCAGGACGACCTCGGCGGTAGCGCCGGGCGGGAGCCGCACCAGCCGCGCGGCGAGTTCCCGCTGCCCCTGCTCATCGAGCAGCGCGCCAGCCAGCCGCCGTCCCGCATCGGCCATCCGCTCGCCCGCGACGTGCCCAGGCAGCCGCAGCGCGTCCCACACGCGAGCGGCCTCGTACGGCAGCGCCGCCCGCCGCTGGCGCGGTTCCGCGCCGCCCGTCCGCACCCGCGATTCCAGCATGCCGTCGTCGCCGAGCACCGCCTCGATCATGACCGTCAAAGGCCGGGGACTGGTCATCGCGCCGCCCGCCCCGGCATCCCGGGCCGCGTCGTTCCACCGGTGATCGGTTTCATGGAACGAGCGGTTGGCAACCAGTACCGCGCCCAGCTCCTCTTCGACCTCAACCCACGGGACAGCCAGCGCGCCGTCCGCCCTGACCGGGTTCTTGCTGGCCACGACGATGCCGCCGACGCCGCCCGTGCGCAGGTGCAGCGCGGCGGCACCGCTCATGCCCGGCTTGACCGTGTCGGCCCCCAGGTCCCAGAACGACGTCGGTGCGGTGCCGTGCAGGCCACGGTAGGTAAGCCAGGCAGGCGTCAGGTGAACGGACCCGCCCTCCTCCGGGTAGCCGAACACCACGACGTGATCACCCTGCCCCGGCCGCACCAGCTCCATCCGCACGCACGGGTGACCGCTTGGAGCCTCCACGGACAGGACCGCGATGTCCGGGTAGTCCCGGACCAGGTTCCTGATCGCCCGCCCCCGGCTCGGCAAGATCAGCGGCGGCCCGGTGACGGCAAGGACTGACGCCGCGGCACCGTCATGTTCCCAGCGGACGGACAGGTCAGCGTCGTCCCCGATGACATGCGCGCAGGTCACCACCATGCCTGGCGCGACGAAGAACCCGGCGCCAGGCATCGGCCCGCCCAGCACCCGCACCGTGCAGGCACGCAGCAGGTCCTCCAGCCCGTCAGCCATCCGCGTGGCCGCCGGCCGGGCCGTCACCGGGACCCGCCTCGCTGCTGTCGGGAGCGACGTCGGGCCGGCCGGACCACTCCAGCGTCACGGTGAGCGCCGCCTCGCCCTTGCCGCCGACCCACAGCGCGGTCAGCTTGCCGGCCTCGACCGCGAACCCGAGCCTCAGCTCGGCCGTCGTCTTCGACGGCTTCGCCTTCCCGAGCTTGGACACCACCAGCGCGCCGATCTCACCGACCGACTCCAGCGCCTCCGCCATGTCGAAGTGCCGCAGCCCGACACTCGTCATGCCATCGGCCGACGCCTCGCCCGTGACGGCCTCCACCTTGACCGTCACCCCGCTAGGCAGCCGCGCGGTAACCGCCCGGACAACCTCATCTGAATCCCCAGTGCCGTTCATCGCCCGCCCAGACACCACGCGCAGATAGGTGATAACCGAGCATAACGGAACAACGACTCAAAGACAGCATCCTCGCTAACCCATCGCCGGGAACCACAAAACGACCCGATCTGCGCGGCTTCATCATCCTGCCTCCCAGAGCCTGCAAGAGTACAGAACGGCGGTTCCCGCGCGTCGCGGACTTGGAAGGTAATTACCCAGCGTGACGAGGCAGCAAGTCTCACCCACGTTGCTGGTCTCGGTGTCGTCTGACGGCCGTAAAGGCGGCCTGCGGCTGACGGATCTGGTCTACCGTCGTGACATGCCCGGCAAGAAGCGCCCGACTGACGAGGACGCGGCAACTGCCCGTCGTGCCCTGCTCGACGGGCTAGCCCGCGATGCTGACATCTTCCAGGTGCTGAGCGGTCTTGCATCCCTGCACCCGCGCAACGACACGTTCCCCGGCGAGGTGTTCCTCCACCTGGCCGCGGACGCGCTGGAGTGGTGCGGGGCCAGCCGGGCCGAGCCGCTGGCCCTGGAGGGACTGCGCGAGCGGTTCCTGCCCGAGTGCGCCTTCCGCGGACGGCAGAACGCCAAGCTGCAGTACGCGGTCCTGGCCGCGGCGGCCGTCCGCGGCGGGACCGAGCCGGACCTGCTCGAGGAAGTCGCCTACTGGCAGGCCGACGACTTCTGGCAGTTCGCCATGTACGCGGCGGTCGCCTACATCCGCGCCGCCGCCAGCCGGGCAGGCGTCCCGATCCGCCAAGCATGCCAGGACCTCAACGAGCACCCCGGCCACCAGGCTCTATAACGCCGAATACGGGCTGACTGGTTTGGGTCTGTTCGCGGGAGGCATGTGGGTGCAGAACATCTGTTCTGGGCGCGCGGCCAAGAGGTCTGCCTGCGGGTCCCGTTACTTCACGTAAGACTGGAGGCTGGAATTCTATGAGGGCTTGCAGTCCATCCAGACTGGGCATGTGGGGATGGAACAGCACCAGCGCCCGCACGAGCTCGGGCCCGCGCCGGGGCTGGTGCGCGAGCCCGGTGAGGTAGCTGCCCTTGCGCTGCTCGTAGTAGCTGATGATGGCCAGTCCCTGGGCGTGGGTGACCTTGCGCAGCGCGTCAAGGCGATCCTTCGCCCGGCCCGCCGCGATGCCCGCCTGGTGCGCCTGGTCGCTGAGCGCGTCCAGTTGCGCTTGGGCGGCGCGGACTTCCCGCCTCCATTCGTCGACCCGGCGCCCTCGGACGACTTCCTCCGAGTGGCCGGCCTTCTCCTCGCCGCCACGGCGACGGGTCGTCTCCTCCTCGGTCAGCGGTGTGTCGAGGATAGCCATCCGCTCCTTGATGACCTCGCACCGCCCCAGCAGGTGCCTGTGGTCTTCCGTGGTGGCGAGCAGCTCCTCGAAGAGCGGCGCCTCCTCGCTCCGGTGCTCAGCGAGTAGTTCTGCGAGGGCTTGCTCCTGCTCGCCGTACAGCCGCTTGAGGAACGGGGTGACCTCGACCGTCAGGGCGGCCGACCCGGCGGGCGCGCCGGCAGGCGTCGGCACGGGCTGCTGAAGGACGAGCGGGAGCCCATTCCGGGCGTCGGCCCTGCCCTGCTTCTCGTCCCGCCTGCGGTCCCGGTCGCTATAGCGCAGCGATCCCGTCGGCGGTATCACCCGGTCATGGTGTCTGCCGAGCAAATCTGCCGCGGTACTCGTCCGGTCGTGCCAGGAGGGCGAAGAGGAGCGAGCCTGGGACCGAGTGCCTTCTGCGTCCTCGGTCGCCGGAAGAGCCACGCCGACGAACGACGCCCAGTAGCGCCGCCAGAAGGGATAGCCAGCGCGACCACGTATCTCGCTTGACATCTCAGGGGCGACGGGCGGGCCGGTAAGCGAACGCCAGTACCGCCTGGCGACAGACGGACCGGTCATGCCTCCACCTCAGGCTGCGGGTCCCCCGTCCCGGTCAACACAGGACTAGCGGGAACAATCGGGTCGGCTGGATCCCTTAGAGCCTGTTGGTAAAGCTGCCTGCTGGGCGGCGCGGGGTCGTTCGCCTCCCCAGCGGGCAGGCTGCTGCTGCCCCGTTTCGTACCTGGTGAGGCGTTTGGTCATGATGAAGACGGTGGCCCACCAGACCATGGCCTCGGAGTGGGCGGGAAGCGTCTCGTAGTCGCGGCAGAGGCGGCGGTAGCGCATGAGCCAGCCGAAGGTCCGCTCCACGACCCAGCGGCGGCGCAGCACCTGGAACGAGTGCGGGCTGGTGCGGGCGACCACCTCGACGGTGATCGCGGCCGCGGCCATCGCGTACTTCTGCAGGGGCCGGCCGTTGTAACCGGTGTCGGCCCACATCAGCCGCAGCGTGGAGAACGCGTCGAAGAGCCTGATGAGCAGCAGCTTCGCCCCGGCCTTGTCGCTCAGCGCCGCCGTGGTGACCACGAGCGCGAGCAGCCAGCCCTCGGTGTCCACGGCGGCATGCCGGCCACGGCCGGTGATCTTCTTCCCTCCGTGGTAGCCGCGCGTCGCGGCGGGAACGGTCCCGGCGGACTTGACGATCTGCGAGTCGACGATGCACGCCGATGGCTGCGGCTTCCTGCCCTGGCGCTCCCGCAGCCGCTCCCGCAGCCGCCCGGCCAGCGCCTGCGGCAGGCCGCGCTCGCTCCACCGCTGGTAGAAGGCGTAAGCCGAGTCCCATTGCGGGAAGTCGCACGGCAGGGCGCGCCACTCGATCCCGTTCCGCACGACGTAGGCGACCGCATCGACCATCGCCCGCAGGTCATGGCCCATCGGCCGGCCCATCGCGACGGTGAGCTCCTTCATCACCGCCCTGGCCTGCGGCTCCAGCACCTTCCACTGGTCATCGGACAGGTCGGACGGGTAGCGGCGCACGCGGTCATGGCACCAGCAGCCCGCAGACGGGCAGCGAGTAGCGGAACACGGCGCGGCAGGGTAGACATGCACGCAGGCCCCTGGACGCGGAGAAGCTTAGACAACCTCACCGTTACCAGGGGCCGCCTGCGTCCTGCCCGCCACACGGCACAACAGCAACCGCACCGAGACAGCCTGTGCCGCAGCTGACCAGTAACCCCTTTACCAACAGGCTCTTAGCACCCATGCCAGGGTCGTAGCCTTGCCGAGGCTTGCAAGCAAGGCCGGCGCTGAAGCCCCGACTATCAACGCTGCGTAAGTACCTGAAACCTCGGAGCGCAAGAGCAACCCCGTTGCGCAGCCTAGTGCCGCGCGGGTGACTGCCACGAGCCCATCAGGAAGCGGGTCCACGAAGCTGCCGAACTGCGGTTTTGGCTTCTTTTCCGATATCGCTTGATGGCGTGCCTGTTGCCAGGTGCGCAGCTGCTGCCAAAAGGAAAGGGCTTCCGTGACCAGGCCACCCAGTGCGCCATAACCCGCCGCCACGGACAGAGAAATCATCAGTCCCCCACTTTGAGCCGCGACCAAGCAAATGGAAACGCCAGCCAGCCCTGAACGCAAACCAGGCTCGGGCGCATGCACCCGCGCAAGAACGACTCCAGCGCCATCGTTACAGGAACTCACCGCGACTTCAAGGGACGCCGATCGTGGATCTGCAACAGTGCGGGTAACCAACAGTGGGGACAAAGCTGGACCCTACCTGGGCGAATTCGAGGGAACTCGATCGGCCGCAAGTTCTTCGGCGAGTACAAGGGCGACCTGTTGTTCTAGCGGTCCGCGTCGTACCGAGTCTCGGGCATGCTGTCCGCCGGGATGTGAGAACTCCGGATGACCATCATGACGAGTCGTACGATCCGACTAGCGTGACCGCTGGCTACACGGCCACCACGGCGCCGATCAGGCCATGACCCAGGGCGTGGGCGACGTTGGCCGCGAGCGTTATCGCGACGCCCAGGTCGAGGAGCCAGCGCAAGCGGCCAACCGGCCGCCTCATGGAGCGGAGTCAAGCATCACCATGGATTCTCCGGGGGTCCGAACCGATACAAATCGGGTAACTTCACCGATCGCCCTGGTAGGGCCGCAGTCAACCTCTCAAAGCGGCCCTGCAGGGTGTTGCATTTGTTGCAGCTCTGCACGGGCCGAACTCCTGAGCAGCGACAAGAACACCACACCCCTGTAGATGTGTTGCGGAAGCTGTCCCGCAGGTGCTCAAGCACCACGTCCCGCCACTGCGGGATGCCGCCGGGAGAACATCGAACTCGCCTTGATCAGGCCATATACCTTGAGCAGGACCAAGCGGGCCATCCAACCTGCCTCACCGTGTATCCGCACGGTATCCCTGCCGACAGGCACGCCAGGATGCCTCGCTGTCAACCGTCGGCACGGCGCATATCGCCCAATCGCGCGCCCCTTCCCGGTGATCCGCCTCAGCATCATAGTGAGTGCCTAACGGCGGGTACGTGAGCGCCGCAGGCCAGCACCATCGCCACCATCAGTGATGGCCAAAGGGAGGGTACCGCGCTCCGACTGGAACGCCACGGCAAGCAAATGACACCCGCGACCATGCAAACGCGGCCGAGACGCCACTCGGCAGGCAAGTCGCCATACTGGCTCGCCGTGAGTGACGTCTGGCGCCCATGGCGAGCACCGCGCAACCCCTGAGCAGCTCGGGATGGCGCACCGAGGCAACCCGCCCGACGGCGCCAGGTTCAGCCAGCACGGTCACGTCGCGGTTAGAGCGGCATGCCTCCTGTGCAGACGGCTGAACCGTGCGGGTGACGGTTAGTCTGTCTCTGGAGCTCCGGCCAGCTCGCTTTCCGGCGCGCTCGCGAGGTACCCCTCGCGGTCAGCGGCGCTGCTCAGCGCGAGTGACCCTGCGAGCCAGGCCCGGTCTCCGCGCGTGTGGTCTGCAGCCGTGAACGGCCGAGCGAGAGGACGTACAGCAGTTCCTGCCGGGTCGCTGTCATAGGGGTAGCTGCCCCATGCCAGCGCTTCGGCACGTGTGGGACGGCACCAGAAGGCATCGAGGACCTGGTGAATTGCCGGGCGCAGGTCGCCTCGGGCAATGCCCTCACAGGGACCGAGCGCCTCGGCGAACGCGAAGAGCACTGACCGATACAGGCCCAGCCCCCAGGCGGCGGCCGGCTCGTTGGCTGACGACATCAGTTCCGGGAGGACCGTCCCGTCGCTGTCCTCGCGGTAGCCGGATACGATCCCGTGGTCAGGCATGGCGAAGGTTTCCATGATGAACGGGGCGTTGGGTATCCGCCAGTGGAGCCCTTGCCCGGTGGCGGTGTTGTACATGTACGAGGCGACGCAGGGAGCAGTCCACCCCGTTGCCCGCGGCTCGTGGCCCCAGAACAGCACTGTCGGGCGGCTCATGCCCGCTGCCTCGCAGAGCTCGATGAATGACCCCGTCATCCGGCCGGTCCAGCCGATGTCGACCAGGCCGGTGTCGGCTTCGGCGAGCTGGTGCTGTGCCGCGTACGTGGTCACCAGGCGCCGCAGCCCGGCGATGCGCGCTTCCGCTGCCTCGGCGACCTCCGGCGCGGCGGCAAACCGCCGCAGCGCTGCCGCCTGGGCGGGCTGGTCGGCGCGTATGCCCGGATCCAGGGAGACGCCGCAGTTCTGTAGGATCTGGCGGTACTCGAGCAGCGGAAGCCCGAGCCTTGCGCATACGTCCGCCGCGTTGGACTTGACGAAACTGTTGAGCAGCCACGGTGCTTCGGCCAGGCGACGCGGGTCCGTGGTGGCCAGGCTCCAGGTGAGGCGGCTGCTGTAGACGTACTCCAGGTCCGGTGCCCCGTCCGCAGCTGGCGCCAGGCGCTGCGCGAGTTCGAAAGGTATCTGGCCGTCGCGTGAGAGGAACCGTAGCCGCCGCACCCCACGGCGGCGTGACTCGTCCATGAGCCAGATCGCGAACGCGGCAAGGGCTGGGGCGGCGACGCCTGCGGCTACGTCCCGGATCGCGGCTTCACGCTCGGACGCGACGGCGACTGCGGCTCTGGCGGCACGGCTGGCCTGGGCGAACTGTGCGGGGAGGTCGCCCTGCCCCGCTGAGCCGGCCTGCATGATCGTCTCGTAGCGCGTGGAGTCGCTGGTGCCGGCAGTCTGCACGTCACCATTCCCGCAGTGCGCCGGCGATGCTTTCCTCGGGAATCCCGCGTTGGCGGCAGGCCGCTGCCGCCTGCTTCGCCAGCGGCTCCGGGTCGCCGTCGCGTAGGCCCTCCAGAACGGACTTGCTGGCCAGAACGCGCGCTTCCCACAGGACGTCGAGTTGCTCGCTGAAAATGGCCTGGCTCGCGTCCAGCGCCTTGCCCGAGCCTTCAAGGTCGCCCTGGTCGCGCAGGAGCAGGCCGATCTCCCGGAGAGCGCGCGCTTCGCCCGGCTGGTCGGCGATGGCGCGGAATGTCCCTAGCGCGGTTTCCAGGCTGCGCCCGGACTCGCTCCACTGCTGCCGGAGCCGCAGCAGCCCGCCGATGCTGGCGCGGGTGCGGGCTTCCCAGCGCCGGTCTCCGATGGCCTGGAAGATGCCGAGGGAGGTTGCCAGATCGACTTCGGCATTGTCCAGGTTGCCGGCGAGGCGGTGGGTATCCCCTCGGTTGCGCATGGCTATGGCCTGCCCGCGGCGGTCTTCCAGCTCGCTGAGAATGTCAAGGCAGTCGGCCAGTTCGGTGAGCGCAGAGGCGGTGTCGCCGTCGTTACGGTGCACGATGGCCAGCTGCCGCGTCGCACGGGCTTCCCACCGCCGGTCGCCGAGCCGACGGGCAGTCTCGAGCCCTTCGGCTATGAGCGAGAGCGCCTGCTGTATCAGGTGCTGGTCGCGGAAGACCAGCGCGTAGCGGACCTTGGCGCGAGCCTCTTCCAACTCGTCGCCGATGTCCTGGTAAATGGCTATGCAGTCACGGAACGTGCGGCTGGACTCGTCCCAACGGGAGAGCCCGCGGTAGGCGTCGGCCATGCCGTTGAGTGCCCCGGCCACGGAACGGATGTCGCCTTCTTCGCGGAAAACCGCGATCGCGCTGGTAAACATGCTCAGAGCGTCGGAGAGCCGCCCCTGGTAGCGGTAGGTGTCTCCCAGGTTCCGCATGGCGGCAGCCCGGTGCCGCTGGTCGCCGTGGTCGGCGAAGATGCTGGCGGCCTGGGTGAGCAGAGCGGCGGCCTCGTCGTAACGGCCGAGCTCACGGTAGAGCGCACCGAGACTGCGCAGGATCCTGGCCTGGGCAGTCGTCTCCGCGCTGCGGCGGGCGGCGTCGAGGGCGAGCTGATGGGTACGCTCCCAGGAGCGCCAGTCGGCACGCCAGTCGAACAGGGCGGGCAGCGTCTCTGCAAGCTGCCAGGCATGGTCCCACAGGGACGCCGCGTACGCCTGTCCCACCAGCTCGATCAGTGTGGCGCGCTCCGCGATCAGCCAGCCCCACGGGTCGCCGCGCACGATGTCCCCGACAATCAGCTGCCGTTCCTGCACGGGGCCGGCCGGCGTGCCGGGGTGGACCAGGGCAGCGGCCAGCTCGGCAGCGCCCGTGTACTCGCTGGCGAGGACGGCAAGGCGGTCCCGGGACGAGCCGGTATCCCCGGATGCGCGCAAAAGTTCCTTGGCGAAATCCCGCAGCAGGTCATGCAGCCGGTACCGGATCAGTCCCGCCGCATCCACGCCGGCGATGTCGGCGAGTGCCGCGTCGGCTAGCTGCTCCAGTAGCCGCTCGGCCTCGTCCGGGTCTGTTCCGAGGACAGCCGCCAGGGTCCACGCGGGGAAGTCGGATGCGAGCAGCCCCGCCATCCGGAAAGCGCGCTGCTCGGCCTCGTCGCGGCTGTCATAGCTCAGGGCGAACGAGGCGCGGACCTCTAGATCCCCGGACTTCAGCAGGTCAAGCCGCCTGCTCTCTAGCTTCGCCGCGAACCAGGAGATCGTCCACGCCGGCCGGGATACCAGGCGCGCCCCGGCAATGCGGAGCGCCAGCGGGAGATACCCGCACAGCAGGGCGATCTTCGCCGTCGCTTCCGGCTCGGCTGCCGCGCGGTCAGCGCCGATGATGGCCGTTAGCACCTCTACAGCCTGGTCAGGCGGCAGAGTTCCGAGGGGCACGCTGTGCGCGCCGGCGAGCGCGGCCAGCCGCGGCCTGCTCGTGACCAGGACCGCGCAGCCGACGCTGCCTGGCAGCAGCGGACGGACCTGCGCCTCGTCAGATGCGTCGTCGAGTACCACCAGGATCCTGCTGCCCGCGAGCTGCGCCCGGTACATGCGGGCGCGCTCGTCAATCCCTTCCGGGATGTCAGCCCCGTCGATGCCGAGCTCGCGCAAGAATCCCGC
>Ga0335078_10013703_pt1 | contig 12019 bp, 8 predicted proteins | sample Lox_Sample_32_FD_206711 | JGI IMG/M metagenome (GOLD analysis project Ga0335078, IMG submission 206711) | Soil microbial communities from Loxahatchee National Wildlife Refuge, Florida, United States - Lox_Sample_3.2 | ecosystem: Environmental > Terrestrial > Soil > Wetlands | place: USA: Florida... | reverse complement strand
AAGTTCGGCCCCCGGATGAGACCCGCCAGGAAAGCAGCTTCCGGCAGGCCGAGCTTGCTGAGATCCTTGTGAAAATAGGCTTGGGCGGCGTCGCTGAAACCGAAAATGCCGAAGTCGCCCTGCTGGCCGAGATACACACGATTTGCATACAATTCGAAAATCTGCTGCTTCTTCAAGCGCGATTCCAGGAACAACGCCAGGCCGATCTCTTCCACCTTTCGGGGAATGGTGCGGCGACGGGTCAGGAACAGGCCACGCGCGAGCTGCATGGTCAGGGTGCTCCCCCCTTGGAGTTCTGCGCCCGAGTGCAGGTCAGCAACCGCCGCCCGGTACAGGCGGACGAAGTTGACCCCATGGTGGGAAAAGAAGCGATGGTCCTCGGTGGCGATCACCGCGTCCAACAGCACCTTGGGCACATCGCGGTATCGCACCAGGTGCTCCTCCGACCGGGCAAAGCCGCTCAGGGTGGTCATTACTTCGGGTTCGAGCCAATAGTCTTCGGAAGGGGTGTCCCCGTCCAGGGATCGGATGGCGCTGATGCGACCATCGCGAAACGTTACTTCGGCGGGTTTTACCGAAATCGAGCTGTGGCGAAAAAAGGACGCAGCACCGGGGCGGATCTGGACCGCATTACCCACGGCCCTGAAGGTACCCACGTCGGAACCTTTCTCACTATAAAGAGCGTTTCGCAAGCGGGCCACCAACGATGCCGGGGTGAGGGGCTCGCCTACCCAGACCTGCTCCGGCGAGGCAAGGATTACTGCCGGCCCGCCGCCTCCTAAGCGTGCGTCGGTGAATTGATGGAGTTCCCGGGAGAAATGAACGAAAGCGCAAATTCCAACGATGATGATTGCGGCCTCAACGGCAACGAAGACCCCTTCCAGCTTCGGCAGACCCGGGAAAATACCAATGCCTCGGGAAGTTCGGCGCGTGGACCAAGTGCGAGTTGGGGTAATCGGCTTCACTCTTGTAACCTCACATCTCACACACGTCCAGAATGACGACCTGCCACTCGTCGTCTCAATCGGGTGAATCCCCGATTGAGGCCTGCAAAGTGCTCTAACCTAGCAGGCTGCCAGGCTGCGGAAAAGGGCTGGGGAAGGGCGTGGCTTGGGCGCGCGGGGAAAACAATGCCCCAATAGTTTCAATAACTTCTGTGAGTCGCCGCCAAAGGGGGGCCAGGCGACAGGCAAAGAAGGGTATCATGGCGGACCCAGCCTTCCGTGGCTGCGTGCTTTTCAGTGTTAACCCTCAAAAAGCCAGGGACCTCTCAAGGACTCGACAATCCAGAGCGAAATTCACATAACTTTTCGGAAATGAAAGCTGCGATCGCTGCCTTGAAGCGGGGCACATCAAAAAACTGAACGTGGGCGCGAATAAACTGGGGCGAAAAACCCGACTCGACTCCTTCGAATGCTCTGATCGCCCCCATCAACGAATCAATCGTCTGCTCGGAGAAAAAGACACCGGTGGAGGCTTCAGGGTGGAGCGATTCGCCCGCGAAGCAGCCGACGACGGTTTCGCATGCCCCACCCCGACCGTAGGCGATCACGGGCCGGCCGAAAGATTGCGCCTCTACCGGGACCATGCCGAAATCCTCTTCCCCTGGAAATATCAAGGCGCGACACCGCGCGTAATTCTCGCGCACGGCATCATCCGGCAGCCGGCCGAGAAACTCAACCGTCGGTCCGGCAAGGCGCCGAAGGCGGCGGTACTCTTCACCCTCGCCGACCACTCGGAGGGGCCGGCGGAGAAGGTTACAAGCCTCGACGGCCAGGTCGACCCGCTTGTAGGCTACCAAGGGGCTGACCACCAGGTAGTAATCCTCCCTCGATGGCGAAAGGTAGCCGTGGGAAACCGCCACCGGCGGATGAATCACCACCGAGTCCCGCCGGTAGTGCTTGCGAATCCGTGCGGCGACGTGCCGGGAATTGGCCACAAAATAGTCCACCCGCGAGGCGCTCGCCAGGTCCCACATCCGCACGTAATGGGCGCTCAGCGTGAAGATGGCCCGGGTGACTCCGCCGATCTCCCACTCTCGATAAGGGTGATAGAGATCCCACAGATAGCGCATGGGCGAATGACAGTAACAGATGTGGCAGGTTGCGGCGCCGGTGATCACCCCTTTGGCCGGACCGGACTCCGAGCTGATCACCAGATCGTAATCATTCAGGGGAAACTGCTCGACGGCCAGTGGGAAGAGTGGCAAGAGCTTTCGATGATGGCGAATTCCGCCCGGCAGATGCTGCAAGAAGGAGGTGCGAATCCTGCGCGACTGCAGCGACGGCGCGAGCACCGCGCGATCGGCAACGAGCGCAAAGAGATCGGCCTGCGGAAACATCTCCGCCAGCGCTTCCACCACTCTCTCTCCGCCCCGGCGGTTCGCGAACCAGTAGTGAACAATGGCAACCCGCAGTTTCGCTAAGTCGAGCGGAAGCGTTCCCTGCGCTGTCGTCGAGTCCATGAATGTCCCCGGCTAAAATCGTCGTGCACCGTCCCCGCCTCTTGCATCCGAACGTATGAAATACGAAAAAGGCTCTCGAATAGCGGGCTCCAGACTAAAGACTACCGACGACCATCCTCTTCCAATCCGCATTTCCCGAGTTCGCCCTCCGAGACCAGAGCTTCGAGCAGTTCTTCCCGGTGTACCGGCGCCGTACCCACCTTGCCCACCACGATCCCAGCCGCCAGATTGGCAAGATGGATAGCCTCCAGACGGTTCAGCCCCGCCGCGAGTCCGGCCGCCAGAGTAGCAATCACCGTGTCTCCCGCGCCGGATACGTCGAACACCTGTTGCGCGACGGCCGGCACGTCGAGCCTCGCGTCCGGTTCGATCAGGGTAATGCCCTCCTCGCCGCGGGTTACCGCGAGAAAGTCTAGATCGAGGTCGCGACGCAGCCGGGCGCCCGCTTCCAGAAGCTCATCCAGCGGTTCCTGAGAGACTCCGCAGGCCAGGGCTAGTTCCGCTCGATTGGGGGTCAGCGCTGTGGCTTTCCTGTACTTTGAATAGTCCCGACCTTTGGGGTCCACGAAAACGGGGAGTCCGTGGGAGTGCGCTTCACTGATCACCGACTTCGCAACTCGCTCGCTGATGACACCCTTGGCGTAATCCGCGAGGATCACGGCGGCGATCTTGCTACTCTCCGCCGTCGGGAGGGGCGGGGCTTCCGCCGCGCTGAAAAAGCCGCCTCCACTACCTTCCATGACTTTTATTGAAGGCCTCAGTGCCGAGGGGTCCAGGTCCGGCCCTTCCACGGGTTTGGTTTTGATCGCCTGCGTCACTCCTTCCAGCAAACGGGCCTCGTCGTCCGCGGAAGCCGGACGATCGTCTTCGCGGTCGAGCCTGAGCATCTGCTGATGCTGATGTCCGCCCATCACTCGCAATTTGGTAGTCGTGGGACGGTCTGGCCTGCGCACCACCGGCGTCGCCACTGCGGCCACGTCGGTGAGCATCTGCAAAATGTGATCGCCTTCCGCGTCGGCACCCGCAAAGCCAGCCAGCGTCACCTGCGCTCCCAAACCCTTGAGATTAGCGGCTACGTTGGCAGCTCCGCCCAGCTGCTCGGTTTGCCGCTGCCAGCGGACCACGGGCACCGGCGCTTCGGGAGAAATGCGCGTGACCTCTCCCCAAATGTAGCGATCGAGGATCAGGTCGCCCACCACCAACACTGAAACCCCAGCGAACCCGTGGCGCACCACTTCCAGGCCATGCTGATGACTGCCCGGGGTTCCTCTCCTCACAGCAGTTTCCATGAGTGAACTTTGAGACGCTGCCTACCTTCGTGCCCTTGGTGACAGACTCGTCTTCTCCGCCAAGCAAATATCATACAGGCTTTGCCGGTTCAACCAGAATCCGCCTGTGCATCGACCGCACCGACTACCCAATTAGATTAGCAAGCTGCCGAAAGGGGCCAGGAAATGGCGGGGTTCGAGAAATTGACGAGTCAAGGTTGATGAGTGCCCATTAAAAAAAGGGCGCTTCCCAGCGACACTGACCATAACCGCCACCGACGATGACTTCCAAACGTGTGTGGCATAGTTTCGAGGCTTCAGTGTTTCATCAGGGATGCATGAACTCCTGCGCGTGCGCGATCAGGTACGCGACCATTTGCTGTGGGAGTTCGGTCCGCCAGTGGCCGGTCCAGATGGCGTAAGCATAGCTACCCAAGAACAGCAGTGCGGCGCCGGCCGCAATCATCCAGGCAGGGACGGGCCGCCGGCGTAGCGCCGCCATCACGAGCGCGCCTTGGGCCGGGCACACGGCCACACATTCCAGGCACGCGGTGCATTCGGCCGACCGGATGTTCACCAGTTTATCCACCGGCAACCGTGCCGGGCAAGCCTTGGCGCACTTGGCGCAATCGATGCACAACGACGCCTCGCGCCGGATGCGCAAGGGGCTGGCGAGTGCTGCCAGGCCCATCAGCGCGCCGTAGGGACAAAGATAGCGGCACCAGAAGTTCTGAACCAGGAGGGAAAGCACCACCAACACGATCAGCACCGTGGCGCCAGTAATGCCCAGGAAGCGAAAAAAGTTGAGCATTTTGACGTCGGCAACCAGACCGTAGGGTCCCTCCATGAAAGTCAGAATGTCCGGCACCGACATGCTGGCCACCGCGTAGGCGAACAGTCCCAGCAAGGCGTATTTCAAACTGCGCAGCGGAATATCCAACCAGCGCGGCAGCCGCCAGTTGCCCCGGAAGATGCTCTTGCCCAGCCGCCACAAGTACTCGGAGAAGGTCCCAATCGGACAAAGCCAACTGCAAAAACTCTTGCGCAGCAGCCAGGAGATGGCCAGGAAGGCGAGCAGCAGGAACATCCCGGCGGGGTGCACGCGGGGGACGACGCCCGTTTCCAGAAAGACCTTCAGATTCATGAGTGAGGCGATCGGCAGCCACCCCTCTACCCCGGCCGGACGCGCCACCGGTGTCCCACGCCCGCCCAACTCGTAATACCGCACGAAAAGTAGAAACTGGGCGCCGATCCATAAGTTCAGCGCCAGAAATACCAGTTGAACGCCGCGCCGCAGGCGCTGTGAGCGGTCTGGCAAACGCCGCCTTTGCAGCCTCTTCTTTGTCTTTGTTGAAAGTACCGTCGTCGCCATAGCCATAGCGCTTCACCTTTCTTCCAATTCCAAACTGGGCGGTGATCAAACCCGGCGCTGTGACTTTGGTCACTCATTCTGAATATTTGAGGATCTTTCCCGCGGGGTGTATGCCCTCACTCTTCATCGGCTCACCGTGATTCCCCGCTGGCGGATTATCATCTAATAGAGTGGTTGGCTCTTTGCCCAAAATTCGTCGGGCTTGAGCCGACGTTGAGAAGTCAGGAGGGCGACAACAGCCTATGTGGAATAACCTCAAAACAACGGTGCTTTTGGCGGCATTGACAGGCCTCCTGGTGCTATTCGGCGATTACTGGGGCGGCCAGGACGGCATGGTTCTGTTCCTAATCATCGCTGCCGTAATGAATCTGGGGACCTACTTCTTCTCCGACAAGATTGCCCTGGCAACGAGCCGCGCGCAGCCGATCTCACGCGAGGAAGGCCCGCGGATTTATCAGATCGTGGAGCGACTGGCAGCCAAGGCTAACATTCCAGTGCCGAAGATCTACATGATTCCTACCGACTCGCCCAACGCATTCGCCACGGGTCGGAATCCCAATCACGCTTCGGTGGCGGTCACGCGAGGCATCCTCGAGATCTGCAACGACGATGAGATCGAAGGTGTGCTGGCCCACGAACTGGGCCACGTGCGCAATCGCGATATCTTGATCAGCGCCGTGGTAGCCACCGTAGCCGGCGCCATCACCTTGCTCGCGCGGATGGCCTATTTCGCGGAGATCTTCGGCTTCGGAGGCGGAGGCGGGCGCGATCGCCGCGGTGGAGCTCTCTACGGCCTCGCGATGCTCATCCTGGCGCCGATCGCCGCCATGCTGATCCAGCTTGCCATTTCGCGCTCGCGGGAGTACGAAGCCGACCACACGGGTGCCGAGATCACCGGCAACCCCATGGGCCTTGCACGTGCACTCGACAAGATCGACAAGTGGTCTAAACGCGCGCCGATGCAGGTGTCGCCCGCCATGGCCCACCTCTATTGCGCCCAACCGCTGACCGCGGGCGAATTCATGGGCAGCCTGTTTTCCACCCACCCGCCCATCCGCAAACGGATCGAGAGGCTGATTGGTCGCGACTTCGTGTAGGCTAAATATCGGTTGGGTTGAGTCGCCGACCACGGTAGAGTAAAGGGGTACGTTTCACGGGGCCTCAAGCTTTACATCTGGACCATCGACCTGCCTAGAGGTGTTGCTCGATGACGACCCGCAAACGGGGACTCTGTCTTGTTGCCGCCGCATCTCTCGGTCTTTTGCTCGGCGGCGGCATCTTCGCCCGGGCCGGCACTCCCCGCTTGCGGGGGGATGAGAAGCCGCAGGGTCTCGAGGATATTCTCCAATACATCTCCAATGGGTGGAGTTCGCTGACTCGGTCGATGACCAGTTGCGACAGCGTGGCTGACCCCAAGGCTCCCGAAAAGTCGGTACTCTATCTTCCGGCGGATTTTCCGCTCCCGGAGGCGGTCGAGCAAATGGAGAAAAAGTGCTCGGTGCGAGTGGAGCACCTGCCGGTGGCGATCGAAAGACTAGGTCAGATCGACGGAAGCAACATCCACCCGCCAGGTCTTCTCTACCTGCAGGATCCCTACGTGGTGCCGGGCGGAAGATTCAACGAGATGTACGGTTGGGACAGTTACTTCATCATTCGCGGCCTCCTTGAAGACGGTCGCCTGGATCTCGCTCGCAACATGGTGGAGAACTTCTTTTTTGAGATCGACCGCTACGGCGGATTTCTGAATGCTAACCGAACGTACTATCTGACGAGGTCGCAGCCGCCCTTTCTCACTTCTATGATCATGGCCGTGGATGAGGCCGCGAAGCAGAGCGGCGTAGAGAGCAAAACTCGCCTGGCTTGGCTGGCCAAGGCTTACCCTTACGCCGTCAAGGACTACAACCTGTGGACTCATCGGCCGCACCTGGCCGGCGATACGGGTCTCTCGCGGTACTACGATTTTGGTGACGGTCCTGTGCCTGAGATGGCTGACGATCCCATCTTCTATCACCGGGTCGTGAGTTACCTGGTGACGCACCCGGACCCCCGATGGAGTTACCTGCTTCGCTCCGATCCGGGCGAACCCTTGAGCACCCTGATGGGTCCGGTCTTCGCGCTCAACCTGTGCGATGCCAGAGCCATAGGCTCAAACGGGGAGCCGAACCGCAAGTGCGACGCTTTGGAAAAACTGAGCCTGACCCCCGACTACTACAAGGGCGACCGCAGCATGCGCGAGTCGGGGTTCGATGTGGCGTTCCGCTTCGGGCCCTACAGCGGGAGCACGCACCATTATGCGCCGGTGTGCCTGAACAGCTTGTTGTACAAGGTGGAGAACGACCTCGAACAATTGAGCGCGCGCTTGGGCCGCGATCAGGAATCGAAGCAGTGGGGCGAACGAGCCCGGCGGCGCCGCGAGCTGGTGAACCAATACTTCTGGGACGCGACGCGCGGCCTCTACTTTGACTACGATTTCGAGCGCGGTCAACGATCGGCGTACGTCTTCATCACCACGTTCTATCCGCTCTGGACCGGCCTCGCATCGCCCCAGCAGGCGCAGGCGGTGATGCGCAACGTGAAGCTGTTCGAGCAGCCGGGCGGGCTGGCGATGAGCACGCACGAAAGCAGAGGTCAATGGGATTACCCTTATGGGTGGGCGCCCACTCAGCTCCTAGCCATCGAAGGCTTGCGCCGCTACGGCGACGCCGCCGACGCGAATCGCATTTCGTACAATTTTCTCTCCATGATCCTCGACAACTTCCGCCGCGACGGCACCATCCGCGAGAAGTACAACGTGGTCACCCGCTCCTCGGAAACCAACGTCGCGGCCGGGTACCAGCAGAACGTCATCGGATTCGGCTGGACCAACGGCGTGTTTCTCGTTTTTCTTCACGCTTTGCCGAAAGAACAGGCGGCGCGCCTGGGAACGACGAATTGACGATTCTCGATCGGACGATCGATGATTGAAAGATCCTTCCGCACGAGTCTCCGGCCCACGCTGCATAACGCACTAGGTGGTACCGTTGCGGTATATGGAACTTTCGTGCCTTCAGAAACGGCACCTTTGTGCCATTGACCGCGCGGCCGAATTCTCATTATCCTGTGAACGGTACCTCTTCCCGTCTGAATGAACTCGTCGGAAACGCGTGTGATCAATGACACTCGCTTCCGACCTGGGAAGGCGACATCTCGCCTTGTGGAGAACCACGAAAGAAAACGTACGATTGCAAGCCGGGTGACGCTGACGCAGACCCGGGATCTGCATGAGAGGCGACCCCAACGAGCTCCGAGATTGGTGAATCAAGCTGCGCCAACCGGGGCTCTCATTTGCAACCTGAGAGGGCATCAACAAAGGAGAGAAACGATGAAAAAAGAATGGACAGGTTACGGCGGTATTCTGGCGCTGGTAGTTTTCTTGCTGGCTCTGTTTCCCGCTCGCGGGACGGCCGACACGGCGGGCGTCCAGTCGTTCACCAACCCGATTGTCTGGCCCAATAATGACAACGAGGATTTTAGCCTGGGATTTGAGTTTTCGGTCACGGGAAGCGCAACCGTTTTGGATCTGGGCTATAACTACTTCAGCGTACCCTTAAACGAGTCACACCAAGTGGGCATCTACGATTCCACCGGCACTCTACTTGGGTCGGTGACCGTGACAAACTCCTCCACCGTGGACAATGGCTACCTCTACACGGCCCTTAGCACCCCCCTTACTCTTTCTGCAGGCGACTATTGGATCGCCGGCACCACGCTCGGCTTGAACGACGGATGGATCTACCAGGCCAGCAACATTGTGACCGCCCCGGGAATTAGCTACGTCGATTCCTGGTTTACGAACGGAAATGGTGGGATGCTCAGCTTCCCCACGACCGACACTGGTGGCGCCCGCCAGTACTTGCCCGTCAACTTTCTTCTAAGTTCAGCTTCGGTTCCGGAGCCAAGTTCGATCATGCTCATGGCGACGGCCGTCGCGGGTCTGGCGTTGCTTGTTCGCCATAGGCTAGCATAGTAGCTGCTCGAGGATCGAAAGCCTGAATTGTCGGAAAGCCGGGGCGTGCGGTTCCGGCTTTCTGAGTTGTTTTTACAATTGTTCCTTAACCTCTGTCTTCACCTTGACTCTTCACCTCCTTCAATCCTCAGTCGGCAATCGCCCAATTGTCCCCTGGGGAGCACCCAAAAATCGACGATTCGATCGATTGCGCCAGCGTGCAGACAACAGTTGCGGCTCCGTTACGCTCGCAGTAAGCTACTGAGGTCATAAGTCACACGCTCCTGGCGTACCAGAGCGATTCCAGACGGGGGGGCAGTCATGGATTGCTTCGCAAGAGTTCAATTGGTGGTGACACAATGGTGCAATCAAGTCCCCGGCCCTGATGACCAACTTTGCGTGCTGTGGGCTAATTCTGGAAGGGCCATGCCTTTTCCACCAGCTGGAAATGATGCAGTTACTCTGCTCATAACCATGCTCCAGACAGAATTCGACAACGACCCGCCCATCCAGGTCATCGGCAACCTTCAAATAAGCCATTGCAAACCGCCAGGCTCCATCGACACCTTCGGTGACTTGAGAACGTTTGTGTGCGCTCTGCCTGCCAAGCAGTAGGTGAGCGTGCCAGGGATTGCTGCTCCTCTTCCTCCTGAACGAAGAGGCTGAATGACTATGCGCTCTCGATCGTATCGTGCATTCGCTACGGCCCTCGGGCTGGCAATAGCCGGGTTGACCACCCATCGAATTGGCGCGGCGCAGGACGCGCAAGCTTCCCGCTGCTTACCCCAAGAATCCAGGCTAACTTCGCCTGCCGAGGTTCAAATCCACTGCTTCCCGAACCGCGGGTCCACGGTGCCGCCATCCTCTGTTGCGCTGTTCTTGCCCAAGTCTGGGGAGACTAATCCGAGTCCGATTGAAACGACGACCTTGATAACACCGGTTGAGCGCGGGATCCCATCGGAAGGATTATGGCTGTCGGTCCGGTTTTCCGGGCCGCTTGAGAGCAACAGACGGTACAGGTTACGGCTCAACTTTCCGTCTGGATCGCCGATCGAAAGCCCTCTGGACACTACTCCGCTAGCCAAGTGCACGGTTGGGGACGACTACAAGATCCTGTCGGCAACCCAGATTATCGTAAGGTGCGGCGAATCCGGTATCGGATTCCTACCCGCGCCTTCTATTGATTTTGCCAGCGTGGACACAAAGTCCGGCGCCATCACCAAAATACCGAATGCCGTCACATCGGTCCGATACGTTCCGGACTCCCAGTGGTGGCTGGTGACGCTGGCCGAAGGCGCAAAGCTGGTGCCGAAGCAAAAGTATCAGTTGGTTCTGCGCTTTCCAACTCCGTCCGTCGTGGCCATCGACACCACGGAAACGGCTTCCCTGGCGGTCACGGCCGGCGATAACCAGTATTTGCTCACTTCCCATTTAGGATTTCAAGGCGACGAGCCGGCCGGGTGGCCGGCAGCGCCGCCCGGAGGCGGAAAGCGCAGTGACAACTGCTTTTTCGACGCCCGGGATTACACGGCGAGCAATGTACGCCTCAACGCGATATGTACGTGGAGTAACAACGTTCCCACCCACGGTGTTAAGCCGGAGGATCTCGCGACTACTCTCGAGGCTCGAAGAGGCCTCGACCAGGTTGGGCAGGTCTTGATCCAGATCGATAGCGTGAAGACGTACCAAGAATACTTACCGTATCAGGTAGAACGAATGACGAGTGAGGGAGGTGCGGCGCCGTTGAAAGACATTTTTGGCAACCCGGTCGCGCTCGACGCCAAATCCAAGTTCACGGCCCAGAAGGCTCCGACCGCCAAGGACGCGGCCTGGCTCTACCTCAACTTCAACTATGCCGGCGGCAAAGGGTCAAAACCCGGGTGGGTATTGGACGGCAAATTGTCGACGCCGGCATCGGCATCATGGCAGGTGCGCCAGTTTCAAATCGCCCCGCTGTTCACGGCTGACGTTGGGAATAACACGGTCAGCAATTTAACCTATACCGACACGGTGGATCTGGGCGGCAGCGCGACCCGCGTGTTTGCCTGGGACCGTCCGCAGGGCCTGCAAGAGGCATTGTTGACATTGGGGACCACGTATGAAAGCGACAAAGAGTGGGACCGCGATAACCTGCTCGCCACCGGCGATATTCGGTTTAATTTCGCTCACTTTTACGCGCCACAAAGCGTCCGCACATTGCAGAGATTCAGGAGCCAAAGCCTGCGTTTGTTAAACGATCCTAACCTGAAGGACTTCGCGGCGAACCTTAAGCCGGAAGATGTGCCACCGGTCTTTCTTGGGTATGCGCTCGATTTTCACCTCGGGATTGAGACAGGCGGGTCGTTGGAAGATACAACGGTGAAAGCGACCAAGGGAACCGCAAAAGAGAATCTTCCGGCATACCCGATAGCCCGAGTCGTCCCGCAAATCCACGGTCTGCTCCAACTGGGGCGATTCTCTTTTGATTGCACGGCCTTCGCCCGTTACCTGGCGACGACCGAGAACACAGTGGTACAGCTCTCAAACAGCAGCTTGTTATTGGAGCATGTGAGTGGCTGGAAGACTTATGGCGTATTGGCGGCTTCCTTTAGGCCGGACCAGGCGAGCCATTTCGGTATTACGCTGTCGTATAAAGATGGCTTTGCCCCGCCAAAGTTTCAGAGGGTTAACACGGTTCAGATCGGAGTGCTGCTCATTTATTGACCGCAATCTTCGGGTGATGCCCGCCTGTCGGCGACAAGCAACGAAGACTCCCCGCACAGTTCGAGGACCCCCTGTCAGAGGCCGGTTTGGGATGAACCGACCTCAGGAACTTGCGGCATCGATATGATGTGTCCCATAGGACTGCATGGCGCACACCCGGAAAGTCTAACAAGGCCTCGCTGCGTTTACGACGGGATCCAAGGCTCGAAAGTCAAAGCTGTGATTCG